>Ga0075522_10001304_pt1 | contig 18956 bp, 13 predicted proteins | sample NGEPerA_FD_74796 | JGI IMG/M metagenome (GOLD analysis project Ga0075522, IMG submission 74796) | Arctic peat soil microbial communities from the Barrow Environmental Observatory site, Barrow, Alaska, USA - NGEE PermafrostL2-A | ecosystem: Environmental > Terrestrial > Soil > Wetlands > Peat ... | reverse complement strand
CCGGCGCAATTCTCGGTGCTGCTGCTGCTCGACAGAAACCCTGGCCGCAACCAGACCGAAATCGCCAATACGCTCGGCATCCTCCGGCCGAATTTCGTGGCAATGCTTGACGGCCTGGAAAGTCGCGATCTTTGCGCGCGGGTTCGTTCGACCAACGATCGCCGCTCCCACATCCTGGTCCTGACCGACAAGGGCCGCGCAGTGCTGGCGCGCGCCAAAAAGCTGGTCGCCGCCAAGCACGAGGCGCGTCTCAACGAATTGCTGGGCGCCGAAAAGCGCGCCGCGCTGCTGGAGATGCTGGCCAGGATCGCGCGCGAATTCTAGGGCATGACGTCAGTCACGCGGATACCGCCTGCGTGCGCCGAGAAGCGATCTTGTAGGGCACCGTTGTTGACTTCGGCCCGAATGCGGCGCGAGATTGGTCTGTGTCAAGGTTTTAAAAATAGCAAGCTCCAAAGCTTGGAGCGGCCGCTTTGGTCTAATGTGGTCCTCGGTCTTGTTTCTTCTCGCATCGCCGTCTGCGTCCGAAAACGCGCTCTTGAGTTTCGCTACGAGATGTCGATACGCGGCAACTGCTTCTCAAAAGACTAGGAATTCGGCATGCGCGAATCGGGTCCGCGTTTCGATTGGGAGCATTTGCAAAACTGGGTACCCGGGGTTCTTGGTGCCTCCGCCGCTATCCTGTTGGTAGTCGTCGCCGCGAATTCCCCGACGCAGAGCAATTCGAAGTCGGCCGAGTTGCCGCCATCGCAATCGGCCGCGCCGTCAACCGAAGGTCAAACGGCCCCTGCTTCAATTCCTTCGCCATCGGCTGCGCTGCAAACATCGTCGGTTACAGGAAAAGCCGCAAAAGGTCTTCCTCCGCCGGCGCCCGCTCCGGTTGCCAGCAAGGGTGAAGCGGCCACGCCGGCGCCGATGCACGATCACCCGATGGTCAAAGCTCAGGCAGAGCCGGCCGTGCCGGCCCAGGCTCCTTCGACTCCGGAAGTCTTTTCGGCTCCCGGGAAGGGTCAGCGAAACAACGTCACCGCCGACGCCGCGGGGCTGCAAGGCGACGCCGTCGCGGGACGTCAGGTGTTCAAGAAGTGCCAAGCGTGTCATTCCCTGGAGCCGGGAAGGACGATCCTCGGTCCAAGCCTTGCGGCGATCGTCGGCCGCAAGTCGGGTGCTGACCCCAACTTCAACTACTCGCCGGCCATGAAACAGGCGGCTAAGACTTGGGATCCGCCAACGCTTGACGCGTATCTGGCGGACCCCGCAAAACTGGTTCCAGGCAATCGGATGCCATTTCCGGGTCTCAAGACCGATCACGACCGCAAAGACGTGATCGCATTTCTGGCGGCATCCGCCGCTCCCCCCGCCGCGCCGGGCGTTGCGAAGGCCGCCGCACCGGCCACTCCCGCGGCGGCCGCGCCGCAAGTCAAGCCGGGCAACGACGTCACCTATCTGTCCGATGCCAAATACACCCTGCGTACCGGAATCGCGGAAGGAAAGATGGCGTTTCTCGGAGTCGGCGGCTCCATCGACGGGAAAGCGAACCCGGTTCTGACCGCAGCCGAGGGACAAACCGTGCAGCTCACCTTGATCAATGGCGAGGGCACCGAACATGACATCGTATTTCCCGATCAAGACGCTAAGTCGCCACGGGTGAATGGCAAGGGCGCGAGCACCACGATTGTTTTTCGCGCGACCAAATCCGGAGACTTTCTCTATTTCTGCAGCGTTCCCGGTCACCGATTGGCGGGCATGGAGGGGCAGTTTCTGGTAACGCCCATAGCTGCGCCGCAGACGCTGGTCGAGGCCGACATTTCCCGCGAACCAACCGATCTGCCGCCGCCGATCGGCAAGCGAGACCCCAAGACGGTCAGGCTCGATCTGTTCACCGTCGAACTGGAAGGTCGCCTCGCGGAAGCAACGACGTTCGGCTACTGGACCTTCAACGGCAAGATACCCGGGCCGTTCGTTCGCGTCCGGGTCGGCGACACCGTTGATGTTCATCTCAAGAATTCCGCCGATAGCAATATGATCCACTCCGTGGATTTTCATGCCGCGACGGGCCCCGGCGGCGGCGCCGCGGCGTTGCAGGTTGATCCCGGAGCGGAAAAATCGATGACGTTCAAGGCCCTTGTCCCCGGCCTTTATGTTTACCACTGCGCAACGCCCATGGTCGCCGAGCATATTGCCAATGGCATGTATGGTTTGATCCTGGTCGAGCCCGAAGCGGGCCTTCCTCCGGTCGACCACGAATTCTATGTCATGCAAGGTGAAATCTACACCGAGGCGGCGTTCGGCCAGCATGGCAGCCAGGAATTCAGCGTCGAGAAGCTGTTGAACGAGCGGCCGGAATATTTCGTGTTCAATGGCTCGGTGGGCGCGATTTCGAAACTGCACCCGCTGCACGCCAGGGTCGGGGAAACGGTGAGGCTTTTCTTCGGCGTGGGTGGCCCCAATTTCACCTCTTCGTTCCACGTGATCGGCGAGATATTCGACAAGGTCTACAACTTCGGCGGTCTCACCAATCCTCCGCAGGAGGGTATCCAGACCGTCACCGTGGCGCCTGGCGGCGCTGTGATCACCGAGTTCAAGCTCCATGTGCCCGGAAATTACACGATCGTGGATCACGCGCTGGCCCGGGTGGAACGGGGACTTGCCGGCCTCCTGATCGTCGAAGGCGCGCCAAATCCCGAGATCTACAACGGCACTGTGATGCCGGGCATGGGGCACTGAAGGGCGGTCTCCGGTTTCTTCACGCGAACCGGCTTCCACGGCGCATCAAAGTGTGGGGCAGCCTTCGTCCGAAGACGCGTTCCCGATGCCGCCGTGTCCGACCCGAGGGGCCGCCGGGTAGGAACGAGGGAGCGATCAGGCCGCGATAATGCGGCCGGCCGATTTCTTCTGTGCCCCGCGCCCGTGCAGGAACCGCCGCTCGATCTCGCTTGCGGGAAGCGGCTTGCTGAACAGGAAGCCCTGCATTTCGGTGCAGCCCTCGGAAGTGATCATGTCGAGCTGTTCGCTGGTTTCCACGCCTTCGGCAGTGGCCGTCATGCCCATTCCCCTCGCCATCGCCGCGACCGCCCGCACGATGTTGAGCGAGCCGCTGTTTTCCGCAATGTCCTTCACGAAGGAGCGGTCGATCTTGATCTTGTCGAACGGGAAGCACTGCAGATAGGTCAGCGAGGAGTAGCCGGTGCCGAAATCGTCCATCGCGATCCGGATGCCGAGTGCCCGCAACTGGTGCAGGATGCCGAGCGTCGATTCCTTGTTCTGCAGAAGCACCGTCTCGGTGATTTCGATCTCGAGCCGCGTCGGCTGCAGGCCCGAGGTCGCAAGCGCGCTGACGATGGTCTGCACCAGGCCGGCGTTGCGGAATTGAACCGCCGAAATATTGACCGCGACGTGGAGGTTATCGGGCCATTGCGCCGCGGTGGCGCAGGCCTGCCGGATCACCCACTCCCCGATCGGGATGATGAAGCCAATCTCCTCGGCCAGCGGAATGAAGGTGGCGGGAGAGATCGTGCCTTTTTCCGGGTGATTCCAGCGGATCAGGGCCTCGAATCCGCTGATCTCGTTGTTCGCCAGATTCACCACCGGCTGATAGTGCAGTTCGAATTCGCCGGCATTCAGCGCCTTGCGCAGATCCTGTTCCATGATGCGGCGGGTCTGCATCTGCAGGTCCATCACGGGCTCGAAGAAGCGGAATGTGCCGCGTCCATCGCCCTTTGCCCGGTACAGCGCGAGGTCCGCGTTGCGCAGCAGCTTGTCGGGCCGTAATCCGTCGCCGGGACCGACCGCGATGCCGACGCTGGCGCCGATGACGGCCTGATGGCCGTCGAGGTCGAAGGGCTTGCATAGGGTCTCGATGACGTTCCGCGCCAGCGAGGTGGCTTCGGCGGGATTTTTGATCGGCGCCTGCACGATGACGAATTCATCTCCGCCCGTCCGGGCGATCGTGTCGCACCCGCGCACCAGCGCGCGCAGGCGGTCGGCGACGATCTTCAGGAGCTTGTCGCCGGCGGGATGACCGAACGTATCGTTCACGGCCTTGAACTGATCGAGATCGAGGTGATGTACCGCGATCTGCTCCTCGCCATGGATACGGCGGCCCAGCGCCTGCTCCAGCCGTTCGTTCAGCAGCACGCGGTTGGCGAGGTTGGTCAGCGCGTCGTGATGGGCCATATATTCGATCTTGACCTCGGATCGCCGCTGCTCGGTGATGTCTTCATGGGTGGCGACCCAGCCGCCGTCGGGCATCGGCCGGTGGCGGATCTTGAACGTGTGCCCGTTGCGCAATTCGACGATGCTGTCGGTCGGCTCGGCCGAGATCGCAACGTTGGTGCGCCAGTGCAAATATTCCTCCCGCGACATCGCCGGGAAGCTTCCAGCCTCGAACCGCATGTCGACGATTTCGGTCAGGGGCGTGCCTGGACCGACCCGGTCGCGCTCGAGGCCATACATTTCGACGTAGCGGTCGTTGCACACGATCAGCCGGTGCGCGGCGTCGAAGAAGCACAAACCCTGCGACATGTTGTTGATCGCGGTGTCGAACTGCAGGTTTCCTATCCGCAGGTCTTCTTCCTGCTGCTTGCCGAGTTCGAACTGCATATTCAGCCGGACGCTCATTTCCTCCCGCTGGGTGATGTCCTCATGGGTGGCCATGCCGCCGCCGTCGGACATCGGATAAACCGTATAGGAAATGATGCGGCCGTCGGCGAACTCATTGATGGCCGTGCCGGGAAAGACGGCGTTGAGGACGCGTTCGCGAATGTATTCTTCCGGCTTCGACGGCACCTTGAGTCCGAGGCTCAAGCGGTGCCGGATCAGATCGGCGATCGGAGTTCCCGGTTTCGCCTGCTCCGCCGTGAGGCCGTAGATATCGATGTAACGCTGGTTGCAGAACACGATTTCGCGCTCGCGGGAGAAAACGATGAGTCCCAGCGGCAGGTTGTCGACGGCTTCCGTGAGGAGCTGCTCCAAGCGAACCGGCCGTGGATCGACGATGCGCTCGATAGTTTCCGTCATTTGGCGTTCCTCTGCCGCATTTCTGCGTGTACGGCACTCGCGAAAGGAGCCGTTCATTAGAAGACGATGCTGGTGAATTGCGTGTTCGAGGCAGTCCAAGACGCCCGCTTTTCAGGCAGATTCCTCGGGTTTTGCTCAATAAAACGTTAACGATGTCCGGGAGGCAGGCTTCCACCGGAATCGATCTCTAGTTCACCAGGATCACCCTGACATCGTTGACATTGGTCAGCGTCGGACCCGTCTTCAGGAGATCGCCGGTCGCGGCGAAGAATGCGGTCGCGTCGTTGTTGTCGAGATGGGCTTCGGGGTCGAGCGCAAGCGAAGCCATCTTCGCAAAGGTCACCTCGTCGATGATGGCGCCGGCCGGATCGGACGCGCTGCCGCCGCCGCCGTCGGCGCCGTCGGTATCTCCCGCCAGCGCCGCAATGCCTGACGTATCCCTGAGTAGGCTCGCCAGCGCCAGCGCGTATTCCTGGTTGGGGCCGCCATGGCCGTTGCCGCGCACGGTCACCGTGAGTTCGCCGCCGGAGATGATTGCAACGCGCCGACCTTCCTTGCGCGCCTGCAACGCGCGCGCCGCGTGATCGGCGGCAACCTCGCGGGCCTCGCCCTCGAGATCGGCGCCGAGATCGAGGATGTCGTAGCCGGCATCCCTCGCAACGGCGATCGCGGCGTCGAGCGAAGCCCTTGGCCGCGCGATCAGTTCGAAATGCGCGCGTGCAAAGGCGGCATCACCAGGCTTGCAGCTTTCGTTGTTCGCATCCTCCAGCGCGCGGCGGATGGTGTCGTCGACCTCGAGGCCATATTTCGCGACGATGGCGCGGGCATCATTGAGCGTGGTCGGATCCGGTACCGTCGGCCCGGAGGCGATCGCGGAGGGATCGTCGCGCGGGACATCGGAGATTGCCAGCGTCACGATTTCGGCGCGTTGTCCGGCGCGTGCCAGCCGGCCGCCCTTGATCCGTGACAGATGCTTGCGGACTGTGTTGATCTCGCCGATCGGCGCGCCGGAACGGAGCAGCGCCCGCGTCAGTTTCTGTTTCTCGGCGAACGAAACGCCCTCGGCCGGCGCGATCCAGTTCGCCGAGCCCCCGCCCGACAGCAGCACCAGCAGAAGATCGTCGGCGCCGGCGGTCGCGGCGAGCCGCAGGCTTTGTTCGGCGCCTCGCAGACCAGCCTCATCGGGCATCGGATGGCCGGCTTCGATGATTTCGATCCGCCGCGTCGGCACGCCATGGCCGTGCCGGGTGGTCGCGATCCCCGTCAGCCGCTCGGGGTCCAGTTTGAGCGCGTCGAGATAATGCCGCTCCGCGGCCGCGGCCATGGCGCCGGCAGCCTTGCCGGCGGCAAGGCAGATCACGCGGCCCCTCGGAGCCGGGCGCAGATGCGCCGCCAGCACGACGTCCGGATGCGCAGCCGCGACCGCCGCGTCGAAGATCGCGCGCAGGAGAGGGCGTCTGTCGGTCATGGCCGGACGGTCGGCTTCACGGGAGCAGCAGGTCGGGGCATCGGATGATGCTTATCCATCCGATTCCGACAAAAGAAAACCCCCGCATGAGGTGCGGGGGTCTCCAATGCGCGCAGGGTGCGTGGTCGAAGGCTATTCGCCGACGTCGCCGGAGACGATGTTGCCGAACAGCTCCCACCTCTCGCCCTTGAACCGCATCAGCTGCAGCTGGCTGATCGGGGCGAAATCGGTCGGAGACGTGTTGATCTTGATGCCGGGGAGCAGCATATCGAGGCGGAAATCCTTCAGGTTTGCCGCCTGCTTCATGACGTTTTCGCGGGTCAGGTTGTCGCCGCACTGCGTCAGCACCTGGACCATGGTCTGCGCCACGCTGTAACCCACCACGATCGAGGCGTCGAGCTTGTTGCCTTCCGGGAAATCCTTGGTGAGAAATTCGAGGAAATGCTTCATCCCCGGATCATTCTCCCATTGCGGATCGGAAACGTCCTTCAGATAGGCCGCGGAGATGATGCCCTGCGATTTGTCGAAACCGGCCGGCTTCAGCACACTGCCGACGGATGCGCCGACGTTGTTGAGGATATGCAGCGGCTTCCAGTCGACTTCGGAGACCTTCTTGATCGCCTGAGCGGCGAATTTCGGCGTCGAGATATTGATGAAGACGTCGGCGCCGCTCGATTTTAGCTTGACGATGTGGTTGTCGATCGTCGGCTCGGTGGTCTCGTAGCTCTCCTCGGCCACGATCATCGAGGCCTTGGCGCCAAGCCCGTCCTTCAGGCCCTTGAGGTAGTCCTTGCCATAGTCGTCGTTCTGATACATCACGGCGATCTTGCTGGCCGGTTTCTCCTTCAACAGGTACTTGGCGTAGATATGCGCCTCGCTCTGGTAGTTCGGCTGCCAGCCCATGGTCCAGGGAAAATCCTTGGGATCGTTCCACTTGGTGGCGCCGGTCGCGATGAACAGCTGCGGCACCTTCTTGGCATTCATGTATTTGTGGATCGCGGAATTCGACGGCGTGCCCAGTGAATTGAAGATCAGCAGCACCTCGTCGCTCTCGACCAGCTTGCGGGCCTGCTCCACCGCCTTGGGCGGGCTGTAGCCGTCGTCATAGCTGATGAAATTGATCTTGCGGCCGTTGATGCCGCCCGCGGCGTTGATCTTGTTGAAGTAGGCCTGTTCGGTCTTGCCGATCACGCCGTAGGCGGAGGCAGGGCCGCTATAGGGCATGATGTTGCCGATCTTGATTTCGGTATCGGTGGCGCCGGTATCGTATTTCTTCTGAGCGAGCGCGCCATTGCTCGAGGCCGCGAGCAAAACCAACGCAGCCGATGCAATCGCTACTCTGCTGGTGACAACAGGCATTTACGGATCTCCCATTTTGATCTTCGTGTGCGCGCCGTGATCTCTTTGATCTTCTTGTGGCGCCGGCGGATTGAATACTATTTGGCCGCGGCCATCAAGAATAAGCCCCTGCGACAAAGCCGCAGGGGCTGTTTGCTTTCGTGGTTAATCGGCCGGATCTGGAAGCCGGCCGGCGATGGCTTTAGCCGCCGACGTCGCCCGAGATGATGTCGCCGAACAGATCCCATTTCTCGCCCTTGAATTTCATCAATTGCAGCTGGGAAATCGGGGCGAAATCGGTGGCGCTGGTCTGAACCTTGATGCCCGGCAGCAGGCCGCCGAGTTCGAGGCTGCTGATGCTGGCCGCCTGCTTCATGATGTTCTCGCGCGTGAGATTGTCGCCGCAGTTCTTCAGCACAAAGACGAGGCCCTGCGCGGCGGTGTAGCCGTACATCACGGAGGCGTCGATCCGGTTGCCTTCGGGGAAGTATTTGGCGAGGAACTCGTCGAACGCCTTCATGCCGGCGTCGTTCTTCCACTGCGGATCGGAGGTGTCCTTCAGATAGGCCGACGAGATCAGGCCCTGGCTGGCCTCAAAGCCCGCCGGCTTGAGGACGCTGCCGATCGAAGCCGAGACGTTGTTGAGGAAGTGCACCGGCTTCCATCCGATTTCGGCATTCTTCTTGATCGCCTGCGCCGCAAACTTCGGGCTGGTGATGTTGAAGAACACGTCGGCGCCGGTCGCCTTCAGTTTGACGATTTGGGAGTCGACGGTCGGGTCGGTGGTCTCGTAGCTCTCCTCGGCAATGATCATCGAAGCGGCCTTGGCGCCGAGACCGTCCTTCAGGCCTTTCAGGTAGTCCTTGCCGTAATCGTCGTTCTGGTAGAGCACGGCGATCCTGGCGTTGGGCAGGTTCTTGAGAATGTACTTGGCGTAGATGCGGGATTCGCTCTGGTAGTTGGGCTGCCAGCCCATGGTCCAGGGAAAGTCCTTGGGGTCGTTCCACTTGGTGGCGCCGGTGGCGACGAACAGTTGCGGCACCTTCTTGGCGTTCATGTATTTCTGGATCGCCGAGTTTGGCGGCGTGCCCAGTGACTGGAAGATCAGCAGCACCTCGTCGCTTTCCACCAGCTTGCGCGCCTGCTCGACCGTCTTCGGCGGGCTGTAGCCGTCGTCGTAGCTGATGAACTTGATCTTGCGGCCGTTGATACCGCCCTCGGCATTGATCTTGTTGAAGTAGGCTTGTTCGGTCTTGCCGATCACGCCGTAGGCGGAAGCAGGTCCGCTGTAGGGCATGATGTTGCCGATCTTGATCTCGGTGTCGGTGGCGCCGACGTCGTATTTCTTTTGTGCGAGTGCGCCAGTGCTCGACGCCGCGAGCACAATGAACGCAGCCGATGCAATCGCAAGTTTGCTGGTGGCAGCAGGCATTCCGGATCTCCCATTTGGATATTCATGCGCGCCGTGCTTTTTGACCTTACTTGCGGCGCGGAGGAATTGAATACCATTTGGCGGCGGCCATCAAGAAAAAGCCCCCGCGGCTTGGCCGCAGGGGCTGCTTCTTTAGTAGTCCGCCAGCCGGCCGGCCGGTCGGCCTGGCCTCAGCCAGCCACCTCGGCGCTGATGATGTCGCCGAACAGGTGCCAGGTTTCGCCCTGGAGCTTCTGTAACCGGAGTTGCTCGATGGGAGCAAAGTCGGTCGCGCTGGTCTTGATCGTGATGCCGGGCAGCAAGCCGCCCAGTTCCAGGCCCTTGATGCTGGCCGCCTGCTTCATGATGTTTTCACGCGTCAGGTTGTCGCCGCACTGTTTCAGCACGACCACCATGGATTGCGCGACGGTATAGCCATAGACCACGAACGCGTCGTTCCGGTTGGCTTCCGCATAGTACTTGTCGAGGAAGGCGTTGAAGGTCTTCATTCCCGCATCGTCCTTCCATTGCGGATCGGTCGGATCCTTGATGTAGGCCGATGAAATGATGCCCTGCGCGGCGTCGAACCCGGCCGGCTTGATTGTGGCGCCGATCGAACTCGACACGCTGTTCAGGAAGTGGAGCGGCTTCCATTGGATCTCGGCCGCCTTCTTGATCGCCTGGGCCGCGAATTTCGGAATCGAAAGATTGACGAATACGTCGGCCCCGCTCGCTTTCAACTTGACGATTTCGGAATCGATGGTGGGTTGCGTGGTCTCGTAACTCAGTTCGGCAACGATCATCGAGGCGGCCTTGGCGCCAAGACCGTCCTTGAGGCCTTTCAGGTAGTCCTTGCCGTAATCGTCGTTCTGGTAGAGCACGCCGATCTTGGCGTTCGGTACGTTCTTGAGAATGTATTTCGCGTAGATCTGTGTCTCGCTCTGGTAGCTCGGCTGCCAGCCCATGGTCCACGGAAAGTCCTTGGGATCGTTCCACTTGGTGGCGCCGGTGGCGACGAACAGTTGCGGTACCTTCTTGGCGTTCATGTATTTCTGGATCGCCGAGTTCGGCGGCGTGCCGAGCGAATTGAAAATGAAGAGCACTTCATCGCTCTCCACCAACTTGCGCGCCTGCTCGACGGTCTTGGGCGGGCTGTAGCCGTCGTCATAGCTGATGAAATTGATCTTGCGGCCGTTGATGCCGCCCTCGGCATTGATCTTGTTGAAGTAGGCCTGCTCGGTCTTGCCGATGACGCCGTACGACGATGCCGGACCGCTGTAGGGCATGATATTGCCGATCTTGATTTCGGTATCGGTGGCGCCGACGTCGTATTTTTTCTGCGCAAGCGCTGCGCTGGTACTGAAGGAAAGGATCGCGAGAGCAGCCGAAAAGGCTCCCAATCGCAATTGGATAGCAGGCATCTGGACCTCCTTGACCTGGGTTGAATGTGTCGATTTTTTTGATTGGAAGCACTTTGCGGCTTCTGCGCGTATTCAATACCCCTCACGGATGTCCAGCAACAAAAAGCCCCCTGCGAATGGGTCGCAGGGGGCGTCATTTAGTCGAATAGGTTCAGCTCACGGGGCCGTGAATCTCAATGCTCAATTGCTGAGTTCGCCCGAGATGATGTCGCCGAACAGATCCCACTTCTCGCCCTTGAACCGCATCATCTGAAGCTGCTCAATCGGGGCGAAATCGGTCGCGGAGGTGGTGATCTTGACGCCGGGCAGCAGGGTATCGGGCGTGAAGTCCTTCAGGCTCGCGGCCTGCTTCATGACGTTCTCGCGGGTCAGGTTGTCGCCGCACATTTCGAGCACCTTGACCACGGTCTGCGCGGCGCCGTAGCCGTACACCACGGAGCCGTCGAGCTTGTTGGCGTCGGGATAATATTTCTCCAGGAACGCATAGAATTTCTTCATGCCGGGATCGTTGTCCCACTGCGAATCAGCGCCGTCCTTGGCGTAAGCCGCCGACAGGATGCCCTGGCTGTTCTCGACGCCGGCCGGCTTGATCACGCCGCCGACAGAGGCCGAGACGTTGGAGACGATGTGCAGCGGCTTCCATTCGATTTCGGCGATCTTCTTGATCGCCTGGGCTGCGAATTTCGGCGTGGTGATGCTGATGAATACATCGGCGCCGGAGGCCTTGAGCTTGACGATGTGGTTGTCGATCGTCGGCTCGGTGGTCTCGTAGCTCTCCTCGGCCACGATCATCGAGGCCTTGGCGCCGAGCCCGTCCTTCAGGCCCTTGAGGTAGTCTTTGCCGAAATCGTCGTTCTGGTAGAGGATCCCGATCTTGGCGTCCGGCTTCTCCTTCAACAGGTACTTGGCGTAGATGTGCGCCTCGCTCTGATAGGAGGGCTGCCAACCCATGGTCCAGGGGAAATCCTTTGGATCGTTCCACTTGGTGGCGCCGGTGGCGATGAACAGCTGCGGCACCTTCTTGGCGTTCATGTATTTCTGGATCGCCGAGTTCGACGGCGTGCCCAGCGAATTGAAGATCAGCAGCACCTCGTCGCTCTCGACCAGCTTGCGGGCCTGCTCGACCGCCTTGGGCGGGCTGTAGCCGTCGTCATAGCTGATGAACTTGATCTTGCGGCCGTTGATGCCGCCCTCGGCGTTGATCTTGTTGAAATAGGCCTGCTCGGTTTTGCCGATCACGCCGTAGGCCGAGGCAGGGCCGCTGTAGGGCATGATGTTGCCGATCTTGATTTCGGTGTCGGTGGCGCCGGTGTCGTATTTCTTCTGGGCGAGTGCGGTGCCCGAGGTGGCAGCGAAAGCGATGACCGCCGTCGTGAACGCGGCGATACGTAGTTTTTGTAGCGCAGGCATAGTTTCTCCTTAGTTTGTCAGTTCAGTTTTTCTTGGGGTCCGTGGAATGGGTTGATCGCTTGCGAAACCCATCGCACCGGTTCGCTTCGCCGTGGACGGGCTTCGCGAGAGCTCGACCCATCCTGCGGTCTGGTTCGTTGGCTCAGTTCTTCCTGAGCTTGCCGATCAGTTGCTGGGCAACGATGGCAACTTGCCGTGCGCCGTGAGGCACCAGGAAAATGACGAGGAACAAAAGCACGCCGAACACCGCGCCCGAGAGGCCCTTCGAGATTCCCTCCGCGATGTTCGGCACGAAGATGATGAAGGCGGAGCCGACGATCGATCCGGGCAGCCAGCCGACGCCGCCGACCACCATGCCCAGGAACAGCGAGATCGCCAGCGTGATGGTGTAGCTGTCTGGCGCCACGAACTGCACGGCGATCGCACCGAGGCCGCCGGCGACGCCGGTAATGCCGGCCGAGACGCCGAACGCCAGCGTCTTGTACAGCGAAACGTCGATGCCCATCGCGGAGGCCGCGATTTCGTTATCGCGGATTGCCATGAAGGCACGCCCGGAGCGCGACCTCAGCAGGTTGACGGAGCAAATATAGATCGCGATCGTGACGACGAGCGTGAAATAATACAGCCACATGTCCTGCGACATCGGCAGGCCGAACGGCGCATCCGGCTTGGTGACGACCAGACCCTGCACGCCGCCGGTCCAGTATTCGAAATAACCGAGCTTCAGCAGTTGTGGCATCGCAGTCGCCAGCGCGAACGTCGCCAGCGCCAGATAGACGCCGGAAAGGCGCAGCGCCGGCAGGCCGAACAGGAACCCGAACACGAAGCAGATGACGCCGGCGACTGGCAGCGTCAAAGCGTAATTGATACCGGCATGCTCCATCAGGATCGCCGACGTATAGGCGCCGACCGCGTAGAACGCGCTCTGTCCGAGCGAAAACTGCCCGCTGCCACCGGTCAGGATGTTGAGCGCGAGCACGGCGAGCCCGTAGATCAGCAGCATGGTCAGCTGGAAGATGATGAAATTTTTCACTAACAGCGGAACCAGGAGCAGCACTGCCAGCATGACCAGCGAGGTCCCGGCGCCGAGCGTCATCGCCCGCTTCGGAACGGCCTCGACCGCAGGCGCTTCGGTAACGACTTCCTGAATAGCGCTCATGATCAAACTCGCTTCACGATGGGCCGGCCGAACAGCCCAGCCGGTTTGATGACCAACACGGTGATAATCAGCGCCAGCGCGATAGGCAGCTTCAGTTCGTTGCCGACGCCGGGGATATAGGTTCCGACCAGATTCTCGAAGATGCCGACCAGGAAGCCGCCGACCACGGCGCCGAACGGGCTGGTCAGGCCGCCCAGCACGGCGGCGGCAAATCCGTAGATCAAGACGCCCAGCATCATGTTCGGTTCGAGGAACACCACCGGCGCGATCATCATGCCAGCGATCGAGCCGATCGCCGCCGCCATGCCCCAGCCGAGCGCGATCATCCACGAGGTGTTGATGCCGACCAGGCGCGCTGATTCAGGCAGCGAGGCGGCCGCGCGCATCGCGAGCCCCATCCGGGTGAATTGAAAGAAGAAGTAGAGCCCGATCAGCAGCAGGATGGTGACGCCGATCATGCCGGCCTGGTGGGTCGAGATCAGCTGGCTGCCGAGGAACGGATGCGAGCCGAACGGGGTGGGATATTGCTTGATGGTAAAATCCCAGATCAGCCCCGCGACGCTGTTGACGATCGCGTAGAGCGCGATGAAGCCGGCGACGTTGGTCAGGATCGGCGCCTTCGCCAGCGGCTTGAACAACAGCCGCTCGATGGCGATGCCGCCGAGGAAGGATAATCCCAGCGTCAGCACGAAAGCGCCCCAATAGGGGACGCCCCATTGCATCAACTGCCAGGAGATGAAGGTCGAGAACATCGCCATTTCGCCCTGCGCGAAATTGAGATGGTCGATCGCCTGGTAGATCATGACCACGGCGAGCGCCATGCAGGCATAGATCGCGCCGGTGGAAATGCCGGCCAGGATTTGATTGAAGAAAAGTTCCATGGCCGCGCTCCCTCAATATCCCAGATAGGATTTACGGACGTCTTCGTTGTTCGCGATTTCGGCGGCATTGCCCGACATCACGATGCGCCCGGTCTCGATCACATAGGCCGTATCGGCGAGTTCCAGCGCCAGCTGCGCGTTTTGCTCGACCACCAGGATAGTGACTTTGTCCTCGCGGTTGATCTTGCCGAGAATCTTGAACAGATCGCGCACGATCAGCGGCGCCAGGCCGAACGACGGTTCGTCGAGCAGCATCAGCCGCGGCCGCAGCATCAGCGCGCGGGCCACCGCCAGCATCTGCTGTTCGCCGCCGGAAAGCGTGCCCGCCTGCTGGGTATGGCGTTCCTTCAGCACCGGGAAGTGGTCGTACATGCGCTCGATGTCGGAAACCACGCCGGCCTTGTCCTTCCGGGTGATGGCGCCGAGCTGCAGGTTCTCCTCCACCGTCATGGTGGTGAAGGTGCCGCGGCCCTGCGGCACATGGGCGATGCCGAGACGGACGATGTTTTCGGTGGTGCGGCCGGCCAACGATGCGCCCTCGAATTCGATCGCGCCGGTCGAGCGCACCATATTGCAGATCGCCCGCAGCGTGGTGGTCTTGCCGGCGCCGTTGGCGCCGAGCAGGGTAGTCATGCTGCCTTCGTTCAGTCCGAACTCGAGGCCGTGAAGCGCCTGGACCTGGCCGTAATAGGCGCGCAGATCCCTGACATTGAGCATCGCCGTCATTGGTCCTTGCTCCCGAGATAGGCCTTGATGACGTCCGGATCGGACTGCACCTGGGCCGGCGTTCCGTCGGCGAGCTTGCGGCCGAAATTCAGCGCCACCACGTGGTCGGCGATCGACATCACGAGCCCCATGTGATGTTCGACCAAAAGGATGGTGACATGACGCTCGTCGCGGATGCGGCGGATCAGGTCGCCGAGCACATGGACTTCCTCGTGGTTGAGGCCGCCGGCGGGCTCGTCGAGCAGAAGGATCTTCGGTTCGGCCGCCAGCGCCCGCGCCAGCTCCACGCGTTTCTGGGTGCCGAACGGCAGCCCGGAAACAGTCACATGGGCGACGCCGTCGAGGTCGAGATAGCTGATGATGCCATGGACGCGCTTGTTGATTTCGGCCTCGCCGCGGCGGACCTTGGGCAGCTTCAGCGAGTCGCTGACGATGTCGCTGTTGGTGCGGGCATGGGTGCCGACCCGGACGTTGTCGAGCACCGAGAGATTGGGAAACAGCGCCACGTTCTGGAAGGTCCGGCCGATGCCGATTTCGGCGATCCGGTGCGGTGGGCGCTTCAGGATGCTCTCACCCTCCATCAGGATGTCGCCGGTGCTCGGCTGGTAGAGCCGGGACAGGCAGTTGAACAGCGTCGTCTTGCCGGCGCCGTTGGGGCCGATCAGGCCCAGGATCTGGCCCTGATGCATGTCGAAGGACACGCCGTTCAACGCGATGATGCCGCCGAACACGACGCTGACGTCGCGAACCGCGAGCAGGGGCGAAGAGCCCCGCGCAAGTTGGGCCTGCGTCATTTTGCTGCGCCTGAACGCATCGCGCCGGAATGACCGCGCGAAACGGTCTGCCGGCCATGAACGCGAAGGCTACCTGATCCCCTCGACCACACGTGCAACTTTCCCTCCTGGCTTCATCTTCTTGATTTCTTCTTTTTTTGATTGCGGCGCTGTGCCTTCGCCGAACTTCAATTGCGGCGCGGCCCCGCCGAGCGCGGCCTCGATGTTCCTTACCATCGCCAAGAGGCGAGGTCCAATATCGTTGCGCAACCGATCTTCCGTGAAGCGGAATGCCGGCGCACCACAATTAAACGCATATGGGCCGGTTCCGTCATTAAGCTTTAGTGCTACGCCGACGGCTGCGATGTCGTCGTGCCACTCGCCCGCCGAGATCGAGAAACCGTATCTGGCCACCGTCTCGCCGGCGCGCTCGATACCGTCGCGTATGTTCGGCCAGCGGTTGCCGTAGTGCTCGCGCAAGTCGCGCAGCAGAATGGCGCGCTCCTCGTCGGGCAGCGCCCAGATATAGGCCCGGCCCATCGCGGTGTTTGCAATCGGAATGCGCGAGCCGACGTCGAGTTGAACGCCGAGTGTCATGCCTCGGCTCTGGCCGAAATAGATCATGCTGGTGCGGTCGCGCCCGCCGACCGCGACCGCCCCGCCGGTCTCGCGCATCACTTCCTCGCGAAAGGGTTCGGACAAATGCCGAACGCCGAGATTGGCGAGCGCCGCATAGCCCAGTGACATCGCCGCGGGCGCCAGTTGATACTTCTCGAAACGCGGAACGGGTGTAAGGTAGCCGAGCTTTGTCAGAGTGTAGGTCAGCCGGGACACGGTGGGCTTTGGCAGGTCGGTGCGGGCCGCGATCTCTTGATTGCCAAGAAGCCCGTCGTTGGGACGAAATGCGCGCAACACATCAAGGCCGCGGGAAAGCGCGACGACGAAGCTGCGATCGGTCGCCATTTTCTTGCCCGGACGTTTCATCGTCTGCCGCTGCGCGTCCCTCGTTGACAAGGCACGTGCTTCAAAATAACCCTCCGTGTCAAGATGTGGAATTAAATTCCGCAATGCGAAACAGCCGCTAAACACAAGCCAGCGACCAGCGCCCGCGAACAAGGCGGCCAGGAACAACAATGCAACCAGGAATATCCGATCCAGGGAGAGTCTCGTGAACGAAGTCGTAAAGCTCGAGCGTCATGACGTTATCGCCATCGTCACGGTCAACAGCCCCCCGGTAAACGCGCTGAGCGCTGCGGTGCGCGGCGGTATCTTCGATTGCATGAAGAGCGCGATCTCCGACCCGGAAGTGAAGGCGATCGTCCTGACCTGTGCCGGGCGCACCTTCATCGCCGGCGCCGACATCACCGAATTCGGCAAGCCGCCGAAGCCGCCCGGCTTGCATGAGGTGCTGACCGTCATGGAGACTTCGCCGAAGCCGATCGTGGCCGCGATCCACGGCACCGCACTCGGCGGCGGCCTCGAGGTAGCCCTTGCCTGTCATTTCCGGGTCGCCACCAAAGACGCGAGATTGGGGTTGCCCGAGGTCAAGCTTGGCCTGCTGCCGGGCGCCGGCGGCACGCAGCGCCTGCCGCGCGCGGTCGGTCCTGAACTGGCGGTTAAGATGATCGTCGGCGGCGATCCCATCAGCGCGCAGGAAGCGCTCAAGAACGGCCTGATCGAGGAGATCGTCGAGGGTCCGGCGGCGGGCGGCGAGGCCTTTGCCCGCAAGGTGCTGGCCGAGAAGCGCCCGCTGCGCAAGCTGCGCGACGACGACTCCAAGCTTGCCGCGGCGAAAGCCGACCGCTCGATCTTCACCAATGCGGTGGCGGCGATGACCAAGCGCGCCCGCGGGCTGGAGGCGCCGTTCGCAGCGGCGGATGCGGTAGGCGCCGCGATCGACCTGCCGTTCGACGAGGGGCTGAAGAAGGAGCGCGAGGGATTTTTGAAACTCGTCTCCAGCGACCAGTCGAAGGCGCAGCGCTATGCGTTCTTCAGCGAGCGCGAGGCCGCCAAGGTCGCTGGCGTGCCCGAGGGCACCAGGCCGCGCAATGTCGAGCGGGTGGCCATTATCGGCGCCGGCACCATGGGCGGCGGCATCGCGATGTCGTTTGCCAACGCCGGCATTCCCGTGACGCTGATCGAAACCGGCGAAGAGCAGCTCAAGCGCGGCATGGGCGTGATGCAGAAGAATTACGAGGCCACCGCCGCGCGCGGCGGCATTCCGGCGGATGCGCCCGCCAAGCGGATGGGCCTGATCACCGGCGTAGTCGGCATCGAGAACGTGAAAGACGCGGATCTCGTGATCGAGGCCGTGTTCGAGACCATGGCGATCAAGAAGGAAGTGTTCGAGAAGCTCGACAAGTTTGCCAAGCCGGGCGCGGTGCTGGCGTCGAACACGTCCTATCTCAACATCGACGAGATCGCGAAAGTCACGAAACGTCCGCAGGACGTGCTCGGCATGCACTTCTTCTCGCCGGCCAACGTCATGAAATTGTGCGAGATCGTGCGCGCGGCGAAAACCGCGCCGGACGCGCTGACCACCGCGGTCGCGGTGGCGCGGAAGATCGCCAAGGTGCCGGCCGTAGTCGGCGTCTGCGACGGGTTTGTCGGCAACCGCATGCTGTCGCAGCGCGGTAAGCAGGCGGAGAAATTGCTGTTCGAAGGCGCGTTGCCGCAGCAGGTCGACGCGGTCGTGACCAAATTCGGCATGCCGATGGGTCCGTTCGCGATGGGCGATCTCGCCGGCCTCGATATCGGCTGGCGTTCGCGCAAAGACCGCGGCATCAAGTCGGAAATCGCGGACGCCTTGTGCGAAGCCGGCCGTTTCGGCCAGAAGACCGGCAAGGGCTATTACAAATATGAGGGCGGCTCGCGTTCGCCGCTACCCGATCCCGAGGTCGAGAAGCTGATCGACGAGACGCTGACGCGGCTCGGGCGCAAGCGCCGCGTCGTCTCCGATGACGAAATCCTCGAACGCATGATGTATCCGATGATCAACGAGGGCGCGCGCATCCTCGAAGAGGGCATCGCGGCGCGTCCGAGCGACATCGACGTGATCTGGCTCTATGGCTATGGCTGGCCGATCTATCGCGGCGGCCCGATGTTCTATGCCGACCAGGTGGGCCTCAAGCACATCGCCGACCGGCTGACTTATTACGCGAAGGAAACCAACGATCCTTCGCTGGAGCCCGCGCCGCTGCTCAAGCGGTTGGCCGCCGAAGGCAAGACGTTCGCCTCGCTGGCGCAGGGCGCGAAAGCGGCGTGATGTCGATTGGCGGCGCGCACCCGGTCTTTCCGTTCCCTCCCCCCTTGTGGGGAAGGGGCAGGGAGGGGGGTGGCCGCATCGGGAC
>Ga0075522_10001301_pt1 | contig 18989 bp, 15 predicted proteins | sample NGEPerA_FD_74796 | JGI IMG/M metagenome (GOLD analysis project Ga0075522, IMG submission 74796) | Arctic peat soil microbial communities from the Barrow Environmental Observatory site, Barrow, Alaska, USA - NGEE PermafrostL2-A | ecosystem: Environmental > Terrestrial > Soil > Wetlands > Peat ... | reverse complement strand
GAGAAGCGGCAGAACACGGCCGCCCTGCCCGCCTGTCCCCCCTCGCCCTGCAGGGTGAGGAAGATCTCCTTCACCGAATAGGTCATGGCGCGATTGCCGGCCGGCCGGCGCGGACCCAGTCGGTCCAGCCGTTGGCGCGCAGTTCGCAGGCGGGGCACGCGCCGCAGCCGTAGCCCCAGTCGTGGCGCGGGTCGCGCCGGCCGAGATAGCAGGTGTGGCTGTGCTCGACGATCAGTTCGACCAGGGCCTCCCCGCCCAGACCCTTGGCCATCGCCCAGGTCTCGCACTTGGTGCGCGACATCAGCGGCGTCACGATGGGGTACTCGCGGTCCATGCCCAGGTGCAGCGCCGCCTCCATGGCGTCGAGCGTGGCGCGGCGGCAGTCGGGGTAGCCGGAATAGTCGGTCTCGCACATCCCCCCGATCAGCGTCTTCAGATCCCGGCGGTCGGCGAGGGCGGCCGCGCAGACCAGGAAGAGCAGGTTGCGCCCGGGAACATAGGTCGAGGGAAGACCCTTGTCGGTGATCTCGATCGCCCGGGCCTGCGTCATCGCCGTCTCGCCGATGGCCCCGAAGCCGCGGATATCGACGAGCCTGTCCTCGCCGAGCCGAACGGCCCAGGCCGGGAAGTCGCGGGCCATCGCCGCGCGCACCGCCAGGCGCGCCTCGAGTTCGACCGCGTGGCGCTGGCCATAATCGAAGCCGACGGTTTCGACGACCCGATAGCGCGCCAGGGCCCAGGCCAAGCAGACGCTGGAATCCTGGCCGCCGGAGAACAGCACCAGGGCGCCGTGGGGAGTGATCGACATGGCGCCCCTCTACACGAGGCGCCGGCGGCTAGGAATGCGGCGATCGCCCGCGCGCGGGGGTCGATTGCTCGAAGGCGTAGCCGAGACTGAGCAGGCGCGCCTCGGACCACGCCGGGCCAATGAACGAAAGGCCCACCGGCAGTCCGCTCACCGTTCCCATTGGGACGGTGAGGTGGGGGTAGCCCGCCACCGCCGCCAGGGACCCGGCGCCGCCGCCCAGATCGTGATCGCCCAGCACCGGATCGATCACCCAGGCCGGGGCCAGGGTGGGAGCGACGAGGGCGACCACCTGATTGACCGCCAGCATCCGGTCGATGCCTTCGGCGCCGGCGAGCCGCCGGCCGGTCGCGAGCGCCGTCAGATAGGCCGGATCGGCGAGCCCCTTGGTCGCCTCCGCCGCCTCGAAGACGTCCTGGCCGAACAGGGGCATCTCCTCGGCCGCGTGGCCGCGGTCGAAGGCGATGAGGTCGGCGAGGGTGCGGGTCCTGACGCGATCGGGCGAGGTGGTGGCGAGCCAGGCGTCGATATCGGCCTTGAACTCGGTGGCCAGGACAATCTGCTCGGCCTCGCCGATGGCCTTTCTGTCCGGCCCGTCCGCGATCTGGACCAGCACCGCGCCGGCGGCGCGCAGCCTCGCCAGGGCGGTCTCGAAGACCGCGTCGGTCTGGGGATGAAAGCCGGCGGCGAAGCGCATCACCCCGATCCGGGTCCCCTTCAGAGAGCCGGCGTCGAGAGCCCCGGCGTAGTCGGTGCGATGGGCGTCGGCCTCCCGCGTGGCCGGATCGGCGGGGTCGGCGCCGGCGATGACGGCGAGCAGGAGCGCCGCGTCGCGGACGGTGGCGGTGATCGGCCCGGCCGTGTCCTGGCTGTGGCTGATCGGGATGATCCGCGACCGTGAGACCAGGCCGACGGTGGGCTTGAGCCCGACCACGCCGTTCACCGCCGCCGGGCAGGTGATTGAACCGTCGGTCTCGGTCCCGATGGCGGCCGCCGCAAACCCGGCGGCCACCGCGACGGCGCTGCCGGAACTGGAGCCGCACGGACTCCTCGACGGGTCATGAGGATTGCGGGTCTGGCCGCCGACGGCGCTCCAGCCGCTTGAGGCGAAGGCGGAGCGGAAGTTGGCCCACTCCGAGAGGTTGGTCTTGCCGAGGATCACGGCGCCGGCGTCCCTGAGCCGAGCGACCAGGGGCGCGTCACGCCCGGTGACGTTGTCCTTCAGCGCCAGCGAGCCGGCGGTCGTCGCCATGCCATCGGCGGTCTCGATGTTGTCCTTGATGAGAATCGGCACGCCGTGCAGGGGGCCGCGCAGGTGGCCGGCGGCGCGCTCGGCGTCGAGAGCGCGGGCGTCCGCCCCCGCGCGGGGATTGAGCGCGATGATCGCGTGAAGCGAGGGGCCGGATCGGTCGGACTTGCCGATCGCCTGTTCGAACCCCGCCACCCTTTGCGCCGACGTTCGACCATCGGCGCCGAAATCGCCGGCGCGGGCCGTGCTCGCCGACAGCAGCGCGGCGGACGCGGCGGCGACGATCCGCCCGGGCGCGGGACGACGCATCCGCGGGGGACCAGGCTCAGGCGGCCGGAACGGCGCGATCGCCGCTCACCCGGCCGTACATTGCCACACCCGCCGCCGCCAGGACGCGCCCGGCGCCTGGGTGTGCAGCGCCGGCATCGCCTTGGCGAGATCGGCCTTGATCGCGCTGGCCGCGGCGGCGTCTCCCGGGGGCGGGCAGCTGATCGCCTCCAGCTCGGCGCTGGTCCGCATCAGCTCGGCCCAGGCGGCCGGCGCCAGGGTGAAGTCGGTGCGCTGGAAGGCTCCGCGGCCGGGCACGAAGTAGAGCAGCGAGGCGCGCCGGCTCTTCTCGTTGAGCATCACCCGCTTCAGGCCGCCGGCATCGTCGGCGATATAGGGATAGCGGTGATTGATGCAGGCGCGGCCCTCATCCAGATAGAAGGACAGCGGCGAGGTGTCGGCTGGCGGGTTGACACTTTCGCCGGCGGAATAGCTGCACGTATAGTGGGTTATGGCGCCCACCCGCGCCGTTTGCGCGGGCGTCTGGCCGGCCGCCGCTTCGGCGGTTCCCGGCGCTCCCGCGTCGGCCGAGGCAGGGGGCAGGAAGGCGGCGGATTTCACATAGCCGACGCCGCCGCCGTTCAGGACGATCTCGGTCCAGCCATCGGCGGTGGCGCCCACCGTCGCGGCGCTTTCGCCCTGGGCGAGGTCGTCGATCACGGCCGATTTCTGATCCGGGTCGGCGTGGACGACGCTGGCGGTCGATACCGCCTGGGCGCCGGCGCTGGTCGATGCCAGCCGCGGCCGGGCGTGGTCGGAGAGATCACGGGATGAAATATAGCCGTCGCCCTGGCCGGGCCGTTTCACCTTCAGCCACTTCGCCCCGCCCGGTTTGGTCACCCAGGCGCCGGAAACCACGTCGCCCCGCTGGAAGTGGCCCAGAACCGAGCCCCCGGCCGGGTCGGTCGAGCTTTTCACCTCGACGTCGCGCATGGCGTATTCCCTGACCGGCCTGGCGAACGGATGGCCGGCGAGCAGGATGAGCGCCAGGGCGATGAGCACGACACCGGCGATGATCGCCGGAACCAGGAGCGATGACTGGGCCGGCCGGACCGGCGGCGGAGCGACCGGGTCCGCGGCGACCGGCGCGACCGGGGCGATCGGCGGAACCACGGCCGCCGGGGCGACCGGAGGCGGCGGCGCCACCGGCGCGGCTTGCGGCATCCTGGCCCCGCACTGCTCACAGAAGCGGGCGGCGGGCCGGTTCTGGGCGCCGCAGGCCGGGCATGGGACGGTGGCGTCGGTGGCGGCGTGATCGCTGCTCATCCAAAGGGCTCCTGGCGCTTGCCAAGCGCGGTGTCGCGGCGGGACCCGCGCTCACAGTCCGGGCGGCGGAGGGTCGCCGGGAAGCGCGTCGGGGTCGGCGTAGGCCCGGTATCCACCTTGCCGATAGACCCCGTGGACGACGCGGATGATCGCCCCGGTGTCGAGCCGGATGAGCAGCAGGTCAGGTCCGTAACGAATCCAGGAACAATCGTAGCCAGGCGCCCCGACCCCGTAATAGCCCCAGTCGTTGACGAAATAGTCGGGCCGCCAGAACACCGCCGGCAGGAAGGCGCCGATCGCGAAGGCGGTGTAGGAGTAGCCCGACGGCCAGGCGTAGCCGCCGCCGTCGAAGCTCGCCTCGCCGCGGCCACGGGCGTCGGTGTAGCGCCCGCCGCCCGAGGCGCGGGGCGGCCTGGCGTTGGCCGAGGCCAGGGATAGCGACCTGGCGGCGGCGGCGTGAGCGCCGCCGGTCGAGGCGGAACCCGATCGGCCGCCGACCCTCGAACCGTTCGACGCGGTCCCCCCGCCGTGGCGTCCGGATGCGCTGGAGAAGCCGGAGCGGCCACCGGCGCCGGCATAGCCCCGGCCGCCGAAAGAACGGCCGCGGTAGCCGCCAAAGGAACGCCCGGCGTAGCCGCCGGCGCGGGAAGAACCGGTCGCGCCAAGGCCGTGATGGCCGCCCGTGGAACGGCCGCCGAAGCTCCGTTGTCCGCCGCCAAAATAGCCGCCCCGGTTGATGGCCCCGCGACCGAAGCTTCGCTGGCCCCCGCCGAACGCCGAACGCTGGCCGCCGCCAAAGGCCCCGCGGTTGATGCCGCCGCCGAACGCCGGCCGCTGGCCGCCGCGGAAGGAGCGCTGCGGGGCGCTGGACCGCGCCGCCGGGGCGCGGACGGCGCCGCCGCAGCCGCCGTGGGGGCAGGCCGCCCATCCGGCCGCCGGCAGCAGCAGCGCCAGAGCGAAGACCGTGACCTGTAACCGCATCGTCCAACCCCGGAGGCGGGCATCGCGGGCGCCGCGCCCCGGGACTTAACCAAAGTCTCCAATTTGCCGCAAGCCCCCGCGACGCCGACGCGGACGGCGTCGCCCAAGCCTTGGCAAGGCGGGCCGTGATCGCTATCTCCGCGCCTCTGTTCCCCTCACATTGCCAAGCGCGACCCGCGGAGCCCCGATGGCTGCTCAATACATATTCCAGATGCAGGGTCTGTCGAAGACCTATCCCGGCGGCAAGAAGGTGTTCGAGAACATCTGGCTGTCGTTCTATCCCGACGCCAAGATCGGCGTGGTCGGGGTCAACGGCTCGGGCAAGTCGACGCTGCTGAAGATCATGGCCGGGCTGGACAAGGAGTTCAACGGCGAGGCCCGGCCGCTGGAGGGGACGCGGATGGGCTACCTTGAGCAGGAGCCGCACCTCGACCCCGCCCTCGACGTCTGGGGAAACGTCATCTCCGGGTGCCGGGAAAAGCAGATCTTCGATGCGTTCAACGCCGTGGCGGCGAAGCTGGGCGAAGATTATTCCGAGGCGCTGATGGAGGAGATGACGGCCCTCCAGGAGAAGATCGACGCCGGCGATTTCTGGGACATCGATTCCAAGGTCGAGATGGCCATGGACGCCCTGCGCTGCCCGCCCAACGAGGCGCAGGTGGCGACCCTCTCGGGCGGCGAGCGACGGCGCGTGGCGCTGGCCCGCCTGCTGCTCTCCAAGCCCGACATGCTGCTCTTGGACGAACCCACCAACCACCTCGACGCCGAGTCCGTGGCCTGGCTGCAGCATCACCTTGAGAGGTTTCCCGGCTGCGTGATCCTGGTCACCCACGACCGCTATTTCCTCGACCAGGTGACCCGCTGGACGCTTGAGCTCGATCGCGGCAAGGGCGTTCCCTACGAGGGCAACTATTCCAGCTGGCTGGAGCAGAAGGAAAAGCGCGTCCGCACCGAGCAGAGCGAGAGCGAGGCGCGCCAGCGGGCCATGGCCCGGGAGCTGGAGTGGGTGCGCTCCTCGCAGAAGGCCCGGCAGGCCAAGTCCAAGGCGCGCCTGGCGGCCTATGACGAGATGGTGAACCAGCAGGAGCGCGAGAAGCAGAGCTTCGCCACCATCCAGATCCCGCCGGGACCCCGGCTCGGCAATGTGGTCATCGAGGTCGATGGCCTGGAGAAGGAGTACGGCGACAAGATCCTCTTCAAGGGCCTTTCCTTCAAGCTGCCGCCGAACGGCATCGTCGGGGTGATCGGACCCAACGGGGCAGGCAAGTCGACGCTCTTCAAGCTGATCACCGGCAAGGAGAAGCCGGACGCCGGCTCGATCCGCCTGGGCGAGACGGTGAAGCTGGCCTACGTCGACCAGAGCCGCGACGACCTCGACGCCGGCAAGACCGTCTGGCAGGTGATCAGCGGGGGCCTGGACGTGATGAAGATCGGCAATCGCGAACTGGTCAGCCGCAGCTACGTCGGCTCGTTCAACTTCAAGGGGGGCGACCAGCAGAAGAAGGTCGGCCAGCTTTCCGGCGGCGAGCGCAACCGCGTGCACCTGGCCAAGACCCTGACCGAAGGGGGCAACGTCATCCTCCTCGACGAGCCGACCAATGACCTCGACATCGAGACTCTGCAGAACCTTGAGGACGCCCTCGAGCAGTTCGCCGGCTGCGCGGTGGTGATCAGCCACGACCGCTGGTTCCTCGACCGCCTGTGCACCCACATCCTGGCCTTCGAGGGCGACAGCCACGTCGAATGGTTCGAGGGCAACTTCGAAGCCTATGAGGAAGACAAGAAGCGCCGGCTGGGGGCGGATTCGCTGATCCCTCACAGGATCAAGTTCCAGAAGTTCGGGAGGTAGGAATGGTTCGTTCGACATGAAGTCCGGAGGGCTCGATCTAGGCTCCCTGCGCGCGGCCGTGGCCTCGCTGGAGGGGGCCCTGTCGGTCGTGGACGACAAGGAATGGCTCGCGGCGCAGTCCGACAAGGTGCGCGACACCCTGGGCGCCGGCGTGGTCCAGAACTTCGAATTCGTGTATGAGGTCGCCGTCAAGATTCTGCGCCGGCGACTGGTTCTCGATGCGGCCACGCCCGCCGACGTGGTGGCGCTGAACTTCCGGGACCTGCTCAGGCACGCAGGCGATGCGGGACTGGTCGATGAGATCGAAGCGTGGTTCCAATTTCGAGAGATGCGCAATCTCACCGCCCACGCCTACGACCGCGCCAAGGCGGCGATGATCCAGGCCGCGGCGCCCAGCCTGGCGCGGCATGCCCGCGCCCTGCTGGAACGACTCGAGGCGAACAATGGTTGAGACGCCGACGATCGATCTGAAATCGGATCACCGGCGCATCGTGGGAGAAATCCTCGAGGCGTTCGCGCCCGACTGCGCGGTGTGGGCGTGCGGTTCGCGGGCTCGCGGCGGCGCGCGGCGCTATTCGGATCTGGATCTCGTCCTGATCGCCTCGGCGCCGCTGCCCCTGGGCCGGCTCGGCGACCTGAGAGAAGCCTTTTCGGAATCGGACCTGCCTTTTCGCGTCGATCTGGTCGAGTGGTCGGCCGCGAGCCCATCGTTCCGCGCCCGCCTCGCCCGCGACATGGTCATCGTGCGCGCGCCACCGCCGGCGACGTGATCGGCTGGGGGTTGCAGGAACCGCAGTCTTCCTTTGGCGCGTCCGGTAAGCTAAAGTCATACCGTCGAACCGACCCCCGCCAAGGAAGGCGCCTGATGGCCGCGAGTGCGAAACGAACCTTCAGCCTGCCGGTGGAGCAGTCGCGCTACATCGACAGTCTGGTCGAGACGGGCGCCTACGTCACCAGTAGCGAGGTGATCCGCTCGGGCCTGCGCGCCCTGCAGGAAAGGGACGCGGCGATCGAGCGCTGGCTGCGCGAAGAGGTCGTCCCGGTCGCCGCCGCCATGCGCGCCGATCCCTCCGGCGCGATTCCGATCGACCGGCTGTTCGACGAGATTCGCGCCCTCAACGCCGAGCGGATGAAGAATCCCCACCGTGCCGCATAGGGTCGCCTTCTCGCCCAGCGCGAGCGACGATCTGCGAAGCCTGTATCTATACATAGCCGAACAATCCGGCGAGGCTCGCGCCCTGGCCTACCTCGAACGGATCGAGGACTATTGCCGCGGTTTCGCGACCTTTCCGGAACGTGGAAGACGTCGCGACGACCTGCTGCAGGGATTGAGGGTGATCGGGTTTGAACGAAGGGTCACCCTCGCTTTCCACCTCGATGCCGACGCGGTGATCTTCGACCGCATCCTCTACGGCGGTCGCGACCTCGAGGCGATGTTCGATGAGGCGGGAGATTGAGGGCAGCGGCATCATCCCACCCGTTTCACTCGGGGACGCGAACAATCGGACCGGGGCCGTCCCCGGCCCCGCGAATTTGCGGGAAAGTCCGCGAATCTCCGCGAATCTTCGGGACTCTTCGGGACTCTTCGGGACTCGGCAGGCAATCTTCGGGACTCAGTTGGTCGTCGTCGCGACTCTCGGGGCCGAAACCGGTCAGCGGCCATCGCCGGCCGCGTCGGCGATCAGGGCTTGGGACCACGCCTGCGCCACCGCCTCGCGCGGGCCGTCGGCGGCCATGGCCCGGTAGCCCTGTTCCAGGCCGAGCCGCCAGAGCGTGTCGGACGAGATTTCCATGTCGTCTGACCAATGGACCGACCATCCCCCCTCGCCCACCGACACCGCCGCGAACGCCTCGTCGTCGCGCAGGGGGGCGTAGACGGCCCAGGCGGCCAGGTGACCGGTCACATCGACCACGCTTTCGACGCCGCCCATCCAGACGATCATCAGTTCCCGGCCCTGTCCGGGGCGGACGGCGCGGACGGCGCGGATGTTCGGGGTTTCGGTGTTCATCGGGCGGCGTCTCTGGTTCATGTCGTTGTGGATCGCGATCCCTGGCGGACCTCGCCCACTCCTACCACCACCGTCATGGCCGACCGCCAGTGTCGGCCATCCACTTGGCGCGGCTCTTGGCGTGGTCGTGCGAGCGCACGGCCATTCAAGAGATGTCGCCCAAATGGATCCCAGGGACTGACGCCCCGGGGATGGCGGTCGTGAAGGCGCGGAGTCGCCCTTCATCGCAGCTGCTTGCCGGGCGGGGCCAGAAGCCGGTGGCGAAGCCGAAAAGCCGAGTTTTTTACGTCGGCCGAGGCGACCCGCGGCCCGCCTCCGGCATGAAACCCTGCCAGATCAAGGCGTTGGCATTGGCGACGGGGCCCGTTCGAGCGCCGACCAGCGGCCGAGTTTTTTACGGTTTTTTGCAGTTTTTGCCCGGTTCTTGGCAAGTTATTGGCTGGAAAATCCCGGTTTCTGGCGTCGCGGCGCCTGTTTTTGGCACCTTTTCGCCGACGTGGGCGCGCCGCCCGCGCTGGAGCAGGCGGCGATGAACGCGGGGCCGATGGAGTCAGGGCGGCGGTGTCCAACATGGACGCCATACATTGCATATTGCGATCACAAAGTCAAGGGACGAGAGCGTAACCGCAGAGGAAACCGAGTTCCCCTCGAGCGGCCAACCCGCAATCAGCAAGGACGAGCGGCGCTCAACACGGCGGTTCGGCGATCGACTTGCCGTATCGGCCGAGGATAGTCGCGAGAGCCGGCAGTTGACCCCGGCAGGGCGACGGACGGAGCGACGGCGAATTTCAGGCCCGGTCGCTCGAAGAGCGCGAAGCAGATTTCGCGCGGGTCGTGGCGCGACCGCCAGGCGATACCGTCGGGCGCGTCGGGATGGACCCAAAGCGCCTCGGACCAGGCGCCGCAGGGAACGCAGGGGCCCGTCGATATGGCGTTGTCCAATCCGAGGCGCCGCAGGCCCGCGCCGTGGAGGTCCACCAGGCGCAGGTCGCGTGGGCAGCGAAGCTCGCTCGAGGCCCGCGAAACCAGGTCGCCGTAGGCCACCATCCTGCGTCTGGGATTGCGCGGCAGGGTTTCCACGAGCGCGCCGGCCAGGCCCGCCCCCACGTAGAGGACACCGAAGGCGCCAGTCAGGCTGTCGAAGCGCCAGGTCGCGGAGATGCCCGCTCCAGGGCCGAAAAAGACCGGATCATCGGCTTGCCGATGCGCGCGGGCCAGGGCGGCGCCGGCCGGAACGATCTCCAGCGGCAGCACCATCCCGTTCAGCCGGGCGGATGGAAGCGCCGCGCGGCCCGATGGACCGGTGTGGAGGCGCCTTGGCGCCTTGCTCACCCGAACCCGTCACCGCTCTCGATGCGCAGCAGCCGGTCGAGGCCCTCGGTCCAGCCGCCGTCGCGAAGCGCCGCGATCGGGGTCCGACCGTCCAGGGTGGCGTCCGCCGCAAGCAAAAAATCCAGGGTTACCCAGGGACCCGCCTCGGCGAAGGCCTGAACGACCTTGGAGAGCCCCTCCAAGACCTCATGAGCCTCTTCGTCGAACTGGCAGCGCGGATAGCGCCAGTCGCCGCCACGCCGGAACGCCAACAGAGCGTTCGCGCGCCGGCGTTTGTCGACTCCCTGACGGGTGATCCCGAGGAGATCGCCGACCTCCCCGGCGGACAAGGTCCCGCCGGCTTCGGCCAGCAGCTCCAGGCGATGTTCGGCGTTCCGCGCGATGAGCGGCGCAAGGGGCTCGAGGGCGGCGACGGCCGCTCCGACGACGTCGACATCGCCCAGGACGCGCGCCAAGGTCCCGACATCCGTGGTCGCCGCCAAGGCATCGGTGAGGCTCTCTGTCGAGGCCTGCGCCGAAATGCGGCTGAGGGCGTCCATGGATCGCCGCTGGAACGCCGCTCGGATCGGATCGGCGCTGAGCATGAAGCCGAGCGTTTCGGGAGAAGCTGGACGGGACGCCATGAGGGGAGCTGCGGTTGACTTGCGAGATGTCAGGGGTGACAGGAGTACCTGTCACCTTCTGCTCAAAAAACATCTCGGTGGCCGACTTGCTCGCGACGCTGCCAAGGCGCAAAAAGGCAAACTCGGAGCCGCCAACGCCGGTCGTGGTGACTGGGTCTGATTCATCTAGGACTCTGAAAGGGTCCGATTCCAGGTCAAACCGACAGGCCGGCTCGCGGCCAGGCCGTGACCCGGGTCGCTGAGTCATGATAGATGGTGGGGGCTCCTTTGGCGGCTCCTTCCCACCTACGGTCGTGGGCGTGACGCCCCTTCTATGGCGAATGGGCAAGGAAGCGCCGATCCCCGGGGCACTGGCGCAAGGGAGTATCGAGATGCTGCCGACCGTGTTTTTGTCGCTTGAAGGCGCTGATGCGAATTTTGTGACGCAGGTGCAGCGCTTCCTGCCCGATGGTCTCGCCCACTTCTATCCGCGCAGCTTCGGGAACGGCGAGGAGCTAGTCGCAGCGATGGAAGCTCGAGTCGGTCACGCGACTATGTTTGCGCTGTTTGCGTCAAAGAAGTCGGTGGCCTCGTTTTGGGTCGGCTTCGAGATTGACCAAGCCCGCATCGCGAAGATCAAGGACCCCAAGTTCCGCATCGTCGTGGTGCCAATCGACCGCGAGGTTACGCACGCCGATCTCCCTGCCTGGATGCGCAATTACTGGGTCGCCAGGGTGGGCGATGGCCCACGGGAGATCGCCCGCTATATAAGGCGCACGCTGATCAGCGGACCCCTGAGCCACTTGCCTGGAAGCCAAGTATACGGCCGCGGCGCGCTGGTGGACAGCGCCGTCGGGATGGTTGGAGAGGTCGTGCTACGCACGGAGCAGACGCCCAACGTCCTGGTCCTGGCTGGGAACGCGGGGATCGGCCGTCGAACGTTCAATCGCAAGTTCTTGACGGCGGCCTTTCCTGGTAGTCCGGAGTTGAGCTTCGGGCCCGAATTCCTGCTGCCGCAATTCGCCGACCTCGCCGATCTCTACCGCGCGTTGCGGCAGGAGATCGAGACGGACCTGCCGCTGTCCTCTATTGCCGGCGACCTCAGTGCCTTCGGGGCGGCGCCGGTCGAGGCGCAAGCGGAAGAGGTCACGCGGAGGCTGTCGCATTTCGCTGATTTGGGGCAGGCGATTACGGTCATCACCGGTAACGGAATCTTTGAGGACAAAGGTTATCTAAAGCGTTGGGTGCCGGAACTGTTCCGGCAGCTGGCCGACGACCGGCGGATCAAGCTGGTCGCGGTGACAAACCGACTGCTCCACGAGAACGAGCTGCGAGCCCATCCGAACGTGCTCCAAGTTTCAATCCCACCGTTGAGGGAGGCGGACATCCGTACATTGATGATCGGGTCCGCGACTGCGCTAGGCGTCAAGCCGGAGCTACCAGCCAACGAAGTCATTCGAACGATCGGCGGACATCCAGGCATCGCCCGCGCGACGGCGGCGTTGGTTGCGCGCAAGGGTCCCGAGGTGGTGAATTCCGACCCGAGCGATCTCTTTGCATTGCAGGAGGACGTGCTCGGCGAGGCGCTCGACTTTGCCAACTTGAGCGAGATGGAGAAGGACGTTCTTTCGGTCCTGAGCTGGGTGCCACAGATCTCCGGCAGTACGCTGAAACGAGTTATCCTGGACAGGCATCAGGTTAAGCCGGAGGATTTCGCCGAGACCGTCTCGGGTCTGATCCTGGCCTGCCTGGTGGAGGTCTCCGGGTCCAACTACCTCATTACTGGCCCGGTGCGATCCCTGTTTCGCCGCCTTCACGGCTATGGCTCGCGCGAGCTCATGACGGCGTTTTCTGCCGCTCTGCGCCAAGAGTGGGAGCTTGCGAAGCGCGACGACGAATTGCGCGCCGAACTGCTCGATGCGCTTGCCTATATGGCGGCCATCGAGGGGGGCACGCTTCCGCCGGAGTTCAGGGCGCTGCTGCTGCCCTCGACGCTCCAGGAGGTCGTGCGGGAGACCTACGACCGCGGGCATGACGATCCCGACGCGCTCCGACGCGTGGTGGCGTGGGGCATGCCCGCGATGACGATGGGCATGGACGAGACGACCCGAGAGGAAATCCTGTCATATGTCGTCCGGGCCCACACCCGTCTGGGGGACCACCGAGCGGCGGAAGAGGTTCTCGATTTCTTCGACAGGCGAACCTACCGATCGCGCTTCTACCTGCGCGCGTTCTACGTCCGCCTTCACAAAGGCGACCACCGGGCGGCGATTGCACTCCTGCTCAAGGCGCGGGACGTGGGAAAATACATCAAACAAGTCGTAGGCGACCTCGGCCGCTGCTACCAGCGGCTTGGCATGTGGAAAGAACTTCACGCTCTAGTCCAAGACCAAGAGCAGCACATTGGTCGAAACCCTGTGCTGCTCGACGTGCAGATTGGCATGCTGATCGCGCAAGTCGATTTCGTTGGCGCCGAACGCGCCATCCGCACGCTGCGGTCGCTTGCCCGTCAGAGTGTTTACGCGGATGGGCGGGTCGCGATGCTGATGATGCGCCGCGACCAGAATTTCTCTGGCGCGCAGAGCATGCTAACCGACATGCTGCAGCGAGGCGCAGGTGGGCAGGCATACATCCGCAAGCTGCGAGCAGTTGCGGCAGCGTCCGCCGGCGACATCCACACGGCGCGTGACGACGCGGACTTCCTGAAGGCCCGTGGCGGCAATAGCGGCGTGCATGGAATTGAAGCAAGGATTCGGCTGGCCCAGCATGACTTCGACGGGGCGGAACGCGAACTTGGGAAAGGCGGTCAACTCAGTGCACCGGACGAACTACTCCGGGCGAGAATCCTTGAAGCAAGGGCGAGTGACCCTTCAACGCCGTTCGCCAACCGCGAAGAGCTACGGCGGGAAGCGAGGATGCTTCGGGCGGAAAATCGCATGCTTGACGAGTATGAGGTGGAGCGATGATCTGCCCGGCTCATCCCTACGGTACTGGGGTGCAAAGCACGGTGGTGGCTCCGATCCGAACCTGAAAACATGATCTCCAGGTGCCGACCCACCCAGTTTTCGTCTCGCCGGAATTCAAACGTAAAACTTGAAGGGTTGTTTTTCAGCACCTTTGGCGGAACCCAGAGTCAGGACTTCACCGACCATCTTGGCGAACCGCACCGTTACCGGTAGTCCATCGTTGTAGTTGCACGAGTTATAGTTGATCTTGGTCAAGCCCATTATGTCGTGCAGGATGATTTTCAGCTCGGGCATCTCGCCATGGCTGCGAAGTGCAGTGATGAAGAGGGGGTTGGGCGTCTCAGCCCCGATATAAGTGTCCAGTTGAGGCAGGTAGCCGTTGGTCCAGAGATAGGCGTTCCTGTCGTCGAGCATCAGCGCGGTACCGCGCAGGACAGGGTAGTCGCCGTCCCGGAACAGCTTGGTCTCCCCCCCGGTCGACCGGATCCTGACGCCGACAAGTTTGGTTTCTTTGGGGACAGCACTTTCGAAGGCCATCCACTCATCTTTCCGGAAATAGGTCTGACCGTGAATGAACAGCTCATTCGGAGGCCGATCGTGGGTTTCGGCGTAGGTGTCCAGGACCGTCTTGATCAAGTGCCGCGCTGCGGCCGGGCTCAGATGAAAGTCGTTTGGACCGCTTTCCCACGGGCCGTTCGCACCCCGGAACACGACCCCGTCGCCTTCCGCCAGGAACATCTGCGCGGCGCAACAGGCGTGGCCCTTCGGGTCGTTCGGCAGATTCTTGTAGACGAGGCCCACGTAGCACACTCCCGGCCGCACGCCAGCCAGCTTCCACGGCGGCGCGGGTTGGGTCTTATAGTAAAGGCCCGTAGCGATGTTCCAGGCGACGGTCGCCCGATCTTGCGTCTTGCGGATCGGGTAGCCGTGTTTGTTCATGAACTTCTCAGGCGCTAACGTGGTCTCGCGCAGAAGCTGAGTCGGCGAGATTGAGAGAAACTCTGCCTTGATCTTCCGGTGAAAGTCCGGTGCGTCGTCGAAAATATCCTCTGCTGCGTGATCTATGATATCTTCAAGGAGGGGAAGGTTTGATCGCTTGGCTTGCTTCTTGCCAAAGTCACCCTTGACCAGAGGCAAGCCCGTGCGCTTGGAGCCGACCTTGCAGCGTTCGAAGATGATCTCGGGGACGATCAGCACCCAGACGTCGATCACCCGCTCGTCATTGTGGAGGTGACGCTTTGCGACATCGGTGTAGATCTGCACTGCCTTGCCGACTGCCTCGTGCAGATTTACGAAGCGGGTTGCCCTATCGATGCTGGGTCCGTCGATGCTGTGGGAAACGAGTTCTTCAAGGTTGATGCTGATACCGAAAGCCTCTTCTAGGCCGGGGAAATTTGCCAAGTGGAGGCGGTCTTTTTTTTCCGCTTTGCCGGGCGGCGGCACGACCACGCGGCCTTTCAGCCGCTCGATGTAGCTGCGGAAGTGGGCGAGGCCTGCGGCCGTTCCTATGACGCCAACGCGGATTTCCTTGACCTTCCTCGCCTTAGAATGCGGGCCGTAGAGGAAGAGCCCGTCTTTGGGATGGGCCGTCGACTGTCCGAGGCCGAACTCAAGTTCTGGTTCGTCGAAGTGGAGCACCTTTAGGGACCGCTCAGGAAAATCGATCACGGCTCGTCCTCCGGCTCGGGCCGGCCGAGGGTCGAGTCATCGTCCTCCTCATCGTCCTCTCCCAACTGATCGGGCAGGACGGTGCTGACTGGAGAGGTGAAAAGAATTGGCGCCGCCTCGATCCTCACGATGTTTGAGGCGCCAAGCGCCAAGTCGATGTATGCGGAATCGCCGCACAACAGCTCGAGGAATGCCAGCAGCCGGCCGTGCCACTGCTTGTTACGCCATCCCTTGCACACGCTGCGCCGAAGGCGATGCTGCTTTTTGGTATCCTCGATGGGTCGGTCGGCGTCATCGCCGAGGGGACTGGCGAATAGGACTCGGGACTTAAGCTTGAAGTGCGGGAATGGCCAGAAGGCCGGTGTCGCGGAAACGCCGTACTGCCACACATGTCCGCGCGCGACGTTGCGCAACATTGAGGAGCGACGGTCACCCTGCCGCCCCCAGGGCACCTTCTGGCCGACCTTCACCTGATCCTTGCTGGCGTGGAAGCCCACGCTGTTGGAGTATTCGTATTCGAGCAAGCCGCAGTCGCGGCACATGCGGTTCCAGGCTTGGCGCAGCATGGACTGTAGCAGATTGGAGGCGTCCTGGCTCTTCACGTTGAGCGACTTCGAGCCCGTCTCGATGAAGTCCAGCAGCGGGACTTCGTCGCCGACCCTAAATCGGCCCACCCCCACAAATTCGGCATTGATCTCGTCGAGCACGCCGAAGGACAAGAACCCGTTGCCGACGGGCTCTGCAGGATACGGCAACGCTTTGCAAGCGCGGGCGACCGCATCGCGGTCTACGGCGCCGGTGGGCTCGAAATGTCGGATCAGGTCCGGTGCCTGAGCCATGCGAAGCCAATTCGATGTCAGGCGCTCCGGCTCACGCTTCAGCGGGATTGCGCCGCGCCGGCGCAGAAGCTCCCAATCTGGTTTGATTGTACTCTGCGGATTGGCCTGAACCACCTTCTGCCGTTTCAGGGCGTCAAGCAGCTTGGCAAGACCGGCCGACCAGCCGCGAACGAAATCAACGTACTGGAGCTCTCCGATCCCGAAGATTTTTCGGTAAGGATTCAGGCGCAGCGGGATGATGAACGTCGGATCGCCAAGTTCCTTTACTAAGTCGCTGGCGATCCCGATCTCTTCCTGGACACCCTCGCACGCCAGGGTTTCGTCGCTGCAGCAAAGCAGCATCTTCACCGCCCGCTGCTGCAGCGCGTCGGTAATCGCCTTCCGCCACCGACCTCCCGCTTCCAGCGTCAAAATGTCGGCGAAGACATGATAGCCCGCCGCCTCCAACTTGGGCGCGAGCCAGAGCACGAACTCGTCATCGCCAGGGGTGGCCTTGCTAACGAAGACAACCGTTCGATTTTGGGCGGAACTGTCGAACGTCATGGGGAACGTCTCGTTGGCTGACCGCGCTCGCGGACGGGAAGTCGCCGAATCGGCTCAGTCTACAACCACGCGGGCGAAGTTTCCCGCGTGACAGGCGGCCGTCGCCGCAGCAGGTGTGCCGCCATTGGGACTCGTCACCGCACTGCGGCGGCAGGGCGGGGCCGCGCAGGAGATTGCTGGCGTTGAAGTTGTCGGGGTCGATCCAGGTGCCAAGCGGCATACTTCGGTCCCACGGAATCCATGGACTCGATAGGCTTTCACCCACCCGAAACGGGAGTGTTCCGCCGCAGCCTTACCCAGTTCACGGCACACCCAACAATCGCCGCAAATGCTCCGGCGCCGGCTCCCGCAGCCGCCAGGTCACGGTGATCGGCGCGTCGCCCGACCACGATTCGAAGTCGACGTCGCCGCAGTAGTAGAAGGGCGCGCCTCTGGCGCCACGGAGTTTCGACGCCCTGACGAAGAGGTGGATGTCGAAGCCCTCTTCGGCCTGGCCGATTATCCGCCCATGCCTGGACGTCCGGGTGGTCTGGTTCTGGCTGTGCCACTGGAAATGGCCGGCCGAGAGGAACCGGTCGTCGTAGGATCGGCCCGCCGTGAGGTTCGCCTTTTCGAGCGTGACGAGGAGAAAGGCGTGGCGGCCGTCGACGACGAAGCCCTGGTTCCAGGAGCCGGGCTTGAAGGTCAGGCCGAACAGAGGCGGGATTTCCTCCCGCATATATTCGCGCCAGGGAACGGCCAAGCTCGCATCGGTGTCGGGTGCCCCCTCCCCTGCCGCTGTATGTAGCGCCCCCTCGGGCGCGGCTTCGGCGGTCGCGGGATCGCGGGCGAGGTATTGGGCGAGGCGCCAGTCGATCAGTTCGCGGACCATGTCGGTGAACGCTGGCCTCAGGGCGGGCTCGACGGCGAAGGCGCTGGCGAACACGTCGCCGTCGAAGGTGAAGAACGGCTTGCCCCTCCCGTCCACGCGACCTGTCCAGGCCGGGATCGGGTTGTTCCTGACCGAGTGTCGGATCGCGGGCATGTCGTCGAGCGGCGTGCCGAGATCGTCGGCGATCCTGGGGTTTCGGCGGGCGATGTCCTGGAAGCGGGTCGCGAGATCATCGACCGGCATCGACCCCGACAGCGCGCCTGCCTCCAGCATCGCCGCCAGTAGAACCATCTTGTAGCTCTTCGTCATCGACGTGCGCGCAACCTCGTCCAAGACTTCGTGATGAACGTCGAGAACCCGGGCTTGATCGGGGCTCAGATCGCGTCGGCGGCGCACGAACTGGAACCAGCTGCCGTGGCCGGAGGCCTTGGGATCGAAGCCGGCGTGATAGATCTCCATGGCGGTCGGCCTCGCGCCGAGGCGCTCCTTGAAATCGATGTAGTAGGCTTCGAGGGCGTCACCCTTCGACACGCGCCGCAGAAGGCGCTTCAACATGTCCAGGGCTTCGAGGTCGTAGGTCACCTCGCAGCCGGGCGGCAAGCTCAAGGCGTGATCGCGCGCCCGCTCGAGGCTGAGGGCCAGGTCACGATCGCCCGGGCCGCAGTCCAGCAGCACCCTGGCGTTGTTGAGGAAGGTCCGGTGGTTGCCGATGTAGTCGATGATGGCGAGGTGGTCCTTGCCCGCCGAGCGCCGCAGGCCGCGGCCCATCTGCTGGGTCCAGACGATCGCCGACGCCGTGGGCCGCAGCATCAGGATGGTGTCGATGGCGGGCACATCGACGCCTTCGTTGAACATGTCGACGGCGCAGACGATGTCGAGGTCGCCGGCCTCCAGGGCTTGCAGGGAGGTGGTGCGCGGCGCTGAGGTCGGGCCTGAGTGGACCGCGACCGATCGCTGGCCGGCGTCGTTGAAGAAGCCGGCCATGAAGTCGGCGTGGCGCTGCGAGCAGCAGAACGCCAGGGTCTTGCCGCCGCCGTGGCGGCCGAGCTGTTCCAGGGCGTTGTGGGCGCGGGCCTGGGTCGCCAGGGCGTTGGTCAGAGCCGTCTCGTCGAAGCCGGCGCCGCGCCAGGGAATGTTGGAATATTCGACCGCGTCGGGGACGCCGAAGTAGTGGAACGGGCAGAGCAGGCCCGCTTCGATGCCGGGGGCGAGGCCGCAGTCGAAGACGAGGTTTTCCTGGCAGAGGCCCAGGAGGTCGCCGCCGTCGGTGCGCTCCGGCGTCGCGGTCATGCCGAGCAGGAACTTCGGCCGGAAGTGGTCGATCAGGGTCCGGTAGGTGCGTGCCGACGCGTGGTGGAATTCGTCGATGACGATGTAGTCGAAGGCGTCGGGGGCGAAGCGGCGCAGGTGTTCGGGCCGGCCGAGGGTCTGGATGGAGGCGAAGAGCACGTCGGCGCCTTCGTCCTTGGCCGCGCCGGAATAGCGGCCGAGGCGGCCGGTGGGGCGGATGGCGCGGAAGCTTTCCAGCGCCTGGCCGAGGATCTCCTCGCGGTGGGCGACGAAGAGCACGCGGCGGAATTCGGGACGGTCGGTGTCGAAGGCGCTGAGCCAGGTCTTGCCGAGGCCGGTGGCGAGGACCACCAGGCCGGCCTGGTAGCCGGCTTCCCGGGTCGCCTCGAGGG
>Ga0075522_10001299_pt1 | contig 19009 bp, 19 predicted proteins | sample NGEPerA_FD_74796 | JGI IMG/M metagenome (GOLD analysis project Ga0075522, IMG submission 74796) | Arctic peat soil microbial communities from the Barrow Environmental Observatory site, Barrow, Alaska, USA - NGEE PermafrostL2-A | ecosystem: Environmental > Terrestrial > Soil > Wetlands > Peat ... | reverse complement strand
CCGGAGCTGCAAACGTCTGCCCGTTAGTCGGATACCAAAAACTAACAAGGTACGGAATGATATGCGGCGGCACATTGGTGACCGTAATGTTCACCGGCGCGGATGTTGCCGTATTGCCCGCGCTGTCCGTTGCGACGGCGGTCAATGCGTAATTGCCCGCCACGACATTGCTCCACGCCATGAAAAATGGACTGTCCTGGGTCGAGTTGGTCAGCAACACTCCGCCGCTATTGGACACAGTCCCGATGCTACTCCCATTGGCGAAATATTGCACCGTCCGAACCACGTTCGAGTCGGTCACCAAGGCATGGACCCCGATAGTAACCGGAGCTGCAAACGTCTGCCCGTTAGTCGGATACCAAAAACTAACAAGGTACGGAATGATATGCGGCGGCACATTGGTGACGGTGATATTCACCGGAGCGGATGTGGCTAAATTACCCGCGCTGTCAGTCGCCACGGCGGTCAACGCGTAATTGCCGGCCACAACGTTGCTCCATGAAATGTAGAACGAACTGCCTTGGGTCGTGTTGGTCGGTGGTACGGTGCTACTGTTGGTCGCGGTTCCGATCGAGCCGCCATTGGCGAAATACTGCACCGTCCGAACCACGTTCGAGTCAGTCACGCGAACATAAACCCCGATATGGGCGGGGCCGGCGAACGTCTGGCCGTTGGCCGGAGACAAAAAGCTGATGGTATAGGGTACGATGGGCGCCGGCACATTAGTGACGATGAGTTTCACTGGCGCTGAGGTGGCCATGTTGCCCCCGCTATCGGTCGCCACAGCCGTCAATGCGTAATTGCCAGCGGGAACATTGCTCCATGTCATGTAGAACGGACTCTCCGTCGTGGAATTGGTCAGCAATACTCCCTTGCTGTTTGTCACCGTTCCGATGCTGTTGCCATTGGCGAAATACTGGACCGTACTTACTACGTTCGAGTCGGTCACTGTGGCATGGACTCCGATCGTGGCCGGAGCGGCAAACGTCTGCCCGTTAGTGGGGTACAAAAAGCTGACGACATACGGAACTATATGCGGCGGCACGTTGGTGACCGTAATATTCACCGGCGCGGACGTGGCAGTATTGCCCGCGCTGTCTGTCGCCACAGCCGTCAATGCGTAATTGCCAGCAAGAACATTGCTCCATGTCAGGTAAAGCGGACTTTTTGCCGTGGAATTGGTTAGCAACACGCCGGCGCCATTGGACACCGTTCCGATGCTGTTCCCATTCGCAAAATACTGCACCGTTTGAACCACATTCGAATCCGTCGCCAAAGTGTAGATGCCGATCGTGGCGGGCGCGGTAAACATCTGTCCATTAGTCGGATACAAAAACCTGACGGTATAGGGAACGACCGGCGGCGGCACACTGGTGACCGTAATATTCACCGGCGCGGATGTTACGGTATTGCCCGCGCTGTCTGTCGCCACTACGGTCAAGGCGTAATTGCCGGCCAGGACATTGTTCCATGACATGTAAAACGGACTCTCCTGCGTCGGGCTGGTCAGCAACACTCCCTTGCTATTTGTCACCGTTCCGATGCTGCTGCCATTGGCGAAATACTGCACCGTACTTACCACATTCGAGTCAGTTACCGAGGCATGTATCCCGATGCTGGCCGGAGCGGCAAACGTCTGCCCATTAGTCGGATACCAAAAACTGACGGTATAAGGCACCACCGGCGTCGGCACATTGGTCACCGTAATGTTCACGGGGGCGGTGGTGGCCGTATTGCCGGCGTTATCCACGACGACTGCGGTCAGTGAATAGGCCCCTGCGGGGACGTTGCTCCAAATAATGGGAAACGGATTGCCCTCGGTCAAACTGGTGACCAGCACCCCCGGCGTATTGGTGACAATCCCGATGCTTGTTGCGCCGGAGAAATACTGGACTGTCCGGATAAGATTCGTATCCGCCATCCGCGCGTGAACGTAGATGCTGGCCGGCGCGCTGAAGGTCTGGTTGTTGGTGGGATTGGACAGCAGAGTGGTCAGCGGCGAGGTTTGGGCGCGGGCGGTGCCGATGGCAAAGAATGACAAACTCACCAAAAAAGAGGCAGCCAAAAAATTGTGATTAAAAGTCCTCATAGGTTAATAAGTATTCATACCGGCTCGAGTGAATGAAGGCAAGCCTTTTTTGAGACATTTAAAGCCCTTCCCCCTTTGCTCTTGCTGTCAAAAGATGCCTTTGCGACGCTCTCCTCGGTTCATCACAACGGTCAAACATCCCGTCATGGCCGGATGCGAAACGGAGGTGCAAGCCGTTCTGGAAACCCCGGAAGAAATTCGGCGTAGCAAAAGCGATGCGAACGTGTATCTTTTCAATCGCAACCGGCGTTGGGTCTGCGCCGTAAGCAAACAGGAAGGTCGCAGTGCGGCAAGAGTTTTTCGCGGTACCCAGGTTAATTCCGCGCTTTTCTTCAAATCGCCTGTAACCTTCGTCCTCCATTCCAGTAGTATGAGGCAGAATGGATACGAAACCTCTTTGCCCACGCTGCGGAAAACCCCTCGCCCCCAACGCGCCCAAAGGCCTCTGCCCGGCGTGCCTGATGCAGGGCGCCTTTGCCACGGGAACCGGAGCCAGTTCGGCGCACGATAAGAAGCCGCGCTTCGTTCCGCCTAAAGCGGAAGAACTTGCGCAACATTTCCCGCAATTGGAAATTCTGGGGTTTATTGGCCAGGGAGGCATGGGTGCGGTCTATCGGGCGCGGCAAAAACAACTCGACCGGGTTGTCGCGTTGAAGATTTTACCGCCCCAAGTCGCCGAGGGGCCGGGTTTCGCCGAACGTTTCACCCGCGAGGCCCGGGCCCTCGCCAAACTCAATCACCCCCACATCGTCACCCTTTATGAATTCGGCCAAACGGACGGCTTGTTTTTCTTCCTGATGGAATTTGTGGACGGCATTAACTTGCGTCAATTGCTCAACACCAACCGCCTCGCGCCGAAAGAAGCGCTGGCCATCGTGCCGCAAATTTGTGACGCGCTGCAATTCGCCCACGAGCGCGGCATCGTCCACCGCGACATCAAGCCGGAGAACATCCTTCTGAGCAAGGATGGCCAGGTGAAGATTGCCGACTTCGGCGTGGCCAAAATCGTCTCGCAACGCTTGGAGGAAACATCCGCGGAAAAAACTTCGTATTTGCACTCCGGCGAACTGACCGAAGCCGGCAGCGTTCTCGGCACACCCAAATACATGGCGCCGGAACAAATCGCCCATCCGCTGGAAGTGGATCATCGCGCCGATATTTATTCGCTGGGTGTGGTGTTCTACCAGATGCTCACGGGCGAACTGCCCGGCCAGCGCATTGAACCGCCCTCCAAAAAAGTGCAAATCGACGTGCGCCTGGATGAAGTCGTGCTTCGCGCGATGGAAAAAAATCCCGAACTACGTTTCCAGCAAGTCAGTGAGGTGAAGACTCGCGTGGAAACGATCGCCGGAACGGCGTTGCCGATTCCGCCGAGGAGAGAGCTGGCCGTCGTGCAATCGTATAGTCCGCTAGTTATTGCAGGCTGGATTTTAGGCGCCGCCCTCGCGATCTGGCTCATTGCTTTTGCGTTTCTCAATTACCACCACGGCGAATCTTCGGGTAATCCGGCGACAACCAACGCCGCCAAACTGACCCAGCAAGGCTGGCAGTTCTGGCAAACCCAACACCTGGAGGAGGCGGCCGCCAAATTTCAGCAAGCCGTCCAACTCGCGCCCAGCAACGCCGATGCGTGGAACGGCCTCGGTTGGGCGAGGCTCAATTCCGGCCATCCCGGCGACGCGGAAAAGGCCTTTCAAAAAGTGCTCTCGCTGGAACCCAATCATCCGGCCGCACTTAACGGGCTGGGACAACTTTGCCTGTCACAACGAAAATACGCTGAGGCCGAAAAATTTCTGCTTCAGGCCGCGCCGCAGGCGTCCGCCGCGTGGTTTGGATTGGCCCGCCTCTATTTGCTTCAGGGAAAATTCGCGCAGGCAGAACATTGGGCCCAAAATCTGGTCGATTCCGGCCAGGCAGATCAAACCGCCAAGGCCATGCTTGACGCAGCCAGGAACAAAAAGCTGAGCGAGGGCTTGCGCCTGATGCTGGAACCGCCCGTCCCCGCGATTGCCCGATAACTTGCCGATCAAACCTTCGGAGCGCATGTAACATGATTGGGTTTTTTCCGGTTCCTAATCTTAATCTTAATCGTAATCTCTTCATTCGATTAGGATTAAGATTAAGATTAAGAGCGAAAAATAACCCTTGACACCCGCGTCTTAGTGTACTAATTATACTAGCACACTGACGCATGTCTTTAACGTTCAGCATCAACACCGGATCGGCCTCGCCGATCTACAAGCAGATCACCGAGCAGGTGCGGCTGGCTGTCACGGCCGGCAAGCTGTCCGTGGGCGATCAACTGCCCAGCGTCCGGGTGTTGGCCGAAGATCTGGTGGTCAATCCCAATACGGTCGCCCGCGCCTACGCCGACCTGGCGCGCGAAGGACTGCTCGAGGCCCGCTCCGGCCGGGGCGTGTTCATCACCCATAAGCGCAAGGTCTATTCGCGGGCCGAAGGCTGGCGCCGCATCGAGCCATTGCTGGACGCGCTTATTGGCGAGGCGATGATCCTGGATTTCACCCGCGAGGAATTGCGCGAGGCCTTTAATGAAAAATTGAGCCAGTGGAAACATCCCAAAGGAGGCGACCGCCATGAATGAAGAACCTGTCATCCAAACACGCGGGTTGACCAAGTATTACGGCAGCAAGGCCGCCGTCTATGAACTCAATCTGGATGTGCCGCGCGGCTGCGTTTTCGCATTTCTCGGACGCAACGGTTCGGGCAAAACCACCACCATTCGGATGCTCATGGGCCTGGCGCAACCGACCCGCGGCACGGGCGTCATTCTCGGGCACGACATTCGCGCGTTGCCGCCGGAAATCCGCGCTCGCATCGGTTATTTGACTGAGGAACACCAGCTTTACGGCTGGATGAACGTGAAGGAATGCGGCGAGTTTCAATCGAAATTTTTTCCGAAATGGAACGACCGAATCTTTCGCGGGATCATGGGCCATTTCAACTTAAAGCCCACCGCCAAAGTGAAAGATTTGTCTCGCGGCGAGCGCGCGGGCCTGTGCCTGGCCTTGACCCTCGCGCCGGAGCCAGAACTGTTGATGCTGGATGATCCGGGCCTGGGCCTGGACCCGGTCGCGAGGCGGGCGCTGGTCGAGTCGATGATCTTTCTGACGCGAAAATCCGACCGGACCATTTTCTTTTCGTCCCACCATTTGTCGGATGTTGAACGCGTGTCGGATTACATTGCCGTCTTCGACCGGAGTGTTTTGCGCGCGTGCTGCCCGTTGGAAACATTCCAGCAAAGCGTGCGGCAAGTGAGACTGCGATTCTCCGGCGCGCCGCCGCCGTTGCCGCGCGTTCCGGGCCTCCTCCAAGCCATTCGCACCGAAAACGAACTGCGCGTGACCTGCGCCCACTACAATGGCGAGGCGGACAAAATTCTTCGCGCGCTTATGCCAACCGAAATGGAAACCATCCCGCTGGGACTGGAGGACGCGTTCATCAGTTATTTAGGCGAACGCGGCGAAAAATCATTCATCTTGTCAGAAATGGGAGTGCAACCATGAAAACATTGATTCAAAAAGACCTGCGGGAAAATCTGAAAATAGCATTGCTCGGGCTGCTGATTTTTTCACTTCTTTTGCTCCAAGCCTACCAGTCCTGCATCTCGAGTTCGGCCAACCTCGCGGCAGGACGGTGGTCGGGACAGACCGACTCCTTGCAACCTTTGCTGGCGTCAAATCTGCTGACGGACGCGTCTTTTTTCTGCATTCTCTTTGGCGCGATTCTGGGTTGGCTGCAAACCCGGAACGAGGCGCACCGCGACCTTTGGGCATTTTTGATCCACCGCCCGGTCACACGCGCGGAAATCTTTTGGAGCAAAACCATGGCGGGCTTGTGCTTGTATATTTTCGGCGCGGGATTGCCGTTGTTAATCCTCGTCCTGGTCGTTCGAATGCCGGGCCACGTTGCCGCGCCCTTCGAGTGGGCGATGGTTCTGCCGCTGGTCTCCATTTTTTTGAGTGGATTCGCCTATTATTTCGCGGGCCTGCTGACCGGCTTGCGTCAGGCGCGCTGGTACGGAAGCCGCATCTTTGGACTGGGCCTCGCAATCGTCGGCTCAATCGGAATCTTCGGTGGGCCTGGCGTCTGGATGCTCCTGGTTATGATTGGGGTAGCGGTGGCGATTTTAGCAATCGCAGTTTGGGGAGCCTATCTGAGCGGGGGATTTTATCGCGGCCAACCGCTGGCCGGGCGTTTCGCGCTCACTGTGGCGATGACCGCTGGATCCGGCGTTGTCTTGTTTGCTGGCGCGGGATTGATCGTCGGTCTGGTCTTGGACCAGCTCTCGCCCCGTACAAATATCTCCAGCAGTTATCTCATGACCCGGGATGGCGTTCTCTACAAGACAACGAGCCGGGATGGCCAAGAGGTGGACGTGGTGGATTTGAACGGACACGCCCCGCTCGATCCTAAAACTGGCCAAAAAATAGAGATCAAAGAGTTTCGAAAACGCACTGCCTACTCCGGCTGGGTGTTTTCCACCTTCAAAAAACGCAATCAGAATTGGAATGCCATGCATGATAGTATGCGGTTTTTTAGCCTTTTGAATGTTACCGACAAAACTCTTTGGTATCTGGATCGCCATGGCAAAGTTCTCGGCTACGACGGCCGCACCCGAAAATACGCCGGCAGTCTTGACCCGCGAGGCGCTAGCGGAATGTCCTCGCCCGAATCATTGCTGAGGCCGGCGAATTATTATTACTATAATGCCTACAACGACGCGCCGCGAAAACTCTTCCCGAGCGCCAAAACGGTTTATCAGGTGGATTTCAAGGAACGCACCGTGCAGCCGGTATTTACCCTGACCAACGACGATGAAATCGGCGGTTATGGTGACGTGCCTGCCGCATACGACGGCAATCAGCCGCCAAATTTCATGATCACGACCCGAAGAACAATCCGCGTAATGGACTTCGAAGGCCATCCCATCCTTGCCCTCCCCTACGAACCATCTTACTCCGAATACCCGCAAGTTGACCTTACTTTGCTCCAGCCGACAAACGGTTTACGCGATGATTTTGCTATCTGGTTCTATCCAGATCCCGAAACGAATCGCGCTCGGAGCTGGGCCATGCCGATTCATGTGGTGTGGCTGGGTCCTGACCACACCCTCACGAAGAGCGCCGATCTGCCTCCCTTGCCCAGGCTTAATAACACATCGTGGGGACAAAAACTAGCCGAAGCACTCTTGCCCCCCGTTGCGCATTTTGATCTCAGTCAAAAGAATAACGGTGATTGGACAGCCCTGAATCTTGCTTTGGCTTTGATCAGCGCGGGCATCGGACTGGCCTTGGTGCGACGTTATAATTTTTCCATTGCGGCGATGGCCGGGTGGACAGCATTCATTTTTGTCCTTGGAATCGCCGGGCTCCTGGGCTTCCTATGCGTGCAGGAATGGCCGGTGCGCGAGGTTTGCGTCCAGTGCAAAAAGTTCCGCGTGGTGGACCACCCATTCTGTGAACATTGCCAAGCGCCATTCCCGCCACCCGAAAAGGATGGCACCGAAATCTTCGCGCCGCTGGTGAAGAGTTGACTTTACTAAGCGCGGAACTTGCGCTTGACCGAAACCAGCCAGCCAACCGACCCTACAACCAACAAGCTGAGGGAGGAGGGTTCAGGCACGGATTGCACGGTGAACTGCTCATTGGGGGAAGCGCTCGAAAAATTGATTGTGCCCGGATACGCAACGGAGTCTCCAATCGGAAACCCTCCCGAACTTCCGGCCAGGGTTGACGGTGTATCCGTACTGACAAAAGTGAAGGAATCCGATTGGCCGGGTGCAATTGCGTTCGCCGCCGTGCCTTGATACATAATCGACCCACTGCTCACCGTGGCGCTCCACCCGGACAATCCTCCCGAAGCGCTGGAAGGCACAGTGGGCAAGAAAAAGTGCCCCGGTATCCAAGCATACCAAAAACCCTGAATGGGAGTGGTCGCGGAAGAGGCATTGTTCAGTGTCAGCGTATAAGTAAAAGTACCACCCGCTCCTGGCACATCCGTCAGCGTGGCGCTCGCATTTATGCCTTGGGCGTGGCCGGTCATGGTGGACGCGGCCAACCCTGCGGCAACGGCCAGGGTAAAACGGAGCGAGGTTAATTTCGGGGTTTTATTCATGGCATGTCCTTTCGTTTTGGTTCCGGTGTTCAAGGTCATTTGGTCTGATTAAGCTTCTATACGCTAATGGGACGACCGGCCAGCAAAAATGTTCCCAAATAAAATGATGGGGCGCGAACCCGTCTAATCGTCCTCGGGATTCAAATGCACCGCCCAGTGCGGATACGGCTGATGGGTTCCCTTCATCGCCCGCCACAAGATGCGGTTGAGTTGGTCTTCAGGACATTGATCGGCTTTTTCCAGCGGCAAACCCGCCGAGACGTAAGCGTCTTTGCGCAAGAGAGGATCCGAAATCCGTTTCGGGTCCGGGTTCAATTCGTCGAGGGGAATAAGGTTCGGCACAGCGTCAAAAGGGGTCAGATCAGGCATTTCGGTGAAACAGTCAAACATCGGCGTGGCGGTTGCGTCCATTTGATTCATCGGCGGCAGGCCAAGAATGAGTTCGATGGTGCGCAGCAAACTCGTGGTGTTGTAGGGAGTGGACACAACCTGGCCGCGCTGGGTATAGGGGCTGGCTACGTAAGCCGTTGTGCGATAGGCGCTGGCATGGTCCCAACCGGCCTGCGGATCGTCTTCGATGGCGAAAATACAAGTCTGATTCCAAAATGAGCTATGGCTGATCGCCTCGACGACCTGCCCGACGGCAAGATCATTGTCGGCGACTTGCGAGGCGGGCTTGGCAGCCCCTGGGCGAACCCCGGAAGTGTGGTCGTTGGGCAGCCAAACAATCAGCAGATTAGGAAACTCGCCTGTTTGCTCGAAGCGTTTGAGGTCGCCGATGAATTGCTTCGCCCGGTAAATGTCGGTCACGTCCAAGTTCCACCCCAACCCATTGGTGGCGACGGAGGGACGCAACGATTCGATATGCGGCTCGCTCCAAAGAATGATATTCCCGGCGCCATTGGTAAAATCGCGATAAAAATCCCGAAAGCCCGGTTTGCCCCGGCGCGGCGTCCTCCACCGCCAATCGGAGTAGGTGAACTCGCCGTAAACGCGTAAGGTCTTGCCGTGCGCAATGGCGTCGTCCCAAATGAATCCGGCCGGCGAGTAGGCCAGCGCGTCGATCTCGTTGGTTTGCGCGCCAGAGGGATAACTGCGCGGAAAACCCGCGTACGATTTTTCCATGTAATCTGTCGCCATGGCGGTATCGGTCCATTGGTGGCCGTCGGGGCTTTTGCTGCCGGAGCAGTAAGTGTGGTCCAGCAGCGCGAATTCATGCGCCAGCTTGTGTTGGTTGGGCGTGACCCTTTCGCCAAAAATGCAGAGGGAACGATCGCCGTCGCCTTCCTTGACATCGCCGAGAACCTGGTCGTAAGTGCGGTTTTCCTTGATAATATAGATGACATGCTTGAAGACACTCGGTTCCCCCACCCTTTCCGGCACTGGGCGCGGCGGTTGGCCGGACCGCGCCGGAAGTTTCGCCTGGGCCAGGAGCGGATAGCGCATGTCGGCCAGCGCCCTCTGAGTGTACGCTCTCAACTCGCGCGCCGAGGGCAGAGGCATCAGCGAAATCGAGCCGTTATACTCCTGCGAGTTGAACTCCCGCCGTCCATTGGTTGGGTTAAGGTTTCCCGGACTGAGGCCCTTGATATTGGCCACATCAATCGTCTGGCGCTTGGGATCAAAAGCAATCGCCCCCGGGAACCACCCTGCCGGGATAAGCCCCAGAAGCTTGGACTGGCCTGGGTGAAAGTCGATCACGCCCACCGCATTCTGTGTTCCATTGCACACGAACAGCCGGGTGCCGGATCTATTGAAAGCCAGCGCATTAGGCTGGGCGCCGAACAAGTCCTCCGCGTTCTGCCGCGCCCAAATCGTTTCCACGAGTTTCTCTGTCCGCGTGTCAATAACACTGACCGTATCGCTGCCGGCATTGGCCACCGCCACATAATGTCCGTTGGGCGAGAGCGCCAGCGCGCAGGCGTGCAAGCCGGTGAGAATCTCGGATTGGCCTCCGTCCGGCTCAAGGTCTATGATGGACACCGAGCCTTCGCTGGCGATGAACCGAACCGGGTCCACGCGCACCCGCGTTCCTTGCCCGGCTGGCCCGGTCACGTCGCCCGGCCCCGGCCGGCGGCCGCCCCAATTGCTGACATACGCCTTCCGGCCCGCCAGCACCACCTCGTACGGCGCCACCCCCACGTCCCAAAGCCGCAGCAGTCGTCCGCTGGCGGTCTCAATTTCGGCAAATCGATTGGAAAGGTTCAACGCCACGTAAAGGCGCTTGCCGTCCCGCGAGACGGCCAGGCCGGAGGGAATTTCTGGTTTGCGCATGGGTGCGTTGGCCGGCGGCAACGGAATGGCAAAGAGCGGCGCTATCGTGCCATCCGCCTGGACGCCGAAGACCTTGATGTCGCCATGCACATTCGCCAAATAAATCCGGGCGCCATCTGGTGAAAATATCAGTCCGGTGAAACTGAGCATGGCTTTGGGATCGGGATTGAGAAAGGCCGAAGACGAGGGCACGGCTTGGGCATTGGTGGCGATGTCTGTTGGCAGCCGAACATGCTGCAAAACCCGCCCAGACGCCGGATCCAGCGCCAGCAGTTCATGCGTCTGGCCTGAGGTCACCAGTACCCGGCCATCGGGACTGAGGGCCAGCCCTTGCGGCCTCAGGCCGGGTAATTCGATTTGAATCCCCGCCGGCGTTAATTCCTGATCGACCGGCAGCATGCTGTTCAACCCAGCTTTCGCTGCGTCTGGATGGTTCCCGACGCACTCCGCAAGGAACGCCATAACCAAAGCCGACGCCATCCATTTACAAAGAAACGCGGCTGCCGTTCTCGAGCCTCTCATTTCCCGGCGCTCACGTCTCGCAATGAATCTATCACCTGACGCAGTTCTTCAGGCTTGGGAGGCTTGACTAAGTAAAACCGTCCCCCCAGAACATAGGCCCTTTTGTGATCTTTAGGCTCATCCGAACCCGAGAGCGCGACGACGGCAATGGATTGGAACATGGGCCGCCGCTCGATCCAGGCCAGGACTTCAAACCCATCGAGGCAGGGGGTTTTGAGGTCGAGAAATATCATAAAGGGCAAAGGATATTTCTCCCGATCGGCATATTGACCGGTTCCCGATAAGTAATCCACGGCTTCCTGGCCGTTGGTGACGACGTTCAGCGGATAGGTAATTTTGGCATTCCTTAAAGCCAGTTTGAAGAGAAGAACATCATCGCTGTTATCCTCCACGAGCAAAATTATATTGCTTGAATCCATTTTCGTCCCACGCACCCGGCGGCAGTCGCAGGCCGGACGCTGGTGGACGACAAACTTCTAATTCAACCGGCGTCCTTTTGTAAATGTAAATCGTCGTGGGGCAGGATGCTCGGTAGGACGCGTCTTTTCATTGCTGTAACCTCCACGAGCCTGGATTTTTGGCGAAGAGGTGGGCGTGGAGGCGAATGGGGATCGACAAACGTCTCGGCCAAGGCCACGGGATGCTTCCATTGCCGCTCCCAATCCGCCGACAATCGCGCCAGCATCAGCTTCATGAACCGGCCCACCAGGTTGGCACACGGGCGGCCGGGCCAGACCAGCAAACGCGCATTATTGACCACCAATGGCAACCGCCGCCGGCGCTGCTCCGCCGTCCAGCCGATCCAGCCGTCGCGGGCCTTCAAATGCCCATGAAAATTCTTTTCGATCAAGGCAACCTCGGCCCGATTTCTAATGCTGTGAATGCGCTAAAGCCCGGCGATTTTATCGAACTAAAGTTCCAGGAAGATATTACAAGGTTCCGCCAGGCCGGAGCTTGGCAACGGCCGACACTTGAGGCAGGGGCGAATGGACTTGCTCCGGACGCGAATGCGTGCGACATATCTTCCACGGTGGGAGAGGTGGCAGAGTGGTTTAACGCGCACGCCTGGAAAATGTAAACCCGTTTTTTGCTATGGTCATCAATCTTTATTTCTCCCTCTGTGGAGAGTCCTATTTTCAACTTTTGCGGGAGCTATTTTTGCTCATTTTTGGCTTTAAAAATTGCAAACGGTATCAGATTGCGGTATCAGATTTTGAATGCTCAATTCTCCAGTTTCGTCCGTTACCCACACCCGATGCGCCCTGCTGCGAGCTTCCGCTCGAACTCATTGACAAAGTGGACGAATCCGTGGAGTCCTACGTGGACCTGATCGCCGAACGTATAGTGCAACTGGGGAACGTCGCCGAGGGTAAGGTGCGCGTGGCGGCCGCGATGTTCGGGAATGGTACCGCCCGAATGGGCAAAAAACCGAGCAGTCGTTGTGTTTGCGCCGGCATCGCTTTTTTACGATCGTTCTCCTCTTGCCTCCACCACGGCTCCGCGCGTTGATTAAAAATTTGACTTGAGAACGAACGCGCGTATTTTCGTAATATGTGAACGTGAATTCACTTTCACAACCAGCTATGAGTCAGCGAGCCCAAAAGGTCAAAACTGAGATTCGTCAGGAACAAATTGCCGTGGCGGCATTGGAGTTGATTGCCAGGCGAGGCCTGGACGAATTGAATATAGGCGCGTTAGCCCGACAGGTGGGTGTGGTGCCTTCGGCGATTTACCGACACTATAAAGGTAAGGACGAAGTATTGGTGTCGGTGCTCGACCTGATTTCGCGCAGCCTGTTGGCCAATATCGAGGCAGTTTGCCAGGAAACGCCCGATGCGTTGGATCGGCTTCATCTTCTATTAATGCGACACGTCCAACTGGTTCGCCATCATGTCGGGATACCGCGCGTGCTTTTTTCCGAGCAAATCTTCGCGAGAAGCGGCGGACGGAGACGCCAGGCTCACCAAACCTTAAACGGCTATTTGCAGAAGATCGCCACAATCATACGCGAAGGCCAGCGCCAAGGTCAGATACGCGCCGATGTTTCGCCGGAAACGGCGGGGATTATGTTTTTGGGCCTCGTCCAACCGGCTCTTATCCTCTGGTTGATGAGCAATAAAACCTTTGATGTGGTTCGACACGCAGAAGAGGCGTGGCGGGTGTTCCGGGAAATGCTGCAAGCGACCGAAAATCAAATCGGTTCAAAAAATGGATCGGGAACCCGAATCAGAAGATCGAAATTTACATCCGAAAAACAAGAACGAACTTGAAAACGACGAATTTAAACGATCAGCGGGGCGACTTGCAGACGGACAAGAACATGAACGCGACCGCAATTGAAGGCATGTCAGCCGAACACCGCCATATTGAGTCGGTTGTCAAATCATTGCAAGACGCCTCCATGGGCTTGGAAAACGGGCGGCGACTCAGGGTTTGGAAGCTGCGAACGGTGGTGGAGTTTCTCCGCGTTTACGCCGGTCAGCGTCACCACAGCCGGGAAGAAGCGTTGTTTTTTTCCATTCATAGCGAATGCAGCGAGTTCACACAAAGTTGCTCACTTGAAAGACTCAACCATGAATACGAAAAAGGCCGTGCGCTGGTGTCCATGCTGGAAGAGCAAATTGCCCAATACGAGCAACAACAGCCGGAAGCCGGTTACGCTTTGGGTCAAACGTTGCAGGAGATCGCTCAGTTTTACCATCACTGCGTTTGGATGGAAGACGCAACGGTCTATCCGACAGCGAAAGAGACCATCACCGAGAGCGTGAATCGACAATTGCAGCGACAGTTTGCAGAGATAGACAGTGCCTTTGGCTGGGATCTCATCGCGGAATATGAGCAATTTGCCGCGAATCTTTCTTTCCGAGCAGCGACCATTGATCTTTATGGGGGCCGAGTAGCAGCGCACTCTGCTCGCTCCAATGTCTTAATAAGCACCCGGTCATGCTCCATTCCTGAAGTTGAATTTTAAACCCATCGCAGATCAAAAAATGAAAATGTAACCAGTTATGCCACGAAACGTTCAACAACTACCGGGAAACAGATTAAGGAAAGCCGCTCAATCGGGCCGCCCAAACCGTCATCGTGACGCCAAAAAAAGGAATATAAAACCATCCATCATTAATGTGGCGAGAACAATTCCCGACGCACCGCAACGAGATAATCTGTGCATCAACACGATTCGATTTCTTTCGGTGGATGCCGCGGAGAAAGCCAACAGCGGTCATCCGGGACTTCCGATGGGAGCCGCTCCCATGGCCTATGTGTTGTGGACGCGGTTTCTCCGGTATAATCCGGCCCATCCGCATTGGTTCAATCGGGACCGGTTTGTCCTGTCCGCCGGACACGGTTCAGCGTTGCTCTACAGCTTGCTGCATTTGACGGGCTACGATTTGCCGTTGGAACAACTCAAGCAATTCCGCCAGTGGGGCAGCCAGTGTCCGGGACACCCGGAGCGCGGAATGACGCCCGGAGTGGAGACGACGACCGGTCCCTTGGGCCAGGGATTCGGCAATAGTGTGGGCGTGGCGATTGCCGAATCGTATCTCGCGGCGCGCTACAACCGTCCGGGCCACGAAATCGTCAACCATTATACTTACGTGTTGGTGGGTGATGGTGATCTGATGGAGGGGGTATCGTCCGAAGCTGCATCGCTCGCCGGTCATTTGAAGCTCGGCAAACTGATTTGCCTCTATGACGACAACCACATCACCCTTTCGGCTTCGACCCACATCACATTCACGGAAGATCGTGCCAGCCGTTTCGAGGCGTATGGCTGGCACACACAGACCGTTGAAAACGGAAACGATTTGGAAGCGATTGACCGCGCGTTACGCGTGGCGCAAGCCGAGAAGAATCGTCCCTCACTGCTTCTCGTGCGGACGCATATCGGTTATGGCTCGCCGCACAAGGAGGATACTTTTGAGGCGCACGGCTCGCCGCTCGGCGCTAAAGAGGTGAAACTGACGAAGCAGGCGATGGGCTGGCCACTCGATCCACCTTTCTACATTCCAGACAAAGTTCTCGCGCATTTCCGTCTCGCGCTTGAAAACGGCAAACAAGTGGAAACGGAATGGGATGCGGCATTCTCGGAATACTCGAAAGCGTTCCCCGTCCTCGCCAAGGAATTTCAGCAGGGACTGGCTGGCGAATTGCCCAAAGGTTGGGACGCCGGCATCCCGGTCTTTCCGCCCGACTCGAAAGGCATGGCCACGCGCGCCGCGTCGGGCAAAGTATTGAACGCGATTTGTCGAAAACTCCCCTCGTTGATCGGTGGTTCCGCAGATTTGGATCCGTCCACCAAAACGGCACTTGAGGCCTTGGGCGATTTCGATAACCCGCGCGACGAGACCGGCAATTTACAAGGATCAGCGGGTGGCGGATGGAGTTATGGAGGACGCAACCTGCATTTTGGTGTGCGAGAGCATGCGATGGGAGCCATCGCCAACGGTCTGGCGGTGCATGGCGGCATTATTCCATTTACAGCGACGTTTCTCATTTTTTCAGACTACATGCGGCCTCCGATTCGTTTGGCGTCGATGATGGAGCAAAGGGTCATTTTCGTTTTCACCCACGACAGCATCGCGCTTGGCGAAGATGGGTCAACGCATCAGCCGGTCGAGCAATTGGCTTCGTTGCGCGCGATTCCAAATTTGCTCGTCATCCGCCCATGCGATGCGAACGAGACGGCCGTGGCGTGGCGCGTCGCTATTGAGACACGGGATCGGCCGACCGCACTTGTATTGACACGCCAGGATGTGCCCACGTTCGACCGCACCCATTTTGCAGCGGCAAATGGTTTGCAGCGCGGCGCGTATATTTTGAGAGACGCTCCCAACGGCAAACCCGACATCGTCTTGATAGCCACTGGATCGGAAGTCAGCTTGGTCATCGCGGCCGGCCAAACGCTGACCAAGAACAAGATCAAGGTTCGGATCGTCTCCATGCCGAGCTGGGAATTGTTTGATGCCCAACCACGAAGTTATCGCGACTCGGTATTGCCGCCATTGGTCCATGCACGGCTTGCGGTGGAAGCGGGCGCGACACAAGGGTGGCGCAAATATGTCGGCGATGACGGTGATGTCATCGGCGTGGATCGCTTTGGAGCTTCCGCTCCAGGGCCGGTGGTCATGCGCGAATACGGATTCAGTGTGGAAAATGTGTGCAAACGAGCACGGGCATTGCTCAAAAGGGAACATGCCTGATCTTCTGAAAAACTCGCGGGGCAGTCCGAAACTCATCAGCGCCGTCTGGCCAAAGTGGCGGTGCTCAAAAATACGCCACAAGAAGACTTATGAATATTAAAACCCATGGTACAAGGATAAAAAGAATGCCACTGAAATCTTCGTCAATTGTGTCAACCATAGACCATTCGCCGACGGTGGCAGATCGCACAATCCAACCGACAAACGGAGATGGCGCGCATACATCAAATGGGTACGCGCCATCGCGACACGAAAATTCGATCCCGAACCTGAAACCGCAAGGCAATTACAAGAAAATATAGTTATGAAAAAGGAATTTAAAGTTGGAGATCATGTGGGGTGGAACTCGGAAGCCGGACATGTGCGGGGAACGATTAAGAAGAAGGTCACCTCAGCCGTCAAGTTTAAAACCTACACCGGTCGCGCCTCGAAGGAGGAGCCGCAGTATTTGATCAAAAGCGACACGACCGACCATTTGGCCATGCACAAGGGATCGGCGCTTCGGAAACTCAAAAGCAAACCATGAGCGCGTTGAAAACAAAAACGATTGTCAATGGCGCGGAAAAAAACACGGTTAAGGAAAAACCCTCGCTTTTGCTCATGACGATTGGCCATTCCACGCGCACGATTGATGAGTTCATCGGCCTGCTTCAAGCGCACGCGGCATCTCAAGTGGTTGACGTTCGAACGATCCCGCGCTCTCGGCATAACCCGCAGTTTAACAAGGATTCGTTGCCCGGCTCATTGAAGAAAGTCGGTCTGGGTTACGTTCACATGCCAGGACTAGGAGGGCTGCGTCATGCAAAACACGATTCGATCAATATGGGTTGGCGAAATGCTTCCTTCCGGGGTTATGCCGATTACATGCAAACTCCAGAATTTGCGCAGGCCCTTGAAGAATTGATCAAGTTGGCCAAACAGCGACGGATCGTAATCATGTGTGCCGAAGCGGTGCCTTGGCGTTGTCATCGCTCGCTCATCGCCGATGCCTTGCTGGTGCGTGGAATCCGCGCCGAGGACATCACGAGTCCAACTCGTTGCACGCTTCACACACTCACGCCCTTTGCGACAGTACGCGGCACCACGATCACATACCCGGCTGAGGCTTCAAAAAACTCGCAAAAGAAGCCATCCGTCAAACGCCTCCGGCCGGCAACCCAGCGCGAAAACCTAAGGACCGTTACACCATGAAAAGCACCACATCCATTTGGGAACCTTTCCGATTGCCGAAGGACATTCGTTCTCATCGTAGCTCGCGTTGTCTTCGCGCCGCTGGCCGCGACCACGGCTTGACGATTCCGAAATGTATCAAACGGCGCGATCACCAACAAATGAACCAACGGAAACGATGAATTATGCAACCGGAAATACCATTCAAACCTAAAGGACTCCCAGATGGTGAAATCGCGAAGGCCGCCGAGTTGGTGAACTACCAGGATGGCGCCATCGTCAGTCACGAAATTGTCAAGAAATCAACTGGTAAAGTGACAATCTTCGCATTCGACGAAGGACAAGGCTTGAGTGAGCACACGGCCCCGTTCGATGCGCTCGTGCATGTGCTCGAAGGCGAAGCGGCAATCACCGTTGCCGGCCAACCGCATTGCTTGCATGGCGGTGAGATGATTCTCATGCCTGCACAGCAGCCGCACGCGCTCAAAGCATTGAAGCGGTTCAAGATGATTCTGACGATGATTCGCTCCTGAAACTGAAACAAAAAGCAATCATAAGAAATGATGCCGATGAAACACGAATTCAAAGTTGGAGATCATGTGGGGTGGAACTCGGAGGCGGGCCATGTTCGTGGAACGATCAAGAGAAAGGTCACCTCCGCCATCAAGTTTAAGGGCTACACGATGCGAGCCTCAAAGGAGGAGCCGCAATATTTGATCAAAAGCGACACGACCGACCATTTAGCCATGCACAAGGGATCGGCGCTCAGGAAACTCAAAAGTACACCATGAGGGCGTTGAAAATAAAAACAATTGTCGATGGTTTGGAAAAAAACACGGCTAAGGATAAACGCTCGCCGTTGGTGATGACGATTGGCCATTCCACGCGCACGCTCCCTGAATTCATTCGGTTGCTTCAGGCACATGGCGTATCTCGCGTCGTCGATGTGCGAACGATGCCGCGTTCCTGGCACAATCCACAATTCAATAAAGATTCATTCCCCGGAGAATTGCAGAAAGTCGGTTTGGAATATACTCACTTGCCGGGACTCGGCGGCTTGCGTCATACGAAGACTGGTTCTCTCAACGTGGGTTGGCGCAATTCCTGTTTTCGAAGTTATGCGGATTATATGCAAACTCCGGCATTTGAGCGGAGCCTCGATGAGTTGGTTTTGTTGGCGAAAAAGGAACGGGTCGCCTTGATGTGCGCCAAAGCGGTGCCGTGGCGCTGTCATCGTCCACTCATCGCGGATGCGTTGCTGGTGCGGGGAATCCGCACCGAGGACATCACGAGTCCAACTCGCCGCACGCTTCACACTCTCACGCCCTTCGCAAAGGTCTGCGGCTTCACCATCACATATCCGGCTGAGACTTCAGGAAACTCGCAAAATAAGTTACCGGCCAAACACCTTCGGCCGCAGCTCAGCGCGAACATCTAAAGAACGTTAAACCATGAAAACCACCACACTTCCAATCGTGCTGTCGGTGCGAAGAATTATTTTGGAATGTGGAGATTTCTGATGATGAATACGATCAACAATCAACTGCCCCACGTAGTGGTGTTAGCAGCCTGTTGAAATAATCGTCTTTTTTTATAAAATAGTATTGTCTTATTA
>Ga0075522_10001298_pt1 | contig 19018 bp, 19 predicted proteins | sample NGEPerA_FD_74796 | JGI IMG/M metagenome (GOLD analysis project Ga0075522, IMG submission 74796) | Arctic peat soil microbial communities from the Barrow Environmental Observatory site, Barrow, Alaska, USA - NGEE PermafrostL2-A | ecosystem: Environmental > Terrestrial > Soil > Wetlands > Peat ... | reverse complement strand
GATCGACACCGTGGCGCTGCCGATCGAGCAGCAGGTCAACGGCGTCGAGGACATGCTCTACATGCAGTCCTATAGCGGCGCCGACGGCACCTATTCGCTCACCGTGACCTTCAAGATCGGCACCGATCTGAATTTCGCGCAGGTGCTGGTGCAGAACCGGGTATCGAGCGCGCTGTCGCAGTTGCCGCAGGCGGTTCAGAACCAGGGCGTCACGGTCCAGAAGAAGTCCACCGCGATCTTGCTGTTCGTGACGCTGACGTCGCCGAATGCGACCTATGACAGTCTCTTCCTCAGCAACTTCGCCACCATCAACATCAGGGACGAGCTGTCGCGCTTGCCCGGCGTCGGCAATGTGACGGTGTTCGGCGCTGGCCAGTATTCGATGCGGGTCTGGCTTGATCCGAACAAACTGCAGGTGCGCGGACTGATGCCGCAGGACGTCATTCAGGCGATCCAGCAGCAGAGCCAGCAGGTGACCGCGGGCCAGGTCGGCGCGCCGCCGACCCCTGCGGGGCAGGCGTTCCAGTACACGCTGAACGTCAACGGGCGGCTCGACGACGTCAGCCAGTTCGAGGATATCATCGTCAAGACCGGCAACAATGGCGACGTCACCCGCGTGCGCGACGTCGGCCATGTGGAGCTTGGCGCCCAGACCTACAGCCAGATGTTTTCGCTCAACCGAAAGCCGGCCACCGGCATCGGCGTGTTCCAGTCGCCCGGCGCCAATGCGCTCGAAGTCGAGCGGGCGGTCGAGAAGAAGATGGTGGAGCTTGCCAAGACTTTTCCGCAGGACGTGAAATACGACACGCCGTTCGACACCACCAAGTTCGTCTCGGCATCGATCGATGAAGTCTACAAGACGCTGATAGAGGCGGGCCTGCTGGTCCTCGTCGTGATCCTGATCTTCCTGCAGGACTGGCGCGCGATGCTGGTGCCGGCCACCACGGTGCCGGTGACCATCATCGGCGCCTTTGCCGCAATGGCCGCGCTCGGCTTCACCGTCAACATCTCGACCCTGTTCGCCATCGTGCTGGCGATCGGCATCGTGGTTGACGACGCCATCGTGGTGGTTGAAGGGGCCGCGCACAACATCGAAAAGGGCATGTCCAGCCATGACGCCGCGATCAAGGCGATGGACGAGCTGTTTGCACCGATCGTCGGCATCACGCTGGTCCTGATCTCGGTGTTCCTGCCGTCCGCCTTCCTGCCGGGTTTGACCGGGCGAATGTACTCGCAATTCGCGCTGGTGATCGCTGCGACCGCGCTGCTCAGCGCCATCAACGCCGCGACGTTGAAGCCGACCCAATGCGCGCTGTGGCTGCGCCGGCCGGCGCCGCCGGAGCAGCGCAACTTCTTCTACCGCGGCTTCAATGCGGTCTATGATCGACTCGAGCGCGGCTATGGCCGGCTGATGGTCCGCATGACCAATCATAGCGGCGTCTGCGTGATCCTCGCGCTGATCCTGATCGGCCTCAGCGGATACGGGCTGTCGCGGGTGCCGACCGGCTTTATTCCAATCGAGGATCAGGGCTATCTCCTGGTGGCGGTGCAACTGCCCGACGGCGCCGCGCTCGACCGCACCCAGAATGTGCTCGGCCAGGTCAGTGAAATCGCCGGCAAGGTGCCGGGCGTCGATCAGGTGATCAGCATCGCCGGCATCTCGGCGCTCGACAACTCGTCGAGTCTCGCCAATGCCGGCGTCGCCTATCTGATCCTGAAGGAGTGGAGCGAGCGCGGGCAGGGCCAGGATCTGCGTTCGCTGTTCGTCGGATTGAACGAAAAGCTATCGGCAATCCCGGAGGCGCGGATCCTGGTGATCCCGCCACCGCCGATCCAGGGCATCGGCAACGCGGCCGGATTTGCCATGCAGGTGCAGTTGCGCGACGGCAACGCCGACTTCGGCAAATTGCAGGCGATCACCAATACCGTTGTCGCCGATGCGCAGACCCAAAGCGCGCTGCAGCGGGTCAGTTCGTCGTTCCGCTCGATGGTGCCGCAATTCGATGTCGAGGTCGACCGCATCAAGACCCAGACCCTGCATGTCACGACGGATCAGATCTTCTCGACGCTGTCCTCCTATCTCGGCTCGAGCTTCGTCAACCAATTTACAAAATTCGGCCGCACCTTCCAGGTCTACGCCCAGGCGGATGCGGCGTATCGCCTGACGCCGCGCGACATCCAGAACATGATGGTGCGCAACAGCCAGGGCGACATGATTCCACTCGGTACCGTGGCGACCATCAAGCCCTCGGTCGGTCCCTCGCTGATCAGCCTCTACAATCTGTATCCGTCCGCGACCGTCATTGGCCTGCCGGCGGCCGGTTATAGCTCCGGCCAGTCGATGAAGCTGATGGAGGAGATCGCCGCCAAAACCCTGCCGCCGGGCACCGGTTATGAATGGACCGCGATGTCGTACCAGGAGAAGGCCGTCGGCGGCCAGATCTACTGGGCATTCGGGCTTGCGCTGCTATTGGTGTATCTGGTGCTCGCCGGACAATATGAAAGCTGGTACGCGCCGATCTCGGTGATCCTGGCCGTGCCGCTGTCGCTGCTGGGTCCGATGCTGGTGTTGTCCGGCTTGCGGATCGACAACAATCTCTACACCCAGATCGGCATCATCCTGTTGATCGCGCTGTCGGCCAAGAATGCCATCCTGATCGTCGAGGTCGCGCTCGAATTGCATGTACGGGACGGCAAGCCACTGCTGGAATCCGCGGTCGGGGCGGCACGGGCCCGGTTCCGGCCGATCCTGATGACGTCCTTTGCGTTCATCCTCGGCGTGGTGCCGCTGGTGCTGGCCACCGGCGCCGGCGCCAACGCCCGCAAGTCGATCGGCATCACGGTGTTCTCCGGCATGCTGGCCTCGACCTGCCTTGCGGTGTTGTTCGTCCCGGTGTTTTTCGTTGTGGTGCAGCGGTTCGAGAACTGGCTCAAAGCGCGCAAGCAGGTGGCAACGAAATCCGATCAGCCGGCATGATAAATCCGATCCCGCGCGGGCGGGATCGGATCGTGGCGATGTGGCGCTGCCGGACGGTTATTTCAGGGCGAGCGGCTTTTCTTCGTCGAGAAAGCCCACCAGCTCGTGGAAGAACTGCATCCGGTTCTTTTCCATCATCACCGTATGCGTGCCCTCGCTGAGCTCGATCATGCGCTTGTATGGCGTGTTCTTGAGCTGCTTGAAGTAGTTCTGCGCCAGATAGCTCGGCAGATCGGCATCCCATTCGGCGTGCAGGATCAGCACGGGCACGGTGATCTTGCCCGGATCGTACAGCGGCTTGCCGGCAGACCAGTAATTGCGGCTGTCTTCGGTCACGCCGTTGCTGGCGCGCAGCATCGGCGGGGAGTGTTGCAACGCTTCCGGATCGGTCGCCCAGGTGGCTTTCGCCCAGGCCTCGAACACGCCGGGCGGAATCAAATCGGCCTGCTTGTCCGCAGGCACGCCCTTCAGCCAGCGCTCTCTCGCGGATTCCATCGACACCAGTCGGTAGGCGCCGAGCGGCGGCAGGTCGGCGGCGGGTGGCTCGGCGCGGACCCATTGCGGCGCATAGAGTACCAGGCGGCCGACCTTGGCGTTGTGTTCGCTGGTGTACAGGCCCGTGATCGACGTGCCCCAGGACCAGCCCATGACGTCGATCTTGGAGACGTTGCGTTTCTTAAGGATGTAGTCGATGGCGACGCCGAGGTCATGGGCCGCGACTTGCGTCGACACGATCGGGCGGTTGGCCTCGGGCGGCTGGCTCATCTCCGGCGGCCGGGTGGAGCGGCCATAGCCGCGGACGTCGACCAGATAGACGTCGAACCCGCGCTGCGCGATCAGGTCCATCATCGATACGCCCTCGATCGGCAGGTCGAACGCGGTTTCGGCCGGGTAGGTCGCGCCGTGCACGAACAGCAGGATGCGGTCGGAGGAAAATTTCTTCATGCCGGCCGGATGCTTGTTGCGGACGAACAGCTGAATTCCGGCGTCGCCCGACGGGATCATGACGTCCGTGGTCTCGAGTTTCGGGCTGGCGGCCTGAACGGCCGGACTGGCGAGAACGGTACTGGCGGCAAGGCACGTCAGGGCCAGGCGCATGGCAAGACTGGGCATCGTCGAACTCCCTTAAATCTTGTTCTTGGCCGTCTTTGCGGCGGCGGCCGTTGTGGCCGATGTCGAAAACTAGCCGGTTTTAAAGGGGTTATCGAGCGCAAATGTCGCAGTCGCGCCGGGTCGCGCTTGAGCGCCGGGGCGGCTTTGCCTATGCTGGCGGCTGCAACGAACAGCCGCTTCAAACGTTCTCAATTCGAAAAATCACTTTCCGGGAGACCCGCGATGAATCTTTCCGACCTCAACAAGGTGGCGCTCGCGATGGTGGCGCCGGGCAAGGGGCTTCTCGCCGCCGATGAATCCACCGGCACCATCAAGAAGCGGTTTGACGCCATCAAGGTCGAATCGACAGAGGATACGCGGCGCGACTATCGCGAGATGCTGTTCCGTTCAAAGGAGGCGATGTCGAAATGTATATCCGGCGTGATCCTCTATGACGAGACCATCTGGCAGAAGGCCAAGGACGGCACGCCGCTGGTCAAGCTGATCGAACAGGCCGGTGCCATCCCCGGCATCAAGGTCGACGAAGGCACCCAGCCGCTGCCGAATTGCCCCGGCGAACTCGTCACCGCCGGCCTCGACAAGCTCGCAAGCCGGCTTGCGGATTACTACAAGCAGGGCGCACGCTTCGCAAAATGGCGCGCGGTGATCGACATCGGCAAGGACATTCCGAGCATGACCGCAATCCACGTCAACGCGCATGCGCTGGCGCGCTATGCGGCGTTGTGCCAAGAGGCCCAGATCGTGCCGATCGTCGAACCTGAAGTGCTGATGGACGGCGACCATGACATCGACCGTTGCTACGAGGTCACCCAGCGCGTGCTCAACAAGGTGTTTCAGGAATTGCGGATCCAGCGCGTCGCGCTCGAGGGCATGATCCTCAAACCCAACATGGCGATCTCGGGCAAAAAATGCGCAAAGCAGGCGCCGGTCGAGGAAGTGGCGGACAAGACGGTGCGGATGCTCCGGCATTGCGTGCCGGCGGCGGTGCCGGGCATCGCGTTCCTGTCCGGCGGCCAATCCGATGAGGAGGCCACCGCCCATCTCGACGCCATGAACCGGATCGGCGGCCTGCCGTGGAAGCTGACTTTCTCCTATGGCCGCGCGCTGCAGGCCGCGCCGCAGAAGGCATGGTCCGGCAAGGTCGAGAATGTCGGCGCCGGACAGCAGGCGTTCAGCCATCGCGCACAGATGAACTCGCTGGCCGCCCGGGGACAATGGAAGGCCGATCTGGAGACGAAGAAGGCCGCCTGAGGCGTGGGGCCGAAGTGCACACGATCCCGTATTCAAGATGCTCTCGATGCATTTTTCGCTGATCTGACCCGGCCGACGCGCCGGGCAGGGATGGCGTCCGGCTCTTGCGACCACCAAATCTGGCCACCATCTCTCCACCCCAGAGGATTTGGCCATGTTGGATTTTACCCGAACGATCGACGATTTCTCATCGTCTCAAGCCCCCGAACCCATACCCGCAAACGATCAGCCTTTGCTGGACGCTTATTCCAATGCGGTGATTGATGTCACCGAGCGCATTGGGCCGGCGGTTGTCCGCGTGGAGACCGGGCCGAAGACGCCGCAATCGCGTGAGCGCGGCGGGCTCGGCTCCGGCATCGTGATTTCGCCCGATGGTCTCGTGCTGACCAACAGCCATGTGGTCGGCACGTCGAAGCAGATCAGGCTGCGCGACAATGAAGGCGTCGTCACCGACGCGCGCGTGCTCGGTGTCGATCCCGATACCGATCTGGCGCTGCTGCGCGCCGATGGCGTGCGCGACCTGCATTACGCCTCGCTCGGCAATTCCAAGAGCCTGCGCCGCGGCCAGCTGGTGGTCGCGATCGGCAACCCGCTCGGCTTTGAATCGACGGTCACCGCGGGCGTGGTGTCGGCGCTCGGGCGCTCGATCCGCTCCGCCAATGGCCGCACCATCGAGGATGTGATCCAGACCGATGCCGCGCTCAATCCCGGCAATTCCGGTGGGCCTCTGGTATCGTCCACCGCCGAGGTGATCGGAATCAACACCGCGATCATCAGCGGCGCGCAAGGCATCTGTTTTGTGGTCGCCAGCAATACGGCACAGTTCGTGCTGTCGGAGATCATCCGGCACGGCTATGTCAGGCGCGCTTATATCGGCGTGTCCGGCCAGAGCGCGCCGGTTCCGCGCCGGCATGCGGTGCTGGCCGGCGTCGAGAACAAGATGGGTGCGCTGTTGATGCAGATTGAGTCGGATGGGCCGGCGGCGCAGGCCGGGCTGTTGCCGGGCGACGTCGTCATTCGCCTCGATGGCGTCGACATCAACGGGGTCGATGATCTGATCCGCACGCTGGATCGCGACCGGATCGACCGCGCGCTGCAAATGGATGTGTTGCGAGTGGGCCGGCTGCGCGAGATCGGTATCCATCCGATCGAGCGCAAGCCCGCGGCGCGGCATCCGCAGCCGCAATGAGCGGGGCCTGGCGCGGCGCATAAAAAAGGCGGCCAATCCGGCCGCCTTTTTCGCGTCTCGTCACAAAGCCCGTCAATCGCATAGAAGCCGAAGCCCGTCTTCGCCCGCGAAAATCGTTCCGGGCTGGCAGGCGAGCTGGCCATTGCCGTGATAGGGCTCGGGAACGTAGCCGCTGTCATAATAATAGGCGTAGTTCTCGCCGCGCGGGGTGTAGCCGCCGTAATAGGTGAGGCCGTCCAGCGCGGCGGCGGCGAAGACACTTGCTGCAAAACCGTGGTGATGGAAGCCGCCGTGTCTGCCGTGTCCGTTACGCGCCAGCGCCGGAGAGGCCGTCACGAGCGCGACCGCGAGACAGGCGCCCCCGATCATCTTGAATGTTGTCGTCACTGCTTCTCCCAATGGCGTTGATGAAAAACGGATTGTCGACTTCGATGTTCACTGGTCTGACCGCGTCAGCTGCAAGTTGCGCGGTTGCCTCGCAAATCACAATCGGAAATAGTCCGGGCGCCATAGCGCTTTCGAACGAAACGGGTCCGGTCCGTGCAAAGAAAATGCGTCAAAATAATCGGAGCGGATGAGTTTCCAAGGGGGAAACTGAATGCCCGAACAGGTCGCACGTGTGATCGGTCCGACCGGCGGTCCGATCGCTGCAGCGCTGGCGCGTCACCCCGGTTGGCGCGTTTACGGCATGTAGCGCCATGCGCCACCCGACCGGGCGCCGTTCATCCACATCGCCGCCGACCTTGCCGATCGCGCCTCCTGCCAGCGCGCGTTGGCGGAAATCGAGCCGGTCAGGCATGCGTTCTTTGCCGCGCGCGCCGTTTCGCGAAGGCGGGTCGAGGATGTCGAGAGCAATGTTGCGATGTACAAGACCGTGCTCGATGCGCTCAAGACCCGGCCCCGTGCTCTTGTGCATGTCGATCTGCTGGAAGGCATCAAATGGTACGGCATGCATATCGGTCCTTATCGGACGCCGTCGCGCGAGGACGACCCCTGGCATCTGCCGCCAAATTTTTATTACGATCAGCAGGACTGTAGAGCGAACGCGCGGAACGTGGAGGCTGGAGCTGGTCGGCGTCGCGGCTGTCTTATATCTTGCGATTTCGCGCCGAACCGCGCCAGAAACCTGATCACGGTGCTTGGCGCCTATGCGGCGATCTGCCGGGAGCTCGGTGTGCCCTTGGATTTTCCGGGCAGCGCTGCCGGCTACTCTGTGCTGACAGAATTGTCGGATGCGAATTGCCTCGCCGAAGCGATCGTTTTTCTCTCGACCCATGAGGCGGGCAGCAACGCCGCGTTCAATGTCACCGATGGCGACTGCTTTCGCTGGTGCCAAATCTGGCCGTTGCTGGCGCAATGGTTCGGCGTGCCCTGCGGAATCAAGCTTGCGACGTGGATGGCCGACAAGGCGCCGATCTGGGACCGCATCGTCGCGCGGCATGGGCTTGAGCCAAGGCCGCTGGACAGCGTGGCCTCATGGCAATTCGGCGACGGCGTATTCGCTAAGGAATGGGACCTGTTGACCGACATCGGCCGGCTGCGGCGTGCCGGTTTCAACCCCTGCATCGACTGGATCGCGATGGTCCGCGAGCAGCTCGACCAGTACCGCGACGCGAAACTATTGCCGCGCTAGTTGGTTTTTGCAGCTTCCTGCTAGCCCGAATCACTGGAACCCCCTAGTTTCCAAGGGGCGCCGCGTTTCGATAACCAGATTCGGCCGGAAAATAGGGCTTTGCAGCAACAAAAGCTGTGCAGATCGCGGCATCCGCGGTTTTCCGCGAAGGATTTCGAAATACTGTCGCGTGACACGAATCAACCCACAGGAGACAAAATGGCAGTACAAATGACCAAGTCGCAGCTGATCGAAAAGATCTCTGGCGAGACCGAAGTGGCCAAGAAGGACGTCAAGGGCGTGCTCGAAACGCTGGCGAGCGTCGGCTACAAGGAGCTGAAGAAGTCCGGCGTCTTCCTGGTTCCGGGATTTGCCAAGTTCGTCGTGATCAAGAAGCCCGCCACCAAGGCCCGGCAGGGCACCAATCCCTTCACCGGCGAAGCGATGACCTTCAAGGCCAAGCCGGCCCGTAAGATTGTCAGGGCGCGCCCGGTCAAGGCTGCCAAGGATGCGGTTTAAGTGCCGAAGGCCCCGCAAGGGGCCTTTTGCATTGAGGGGACGGATGGTCGGGGCGGGTTTACGCCTGTTTTCACTATCCGTCCTGGCGGCCCTCCGGGGGCGCAGGCCGCTTACAAGTCGCTTTAATACAAGTCGCTTTAAAACAAGTCGCTTGGGCGCAGGCGAGTTCTCCTTGCGTCAACGCTGCCCTGACCCTGTCAGCGCGGCGTGAGTTTCTCGTCCGTGCCGGACGGACGCAGTTGGGGATCGACGGCGGGCGTTGCCGTCGCCCCCGACCGCACGATCTGGGCCTGCGACCGCTGCGGCGCCAATAGCTGCGCCGGCTCTTCCCTCGACCCCATCATCGCCTTTTCGCCCGACGGCAACGTGCTGCGCCATTTCGGCGGCGGCCTGCTGCAGATGCCCCATCGCCTCACCGTAGACGCTTCCGGCAACGTCTGGGTTACCGACAATGCCGCTAAAGACGGCCGCGGCATCTGGTCTTCAAGTTCAGCCCCGAGGGCAAGGTCTTGATGACGCTGGGCAGGCCCGGTGGCGGCGAGGCGCCGGACGGATTCTTCCAGCCCAACGCGGTGGCGATCGCCTCGAATGCGATATTTTCGTCGCGCAAAACCATACCGCGCATGGCGACAAATCGCGGGTTCTGGTGTTTTCGCCCGAGGGCAAGTTCATCAAATCGTTCGGAGGCAAGGGCAGCTGGGCCGGCGAACGAGACGTGCCGCATGCGCTCGCCTTCGATGCCAGGGACGCCTCTTGGTTGGAGACCGCAACCATAACCGCATCGCGGTGTTCGACCGCGATGGCTTCTATCTCGGCGAACGGAAGCAGTTCAGCCGGCCGAGCGGCATCGTGGTGACGCCGGACCAGATGATCTATGTCGGCGATTCCGAATCCCAGTCCCGCGATCCGGCCGCCTATGCCTATAATCCCGGCTGCGAAAGGGCCTCCGCTCTGGCAGGCTCTCGGACGCCAAAGTGTTGGGGCTGATCCCGGCCAATAGCCAATGTCGGTGTCGAGCACCGCCGAAGGCGTCGGCGTCGACAGGGACGGCAATGTGTTCGGCGCCGAGGTCGGCCCAAAGAACCTCAAGAAATATCTCACGAAGTAGCCGTGTTAGCCTGCGACGCTTGATGTTCGTCCTGCACCGGCATCCTATACTTCAACTAGAAGATTCACGTGGGAAGGAAACGGCTAATGGCACTGTCGCCGCAGGGCGTTACGCGCGATTCCTCGCCCGATGCAGCGGCTGCGGAAGCCGTGCTGCAAGGCGCCATCGGCAAGGCCGCGCTTCGCTTCGTACCGCTGCTGACCATCGCCTATCTCTTCAACTACCTCGATCGCACCAGCGTCGGCATCGCCGCGCTGACCATGAACCAGCAACTGGGGCTAACGGCGAGTCAGTTCGGGCTGGCCGGCGGGATTCTGTTCCTGTCCTATTCGGTGTTCGAGATACCCAGCAACCTCATGCTCTATCGCTTCGGCGCGCGGCGCTGGCTTGCCCGTATCATGATCAGCTGGGGGCTGGTGTCGGCGGCCAACGCCTTTGTCATCGGACCGCACAGCTTTTACGGCGCGCGGTTTCTGCTCGGTGTCGCCGAAGCCGGCTTTTTCCCCGGCGTGACGTTCTTCCTCGCCGCCTGGTTTCCGGCGCAATACCGTACCCGGATGCTGGCCTGGTTCCTGATCGGGATTCCCGCATCCGCCCTGATCGGCGGCCCGGTCTGCGGCATGCTGCTGCAGATGGACGGCATTTGGGGACTGGCCGGATGGCAATGGCTGTTCATCCTGGTCAGCATTCCCTGCATTCCGCTCGGCTTCCTGACGCTGTATTTGCTCGCCGACAACCGCGAGAGCGCAGGCTGGCTGACGCCGGATGAGCGCCGCGTGCTGCGCAACGTACTGTCCTCCGAGGCGCGCGAGCGCCCGCATTCCTCGCTGCTCGCGGCGCTCAGGGATATGCGCGTGCTGGTGCTCGCGGGGATCCAGTTCGGCTTTACGCTGGGCTCGGTACGGCATCGGCATCTGGTTGCCGCTGATCCTGAAGGAGTACCACCTCACCAACCTGGCGATCGGCTGGACCGTGGCGATCCCTTATCTCTTTGCCTCGATCGGCATGATCGTGTGGGCGCGCTATGTCGACCGGACCGGCCATCGCATCGTCAACCTCGCGATCGCCTGCTTGCTCGGCGCCGCCGGCCTGGTCGCGCCGATCCTGTCGGGGTCGCTGACGATGGCGTTGATCGGCTTCAGCGTGGCGCTGATCGGCGTATCGGCGGCGCGGGCGGTGTTCTGGACCTTGCCGACCCGCTTCCTGACCGGCGTCGCGGCGGCGGGTGGCCTTGCCTTCATCAACAGCATCGGCACGGTCGGCGGCTTTGCCGGTCCCTCGATGATGGGCTGGTTGCGGGAGTTTTCCGGCTCCTACGTGTTCGGGCTTGCCGCTGTGGCTGCGATCATGGTCGCGGCCGCCGCCGCATCGGTGTCGCTGAAACTCGTGGTGTCGAATGAGTGAAATGACCACCGCGGCGCGCGGAATCGCTCCCTTTTGACGCCTTGCCAGAGGGGAAGGATTTCTATTTGGTCGCCTGCATCATCGCGTGGAGGCGGCCGCAGTGCAGCACAAAATGCGGACCCCGTGCCTCACCGGGACAAAGGTCGGTCGGTAATCCATGTCGGCTATCAGGCTGGATCGGGTCGTCAAGAACTGGGGTCCGGCGCGCGCGGTGGACGGCATCAGCCTGGACGCGGACGAAGGCTCGCTGCTGGTCCTGCTCGGCCCATCGGGCTGCGGCAAGTCGACCACGCTGCGGCTGATCGCGGGCCTCGAGCAGCCCGACAGCGGCACGGTAATGATCGGCGGCACCGATGTCACCCATTTGACGCCGGCCCAGCGCAAGATCGCCATGGTATTCCAGTCCTACGCGCTGTTTCCCCATCTCAGCGTCGCCGAGAACATCATCTTCGGTCTGCGCGTGCGCGGGGTGTCCCGCGCCGATCGGGATTCGCGGCTCAAGCGCGTCGCCGATATCGTCGGTCTTTCGCAGCTATTGGACCGCAAGCCGTCGCAACTGTCCGGCGGTCAGCGCCAGCGGGTCGCGCTCGGCCGGGCCATCATCGCCGAAGCCCGGCTATGTTTGATGGACGAGCCGCTATCCAACCTGGACGCCAAGCTGCGCCACGAAATGCGCACCGAGATCCGCGCGCTGCAGCAGCGCCTCGGCATGACCATGGTCTATGTCACCCACGACCAGACCGAGGCGATGACCATGGCCGACCGCGTCATCCTGATGCGTGACGGCCGGATCGAACAGAACGGGCCGCCGGAAGCGCTCTACAGCCGGCCCGAGACGGCTTTCACCGCGCGCTTCATCGGCACCCCGCCGATGAACCTGATCGCGCGGGACGGCGTGCAGGTCGGGATCCGGCCGGAGCATATCCGGATCGTGTCGCAGGGCGGTCGCCCGGCCCGGGTAAAGAGCGTCGAGCATCTCGGCGCCGACAGCATCGTGCTGTGCGAAATCGAGGGCCAACCGGTCTCGGTGCGGCAGGACGGCTTTGTCAGGGCGGCGCCGGGCGAGGCGATACAATTGGCCTGGACGGAAGGCGACGAGCATCAATTCGATCAAGCGACGGGCGCCCGGCTGGCGCCGCAACAGAGGAGGTCAATGTGAAGGCTTTTGGGCAAACGATTTTGGGCGGGGCGCTGGCGGCGCTGCTGTTGTCGGCGCATCCGGCAGCCGCCGTCGATCTTACGATGTATTACCCGGTCGCGGTCGGCGGTCCCGTCACCAAGATCATCGACGACATGGTCGGCCGCTTCGAAAAGCTGAACCCGGACATCAAGGTGACGGCGGTCTATGCCGGCAACTACACCGACACCATGACCAAGGCGATGACCGCGATGAAGGGCGGCCAGCCGCCGCAATTGTCGGTGCTGCTGTCCACCGACGTGTTCACGCTGATGGACGAGAACGCCATCGTGCCGTTCGACGGCCTGGTCGCGGACAAGTCGTGGTTCAAGGATTTCTATCCGGCCTTCATGGCCAACGGGCAGATCGACGGCAAGACCTGGAGCATTCCATTCCAGCGCTCGACCATCGTGCTGTACTGGAACAAGGACGCCTTCAAGGATGCCGGCCTCGATCCCGAAAAAGCGCCGGCGAGTTGGGACGAAATGATCGCGATGGGCAAGAAGCTCATCAAGAAGGACGCTTCAGGTAACGTCACGCGCTGGGGCGTCGAGATTCCGACCACCGGTTATGCCTACTGGATGCTGCAGGCGCTGGCGATCGAGAACAGGCAACGCCTGATGAACGAGGCCGGCACCGAGGTGCATCTGACTGCACCGAAGACGGTCGCGGCGCTCGACTACTGGGTCGACCTGTCCCGCAAGGAAAACGTGATGCCGCCCGGCAGCATCGACTGGGCCACGCTGCGCAGCGACTTCCTCGAAGGCAAGACCGCGATGATGTGGCACACCACCGGTAACCTGACGGCGGTGAAGGACGGCGCCAAATTCAATTTCGGCGTCGCGATCCTGCCTGCCAAGGAACAGCGGGGATCGCCGACTGGCGGCGGCAGCTTCTACATCTTCAAGAGCGCCACACCCGAGCAGCAAAAGGCCGCGGTCACCTTCATCCAATGGATGACCGCGCCGGAACAGGCCGCCGAATGGAGCATCAAGACCGGTTATGTCGCGGTGTCGCCGGCGGCCTACAAGACCAAGGCGATGGAGGACTACGCCAAGGGTTTCCCGGCCGCGACGGTCGCGCGCGACCAGCTCGAATATGCCGTGCCGGAATTGTCGGTGCATGACAACGGCCGCATCTACAAATTCGTCAACGATGCCGTGCAGTCCGCGGTCACCGGCACGCAGAAGCCCGAGGCGGCGCTGGCGGAAGCGCAAGCGCAATCCGATCGCGTGCTGAAGGCCTACAAATAGCTGGAGGTTCGCCGGGCGGCGGGAAACCGCCGTCCGGAGATTTTATTGATGACCGATCAAGCAGTCATATCGCCAGTCAATATGCGTGCGCCAAAATCGCACGCGTGGTGGAACGCGGTGAATGCCTGGCTGTTGCTGCTGCCCGCGGCGGTGTTGCTGGTGGCCTTTACGCATTATCCGATCCTCGCCACCATCAAGCACAGCTTCTTCATCGCGAAGCGCAACGGCACGCAGGCTTTCGTCGGCTTCGACAATTACCAGGCGATGTTCCAGGACCCGATCTTCTGGAAGGCGCTTGTCAACAACATCTGGTTCGCGCTCGGCACGGTGCCGACCTCGATCGCGCTGGCGCTGCTGATGGCGCTGTGGGTCAACCGCAACATGCGCGGGCGCGGTTTCCTGCGGTTGGCGTTCTTCACCCCGACCGTGCTGCCGATGATCGCGGTGGCCAACATCTGGCTGTTCTTCTACACGCCCGATTACGGCCTGCTCGATCAATTGCGCGGGCTTTTCGGCCTGCCCGGCTGGAACTGGCTCGGCGATCCCCGCACGGTGATGGGCTGCCTGATCGTGATGGTGATCTGGAAGGAGGCCGGCTTCTTCATGATCTTCTATCTCGCTGCCCTGCAACAGCTTTCGCCCGATCTCGAGGAAGCTGCGGCAATGGAGGGTGCCGGCCGCTGGACCATCTTCCGGCGCATCACCTTTCCATTGCTGATGCCGACCACGCTGTTCGTGGCGATCAACGCGGTGATCAATTCCTTCAAGCTGGTCGATCACCTCGTCATCATGACCAAGGGCGGCCCGAGCAATGCGAGCACGCTGCTGCTCTATTATATCTACGAGGTTGCCTTCACGTTCCAGGATTCGGCCTATGCGGCGACGTTGACGGTAGTGCTGCTGGTAATCCTGAGCACGCTCGCCTTGATAAAATTCGGCTATCTCGACCGCAGGATTCATTATCAATGAACCGGCGGACGCATCCCATCGAACTGGTCGCGGCGTGGCTGCTGGCGCTGATCTGGCTGGCGCCGCTCGCCTATGCGTTCTGGAGCGCGCTGCATCCGGCGGCTTATGCGACGTCGTTCAGCCTGTCCGCGCCCTGGACGCTGGAGAATTTTTCACGGGCCTGGAGCCAGGCGCCGTTCGGGCGTTATTATCTCAACACCATCATGCTGGTGGGCATGGTGCTGGCCGGGCAACTGGTTTTGTCCACGCTGGCGGCCTATGCGTTCGCGCGCTTCAAATTCAAGGGCAGCGGCATTGCGTTTGCGCTGGTGCTGCTGCAACTGATGATCGTGCCGGATGTGCTGATCGTGGAGAATTATCGCGCCATCAGCGCGCTTGGCCTGCTCGATACCATTCCGGCGATCGCGCTGCCTTATCTCGCCAGCGCTTTTGCGATCTTCCTGCTGCGGCAAACGTTCAAAAGCATTCCGCAGGAACTGGTCGACGCGGCGCGGGTCGAGGGTGCGGGGCCGTTACAGGTGCTCTGGCGGGTCTATGTGCCGCTGGCGCGCCCGACCTATATCGCGTTTGCGCTGGTGTCGGTGAGCTACCACTGGAACAATTTCCTCTGGCCGCTGATCGTCACCAACTCCGTCGGTAGCCGGCCGCTCACCGTTGGCCTCGCCGTGTTCGGCGCGCCGGAAACCGGCGTCGACTGGTCGATCATCTCGGCGGCAACCGTCATGACCATGGCGCCGCTGCTGATCGCGTTCCTGCTGTTCCAGCGGCAATTCGTGCAATCGTTCATGCGGGCGGGCATTCGCTGATGCGGCTTTTGACCTGGAATATCCAGTGCGGCAAAGGCTGCGACGGCGTCACGGATCTGGCACGGATCGTGTCGGTGGCGAAAGCGCTCGCCGATGCCGATGTGTTTTGTTTCCAGGAAGTGTCGGACGGTTTTGCCGCGCTCGACGGCGGCAGCGACCAAAGCGCGGCGTTGGCCGACTTGCTGCCGGACCACCGGCCGATATTTCGTCCGGCGGTCGAAACCATCGACAGCGAGGGCAGGGCGCACCGCTTCGGCAACATGACGCTGTCGCGGCTGCCGGTGCTGCAGATCGCCAACCATCTGCTGCCCTGGCCGCGCACCGGCGTGCCGCGCAGCATGCGGCGCATGGCACTCGATGTCACGGTTTTGGCCGCGTTCGGTCGGCTGCGCATCGTCAACACCCATGTGGAATTTCATTCCGCCGCCCAGCGCGAGGTGCAGATCATGCGGCTGCTCGATCTGCAGGAAGAAGCGTCCGCAAGCCCGATGGCTGCGGGTGCCGGTGATGCCGAGCCCTATGGCAGTCAGACCGTCGCCGCCTCAAGTCTTCTCTGCGGGGACTTCAATTTCGACGTCAGCGATTCCCAGCATCGGCTGCTGCATGGCTCGCAGCGCGCCGGCCAAAACTATCGCGACGCCTGGGAAATCTGCCGCCCGGGCCAGCCGCGACAGCCGACCTGCGGCGTCTACGATCGCGCTCAATGGCCGGATGGCGCGGATTGCCGCGATTTTGTCTTCGTCACCGAAGACCTTACGAGCCGTGTTCGCCGTATCGAGGTCGATCAGGCGACGTCAGCTTCGGACCACCAACCGGTGCTGGTCGAGATCGCCGACCAGGGCGTGGACTCATTGGTACGCAGCCAAATTCGGATTAACGCGAGTTTGACGAACGCCAGATAGTTGGCTGCGAGCTTGTCATATCGAGTCGCAACACGTCGACATTACTTGATCTTGTTGAAGAATCGTTCGATCAAGTCGCGGGCAAAAGCAAATTGGGTCTTTGCGATTTCGTTCCGGGGGAATGTTTGCCCAAGCTCCTTGATGTCGGGCAAGCTCCTGATTCGGTTCGAGGCTCCGATTTGGACGCTTGAACCCCGTCCAAGCCGATGCCCTCGACCGGCAAAACCGGAGGACCGGTACTTCCGAGATACCCCGTAAAGCGGACATATGCCGGACATGCGAAATCGACGCGAATGACCCAAAGCGGTCGTGCTCCGGATCGTCTGCTTGGCAGGCTAGTATGAGCCGCTAGCTAGCGCGCGCTCAGGACATCGGCGAACTTCAGGACGCCAGAAGCTTCTCGATTGTCTCCGGCAAGAAAGCCTCGGCCGGCAGGCGTTCCGGACCGATCAGGCTCGCAGGCTGCGGCCCAAGCTGGCCCGCCGCCACGCGCTTTCCAACCCGTGAGCGTCGCTCGCGCGCTTCCTGACCGAACTCGACGCGGAGTGTGGTTGCGAGCCGCGCGGTGATGCGAAGCCGCCGCATTCGCTCGGCGCGCTCCTCCACATAAGGCCTGAAATCGGGCTCCCGCTCCGCTGCCTTGGCCTCGCCGAGAATCTCGTTGACAAGGCGCACATCGCGCAGCGCAATTGAGAGCCCCTGGCCGAGAATCGGATCATTGTGGCCGGCAGCATCTCCGATCAACACCACGCCTGGGCACGTTGGATCGTCGATCCAGTGATCTTCGTTGGAAAAAGAGTTGAAGGGGCCAATCGGAGTTGATGCGGCGATCGCCTCGGCATAGGGCAGGCAAGTGAGCTTTCCGAACGCATTAATCAATTTCTCACGGCGATCCGGACCATCGAAGCGCGACTTGTCCGCTAAGTCATAGCAGCCATAGAGGCGGAGGAGATCGTCACCCTGCGGAAACACCAAGAAGTGGAAGCGGTCCTCGACGCCTATCACTTGCATGTCGCGTGGCCAGGACGGTATGCCTTTGACTAACATGCCGCCCAGCAGATTATGCGGCTCGTCCGCATTGACCTTGAAGCCGAGATTCTTGCGCGTGGGTGAGTTGCGTCCATCGGCGCCGATCACAAGGCGTGGCCGAAATTCAAGGCTCGTGCCGTTGTGCAAGCAGCTGACGATTGGCCGCGATCCCGGCGTAACCGATATGTCGCCAGCGCCGCGCAGGACGCTGGCGCCCGAAGTCGCAGCAAGTTGCGCGAAAATATCGCAGGTCGCGGGATGGCCCAGGCAGAGGCCGCCGACCCTTTCTGCGTGCATCTTCGTCAGATCGAGCGCGCGTGACTCAGCCTCGGCCGGCGCGAATAGCTCATCATAAGGGATATTGCGCTTGGTAAATAGCGCGCCCGCCTCGCGCAATGGCCGCAAGAGTTCGAGCTTCGCGAGTTCGGTCACGCCCCATGGCACCATAAACTCCCCACGCACTCGATCAGGATAGTTGGTTTCGCGCTCGATCAGCGCCACCTCGAAGCCGGCGCGCGCCAGCACGGTGCCTAGCGCACCGCCGGCAATCCCTGCGCCGACAATCACAACGTCGGGTTCTGCGTAACGCATGCGAGCTGCCTCCATCATGCTGACTAACTATTGCGGATCGCCTGCACGCGATCAAGCCCGTCGGGCGAGATGGACTTCCGTTGTTGGTACGAACCGGCCCAGTTGGGCCGGTCTGTCGATGTCCGTTGATTGGGTCGGACCGGAAGTGGCTGGCCTACGGTCAGCACGACGCGTTTGACCCGTAAGAGACGAGTCCAAGCGTGAGGCATTGCCCAATTTCAAAATGCGGTTCTGCAAGCGTTCTGCTACACTGGTTGTCATGAACCGTTCGCCGTTGACGATTGCAATCGCGCAAAGCCAAGTGGTCCGTGACGTGCGAACCAACGGTGCGCATATTCGGACACTGATGGAGCAAGCGCGAGACAAAGGCGCTCGGCTGGTTCATTTTGCTGAGGGCGCGCTCTCGGGATACGTCAAGGCCCAGATCGCAAATTGGAGCGAAGTCGATTGGGCGGTTGTGCGCAGCGAATTGGTTTCTCTTCAGGAGACTGCGCAACGCCTGAACATGTGGGTGGCTGTGGGTGCAATCATCGACTAACCGCGCCAAACCGCCCACATAATAGCCTCTTCATCATTTCCGACAGCGGGCAAATCATTGGGCGATATGACAAGCGCTACTGTTCAAACTCCGAGATAACTGACTGGTATGCTCCGGGAAGTGAAGCTTGTGTGTTTGAGGTTGATGGCTTCCGCTTTGGCTGTGCGCTTTGCATCGAGATTCAATTTCTTGAGGTCTTTGCAGAGTATGAGCGGCTGAACGTCGACTGTGTGCTTTTCTCTTGTTATGCGGATGATGCGATGTTTTGGATCATGTCCCAAGGCTATGCTGCCGCAAATAACTATTGGGTTTCCGTGTCCACTCCGGCGCAATGCAGTGCGGGGCTGCCAAGTGGAATTATTGGGCCAGACGGCCAAGTCTTGGGGCGCAGTAATGCGGACGGTTTGCCCGAGTTGCTGATCGCCACACTTGATCCGGGTGACGCAAAATTGGAAATCGCGCTAGTACCCGGAATCAAAGCTGAGTGATACGGCGGCCTTTGAATCGGCGTTGACGGACCTTTTTCTTGGTCCAGACGAAGGGCTGAGCTTGGTCGTTGTAGGCTTTGATGTAGGCATTG
>Ga0075522_10001295_pt1 | contig 19041 bp, 22 predicted proteins | sample NGEPerA_FD_74796 | JGI IMG/M metagenome (GOLD analysis project Ga0075522, IMG submission 74796) | Arctic peat soil microbial communities from the Barrow Environmental Observatory site, Barrow, Alaska, USA - NGEE PermafrostL2-A | ecosystem: Environmental > Terrestrial > Soil > Wetlands > Peat ... | reverse complement strand
GACGGTTCCACCACCGACGCTCGTATAGAGACTGGTCGTGTTGTCAGTCAACGCAACGAGCGTGGCGAACCCGCCCTGCGAGGGTATGTCGACAACCGCTCCCGAAACCCAGAGATGGCTCGGTGGTGGCGACGGCAGACCATTCTCGATCGAGTGAAGCGCCATCGACCTGAGGCCCAGGTAGTTCTCGTCGGAAGGGAGATTGCTCACGCTGTTGATGATCGGCAGTGTTCACGGATCTCTAAAGAAGGCTGCCCCGCATGTGCAGAGGTGGATCACCCGTATAACACGGTTATACAGGTGATCCCTCTGGCCAGTGCACATTGTCGTTCCTACCAATGGTAGTATAGAAGTATGAAAGTTAGCGTCAGCCTGCCGGAAGAGGACGTGGAGTTCCTCGACGCCTACGCCAGCTCGAAGGGATTCGGATCCCGCTCGGCAGTTGTCCACAAGGCGGTGCGTCTCCTGCGAGCCTCGGGGCTGGGGGGTGCCTATGAAGACGCTTGGCAGGAATGGTCGACGGAGGGCGAAGACGCCGCATGGGACATCACCGTCAACGACGGCCTCGCCTGATGCGCCGTGGCGAAGTTCGACTGGTCGACCCCGATCCTGCACGGGGTTCGGAGGCAGACAAACGGCGCCCGGCAGTGATCGTCAGCAACGATGGGGCGAACAGTACCGCCGAGCGCCTCGGATGGGGAGTCCTCACCGTGGTGCCGGTGACATCGAGGACAGCGCGCTTCTATCCCTTTCAGGTCCTGTTGCCCGCACGAGAGACCGGTCTGCGGCTCGACTCCAAAGCGCAAGCCGAGCAGGTTCGTGCGGTCGCCGTCGAGCGCATCGGCACACAGGTCGGATCGCTGCCACCCGACCTGCTTGCCGCCCTCGATGAAGCCCTGCGCCTCCACCTGGCTCTGTAACAGGTGATGCTGGCCGAGGCGCTGCCTCGGAACACTGGCGTGGATGGTCGATGCCATGCCCTCGAGAACCCCAAGCGATGGGACAGCGTCACCCTTCAGGCGCGCTCCGAAGTTCCTTCACGCTCAGCCCGAAACCCGGAATCGTCGCCGAGGTGGAAGTAAATGTGGCCGCGCAGTGAGCCGTCGTCTTGGAGGGTCGCGATGCCCCTGCCGCTTGCGTGATCGCCGTCGTCGGATCCCTCCCAGGTGAACTCCACACTGGGGCTGCTAGCGGTCCGAAGGGGACGACAATCCATCCAGCCCTCGACGGCGATGAATCTGAATCTGCCTGTGCCGTTCCTTCTGAATTCGAAGAAGCCCGGACCCAGCAGTTCGATCGCGTCACGGTCCCACAGATCCATCTCGAGGATTCGCCACCTACCGACAAGATCCACCGCACTCCTCTCGATCACGTGGTGAGATCATGCTCGACCGAAGTGGTCTATGACGCGGCAACGGCACGCCGGCGTTGCACTTCCCACGGTGCAGGAATGCGGTCGGAGGTAGGCGTCGGCGCAGGAGCATGGGCCCAGAGCCGGAATTCCTGCGCCGTACACTGCTCTGACCAGCATGTATGCATTGACTTCTAACACCTTTACCATCTTCGAGGGCACCAGCGAGATCCAGCGGCTGATCATCTCGCGGGCCATCTCCGGGGTACATATCAAGTAGCTGAACTGGGGTTTTCCTGCTGAGCAGGTCTGTCCGGGCTTCTAAACGCTACGAACCAATCGCAGTGTCTGCCAGGAAGTCTCGACCAGGCACTTACACGAGATGGGCACCCAACGGGCGGGAACACTGGCCAAGCGATGGGTCACTGCGGACCAGCCACTCGGCCAGGAGATACTCGCAATTCCGTGACTACTTGACCGCTTCGTGTACCTCAGTCGAGCGACCTTCCGCATCGATGGTCTGCTTGTCGTAAGCATGACGCCGGCCGCCCGCGGGACGACGCGAGACGGCAAATACGACCGTCGAGACGACGAGTCCGATGGCCCCGACAACCATGAGGATGACCCCAACGGTCGAGAACCGGAAGCCGTTCCCCTGGTAGGTCACTGCCCAATACATGATCGCACCGGCAGCAATAGCTACGGTGCTGAAACCCATTCCTGTCAAACCCATTTCCTGTGCCTCCATTTACTTGTCTGGTTCATGCCCACGACACACAGAGGCTTCGCCGGGTGCGTGGTTGGCACCAAAGCTGGCGACAGCCCGAAGAGCCGCCTATGCCCGACGGATGAAATAGACGATCCCAGCGATTACCAGGACCAAGACGAGTGTTCCAAGGCCGATGTACATAGTTTCCAACTCTCTTGGGCCGCAGAGTTCGCAACCCACCGAGTTCGACAGCAGACGCTGCGCTCACATTGACCACTCCACTTCGGTGACTTCGCCGATCCCCAACTGACCAACCCTCTTGATCAGTCAGCGGGAACAGCTGGACCGACGACGTATCCCTACTTCTTGTGAAGGGCGGCCTTCACCTTGTCGATGGCCTCGTCGACCTTGTCCTCAACCCTGCCGACCCTCTCTTTCACCTCACCAGCCTGACGGTCCGCTTTGCCCTCTGCCTTCAGGTCTTTGTTCCCGGTCAGGTCGCCGACGGCTTCCTTCGCCTGGCCCTTGATCTGATCTGTCTCTCCAGCCATTTCGCTTCGCCTTCTTCAGCCTCGTGACGTGCAAGGGACCCCTATTGGCCTGGCTACATGTTCACCGTGGCCCTCACGGCCTTTCGCAACTAGAGGCGAAAGGCCCTGCTCCACCGGATGACCGGGACAGGAATGCTGGAGTGGCGGCCGATTGAGCCAGCCCGTGGGATCGGAAGTGGTGCTCCTCAGCGCCGGGACGGTGGGCCTATCCTGTCGATCCTCCAAATCCAAGACGCTTGCAGGTTTGCAGCATGGCGCTGGAATCCTTGGCAAAGTCACCGCCCGTGGCGGCGGCTGCCTGAAATGCCGCAAGCTCGGATCGCAACTGGCCGTTGGGAGCATTGCCCACCGCCTCGACCATCCGCTGGAAGGGCATACCAAGTTGAATAGTGCCCGATCCCTCCGTGGGAGTCATCGTCGCAACGATGTCCTTGCAGGCTGCAGCTGTGAGTCGGTCGCCGTGGCTCAACGGCTGATTTGTTCTTGCGGGTCCGCACCCGGCAAGCACCACCGTGCCTGCCGCGATCAAGGCCAGTAGAACCTTTTGCACGTCCAGAGCCTACTGATTGTGGAAGCGAGTAGGCCTGCCCCAGAACAGTGGCTCAATGGCGATTGTCGGCCATGACTAATCGGCACTTCCGGACGTGTGGATGACTTCCAATGATGACGGATAGGGTCCTCGGCGGGCGAGCCACGCCACTGGGAGGAACGATTCGATGAAGTACCGCAACCTCGGTTCGACCGGGATCAAGGTGAGCCCGCTGTGCCTCGGGACCATGATGTTCGGGGCGTGGGGCAACACCGATCACGAGGACTCGATCCGGATCATCCACACCGCCCTCGACGCCGGCATCAACTTCGTTGATACCGCGGACATGTATTCGGCCGGTGAATCGGAGGAGATAGTCGGCAAGTCCCTGGCTGGCCGGCGGGACAAAGTCATCCTGGCCACCAAGGTCCACGGGGCGATGAGCTCCGATCCCAATGAGCAGGGAAACTCCCGGCGATGGATCATCCGGGAGTGTGAGAACAGTTTGCGCCGCCTCGGCACTGACTACATCGACCTGTATCAGATCCACCGGCCCGATCCCGAGGTGGACGTCGACGAGACCCTGGCCGGCCTAACCGACCTGATCCGCCAGGGCAAGGTGCGCTACGCCGGGTCTTCGACGTTCCCGGCCTCGTCGATCGTGGAGGCTCAATGGACAGCGGAGCGACGGCAGCGGGAGCGGTTTGTCTGCGAACAGCCGCCGTACTCGGTGTTAGCACGTGGCGTCGAAACCGAAATCCTGCCCATCTGCCACAAGTACGGCATGGGCGTCATCCCTTGGAGCCCGCTGGCCGGCGGTTGGCTGTCAGGCAAGTGGCGAAAAGACGGCAGCGAGCTCGGCAGCCACCGGTCGGTGTTGCTGCCCGACCGCTACGACCTCTCCAAGCCCGGCAATCAGGCCAAACTCGATGCCGCCGACGCCTTGGCCAACGTGGCTGACAATGCCGGGATCACATTGATCCACTTGGCACTGGCGTTCGTCATCAACCATCCGGCAGTGACGTCGGCGATCATCGGGCCCCGCACCATGGAACACGTCGAGAGCCAGATCGGGGCGGCGGACGTGATCCTCGACGCCGAGGTCTTGGACCAGATCGACGAGATCGTGCCGCCCGGACTGAACCTTCTCTCCGAAGATGCCGGCTATGACCCGCCCTCGATCACCCAGGCCTGGCGGCGTCGCCGTCCCTACAGGGACTGACTGCATTGGGGCCCACGGAGATGGCGGCCGCGAGCTGGACCGCGGTGCTGGGCCCCGAGGGCAACGAGTTCTCGTCCCCGTTCGTCGCAGGAATTCTTCTTGCGCCGTCCTTCGTGACAGCGCAGAGCTGGGTTCCCGCCACCGCAACTGGGCATCGGCCAGTCGAGTGGGCGCCTGCAACGGCATCGAGGAGCAGCTCCTGCCCGCCAATCTGCTCGGCAATGGGAGGCGAGGCTTCCTGGGCGTTTGATGTGATCCCGGTCGGAGGCAGCGATGCGGCCTCTCTCGGCACTTCGGATCTGCTCGCGATCTGCTGTTCCCGTTCGTTCGCACTTGCGACAGCTGCGTCAAGTCTCAACCAGGCATGAGTGGGGCACCGTTCAGGTACGCGAACGATCCCCGGCCTCGGCCGGGGATCGTTCGATGCCAAGGAGTCTTGCTACTTGGCTGTAACCCTGCAGCTACCCGAGCCAGGCATTGTTGCGACCCGATTCGTCAGTTCCAGGAGCCGATCTTTACCCCGCAGTTGTCGGCTTGAGCGACGTCGCCCTCCCCAGCGCCCGCGAACTGCCAGGTGTATCCATAGGGGTTCGATCCCACAAAGACCGTTGCAACGTTGTCGCTGGGCGCGGAGCCGCACGTCGCCGTAGAGACATCCGAAGCGGGGAGTCCTACACTCGCGGCCCATGCATCGGCGGCGTCCATGGCCATCGTCGCGTTGAACGTCGACGGCGACGTACCCAGCGGACCGCAAAAGACGTAGCTTTGACCGACGCCATCTGAGTGAGTCAGGCAGGCCAGATTGTTGGCACAGGTGCCTCCGTCGCTGTTGCTGTTCGTCCCGTCGGGACAGGTTGTGTTCGACCAGGTGGCGGAAGCAAAGTTGGTGCCGGTGATGGTGGCACCTTTCAGGTTGGCCCCCGTGAGGTTGGCGGAACCCAAGTTCGCGTTGGTCAGGTTCGCACCGCCAAACTGGGTATTGATCAAGGACGCACCGGAGAGATCAACGCCAGCTAGGGCACGACCGGTGAACCCGCACCCTTGGAGGTTGCCGTCCTGCACCAATCCAGCGTTCGAGCAGTTCTGGGCAGTGGTGCCCGCCGACTTGGCCTTGACGGCCTTGCCAGTGCCGATCGAATTGGTGGCCGTCACTGTGATCTTGTAGACGTTCTTGGCTTTGCCCACGGGGTTGACGATCCCGAAGAGCTCGCAATACGTGGCGACTGACGAGCACGTCTCAGTCGGGAGCCCCCTGGAGCTGGCCGTCGACGTGTAGGACGAAATGGCCGCACCGCCGTCGGATGTCGGCGGTGCCCACACCAGTGAGAGCGCCGTATCGACCGGTGTGACTACGAGTGCCCTGGGCGCCCCCGGTGCCTTGAGCTTTGGGGTCGTGGCACCGGCAGAGCCGGCCAACCCGATACATCCCACCACCAAACCAGCCGTGAGACCCAGCCAGAGCGCGCTTCGAAAAGCAACTGCTCGTAACATCGGGTGGTCCTGCTTTCACGAAGCATCGGCGGAGAATGTCCACTCAGCGGATGAGTAAAAATGATCCGCCGCCGAGCCCCCCGCACCATTCTTGGTGCTGCCAGATGCCAAGCACGAACGATACGTAGGAGAATCGTTGCCCAAGTCGCGGAGGGTGGCATTGCCTGCGTAGCGACACCTCGGGCCGCGGAACGCGGGCCGTGGGCGGGTTTCGGCGACAGGAGTTCCCCAGATCGCCGAATCGATGCCTCACTGAGGCGCAAGGGGGGCACATTGATGATCGTGGCGGGATGCCGATTGATGACCCAATCGACCTGGCTCACCTCACGGGGACCCGGCCACAACCGCTAGGTTCCTCCGGATGCGCACCAGCCCGAGGTCGGCTCGGCCGCCCGTCCTGCCATGACGCATCCTCCCCTCCGGTCGCGCCCCCGCGGCCCCGTGCTGGTCACCCTCTGCACCGGCAACGCGGCGCGTTCGGTGATGGCCGGCGCCATGCTGCGGTCAGCCCCGCTGCCCATCGTGACGGCCGGCACCCACGTGATCGAGGGCCAACCGATGAGCCGCCGCACCCTCGCCGCCCTCGAGGCCGTGGCCCACAACGCCGACGGCCACCGCAGCCACCAGATCACCGAGACCGACATCGACGACTCGGTGCTGATCCTGGCCATGGCCGCCGAGCACGTGGCCTACATCCGCCGCAAACACCCCGAAGCCGCCCACCGGACGGCTTCCATCAAGCGACTGGTCCGCGACCTGCCCCTCGGTCCCGCACCCCTGGCTGACCGGCTGGGCGCCCTGGGGTTGGCCGATGTCGAGCTTGGGTCGTGGGAGGACGTGGAGGACCCGGCGGGGGGTGAGGACGCCGACTACGTGTCGTGCGCGCAGGAGCTGGCGGACCTCTGTGCCCGCCTCCTCCCCCTGCTCGGCTGAGGACATCGGCCGCCACGCCGACGCCGCGGATCCGCCGGGCAGCATCGGGGCCCGGTCGGCGCGGGTGCCTTGGTAGCGTCGTCCGGTGGACACGGATCCGTCTGTCCCGACCCCCGGCGGGTCGCCGCCGGGGGCACATCGCTCGCTCCGCATCTGGTGGGCCGGTCGTGACCCCGGCCTGCGGGCCACCAAACGGTCGGTCCGTGCCGCAGTGCTCGTGCCGGCGGTCTTCGCCATGGCCCAGTTCGGCGTGGGCGACCCCCAGACGTCTCTCTTCGCCGTGTTCGGCTCGGTGGCGCTCCTGTTGTTCGTGGACTTCGCCGGCCCGTTGCCGTCCCGGATCCGGTCGTACTGCGGTCTGTGGGCCATCGGGGCCGTCTTCATCACGATGGCCACCCTGTGCTCGACCCATGCCGTCCTGTCGGTGACGGCGATGGGCGTGGTCGGGTTCGCCGTCCTGTTCGCCGGCATCGTCACCCCTCGTGCCGTCACCGGGTCGACCGCCCTCCTCTTGACGTTCGTACTACCGGTGGCCGAGCCGGCGCCGGCCTCAGCCATCGGTCACCGCCTCCTCGGCTGGGCCCTGGCCGGCGCCGTGTGCATCCCGGCCGCCCTGGTCGTGTGGACGGAGCGGTGGCACGACCGGTTGCGGCTCCGGCTGGCCGATGCGGCGGATGCGGTAGCCGATCTCCTCGACGCGCTGTCTACCCCGGCCGCCACTTGCGACGCCGATGGCGCCCGCCACCGCACGGGACAGGCGTTGCAGGCGCTGCGGGCCCAGTACGAGGCCACCCCCTATCGGCCGACGGGAGCCGGCACCACCGACGTCGCGCTCACCAACCTGGTCTCGCAGCTCGAATGGGCGGGCGCCCGCGCCGGGGACATCCGACCGGCGACGACCCCGTTGGACCTCGTCGGACCGGTAGCCGATTTGGAGGCGGCGGCGGCCGACGTGCTCCGACTGGTGGCCGCCCCGATCCGGGCCCGGGCCTCCGGGTCGGTCACCGACGGATCGGCGGCACTGGCGAGCGCGGTCGCACAGCTGGTCGTCGCCCGGGACGTGGCCACCGACGGCGCCCTGGCCGATCTCGTGGGCGGCGCCCGTCCGGTGGTGCCACAGCCGATGGTTGTCGCGGACGCCGACCCGGTGGGCTCGGTCCGGGACATCGATCCGACTATTCCGGTCCGGATGGTGGCGTTCGCCGTCGAGCACCTGGCCGATGTCGCCCTCGCCGCACTGGGCACCAGGCGCGGCGATGCCTCGGCACCGCAGCGCTGGTCGGAGATGGTGCGCTCCTACGCTCGGGTGGCGGCCGGGCACCTCAGCCCGGGGTCGGTCTGGTTCCGAAACAGCGTGCGTGGTGCGGTGGCGCTGGCCGTGGCCGTGGCGGTGGTCGAGGCCACCACGGTGCAGCACGGGTTCTGGGTCGTGCTTGGGACCCTCTCCGTCCTGCGTTCGAACGCGTTGGGCACCGGGTCCACCGCCGTGCGGGCGGTGGTCGGGACCGCCCTCGGCTTCGTCGTCGGATCGGTCGTGCTGGTGGCACTCGGCCACCACGAAGCGCTCCTGTGGGTCGTGGTGCCGGTGGCGGTCCTGGTAGCCGGTGTCGCCCCCTCGGCGATCTCGTTCGTCGCCGGACAGGCAGGCTTCACCGTCATGGTGGTGGTGATCTTCAACATCATCGACCCCGTCGGGTCGTCCGTCGGTCTGGTCCGGGTTGAAGACGTGGCCATCGGGACAATGGTGAGCGTCGTGGTCGGGCTGCTGTTCTGGCCCCGGGGTGCCGCCGCCGAGCTGGCGCGGGCCCTCACCCAGGGGTACGTGGCGGCCACCGCCTGGCTGGTGGCTGCCGTCGATCAGGTCGGCCGGGAGAGCCCGGTGGGCCACGGGTCGCCCGAGCAGACCCAGGCCATGGCGGCCGCCCGACGGCTGGACGACGCCTATCGGCAGTTCCTGTCCGAGCGGGGGGCCAAACAGGTGCCGCTCCCCACAGTTACCGGCTCCTCACCGGATGCGGGTCGATCCGACTGACGGCGCGGACACTCGAGCGACTGCCATTGCTGACCACCCCGGGCGCGCCGCCGCCGATCCACGAGGTCGTGGTGGCCCGGACCGCCGTCACCGCATTGTGCGGGTCGGTGGAGCGGTGGTTCTGCGACGTGGCCCGGAACCTGGATGACCCGCCACACCTCCCGGATCCTCCGTCATCGGTCGATGCACGGCTGCCCCGTGAGTTGGTCGACGCCTGGTCGGCCGTCCGTCGGGCCGGCACCCGCCAAGAGGTCTTCGCCGTCCTGCGCCTGCTGTGGGTCGCCGACCGCCTGGACGGCCTCCGTCACCTCCAGGTCGAGCTGGCCGGCACGGCGTCGATGCTCCCCTGAACCGTCACAGCGCCAGACGCATGGCCACCCGGGGTCCGAGCGCGTCGTGACCGATGGCTCGCTCGTGCGCCCGGATCGCCGCGAGCCCGGGGCCCGGGTGGGCGACCACCTCGAACCCGACGGTCCAATAGAAGGGCGCGTTCCAGGGGACGTCTTGAAAGGTGGTGAGGGTGACGTCCGCCAATCCCTCGTCCCGGGCCCAGTCGACGGCCCGTTCAAGAAGCGCCCGCCCGATGCCCTGGCGACCGTTCGCGGGCAGGACCGAGAGCTGGTCGACGTGTGCTCCGTCGTCCACCAGTCGGACGCTCACGAAACCCACAGCAGGGTGACCGCAGGCGAAGACGACGCTCGCCCCGGCCAGTCGGTCTCCGCCGCTGTCCTCGGGGAACGGGCCGATCCCCACCTGCTCCATCAGCTTGTCGGACTCCAGTTCCACCCACCGCAGGCGGGCGAACTCCTCGGGCGGCGCCCGCCGGATCACGGCCGGCGGCCGATCGACGCCGTCGGTCAACCGGTGACCGCCGTGGGAGGGTGCCCGGAGACGTGGTTCACGGAGTCACCTGGTGCGGTGACCCGGCCCGGTCACCGGGAAACGGAGTCGGACAGCTGGGGATGGCGCCTGGACAGATCGGCGCACTCCTCGCACACCGACTCGGGGATGACCCCGGCCCGCATGAGCAGGGAGAAGACCTTGCAGCCCAGGCAGATCCCGAATGCCGCCTCCAAGAAGGCGGCACAGACCAGCAGGGCGAGCACCGCCCATGCGGCGGTGGTCTGGCCGAATCCGAACGCCAGGATCAGCGCGGTGGTCGAGAAGACGACGCCCATGCCCTGGGCGAACCGCTTGGGTGGGCCGGGGACGGGCTTGGGAGGCCGACCGAGCCACGGGACGACCACCCGGGAGGCCAGAAGGGCCAGCGGGCTGAAGCGGGGACCGGCGAGCACCCGGGCCCAGAACCCGTAGGTGATCGGGATCAGGATCCACGGCTGGTCGAGGGCGATGGCGGCCACGCACAGGACCACGACGCCGCTGGCGACGGCGCGGCCGACGTTGTCGTTGACGGGGTTCGGGTACGAGAACACCCCAATACCTTACCTGATCGGTCGGGTTTCCGACAAGGGGTCCACGGCAGCGGGACGCCCGGGTCGGCCATATGCCTACATCCGGTCCGGCATCGGCTCCGAATCGTGTCTGTGCTGATGGACGTGGAGCAGTCGAGCGATGCCAACCTGGTGGTCGCGGTCGGCCGCTGGCATGAGCCCGCCCTCGCCGAGGTCTACCGCCGCCACGGCGGGGCTGTACACGCCCTGGCCCGCCGGATCCTGCGGTCCGACCCCCCCGGCCGAGGAGGTCACCCAGGAAGTCTTCCTCGATCTGTGGCGGAACCCCGAGAAGTTCGACGCCCAGCGGGGCACGTTGCGGTCGTTCCTCCTGGCCCGGACCCACGGCAAGTCCGTCGATGTGGTGCGCTCGGAGGAGGCCCGCAAGCGCCATGAGGAGCGGACCACCCACGAGACAGGCGCCGCCCACTACGACATCGACCGTGAGGTGTGGGACATGACGGTGGCCGAGCAGGTGAAGGACGCCCTCGGCGCCCTCCCCGACGACCTGCGGCGGCCCATCGAGCTCGCCTACTTCGGTGGGCGGACCTACCAGGAGGTGGCGGTCATGCTCGACCAGCCGGAGGGCACGATCAAGAGCCGGATCCGGTCCGGCCTCGGGCGGCTGCGGGTGACCCTGATGGAGCGCGGCGTCGAGCCGGCCGGGGCGGGGGTGTGACCATGCCGGCGCCCATGAGCCATGCCGAGATCGAGGAGCTGCTGGGCGCCTACGCCCTGGACGCCGTTGACCCCGAGACGGCGGCACTCGTCGAGCAGCACCTCGACGAGTGCCGCCGCTGTGCGGCCGAGGTGGCCCAGCACCATGAAGTGGCCGGCCTCATAGCCAACTCGGGTGGCGCCCCACCGACCACCCTCTGGGACGGCATCGCCGGTCGTCTCGGCGGGACGTCCGGCGACTCCTGGGACCGGTTGGCGGCCCGGCTCGACGTGCCCGACGACGGCCCCGCCGGAAGAGGTGGCGACGTGGTGCCTCTCGACCAGTCCCGTCGCCGGTCCCGCCGGGTGGCAGCCGGTGCCGGCCTGGTCGCGGCCGCCGCTGCCGCCATCGCCCTGACCCTCGGCGTGCAGGTCGACCACCTGCACTCCCAGGTCAGCGCCCTCCAGGCCTCGCCGCAGCTGTCCGCCGCCGAGCGGGCCGCCCTGGACGCCCGGAGCACCGAGCGGATCACCCTGTCCGACCCGACCCATCCCGGTGCACACGTGACGCCGGTCACCATCGTCCTGACCGCGTCCGGCACCGGGTTCGTGGTCAACGACCGCGGGGACGGACTCGCCCCACTCCCGTCGGACCGGACATACCAGCTGTGGGGTGTGGTCGGGTCCCGGACGATCTCGCTGGGACTGCTCGGCACACATCCGGGCATCGTCCCCTTCAGCGTCGCCGGATCGCCCGGGGTCTCCGCCTTCGCCATCACCGACGAGGTGGCGGGCGGCGTGGTCAAGTCGGCCAATCAGCCGGTGGCCGAGGGCACCGTCCGGGTCTGACGCCCGGCGCCGTCCGTCAGATGCGGTGGACCTGGCGCAGGCCGGCCCAGGCGAAGTCGGCCAATTGTGCGGCCAGGCGGGACGCCTCGGCCGCGCGGTCCAGCTGCGCCCCTGGTGCACCGCCCCCGGCGGTGCCATCCGGGCTTCCGCCGTGGGCGTCGAGCCAGTGCCGACTTGCCCCCTCGGCCATCCCGACGACGGCATGGGCCAGCAGTAGCCGGTGCTCGGGGTCGAGGCCGGCGTCGATGAGGGGGTCGATGGCCTGGGCGATGGTCTCTTCCACCCGGTGCAGGGCGGCACCTAGCTCGGCATCGTCAGGGGCGTCCCGGCCGTAGAGGAGGCGGAAGGCCAGCTCGTTGTCGACCATCAGCTCGAAGTACCCGGCGAACCCGAACTCGACCTGCTGGCGGGGTCCCTCGGCCGCGGCCGTCGACTGGACGATCCGGTCGATCAGTCCGTGGGAGACCACGTCGAGCAGCTCGAGGTAGAGCGCCCGCTTCGACTCGAAGTGCTGGTAGACGAGGGGCTTGGTCACCCCGGCCGCCTCGGCGATGTCGTCCATGGTGGTGGCCGAGTAGCCGTGCTCCGCGAACAACGAGAGCGCCACGTCGAACAACTGGCGGCGGCGGGCGTCGGCGGTAAGTCGGCGGATCGGACGGGCATCCGCGGCAGCGCTCCCTCCGTCATGGCCCGTGGCGGCGGTGGTCGACATGGCGGTCATGGTAGTGCCCGGGCCGAAACGCCCCTTTCCCAGGTGATTTGCCCAAGGGATTCCGACCGTGACCCCTCGGATCATGCGGGACTGGTGCCTCACAACGGAGGCAGGACGGCCCCGATCCGGTCGGCCAGGTCATCCAGCGAGAAGTGGGCCCGGGCCACCGCCAGGTTGCGCTCGAGCAGGTCGGGGTCCGGGTTGGTGAGCCAGTCGTCGAGCTTGGCCATGGCGTCGGGCGGGAACCACTCGAACCCGAAGGCGGCCAACTCCTCGGCCACCGGGTAGCGGGCGATGACCAACGGCCGTCGGTGGGTCACCGATTCCAGGCTCGGGTTCCCGAATCCCTCCCAGGTCGACGGGAGCACCACCACGTCGCACGCCTGGTAGGCGTCGTCGATGTGCATGCTGCCCTCCGGCCCGCTCCCGGCGGACAGGTCCGGGATCCCCTGGATCACCGGGCACGGTGCGGTCGCCACGAGCTCGTCGAGCTCGGGGCCGTAGCCGTCCTCGGCCGGGCCGAGCAGCCAGTAGGTGGCGTCAAGGTTGGTGGCGGCCGTCAGGCCCCCGGGCACGTTCTTCCTGGCCAGTGCTCGGGTCGGCTGGAGGACCAGGCGGTCGTTCGGGCCGATCCCGAGGGCGTCGCGGACCGCCCGGCCCGCAGCGGTGCGATGGGGGTAGGGCCCGTCGGGCGCTGTGTCCGCATCGGGCACGGCGAACGAGTTGTAGATGGTCCGGGCACCGATGCCCCGGCGCACCAGCTCCCGGCGGCTGAGCTCGTTGATGGTCACGTGGCGCCAACGGGGGTCCTGCGGTGGGCCGGGGTGGTCGTGGTACTGGGGCCGCTGCCAGGGCAGGTCGTGGTGGTGGAGGACGGCGGGCCGGTCGGCGAGCGCCTCGGCCACTACGTCCCATGCCGGTCGGTTGAGGGGGAGGGAGAGCAGGTTCTCGACCACCACCAGGTCGGCCCGGGACAGGGCGTCGTCGACCTCGCGACGGGTGGGTGCCTGATCGGCGTCGATGGCGAGCCCCGGTACCGTCTCGTCGACCGGGCCCGTGCCGGCCACCGTGTACGAGGAGAATCCCAGCTCCCCCAGGGCACGTTGCCACTTGGCCGACTCGATGGCCACGCCGTCGGAGCCGCCGAGGCGGAAGGAGAGGATCGCGGTCGTGGGGATGGGGTCACCGTAGTGGGGGTCCACCCGGAAGCGACCGTCCGGCCCCCACCGGGGTACCGTCGGTGCGTGCCCGACGACACCGCGACACCCCGTACCACCACTGACGACCTGCTGGCCGTGCGCCACGGCCCGGTGCTCACGCTGACCATCAACCGTCCGGCGCGCCGCAACGCCATGACCTGGGACGTCATCGCCGGGTTGCGCCGCGAGCTGGCCAAGGCCAAGGTCGACCCCGCCGTCCGGGTGGTGGTCCTGGCCGGGGCCGGTGACCAGGCCTTCTGCGCCGGTGCCGACCTGTCGGGCATGGTCCCGGCGGATTCAGGTGGGACAGCGGACGAGTACCTCGACCACCACCTGGCCCGGGGTTGGTTGGCCCAGCTGTTCGAAGAGATGTGGCAGCTCGGCAAGCCGACCATCGCGCGGGTCCAGGGCTGGGCCATGGCCGGGGGGTTCGGACTGGCGTTGGCCTGCGACATGGTCATCGCGGCAGAGAGCGCCCGCTTCGGCGCGCCGGAGCTGAACGTCGGCCTGTGGCCCTACATGGTGACCGTCTCCCTCCTGCGCTCGATGCCCCCGAAGAAGGCCCTGGAGCTGATGCTGACGAGCCGGGTGGTGGGCGCCGAGGAGGCCGACCGCATCGGCTTCGTGACCCGGGTGGTGCCCGACGCCGGGCTCGACGCCGCGGTCGCCGAGTTGGCCGCCGTCCTGGCCTCCAAGCCCCCCGGGGTGACCAAGCTGGGCCGCGATTCGTTCTACGCTGTCATCGATTCAGCGGCCTCCGAGGCCCTTCCCTACCTCCACGCCATGTTGACGGTGACCAGTCAGACGGCGGAGGCCCGGGAGGGGATCACCGCATTCGCGGAGAAGCGCCCCCCGTCGTGGCAGGTGACGACGGACGACGGCTCGGCCTGACCGGCACCAAGTACCCACACCCCAGATCCTGAGGAGCACCCACAGCATGGCGAAACGAGCACTGATCACCGGCGTCACCGGTCAGGACGGCTCCTACCTGGCGGAGTTCCTGCTCGACGAGGGCTATGAGGTCAGCGGCATGGTCCGGCGGTCGAGCACGATCAACTTCGAGCGGATCGCCCACATCCAGGACCGGATCAACCTGGTGGCCGGAGACCTCCTCGACGAGGTCTCCATGATCAACATCTTGAAGGAGGTGCGGCCGCACGAGGTCTACAACCTGGCCGCCCAGTCCTTCGTGCAGACCTCGTGGAACCAGCCCGTCCTGACCGGTGAGACGACCGCCCTCGGGGTGACCCGGGTGCTCGACGCCGTCCGCACCGTCGACCCGGAGATCCGCTTCTACCAGGCCAGCTCCTCGGAGATGTTCGGGAAGGTCCAGGAGGTCCCCCAGGTGGAGACCACCCCCTTCTACCCCCGAAGCCCGTACGGGGTGGCCAAGGTCTATGGCCACTGGATCACCGTCAACTACCGCGAGAGCTACGACCTCCACGCCTCGTCGGGCATCCTGTTCAACCACGAATCCCCCCGCCGAGGCCTGGAGTTCGTGACCCGCAAGGTCACCCACGGCGTGGCCCGGATCGCCGCCGGCATCGACAAGAACCTTGCGCTCGGCAATCTCGACGCCCAGCGTGATTGGGGCTTCGCCGCCGACTACGTGCGGGCCATGTGGCTGATGCTCCAGCAGGACCGACCGGACGACTACGTGGTGGCGACCGGCGAGACCCACTCGGTCAAGGAGCTGGTGGAGCTGTCGTTCGCCGCCGCCGACCTCGACTGGGAGAAGTACGTGGTCATCGACGAGCGGTTCCTGCGCCCGGCCGAGGTCGACCTCTTGGTGGGCGACCCGGCCAAGGCCGAGAAGACGCTCGGGTGGCATCGTGACGTCGAGTTCGCCCAGCTGATCCAGATGATGGTCGAGGCCGACCTGGCCCTGGTGAAAAGCCAGCAGGCGTAGCGGTTGGTCATGGCCGGACTGGCGGCAATCCACGCCGACCCGCTCGGCCTGCTGGTGGCCTTCGGCGCCGGGATGCTCTCGTTCCTGTCGCCGTGCGTGCTGCCGCTGGTGCCGGCTTACCTGTCGATGGTCTCCGGACTGACCGCTGCCGAGTTGTCGGCGCTGGGCAACGACCCGACCCCGTCGACGGTCCCGGCCCCCCGCCCGGTCACGGTGGGCGGGGGCGAGGGGACGCCCGGAGGATCGGCCGCGGCGGACACCGTGGACGCCGGGCCCGAGGCCCGTCCGGGACCCGGGCCCGAGGAGCTCCGGCTCCAGCGCAGCCGCCTGCTGCGGGGCATCCTGGCCTTCATCGCCGGGTTCACCGTGGTCTTCACCATCCTCGGTGCGTCCGCCTCGTCCATCGGCCGCCTGTTCCTCACCCACCAGCACGTCCTTGAGGTGGTCTCGGGTCTTCTGATCATCGCGTTCGGTACCGTCCTGGTGGCTCTGGCCGCCGGCGCCACCCTTCCCATGGCCCTGGCCGGCGAGAAGCGGTTTCTCGTGCGGCCGTCGGTGCTCGGCGCCTGGGCCCCCCCGGTCATGGGCATGGCCTTTGCCTTCGCCTGGACCCCGTGCATCGGGCCGGTGCTGGGGAGTGTCCTGGCCCTGGCGGCCGGCACCGGGGGCTCGGCCACCGGCGGGATCGCCCTCCTCCTGGCCTACTCCCTCGGCCTCGGGGTCCCGTTCCTGCTCTGTGGCCTGGCTTTCAGCCGGATGACCGACCTCCTTGCCCGGGTCAAGGGCCGACTGCGCATCGTCGACCTGGTCGGCGGGGTGATCCTGATCGCCTTCGGGCTCCTGCTCCTGACCGGCAATGTCGACATCGTGTCGGCCCACATCTCCACCTGGCTGCGAGACCTGCACCTGAACCGGCTGTCAACCAGCTGAGCCGACCCGGCGCCGTCGGGGAGGCGCCGGGGCCCGTCTGGCTCCCGGCCCCCGGCCCCCGTAGCATTGACGCCAAGCCCATGGCCTCTGCCGCTCTCCCCTCCTCTGCAGTCTCCCTCCGCGACGCGGTCGCGCTCTCGGGTCGGTTCCCGCTCCTGGCCGGGGTCGACCTCGAGGTGGCCGTGGGGGAGACCGTCCTGGTGGAGGGCCCCAACGGCGCCGGCAAGACCAGCCTGCTGCGAGTGTGCGCGGGACTGGTGCCCCTGGCCTCGGGCCATCTGTCGGTCCTCGGACTCGACCCGACCCGGAACCGGACGCACCTGCGCCGCCGGGTCGGCCTGCTTTCCCACGCCTCCCACCTCTACGACGACCTCACCGTGCGCGAGAACGTCCGGTTCGCCGTGCGGGCCGCCGGGGGCGACGTCTCCCGCATCGACCCGGCGTGCGAGCGCTGGGGCCTGGTCGGCCGCCTGGCCAAGACGTCGGCCGGCAAGCTCTCGGCCGGCCAACGCCGCCGGGTGGCTCTCGCCGTGCTCACGGCCCGGTGGCCCGAGCTCTGGCTCCTCGACGAGCCCCACGCCGGCCTCGATGCCTCGGCCCGCGCCCTGCTCGACGTGGCCGTCATCGAGGCGGCCGCCTCCGGGGTCACCGTGCTCATCGCCAGCCACGAGTCGGGGCCGGTCGAGGACCTGGCCTCCCGGGCGGTCACGGTGACGGGTGGGCGGGTGACGGCTGAGCGGTCGCTCATGGCGCTGCCCGACGCCGACGTGGCCGGGGCGGACGCCCCCGACGTCATCGCCGAAGCTCCGGTTGCCTCCCCCCAGCAGGGACGGGTGGCCCATGTGGCGTGACGCGGCCCTGGTGGCCGGCAAGGACCTCCGCATCGAGGGACGCTCACGGGTGGGGCTGTCCCAGGTCGCGCCGTTCGGGATCGTGGCCCTGGTCCTGTTCGCCTTCGCCCTGGGTCCGGACCGCCAACTGATGACCAAGGGCGCCCCCGGGCTCTTCTGGGTGGCCGTGCTGTTCTGCACGGTACTGGCCATCCAGCGCAGCGTGTCGGTGGAGTCCTCCGATGGCGCCCACGACGGCCTCCGCCTCTCGGGCATCGACCCGGCCGGGCTCTACCTCGGCAAAACGGTGGCGGTGGCCGCCCAGCTGGTCGTCCTCGAGCTCCTCCTGGCCGTCGGCGTCGTCCTCCTCTACGGGGCCCGGATCGAGGTGCCGTGGATGATCGTGGTCTCGTGCCTGCTCGGCACCATCGGACTGGCCGCCACCGGCACCCTGTACGGCGCGCTGTCCTCCGGCCTTCGGGTCCGAGAGACGCTGTTGCCGTTCCTCCTCCTCCCCATCGCGGCTCCGGTGCTGCTGGCCGGGACCCGGATCTGGCAGGCCGCCATGGCGGGCGGCACCCCGGCCACCGGCATGCAGTGGCTGCGGCTGCTGGTGGTGTTCGACGCCGTCTACCTGGTCATCGGCGTCGTCCTCTTCGGTCCCATCCAGGAGACGGCATGACCGACAACTCGACCACCGCCACCGCCACCGACCCCGGCGCGGTCGAGCCCGGTCCGCCGGCCCATCCGCCGACCGGGGTCGCACCGAACACCGGGGTGACCGTGTCGCCCGTCCAGTCTTCCCGATCCCGGATGATCGAGCGGACCATCGGCATCCTCGCCCTGGTCGGCACCATCGCCACCGTGTGGCTCGGCATCTGGGTGACCCCGCCCGACCAGCACCAGGGCGACCTGGTGCGCCTCGTCTACATCCACCCCGGTGTGGCCTGGGTCGCCCTCTACCTGGCCTTCGGACTGGCCGCCGTCTCGAGCCTCCTCTACCTGTGGCCCCGCACCCGATCGCTGTTCTGGGACCGCCTGGCCGCCGCCGCCGTCGAGGTCGGCGTCGTGTTCAACGTCTGCACCCTGGTGTCGGGCTCCATCTGGGGCAAGCCGACGTGGGGCGTGTGGTGGGCCTGGGACGCCCGCCTCACCAGCACCGCCGTGCTGCTCGTCCTGTTCCTCGGCTACCTGGCCCTGCGTCGGGTGCCGGCGGAGCCCGAGGTGCGGGCCCGTCGGAGCGCCTTCGTGGCTCTGTTCGCCGCGGTCGACATCCCGATTATCCACTTCTCGGTCAACTGGTGGAACACCCTCCACCAGGGGGCCACCGTCCTGAACGCGAACCTGTCGCCCAAGATCCATGGCTCGATGGCGTGGACCCTGCTGCTCGGCTTCGTCGCCCTCACCCTGGTCTTCGTGTGGATGCTCCTCGTCCGCTACCGGATCGGCGTCCTCGAGGACTGGCTGGGGGCCAACGAGCTCGACCTGGCTTTGGCCGAGCGCCACTCCGAGGGAACGGGACGGCTGGACGGGCCGGCCGACGACCGGGTGGGGGCTGCCTGATGCGCTACGTCGTCGCCGGGTACACCGTCGTCCTCGTGGTCCTGGCCCTGTACGCAGTGCAGTTGGTGTGGCGTCGCCGCCGACTGGCCCAGGCCGTCCACCGCGTCATCGTCCCGCCCACCA
>Ga0075522_10001292_pt1 | contig 19095 bp, 16 predicted proteins | sample NGEPerA_FD_74796 | JGI IMG/M metagenome (GOLD analysis project Ga0075522, IMG submission 74796) | Arctic peat soil microbial communities from the Barrow Environmental Observatory site, Barrow, Alaska, USA - NGEE PermafrostL2-A | ecosystem: Environmental > Terrestrial > Soil > Wetlands > Peat ... | reverse complement strand
CCTGCGCGGGAGACTGCACGGCGAATGCGATGGCCAACAGCAGAATACAAATAAACTTTTTCATGTCAATCCTCCGACGGATTGAAGCCCTGCGCTAAAAGCTCAGGCGGCGTGAAGTCAATCACGCCGCCCGAAGTCTAACAATCCAATCTGAATGCAACCTGAACTATTTCACCAATTTAAATTTATCCACGCGCCGCCCGATGTCGGTCTCCGCAACGTAGATGTTTCCCTTGGAGTCGATATCCAGCGTGTGGCAATGCGTAAATTCGCCCAATTGATGTCCGGGCCTGCCGAACCTCGTGATCTCATTCCCGGTCTTGTGATCGAGAATGTGCACGAGCTCGTTGCGGCCGTCGGCCACGATCATGTATTTCTGCTCAGGATCGCGCGAAAAGCGCAGCCACCACGCCGTGCCCCACGAATCCGGAGTCTCTTCCTTGTAGCCCTTGATCCAGATGTTCTTCTGGAATTTGCCCATCTTGTCGAACACCTGAATGCGGTTGCCCTGGCGGTCGCAAACATACACCAACCCCGCGTTGTCCATCACGACGCAATGCACGACGCCCATGAACTTGCCGCCTTCGCCAGCCGTGGATTCCGCGGCCGTGGCTTGCTCGCCAAACTGGCGGAGGAATTTACCGTCCTTGTCGAACACCACAATGCGGTGATCGCCGTAACCGTCCGCAATGTAGATGTCGCCGTTCGTGGGATCAACCGCGATGTCTGCAGGCTTGTTCAACAAAGTCTTGCTGCGATTCATCGCAATGCCGGTGATCAGGTCGGTGGAGCTGTCAAACAGGCCCTTGGTGCCGATCTGCAGCAACATTTTGCTGCCGTCGTGCGTATACTTCTGCACCACGGCGTCGTCGTTGCCCGCGACATAAATATTGTTTTCCTTATCCAGAATGCAGCCGTGAATCGAAGCGGGCGCGGTCTTGAAATCTCCAAATGTGTTTACCAGATTCCCGTCCGAGTCATATTCCAGCACCGGAGGCGCAGGTGTGCCGACCAGCTTTTCTTTTTCCTGCAAATCGCCGCGATTCACTTCGAAAATATGATCCTGCGCATCGACGCAAATTCCGCCGGCGCGCCCGGTGACCATAAGTCCCGGCAGCGGCTTCGGCCAGGTAGGATCAATCTCATACTTTGGAACTTGCGCGAGCGCGGTATGACTGCCGATCAAAACCGTAGCTGCAATTCCTGCCAGCAGCATGAGCTTGTTACGAAATAGGCTCTCTATGTTCATTCCTCTTCTCCCTAAATAATTCGCAAATGAATATTTGCAGACGTTCGCCGCAAATACGATTGCAACACTTAGACTCCGTTTATTAGCACTGCGTTACTTTTTATTCTTCAACGCCAACTGCAAAGCCTCCGCCAGATGCAGAGCTCGGCGCCCTGTGGCCTGGTGGATTTGCTCCCGGCAACTGAATCCATCGGAAACGATGAGCGCATTTTCGGGAGTATTTCTCACGGCGGGCAAGAGCACGCGCTCGCCAACCGCCTGTGAAACTTCATATTTTTCTTTTTCAAAACCGAACGGACCCGCCATTCCGCAGCAGCCCGAATCGATCGATTGCAGATCCGCGCCCGTTTTTTTCAATACGGACTCTTCCGCGCCGATTCCCATGATCGATTTATGGTGGCAGTGGCCGTGCAGCAAAACTTTTTGGGAAAGCTGCGGCGCAAAGTCCGGCGCATAGCGCTCCAGAAATTCGCTCAGCAGGAATGTCTGGCTGCGCAGCTTGATCGCGCGCTCGTCGTGCGGAAACAGATTGCGCAGTTCGTCGCGAAACACGGAAGCGCAACTCGGCTCCAGAACCACAATTGGAATTCCGGCCACGATCTGTTTCGTGAGCACGCACATCACATTTTCCAGATATTCCTTGGCCTCGTTCAACAGGCCAAAGTCGTACAGCGGCCTTCCGCAGCACAAATGAACCTGCGGAACCATCACGTTGAATCCAGCGCTCTGCAGCACTTCCAGCGCGGCGCGGCTCGTATCCGGATGAAAATAATTATTGAATGTGTCCGCCCACAGAATGATGTCGCCTTTTGCGCTCGGGTTCGCGTCAGGCGACGGGCCGTGAATGTCCGCCACTTTATGTTTTTTGGCCCAATTCTGGAACGTTCTGGTGGCAAACTGCGGCATTTTCCGTCGCGGGGCCAAATGCAGAACAGCTTGCATGATTTGTTTAAAAATCGGCGCGCTGCTGAAAAAATTCGCGAGCCTCGGCGTGTGCGATGCCATCTTCGCCCAGCGATCGATCATGCCAAACGCGTACGCGTGCAGCGGACGGCGATTTTCTTCGTAATAATGCGCCAGAAATTCAGCCTTGTACGTCGCCACATCCACGTTCGTCGGGCATTCCGATTTGCACGCCTTGCACGCAAGACACAAGTCGAGTGCCCTCTTAACGTTTTCGTCCTTCCACCCGTCGTCGAGCACCTCGCCCTGCAACACCTCGAAGAGCATGTGCGCGCGCCCGCGTGTGCTGTGTTCTTCTTCGAGTGTCACCATGTAGCTGGGGCACATCGAGCCGCTGTCCTGCTTGCGGCATTCGCCGAGGCCTATGCAGCGCAATCCTGCCTTCGCAAAAGAACCGTCGTCATCCGGAAATTTGAAATACGTTTTGGGATCGTGCGGCTTGTAATCCGCTCCCAGGCGCAAATTCTCGGTGGGCAGGTATGCATTCACCACCTTGTTCGGATTCATTTTATTTTCGGGATCCCAGGCGGACTTGAATTCGCCGAAGGCTTTAACTAATTCGGGACCGAACATTTTGGGCAGCAGCGCGGCGCGCGATTGCCCGTCCCCGTGCTCGCCCGAAAGCGAACCGCCGTAACTCACGACGAGGTCCGCCGCGCGTTCCACGAATTCGCCGTAATTGCGGATGCCCTGCTCGCTCTGCAGATCGAAATTCACGCGCATGTGAATGCAGCCATGCCCGAAATGGCCATAAAATGCGGCCTGATAGTGATATTCGTCGAGCAACGCCCGGATGTCGCGCAGATAATTCCCCAGCTTTTCCGGTGGGACAGCCGCGTCATCCCATCCTTCCCACTCCGGCGGCATGCCCGGAGCGGCAGCGGCTGCACGCGGCCCGGACTCGCGCAATTTCCAGACGTGGCGCGCCTCCGCCTTCGTGTACACACGCATGTTGGGAGGATCGGCGGCGCGGCTTATCTGATCGACGAGTTGCTGCGCGGCCGCATCGGCTTCGGCCGCATTGTCCGCTCCAAATTCCACCAGCATGAATCCGCGACCCTCGGGAATCAGTTCCAGATGCGGAGCTTTTTTCTTTCTCAGGCCGTCAACGATGCTTCCCTCGAAACCTTCGAGGCCAATGGGATTCAGGGGCAAAATTTCCGGCACGTGATCCGCCGCGGAAAATGTGTCGGGGTAGCCGAGGCAAACGAGAGAGCGGTGCTGCGGGCTTTGAATCAGCCGCAGCTTAGCTTCGAGCACGATCATGCACGTGCCTTCGGTCCCGACCAGCGCTTTGGCCACATTAAAACCGTTTTCGGGCAGCAGTTGATCGAGGTTGTAGCCGGAAACGCGCCGAGGGATGTTCGGATATTTCGCGCGGATTAAATCCGCGTACTCGTCGCGAATGTCGCGCAACCTGGAATAAATCTCGCCGCGCCGGCCGCCCTGCTTGATGATCGATTCCAGATCGGCTTCGCCATCGATCGCGCCCACAGTGATTTGCGTGCCATCGTAAAGCAGAATACGCAGCTCGATGACGTTGTCGACCGTCTTGCCCGCAAGCAGCGAATGCGTACCGCAGGAGTTGTTGCCGATCATTCCGCCCAGCGTGCAGCGGCTGTGCGTCGATGGATCCGGCCCAAACGTGAGCTGATTTTTCTCCGCGCGATTTCGCAGCGTGTCGAGAACGACTCCGGGCTGGACTCGTGCAAACTGCCCGGCAACGTCGATCTCCAAAATTTGATTCATGTACTTCGTAAAATCCAGCACCACCGCAACGTTGCAGGTCTGTCCGGCGAGGCTTGTGCCCGCGCCGCGAGGCAGAACAGGCGCGCCAAATTTTTTGCACGCGGCCACCGCGGCGATCACATCATTGTCATCGCGGGGTACAACGAGGCCGATGGGAATCTGGCGGTAGTTTGAGCCGTCGGAGGAATAGAGGGCGCGGCTTCCGCGATCGAAGCGTACTTCGCCCTTCACCACGCGTTTCAGTTCTTTTTCGAGTTCGCCGGCCTGCGCAAAACTATCGACGGGCTTACCATGCGAACTCAGCGGCAGCGGAGTTATTTGGACTGTGCTCATAGTTTTGGTCGGTGCGTCGCGTATTCTGACTCGTCAGCACCTTGATGGCAAGTGGGAAGAAGCCAAAATCGACGTTTACCCGCCAAAAATTGACCTGCATCTGAATTCATCTCAATTGCCAGCCCGCGCTTCCGACGAACCGTGCGCCCACATTTTCTTCTGTGCCCACGTCGTAGCGGCACGGCAATGCCGCGCCGCTACTATGGATGTGCTGGCCGGCAAGGAAAAAGATTGCTGCGCAGCGATGGGGCAGTGTATATCTGAAAGACTGCGTTCATTATAATAGATTCGGTTTTCCACGGGGCAAGGGAGGAATGGTAATGGAGAAGTCGCATTCTGAGGGGCGAAGCTATGTGCGTTGGCAAGTGCTGCTTCTCCTGTGTCTGATGTACATGATTACGTACCTGGACCGCGTAAGCTTGGCCAACACGGCAACGCTAATCAGCAAAGAATTCGGTTTCAGCAAAGCTACGATGGGCATCATTTTTAGTGCATTTATCTGGGCTTATGCTTTATTTCAAGTTCCCGGCGGCTGGCTGGGCGACCGTTTTGGACCTCGTCGCGTTTTATCTGCCATCATGGCTTACCGCACGGTCATCGCGGTCCTCACTACGATGGTCAGCGGCTTCTATACTTTGTGGGGCATTCGCTTTTTGCTGGGAGTGGGTGAGGCCGGGGCATTTCCCACCGCCACGCGCGCCATGCAAATGTGGTACCCGCGCGATGAACGCGGGTTTGTGCAGGGAATCAGCCACGCCGCGAGCCGCTTTGGCGCGGCCATTGGTCCGCCCATCGCCGTCGCCATCATGATCCACTATGGCTGGCGCTCCGTGTTTTACGTCATCGGCGTGCTCAGCCTGATCTGGTCCATCCTTTATCTCACTACCTACCGCAACATGCCGGAAGACGACAAGAGTGTCAGCGAGGCTGAACTTGCCCGCATCCGCGGCGTCAATGAACAGGGCGAGATCAAAAAAGCTAACGTCGCCAAGCGTCCCAAGGTTCCCTGGAGCATTTTGCTGAAGCACGGAAATATGTGGGCCATCATGTGCGCGTATGCCACATACATTTATTCGCTGTGGTTTTTTCTTTCCTGGCTGCCATCCTATTTAATCGAATACCGCCACTTCACCATGATCAAGACGGGTTTGTTTGCCTCGTTGCCGTTGGCCGCTGGAGTCGTAGGAGATGCGTTCGGCGGCTGGCTGACAGACAAGCTCTTAGTGAAGACAGGTAATTGCAAATTTTCCCGACGTTTCGTCGCCATCGTCGCGATGCTTGGCTGCGGGACATTCACCATGTTCGCCGCGTTGTCAGCAAGCCCGAATGCGGCCGTTTATTTCCTGACGGGCGCCATGTTCTTCCTCGAAATGAATATCGGTCCCGCCTGGGCCGTTCCCATGGACGTCGGCGGAGAATTCTCCGGCACGGTTTCCGGCATGATGAACATGGCCGGGCAATTCGTCGGAGCGCTTTCGCCCACCGTGTTCGGCATCCTCGTGTCCAGAGGGTCCTGGGTCGCACCGTTCGCCGTTTCCGCCGGGCTACTTTTCATCGGCGCCGCGATCTGGGCCTTCTGGATCGATCCCGAGCAATCCGTCATCGACAAAGGCCAGGGAATGCCCGGCCCAACCGTCGGCGTGCTTCCCACGCCGGTGGCCGCCGCACACCGCTAACGCGGCGTTTTTGCCGCGGAAAGACTTTCCCCTTTTAGAACTATCCAGTGGACGAACTTATCCCAGAATTGGGATAATAAAATGAGTAGATCGAAGCTTGCGCCAGGAGAAAAATCACTTTATTGGATTGGTTCCAGCTTGCGCGATTTGCTGGACTTCCCCGACGCGGTTAAAGATGCGATGGGGACTTCATTGAGTGTTGTGCAGTTTGGCGGCAAACATCCAAACGCCAAGCATTGGAAAGGCTCCGGCGCTGAAGTTCTGGAAATAGTGGAAGTACTGCGTATCGAGCGATATATACCGTAAAATTTGCGAACGCAGTATACGTGTTGCACACTTTTCAGAGAAAATCGCCAAGCGGAATTCGGACACCAAGGAGAGATATCGAACTGGTGGAACAGCGGCTCAAGTTAGCCCAGAAAGGCAATGAGGCCCGTCATGAAATTGAGAAAAGATAAACATCCACACCTCACAGAAAGTTCAGGGAACGTGTTTGCGGATCTTGGGCTTCCTGATGCGGAAGAATTGCAGACCAAGGTGCGCCTGGCAGTTGCGATTAATGAAATTATCCGGGGACAAGGCCTGTCCCAGATCGCCGCTGCCCGGCGGTTAAAAATCAACCAGCCGAAAATTTCAGCATTAGCAAACTATCGGATTGAAGGATTCTCGGTCGAACGATTGATGAAATTTCTCACAGCGCTCGATCGCGACGTGGAGATCGTCATCCGCCGCAAGCCGAAGTCCGGAAAGTCAGGCCGCATTTTAATTGTAGCCGCTTAACTGCGCGGCCAAATCATTAAAACTATCGAACCGCCGCGGGCTCTGGCTTGCTCGTCGATTTCGCCAGCGTATCGAGCGCTGCCATCACGCCGCCGTCTTTATGCGGCACGCCTGCCAGCCGCAATCCCATCTCCACGCCGCACAAAGTTCCCGCCAGCATCAAATCGTTAAAGCTGCCCAGGTGTCCAATGCGGAAAACCTTTCCCGCGAATTTGGAAAGGCCTGCGCCGAGCGACATATCGAAATGCTCGAGAATTACGGCGCGCAGTTTGTCCGCGTTGTGCCCCTCAGGCATAAACACGGCCGTCAACGAGCTGGAGTATTCGCGCGGCTCTTCGCAAACAATTTCCAGTCCCCACGCTTTTACCGCTGCGCGAGTCGCTTCCGCGTACCGGTCATGCCGGTGAAAAATATTGGCGAGTCCTTCTTCTCGCATCATCAACAAAGCCTCCCGCAATCCGTAAAGAAGATTGGTGGGCGGCGTGTAGGGAAAAAATCCGGTTTGATTGGGCTTGAGCATTTCCTGCCAGTCCCAATACGCGCGCGGCAGTTTCGCGGTCTCGCTCGCCCGCAGCGCCTTCTCCGAAATGGCGTTGAAGCTCATGCCTGGCGGAAGCATCAATCCTTTTTGCGATCCGGCAATCGTTACGTCCACTCCCCATTCGTCATGCCGGTAATCGATTGAAGCCAGCGACGAGATTGTGTCCACCAGAAGCAGCGCAGGATGCTTCGCAGCATTCATCGCGCGTCGAATTTCGGGAATACGGCTCGTAACGCCCGTCGAAGTTTCGTTGTGTACCACCATTACAGCTTTAATTGAGTGATTCTTATCCGCTGCGAGGCGGGCTTCGCACTCCGCGGCGCTTGCGCCATGCCGCCAGTTGCCGGGAACGTAATCCACCTGCAGCCCAAATTTCTCTGCAATCGTCCGCCACAGTGAAGAAAAATGTCCTGTTTCAAATAGTAATACGCGATCCCCAGGCGATAGCGTGTTCACCAGCGCCGCTTCCCACGCTCCCGTTCCAGACGCCGGATACATCACCACAGAACCCGACGTTTTGAAAACTTCCCGAACGCCATGTAGCACTTCTTTGCCAAGAGCGGCGAATTCCGCGCTGCGATGGTCCATGACCGGCGCATCCATGGCGCGCAATATGCGGTCCGGTACATTTGTTGGGCCTGGAATCTGAAGCCAGTGGCGTCCTGTATGGATCATGGCATCTCCAATATGAATGAAAACGATTCCAAATTGTACATGCTGGATGCGTAAGAGTGCAAACGCATGCACGGCAAGACGTTTGGGATGTTCAGGTTGACTATCCATGTGATTGTGGTGTACGAATTAGGAAAGTCATAATTGCAGGAATACTTACGTTCGGTGAAAACGGACGTGGGCGTCGAAACGGAATGGGAGCCATTATGCATAGAGGAATCAAAGCCATACTTTCAGTCGCATTTATTATGGGTGTAGCGCTTCTCCTGTGGGCAAGAGGCGGTCAGGCGCGGCCGCAGCCTGCTCAATCGGGAGAAACGGCGAAGTCCGCGGGAACCGGGACAATTTCCGGAACTGTCACTGCCAACAGGGATTATGCGTTGAGCGAAGCCTCGGGAAATCACATCCCGGCGCTCTACGCGGTACGTGTGAGGGCGCGTGATAACGAACGCCGCATCACGTACACAGTGTTCACGCAGAAGGGACACTACTCGATTTACAACCTGCCCGCAGGCACTTACCAGATGTCCGCTTTACAGGATGGGTTCGATTCCAAAGGCCCCACGGTCGAGTTGAAGGCTGGCGAGACGAAAACCGGAGACGTGGCCTTAACCGTACGCCCTGACCACCTTCGCGCCGAGCTCGTCGATTTCGATGCGCTCTTTACTCCAAGCCCAACGCGCGATTACGTCATGCAAAACTGCATGGGCTGCCATGGTTATGAGCATATCCCCTGGCAGCGCATGGGCGGACGCAGCGAAGAAGTCTGGGGCAACGCCATCAGTCGCATGTTTAATATGGACGGCACGAGCCCCGTGAACCATACCGGCGTTCCCCAAGTGAATCCCGCCGCCATCCCGGAAGCGAAGCGAGCCGAAATTGCCACTTACTTCGCCAAGATTTTCCCCGAAGGCGGACACCCCCGCGACCTGAAGCTGGATGACCTGAAACTGGACGAAGCTGCCCTATCCCATGCCATCTATATCGAATACGACTTGCCTCCGCTGCTTCCCACCAAGCCGAACCCGGAGTTCTCAAGCCATGACGTTTGGCCCAGCCGCTTCTCCCCAACCGTCTATGTATCTGAAATGGGAGATGATGTCATTCAGAGCATGGACAGGAACCGCATCGATTTCCCTGGCCGTTTCACAACCTTTAGACTCCCGAATCCCGACGCGGGACATCGCGTCCTCGGCCCGCACGGCATCACCCAAGCCAAGGACGGCCACGTGTACGCCGCGGAAATTGACGAAAGCTCGATCGCTGAACTGGATCCCGAAACCGGCAAGGTCACTCAGTACGAGACTCCGACCCGGAGCACGCCGCACACGATTCGCTCGGATTCCAAGGGCAATGTGTGGTTTACGGAAATGCAGGGTGTCAGCAAAGTGGGCAAGCTTGACGCCGTGACGAAGAAGATTACCGAATGGAATCCCTCACCCTCGGACACGAATGCCCACTATTACGGCATGACCGTTGACCAAAAGGACCGCGTCTGGGCCGTTGGCATGACCTCCCACAAGATCGTCGGCTATGACCCCAAGACCGATAAGTGGTCGGTTTATGCCACACCGACGCAGCCTTCCGGACCTCGCCGCCCGACCGTCGATTCCAAGGGCAAGGTTTGGTTCTCCGAGCATATCGGGCAGGCTCTCGGTGTTCTGGACCCCGATACGGGGAAGATTACCGAATACAAAGACCCCTTCAAGCTCGGCGGCGGATATGAATGCTATGCCGACTCCCATGACAACATCTGGGTGACCCTCCGAAGCTATGGCGTCTTGGCCCGCTTTAACCAGAAGACGAAGACCTACACCTACTTCCCTGAGCCGTTCCCCGATATCATGGGGCGCGAACACCCGGGCCCGAACGGCACGCGCCTCGGCGGTCTGTATCCGCCGAAGATTGAAGAAGATGCCCAAGGCACGTTCTGGTACGCGGGTATCCGTATGACGAACATTACGGCCTTCAAACCCGACGGAAACGTTCCGAATAACCAGCAGGCAGGTAACTAAGACTGCTCCAGCAAACAAGACCATCCGTTCCGCAGTTCGAAGCGGTATGCGGATCCGGCATTCGAAAAGTAGAATGATTTCCGAATGCCGGATCCAGGCTCACGCGCAAGTCCGCACCAAATCAAACGGGATTCATACAAGGAGAAACAGTGCGTAACAAAATGTGTTTAACGGCAGCTGATACTGAAAAAATCTTAGCCGCCTGCAAAGCCGAAGCCGAAAAAAGCAAATTCAATGTGACCATTGCCGTCGTGGACGATGGCGGATATCTGGTTCATCTGGAACGGATGGACGGCGCCCCGGCACAGAGCGCGCTGATTGCCACGTGCAAGGCGCAAACTTCGGCCGCCACGCGAACCCCGACCAAGACGCTCGAAGATATCGTTAAGGATCGGCCAGCGACGGTAGCCTTTCCCGGCCGCGTAGCCGTGCAGGGCGGATTGCCGATCATGTATCAGGGAGAGTGCGTGGGAGCAATTGGCGTGTCCGGCGCTAAATCGCATGAGGACGAACAGGTAGCCGCCGCGGGCTTGAAAGCAATCGCGTAGTAAATTGGCGCGGCCTTATGTGGCACACGCTTCAGCCTGTGGGTTTTAATCCTTGCAAGGACCAAATCCCGCAGGCTAAACAGGCTGCGGAAAGAGTATTTATTTCGTCATTCTGAGCGAAGCGAAGAATCTCTCTTCGATTGTAAGTACAAGAAAACAAAAGAAAGAGAGATTTTTCGCTTCGCTCAGAATGACAAAACTGCTGGTTTTTCCGCAACCTGTGAAGCCCGCGCCACTTTTCAAACCATCCTAATTGGCTTTTGGCTCTGGGAGGTTTGCCTCAAAGTGCGCCACAAGCTGCAACCGCCCGTCCTTCTTCACAAACACATTTAAAAATCTGCGCGATCCCGTGGAAACCGACCCGCGATACTCCACCACAGATTTGCTGATTCCCGTAACGAAGCCGGTATCGCCATGAATGGTTTCCTGCACATCCTCATGCTTAAACGCGCGGAAATTCAGCCCTCTGCTCTTCAGTTCGGCAAGGTGCTCCGCCTTGCTCAGCAGCGCGCCCGTCGCGTTGGTGTACACCAGATCGTCTGAATAGATACGTTCGAGCGTCGCGATGTCGCCCTTTTGCAGCGCCTGGTTGCGCTCTTCTTCCATCTTCATCACTTCGTCCTTAAAATCTTCAGGAGGCGCAGCGCTCCGTGCTGTTCTCCATGCAATTGCGAAAATTGCAAAAACCGACAGTGTTACCGCAACCATTCGTCGCCGCGTCATTTTATGATTTCTCCCATTCCGTTGGATCGGATCTGACTTTCCTGAAGTAATCCCGCTGAACCGTGATAGCACGCGCTCGCAAGGAGCGTCAAGGCGGAGGCCGGGCTACCCTTCAATTCCCCCAACCACCGACATTTCCGGGTCAATCAAAAATGACCAGATGAGCGCGCCGCTCAGCAGCACCGCGGCGGTAACAAAGAACGGCGCAATCCAGAATCCGCGCTGCGCAAAAAAACCAAACACGACCGGAGAAATCGACGCCGCAAGCGCGCCCGCCGTGTTCATCACACTGCTCACCGTGCCGCTGAACTCGCCCCCCACATCCATCGGTACCGCCCACGCCGGTCCAATCACCAATTCCAGAAAGAAAAATGAAATCGCCAGGCACAAAACCGCAGTCCACGCGCTGTGCGTGAGCGCCGTCGGAATCAGCATCAACCCGGAAACCACTAAACCCGGCACGGCCACCACGCGGCGCGCAATTCGCAGTTTTCCTGTTTTCCGGTAAACCAGATCGCTGATCGATCCGCCGACCAGATCGCCAATCATGCCGGCGAAAAGCGGAAGCGATGCGACGAAGCCCAGCGAACGGATAGAGAAGTGCCGGTATTCCTGCAAATATGTCGGATACCAGGTCAGAAAAAAATACGTTCCGTAAAAAAAACATCCGTATGCGGCGGCGATGTACCACATGTTCGGCGAGCGCAGAATTAATTTCCAGGAAACGTTCCGTTTGCTTCTCGTCTCCAGCTGCTTGATCGAGCCATCCGCGTTAAGGCCGCGAATATATGCGAGTTCCGTCTTATTGACGCCTTTGTGGTCCTCCGGGCGATTCAAATACGTAATGCCAAAAACCGCGGCCCACACGGCGCCCAGCGATCCAAATATATAAAAAATCGCGCGCCATCCGAACGCGGTCATGATGCTGACAGCCACAAACGGCGTAATCGCCACAGCAAAACGGCTGAAGCAATGCGTGATGCCCTGGATGCGGCCGCGCTCCACTTTCGGAAACCAAAGCTGCATCCCGCGCGTAGCCACCGGAAATGCGCCAGCCTCTCCCAGCCCGAGTAAAAAGCGGGCGCACAGCAAGGTTACGAAACCCACAGCCGCCCCGGTCGATACCGCCGCAATCGCCCACCAGAACATAATGACCGTCAGAACTTTTCGCGGGCCGATGCGATCGCCGAGCCACCCGCTGGGAAATTGCCCGAGCGCATACGCCAGCGTGAACGCACTAAACACCCAGCCCATTGCCGTTTTGCTCAATCCAAATTCTTTTGTGATGCCGGGTGCCGCAACGGAAATGTTGCTGCGGTCCATGTACGTGATCAGGTACATGAAGCTGATCAGGATCAGCACGAGCCAGCGCTCTTTGGTTGGTTTCGCTGCGGAATTTTCTTCGATGGTGGCGCTTGCCGAGGCGGACGTGCGGTTCATGTCCGGCATTCTTGCCCCCGTCGTTTTAGAAACTGTATGGCGGTTGGAAAAGTAATTTAACTGCGCAATGTAGCGCCCACCTTCACGTGGGCATTGTTGCACGCACCCGAAATGCCCGCCTGAAGGCGGGCGCTACAAACTTCCCCGGGAACGCCAATCTCCCGATTGGCGGGTGAACAAAACGCGTGAAAACTATTCTTTGCTTCTTACCGGCTGTTGCGCGCGCGCCCCAACAAAATCATTCTCCGCGGCTACGCGGCCGCTCGCTTCCGGCCATACAATATCAATCGGACGATTCTCCTCCGCCGATTGATCCGCCGCCTGATACACCTGCATCACCATGCGGGCGTGCTCTGGCGTGACGAGCGGCTGTTTCCCGTGCGCCACGCAATCGAGGAAATGAATCGTCTCGGCTTCCATCGGCCCCGCATACACGTGATCCACTTTTTCGCCGGGCATCGTGGAGAGCGGAAATTCAATGCCGCGCTTCATCGTGTTAACGCTGATGTCGCGGTGCGAATCGTCCACCATGATCGCGCCCTCGCTGCCCACCATCTCAATCCACGTGGACGAAAAATTCGGATACGCCGGAGGAAGAACCCAGCCCGCGCCAATCGTAAAAACGCTGCCGTCGTCGAGCGTCACGATAATCCACACGCAGTCCGGCACACCGTGCGTTGGATGCATGATCCTGTTCACCAGCTGCGCGTAGACGCGCACAGGTTTGCGCGGCTCAAAGCACCACAGCACAAAATCAATGTCGTGCGTCGCCTCCATTGCGGCCGGCGAAAGCTTAATGCGCCCGCCGATTTTGTTACCCAAGTTGCGCGTAATGTGCCTGCTCACGAGCGCGCTCGACGGCGCGCCTATCGTGCCGTCCATGATCGAGCGTTTTACGTACGCGAATTTTGGATTAAAGCGTTGCGAATACCCGATGGTAAAGAGCAGCGATTTCGACCGCGCAAGAGCGATCAATTCGTCCGCTTCAGCCAGCGTCAGCGAAATTGGCTTCTCGAGCAAAAGATGTTTTCCCGCGAGTAGCGTTTCCTTGGCCATCGGATAGTGCACGGTTTCCGGCGTGGCCGAAACGATGATGGCGTTAATGTTGTCGTTCTTCAGAAGCTCGAGATAATCCGTCGTCGCCGTCACCGGATGCGTTTTCTCGGCCACTTCTTTCCGTCGCGCTTCCTTAATTTCGGCGATGTGCAATTCACTCACATAGGGGCTCGCAGCGCAGGTTTCCGCGCGAATGCCTCCGCACCATCCCGTTCCGATAATCCCGATGTTAACCTTCTGCATGGTTCCTCCACTCAAAAATTCTGCAGCTCAGGAATAACTGCTTTTGTGCATTTGCGTTCGAGCTGCCCACTCGTCCCATATGTTATCCGATTTTTGTTTCCTGGCGCTCCCAATTCTCGGCTGAAAAATATTGTACGGCGCAAGGCGCGCCGTCGTAGACTACCGCCGCCGCGTACCCTTCCGCTGGACAATGCGCGGCGATTTGCCATTTTGTTTCCACGCCACTGAGAAACTGCGCAGGCTGGCCGGGTGCCAAACTCACGGCAAAACGATCGAGCGCGAGTTGGAATCCCATTCCCGTGGCTTTCAGATAAGCTTCTTTGCGCGTCCAGCAATTGAAAAATCCCTGCATTTTTTCGCCTACCGGCAAGTTTCGCAGTTCGTCGATCTCGCGCGCAGAAAAATAGCGCTGGGCAATCTCATCGCCCGCAGCATCGGCGCGCATTTGCTCCACGTCGATTCCCAGAGTTCGTTCTTTGGCAAACGCATACACCACGACGTCGCCGGAGTGGGACAAATTGAAGCTGAGCCCGCTCCCCGCATTTTTTCCGGCGAGAAAAGGCTTTCCGTGTTGCGCATAGGAGAATTCCAGACTGGCCGGGGCTTGCTGAAGATACGCGCCGAGCAATTCGCGCAGCTCCCCGCGTGCCACCACATACCGGTTTCTGTCCCTTGCAAAATGGAAGCGGTCCGCACGAATTTTCTCGTCCGAGGAAAGCAGAGATTCGAGGGGGGAAATTGCTTCATCCGCGCGAATAAGCGACGCATGCCAGACGTGAATCTCGTGGCCAATGTTCGCGATTTCAGGTGTGAACTGGATTCGCACACCGAGCATAGTAAACGACGAAATGCTTTTGTAGCGCCGGCATCTTGCAGACAGTTTTGCGGAGATGGCGTAGCCCAAAAGTGGCGCGGGCTTCAGCCTGCGGGGTTTGGTCCTTGCCAGGACGAAATTCCGCAGGCTGAAGCCCGCGCCACTAAAGACCGCTCAAAGCCGCGACCTAGCTGTGAATCGACATGGCACCATCCGGGATCGCCGGCACTTCGCCGTGCGCTTCGATGGCCCAGCTTTTCGCCATGCGATTGCCGCCGGCTGTCAGGCAGAAGAACGCCGACAACTCGATGATTTCCGCATTCGTATAATACTTTTTCAACTCTTCGTACACTTCTTTATCGCGGCCGTCATCGAGCGTGAGCGTGCGCGCGTAGTGCAGGGCGGCGCGGGTCTTCGCATCGGGATGCTCCCAGTTCGGCAGCGCGCAGCTTCGTTTTTCCACTTCGGTTATGGACGACGCGAGCGGAGATGTTTGCCGTGCGCAGAATTCGCACCCAATCATCTGTGCAATCTGTATGCGCGCCAGTTCCTTGATGGCGTGCGGCACCGTCCCGCCGCGGTGCAGCATGTCCCAATACGTCGCGAACTCTTTCGCGACTGCCGGATTCTGCCCCATCGTGCGGTACCACGCCGGCGGCGGGCTCTTCGTGACTTTCGCGCGCTCGATCACATCGTGCAGGCCAGGGTCGGCAGCATCGTTTTCAATCTGGGGAACATTGGGCACGTGCGTCATGGTGGACATCAGGGTCTCCTCCGTAAGGCTTAGATTGCGCATATCCGGAAAAGTAACAGGCTGCCAATAAACTAAAGGTATTGTCATTCCCAGCGAAGCGAGGAATCTCGCTTTCTTTTATTTTAGATCGAAGAGAGATTCCTCACTTCGCTCGGAATGACAGCAATGGCGCGTGTTTCGCTACCTTTTAAAACCTAGCAGCTGGATCGAAAAAACAGCTATTCCATCGGCTGGATGCGTACGACACGCCCCGTGCTGTAATCCGCGTACCACACCGTTGTCGGCGTCGTGGTTTTATCGACCCACACGGCACGCGAGTGCGAATACGGTTCGGGCATCGCATACTCAGTCCAGTGCTGCGTTTTCGGGTTATACCGCAGAAACTCGCGCCCATGCAACTCTCCGCCCCACACTTCGCCGTTCTTATCCGGCTCCACGGAATACAAATCCGTGTAGGGCTCGACCGGCCCAGGCGGATAAAATTCGCGGATGCGTTTCTCCCTCGCATCCAGCTCCACCAGCGTTCCATTTTCGCCGCCGAACCACGCGTTTCCGTAGGGATCGAAACCGCCGCGGCGGCCAGCGGACCGGCGATCGCCGGAATCCAAATTAAGCATTTCGCCTGTGCGAATATCAAGCAGCTCCGCCGAATTTCCCGTCGTGCCGGAAATCGCTCCGCCCGCCCAGAAATTCCCGTCCTGCGAAATAATTCCGTCGTAGCTGAAAGGAACCTTCATCGGATATTTCTGCACAAGCTTTCCGGTCTTCGGATCGATTTTTTCCGCGGCATAGCCCCCGCCCATGCTGGCCCAAATAAAACCGTCCGGCGTGATATCGAAATCCGCCATGCCCGCGGAATTAATGGGAAACGGCGCAGCAACAGGGACTTCCACCATTTCGCCGTTTCGCGGATCGAGCTTCAATAGTTTGTGCGACCACGGCTCGGAGATTAATACCTCGCCGTTCTTCTCCACGAGCACGTGATGAGTGCCCGGCTGCGCTCCCGGCGTCAGCGGAGTTTGATATTCGGTCACGATTCCTGTGCGCGTGTCGAGCTTCCCAAAGAACCGGCTCAGGTGGCTGGTATACCAGATGTTTCCATTTCCATCGCCGAAAACGTCGTGCGCACTTTGCAGCGCGCGCGGCAACTCGAACTCGGTAACCACCACACGATTGGATTCGCCGGTCAATCGCGGAAACGCGTACATCGGTTGATCCACGGCTTCCGGGCCACGAACTTTTGCCAGCCACTTGATGAGCATGTGGTCGGTCGCTTGCTGCGATTCGGTCACGGGCTCGAGCGGATCGTTGATCAGCGGCCCGCCGCCGCGATGCAGCATGCGCGACACGAGCACGCCCCAGCTACGCTCGTCATACCTGTTTTTGAAAATTTGCTGGAAGGAATGGCAGCCGAGCGCGCACGTCGCATGCAGCGCTTCTTTTTCCTGCACGGTGCCGGGAAGATTCCACAGAATTTCTTCGCCGCTCAGCTGTGATTCCACCTCCGGAGTCGCCGGCAGCGCATGCGATTTGGTGATGCGCTCAAGGACGATGTCGTCCAGTTTCGGAGCGCCGTCGATGTGCACCGCATCTTTGCGAAAGGGCTTGAACTCCAGCGGATTCGCGATCCGCAATGTGTACTCTCCGGCCTGCATCTTCGGAAATTCGTACTTGCCGTCTTCATTCGTGTAGACCGTTGTGCGCACGCCGTTCGGCGCGATCAGCTGCACCATGATTCCTTCGGGAGAATCACCGCTGGCCACGCGCACAGTTCCTTTGGCGCCGCCTGACAAACCTGTCTGCACCGTCCATTTATTTGTTTCCGAGCGATACCACGGATTCGCGGGAAGCGATTCACCTTCGACGCAGCACTTATCGCTATGCAAATAGCTGACCACGTCCGCCACGTCCGAATTGGAAAGTGTCGTGCCGAAGGAAGGCATGCCCGGGCCGCCTTTTTTAATGTGCGCAGCCACATTTTCTTCGGTCACTGAAACTCCCGTCATCAGCGCGGAGCGTTTAAAAAGTCCTTCCAGCGTGGGAGCTGCCTGCTGGTACTGGTTGTGGCAGACCCAGCATTTATGCCAGTAGATATTTTCCCCGCGATTTGCGCCGCTCTCCGCCACTTCCAGATATTTGTCGGTGCGGTAGGAGCGTTGCAGATCGTCGTGCAATGCGGAAGGCGTCGGCGCGTCTGCATCTCCGGCCGAGGAACGCCCGGCGCTCAATGGCCTCGACGTGAAAATGGCCAGAGAGAAAATCAGAAGAAAGGTGGCCGCACTAAAGAGCATGAGTCGCTGCCGCATATTCACCTCGACCGGAAATCAAAAAGGAATGACATTGTTCCGCTGACATCGAACGTACCCGCAAACCGCACGTCGCAATGAGCATATTCTACAACGATTTTCATCGGGCGGGGCGAACTCCTGTCATTGATGCGGGATTCAAGAAAGTCGCCCGTGCCGAAAGCCGGACGGCCTCTGCGAAAGCTGCGCCGCATTTGACGGGGAGGTCGTGGTAAACTTCTATTCCTTTCCATTCATGGAAAATTAAAAGCTTCGAGTGAGGGAGAATTCGATGAACTATTATGGCGGAAAAGAATTAGCCGAGAGCTTTCGCACGGTCCGCAAAAATACTTTGGCCATTGCCGAAGATATTCCGGAAGACAAGTACAGTTTTCGTCCCATGCCCGATTCGCGAAGCGTCGCGGAATTGCTCGCGCATATCGCGATCAGCAATGGTTTTCAGAAATCGATCCACGCGGAAAATCGCCTGACCACGCTGGCCGGCTTCGATTTTCCTGCCCTCATGAAGCGTCTTTCCGCGGAAGAAAAAATGCCGCGTACGAAAGCTCAATTAATCGAGCTGCTCACGACAGAAGGCGAAGCTTGGGCAAAGTGGATGGAAGGACTTGACGAAAATTTCCTGGGCGAAGTTTTAATGATGCCGCCAGGCGGATCGCCGGCTTCCCGAACGCGCTTCGACATGATTCTCTCGGTAAAAGAGCATGAAATGCATCATCGCGGGCAGTTGATGATGATTGAGCGCATGCTGGGCATCGTGCCGCACCTGACGCGCCGCATGCAAGAACGCCACGCGGCAACTGCAAAGAAGTAACGACCGCCGCGCGCCATCGAACAATTGTTGGCCGATGAAAAATTAAGCAAGGGCTCGCCGAAGCATCGCGGCGAGCCCTTGCTGTTTACATCTGGAACGTTTCCAAATTTTGATATTTTGCTGTTTCACCGGAGCTAAAGCCCAGCCACTTCAAGCCGATCATACGTTTGAGGTGATTTAACTATGAGTCTTACCATTCCGCCTGTTCAATCGGCCAACGCACAAACGCAGACACAGCAAGCGGCTCCGCCCCCCAAGCAAGCCGCAACGCAAAGCTCGATCCCGCAAGACAAAGCCACCATCAGCGAGTCGGCCAAACAAGCCCTCTCTGACAATACCAAGCCGGCGGCGGGCGGCGATGTGGACCACGACGGCGATCAACACTAGTCGTTACTGCGGCGTTTTTTTCGTTCAGCACAACC
>Ga0075522_10001289_pt1 | contig 19108 bp, 21 predicted proteins | sample NGEPerA_FD_74796 | JGI IMG/M metagenome (GOLD analysis project Ga0075522, IMG submission 74796) | Arctic peat soil microbial communities from the Barrow Environmental Observatory site, Barrow, Alaska, USA - NGEE PermafrostL2-A | ecosystem: Environmental > Terrestrial > Soil > Wetlands > Peat ... | reverse complement strand
GGTGGGGGGGTTCAACGGATTGACACCGCCGGTGTTGACGCCAATCGTTGGTATGTCCGACGTCGTCACAGTGTTGCCATCATTCGTGCCGGTCTGGATGACCGTGGTTGCGGCGGCGGTAGTGGGTGTGGCCACGATCGGATGGATGTTCGGACAGACCTTGCTCTGGGTCTGGTGGAGCGCCACTAGGAGACTGAGGTACGAAGGAGCCATGGCTGCGGAATACACCGATTCGCCCTTCAAGAGTTTGGCGTCAGTGATCGCGGTCGGCGACGTCGGGTCGGCGACGATCGCTATGGCGTAGCGCTCGGAGTACGCCGCGATGCCCACGGCGCTATGCGTGTAGTACTGAATGTTCTTCGCCTTTGATAGGGCGCTGTCACCTGAGGCGTCGTTGGCGAGGAGTCGCAGGGCCGTGGCGTTGATGCGAGAATCGGTCTTGGTAACGGTTTTGAGTGTGGCCAGTGATGCAGTGGGACCGAAAGACGCCAGGTTGATCGGCAACTGGCCGAGGGCCTTGCAAAATGGGCTGGTTGCGCTGAGCGCTGAGGCGGGGCTGACGGCGATTGCGCCAGTCAGGGACAGGGTTGTTCCCACCAGTACGAGCGCGGCGAACGTGCGACGAGTATTCATGGTCCCTCTCTATTGGCTTCTTGTGCTTCTTGTCGGGTTGACCGTGCCGACATCACCGCACGGGACACACGTCGGCAAGTTCGTGGGGGGCGGTCTGCTCACAAGGACGACCGTAGGTCGTTCAGGTCAAAATCCGTCCTTCACTATCACAACTCCACGCGAAGGGAGGGCGACAGGTCAGCCGGCGCTAACGGTCGCGAGATTGAAACGTCGATCTCGGCAAAGTCCGTTCCACGTATGGGTTTTGGCAGACGTAACCAGATCAAAGTAGGGAGGCCCAACCAAAGCCGTATGTGCAGCGATTCGGCCCCAAGACCTTGCCAACAAGAGTCGTGCGTCAGTAGGCGCTTACGGTCGCGAGATTGAAACGTCGATCTCGGCAAAATCCGTTCCGCGTATGGGTTTTCGCAGACGCTCAGGCTTCAAAGTGGGTACCGGGGGTATAGACCGAACAAAGGGGGCTAAAGAGGGGCAAGTTAGATACACGTTCGTTATCGCAGGTAGTGAACAACGAGAAGTTCCAGAAGAAGTATTCGAGAAGTTCGAACAGACGCCAATGCCACCAAATCAAGCAGTGAAGGACCGCCAAATCGAACAGTCGACGATGTGAAGCTCGTTGCATGTATCGCACCACCAGTACGAAGATTGTCGCTGTGTGGCTATTGTGCTGAACTCACCAGCGTCAAGTGTGTTTAGCGTCCGGCAAGGACCACGAAAAGAAAGGAACGGAAATGATAAATGACGCCGAAAAAAAGATTACGTTGGCGCTGCTGGAAGCGAAGCAGCGATTCCCTGATGTGATCTCATTGCAATTCGATCCCGTGACTCACGAGGTTGTTGATTACGAATTCCATAACGCTGGGTACGCCCAACACGAGCAGTTTCACCAGGCCCAGCAGTACATGGAGGAGACAATCAAACCATTAGCCAAGCAGGTGCTGTACGGAGACAAGACTGACCGTGAAATTGCTTTCGAGTTGATGCACGATGCGGTACACAAGTACCCAAAGGTGTTCAGCTTCGACACTGACGAGTCTGGGAACCCTACGGAATTCAGTGTGAAATACGACACGAAGAAGAACAGTGCACGGACCATTGAGGCAGCCAAGTTGTACTGCAAGCAGCTGCACGAGGAACTGGCAGCGCTCGACTGGCTCGAGTAATCACAACGCCACGCGAAGGGGCGGGCCGCTCTTGTTGGGGTCGCGTCAGCCTTGATGGTACGCAGTAGGGACAACCCCGACGAAAGGAAACACAATGAGCCTCATCCGCAACACTTGCTTCTCGCCGCGCAAGCCGCATCGCGTGAACCAAGGTATACATCTCACTCTGGACGAGTGCGCCGAACGTTCTGCTGAACTCGATGCAGAGGAATCAGAATGACGAGTCACCTTTACATGCCCGAAAACATCACTGACCTGGCCACCATAAACGGCGTGCTGACAGACTTGTGGGGCGCATCAGTCACGATCATCGGCGAGGGCGACGCCACTTTCAAAAGCGTCGAAAGTGCTGCGTTCTTACTCGCCAACAAATACGGCGAGAACCTTGACTCGATGCGCCCGCTGTTCTGGGCTTACTGCCAGGCAGTGTGCTTCGAGGGTTCGCCTTCAGCGCGAGATTCCGACGCTGCTCGCGACCTCGTCATCGAGTGGGTGCAAACCGTGTTCGGCCTTCCACAAGAACGGCTCGATCGCTACGGCTTCTTCGCCGAGCGCGTGCACAACCTGCTGCTGCTAAGTGACGAGAAGTGGGCAGATTTTGTTGCCGACAAGGGTGACGACTGCTACAGGGACATGAGTTTTGTGATGCTGATCACGGTCTTCGCTCGCCTGTACGAACAGGTCGTGGTGACACGCGTCACTGACAACGAGCCCGATGCGAACGAAGTGCTGGCCCGCGAGATCGTCGCGCTGCGCGAGTCGTTCCTCAATCCGAGATAGGCGAACTTCGAATCCCCCACTGGCCGCGGCTGGTGGGGGATTCGCGATTGCTTCTCACTACGGCAACCCCCCATTCGACCTCACGACGGGCCACACTGTTGTGCAACACCGCGACGTTGAATACCGCAAGCGTTACGACGCCCGACCATACATTCTTTACAAGCCATCGTGTGCCAAATCCGATTCCGGGACAGCTGTCACCAGCGCGTTTGGTCCGCCGATCCAACAGTTAGCGATCAAGAAGGCGAACCACGTTGCTGCTGTGGTCCACGCTTTGTATGGTGCGTACAAGACGCGCCCCGCGTACGAAGCCAGCCGAAAACAGTGCAACGCCCCTGCTGAGCCGGGAGCGCGAGCGGAACACAGTAAACCGGGAGCACTCGACCGACTACACCGTGCAGGGGCGTTGCCTGGTGAACGGTCCTGAGCGTGTGCTGCGACGCAAGCAGGCAATGGTATTTGAGAAAGTGCCCGACAGACGAGTGCGCAGGAATCGCAGCACCGAACGGTAGCCCGTACCGCGTTCACACCGGACCGGAAAAACACACGAGGTACGCAGATGGAACAAAAGCAGACTGGCTTTCACATCGGTGGGAACGCCCTACGGCTGGCCACACTTGTTTGCGACGGCGGCAAGTTCTACGACAAGGACCTGCGCGAGGCACTCGGCGGTATGCACCGCAACTCCCTCCGCGAGGCACTCGCGAAGTTGAAGGAACTCGGCGCCATCGACTACACCGACGCCAAACTCGGTCGAACCCGCGAGCCCCGCACCATCGTTATTCTCGACAGCCCCGTATGGGCCATCGTCGCAGCGCTCACCACGGAGGTGGGCCAATGAGCATGACCGCAGTGGACCCGATGGAAGCCCGCATTCTCGCTGGCGACTTTGATGGGCCGTTCTACCTCGGCGGCAACCAGAGCAGCCGGAGCCCGAAATTGCCCAAGCTCGTTGAGATGCCGACGTTCCTTTCAGACGACTGGGACGACGAAACACCGCTCATCACGCCTGAACTGCTCTCCATCGAAGGCGGCATGCCGTTGCTTTACAAAGGCGAGTCACACTCGCTGAGCGGCGCTGGTGGCTCCGGCAAGTCCTGGGTCGCGCAGCGTGTTATCGCGGAACTCGTCCAGACGACAAGGGAGGTAGGCGTGTACGTCGACTACGAAGGCAATCGCACTTCGTTCCGCGAACGTATGAAGGGCCTCGGCGTCACCAAGGACCAGGCCAGCCGCATCGCGTATTGGTCGGTGGGCTCGTCGTTGATGCAGAACACCGCATTCGGCGCCGCGTGGCTCGCGTGGATAGACGAGCACAATCCGTCGTTCGTCGCTGTTGACTCGGTTTCGAAAGCTTGCGCTGCGGCTGGACTCAACGACGAAGACAACCCTCAGTTCCAATCGTGGGACTGTGGTGTCATCGTGCCGCTCACGATGCGCCGAATCACGAGCCTGCGCATCGACCACACCGGCCACCAGTCGGTGACCGGCTCGGGCGGTAGCAGGGCGCGCGGCGCATCGGCCAAGAAGGACGCAGTGTCGGGTGCTGCCTACTTGTTCGAGGTTGTGGACCCCTGGACTCGTGAGAGCTGTGGGTCGGCTCGTATCAAGGTGCTGAAGGACCGCCACGGGCATCACAAGACCGGTGCAGTCGTCGCTATCGCTGAGGTTCAGGTGCGCGACTCTGGCGCGCACGTTCGCATTCGCTTCGTCGCACCGGCCAGTGGTGTTGGCGAAATCGAGGGTGCAAAGAAATCCCTAACTGCCCCGGTCCGAGTTCTCCGTGCGGTGCGCTCACTCAATTCGTGGGCAACGAAGAAGGAAATCCAAGCGTGGGACGCTGCAAATCTTCCGCTGAAGTTTGACGGCGAGCCAGCGGGCTTCCTCAACGCCGACACTTGCTACAAAACTGCTCAGCGCCTCGCAAGGGCCGGTGAGATTCGAGAGTCGTCGTCCGTGGCCGGAACTGTGTTCTCGTCGCTTGACTGTGACATTTTGGCTCCGGACTTCGAGTTCAACGAAGTGTCATTTTGATGGCGTTGGACAACACCTCGGACAAAGGGTCGGACAAGGGTCGGACAGCCGGACAGGTCCCTTCGGATCGCCTCGGACAAACACATCGGACAAGCCCCCCCCTTTAGGGGGCTTGTCCGATGTCCGAGTGTTCAGGGCGAGGAGTCGGACAAACATCCTGGCGAAGTTCAAAATCTCAGTCCAGCGAGTGGTTCCGGAAACCGGTGGGGACCGCCAACCGCTGTAGTTGATTGCGACGCTGCACCTTTAGGGCTGGCCCCGCCGACCGCGGTGCGATAGAACCTGAGACGTGCTCGCGCTGACCTTCACCAAGATCCTTTGGTGGGTGTTCATCATCGGTGGCGGCTGGGTCGTATTTCTCATCGTCCTACTGTGCATCAGCGCGTTACACAGGCGCATGGGTAGGTGGTGGACATCTTTGGTCGTGCTCGTCGTCGGGGCTGTTATAGCCATCGCCGTCGTATTTCCCTTACACCACGGAGACGGGCGGTCCACTTCTTACAATGACGGCTGGGACTTCGTAGCGATTGGGCCAACTGGATCGTTCATCGACGTCTTCGGCTCAAAGTCGTGCACGACCATTTTTCACGGCGAGGAGGCGGCACAGTCCTTCCCCAGTCCCGAGCGCGAGAAAGAATGGGTGGAAGGCTGTAGAGACGCAAGGGCGGCACTGCGGGCTGCGGAACTGAACGTGACGATACAGGTCAAGACTCCGGAGTAGGCGCCTTGGCAATCACCGAGTTGTCGCACACGTCATTCCGCCACATCGCGGCACTTTTTAGTTGGTCGCTCCGCTCAACACGACTTCACATTCGACGCTCAACGCGTTGTACTCGTCAAGAAACGGCGCGCCCTCGCCAACAAGCGCGTCAGCAAACCAGGAGTTGAGCTCGAACATCATTGGTCCGTGATCGAGGACTAGAGGCTTCAACTCCACGTCGGTCCGACCTTTCAGCATCTCCACCGTGCTGGCACTGAGATCGTGGAGCTTGCGAAGGAGCGCAGCGACTACCAATGTTTCGCTCGATGTGACGACGGTATGACCATTGACGACCCCGAACTGGGTTTCGTGGTCGAGAGGTGCCACCGCGTAATGCTGGATGTAGTGGCGAAGGTCGAAGATGAAGAAGTTCGAGGGACTTGCTGCGATTGCCGACTTCTTTTGGTCCCAAGCAACACGTAAAGGGTCGGTCTGATTGCCCGACAGCGATTTCGTCCGGCGGTTGAGGATGGCCTCTACTTGCTTGCGTAATGAGTACACGCTCGAGACATAGTTGTGAACGGCGCGATGTACTGCCGCGCGATGGGCATCTGCCAAGGGAGCCGGACCGGCGTTCTGGTGATAGTCATAGGCAAGTGAGTCGTTCGAGTATGGCTGCTCCATTAGTCCGACGAGGTCGGCGTGGTTGGGCATTACGACTTCCTCCAGCGAGGTCCGGATGTTATGGCTCTCGTTGCGGAGCACGTGGTACGGGTGTTCAAGGACCTTGCGCATCGCCAATACAATGCGACGCGAGTACGCATCCGTGTAAGCCTCATAGCGCTCAAGGTGGGCGACGCTGACTTTGGACGGGAGCCAATCATCGTCGCGCCCCGTCTGTTCTGATTCGGCCATCGTTCATGTCTCGGTTCTTCCACGACAGTACCGGCTCAGGTGATGAACTTGGCACTAACCGCACAGGCTCGCCCGAATGTCGCAAGGCTCGCCGTTCCGTTAGCGCGAAGTGCAGCAAAAAGACTCGGCCAGGTTTAGGACTTGTTTTCGAGGGCGTCTAGAAGGCGACCCGCTACAAGTCCCGTCGCTTCGGTTGCAGCGCGCACTTCGGTCGCAGTGAGGTCAGGGATGAACGGCCGGCCGTGTCCGCTGCCCGCCTTGTTGCGCAAGCGGTTCACAGCGATCGCCAGTTGGTACAGGGCCACCGACATCGCGTCGCGTGCCCCGGGAAGACCTCCTTGCTCCTGCTTGGGTGTCATCGCCGTCAGTCCCAGTGCAGTGAACGCTTGGCCCAGCATCGTAGAGAAGTCTCCTGATGGTTCGCTGTTGAAGACTTCTGCGATGACGTGACCAGCGACCGCCTCAATCAAGTCCTTGTTAGTTCCCGCCACGAGCACACTGTCGGCGTAGCCGCGTCGAGCGCGCTCCACGTACGAGCGAATCGCATCGGAGAGATGCCGACCAGTCAGTCCCTCGAGGCTGCGCGGACGCAGCTGGCCGTCAAGCGTCAACTCAACAGGCTCCGTACTGAACGCGGCGACGCACGAGGCGATGGCGTCATCGCCGCAGTAGTTGTCGGAACCAGGTCGAAATCCTCCGTTGCCCCGTAGGTTCCCTAACAGCATCTCGACGCACTTCGCCCCGGCATCGTTGCCGTTGTCGATGGCGTTGTTGAGCACCTCTCGAACGCGCTTGTGCTTGCCGACCCTGACGGCGGGATCCTTGTGCGGATCGAACTGGGCAACTCCTGAGCGCTTGAAGACGGTCTCGAGGTCGAAGTGACTGGGGAGTCGCGAAGCTCCCGCGTCATCAACCAGGCGCGCAGTTGCTTGGGCGATGGCCTCGGTGAGCGTGAACGAAGGCGCGGAAGATCCGTTCGTCACAGTGTCGTTGTCTGGTCGGTGGGGAGTTCGGCACGGAGGACCGCGAGTGGTACGGCCTGTCCGTCCCGCGTCACGCCCCAGAAGGTCCACCCGTTGGCGGCCCCACCTTCGCGTACCGCGGAAGCGGCGGCTGACGGCGTCGAGTACATCCGACCGCCGTATTCAATCGTGCCTCCCTCAAGCACTTCAGCAGTGGCGGGCCATTGACCGTTGAGACTCACCAGTCGTTCGCCGACACTAAGTAGTCCGGCGTTGAACAGATCCGTGACGGTGGTCGACGAGAGGTTGTGCTTCGAGCGTGGAGCTTTCACGGCACCGACGAGTTCACTCTCTTCGGCAGTCTCATAGCCGAGAAGCCGAAGGGTGTGAGCCACGCCTTCCACGACACCCCAAAGACGGGGCTGGTCCCACACGGGAATGCTGTCGTCACTCGGGTTCACTTTGTTCGACGGTTGTCCGTAGTACGAATGTGCGAGGAGGTTGTGCACGTTGCCTTCCAACCAGCCGGTTTCGGCAGAGTGAAAGCGCTCGGTGCGGTCCGACATGACGAGCACAGCGCGGTTCCACGTGAGCTTCTCCTTCAGATGCTGCTTGACACGCGAGCGTAGGTTGGCGGCCTTGCCGACGTAGACGCCCCATGTTCCGTCTTCGGAGACGGGATCGAGCAGGAGATAGATGCCAGTCGTGTCCCACTTGTCCGCGAGTCGACTTACGAAGTCGCGGTGGGCGAATGCGATGCGGAGCGCGTCTTTGCTATCGATGAGTTCGATGGCCTCGCCGGGTCCTTCCGGCACCAAGGCGGTGAGAGGAACGAGTTCGGCGGTCATTCAACGATCTCTTCGTGGTGCGGAATCGCGGGAGGAAGCGGGAAGCGCTGCTGGACCGCCTCTGACCTCAACAGCTCGTACATCCGTGACAGGTACCAGTCCTTGACGCGTGCACTGAACTTCTTGTCGTGGAAGAGCCGCTCGTAGAGATCGCGATTGGCCTCTTCGTTGTCGAGGACGGTGCGCTCGAACGTCTTTTCGAATTCAAGTCGGAAGGCGTCGAGGTCGTTGGCCTTGGCGATCTCGCGTAGTTCATCGTCGGCCAGCCACGACACTTCGAACTGTTCAAATACGAGACGGTCTCGCTCAGTGAGGCTCAGTCCGAAGGCGTTGTTCAACTCTTCGGTGATGTTGCCGAGCGTGTCGAGGCGTACGTCACGCGTATGGTCCTTGCCTTCACCGGGGAAGGCAGTGCCGGGCTTGCCCCCGTCGGGCTCGAGCTCTATGTCGGCCGCCCCCCAGTCCTCAAGCCGCAGGTGCGTCAAGACCACGTCGGAGCCGAGGTTCAGACGGCCGTCGGGGATGTCAGGCAGCAAACGCACCAGTGCGCGACCGAAGATGTAAAGACACTCTGCATCGGCGTCGGTCCACGGCAATACCTGGGACATGAATGAGTACAAGTGCAGGAAGGCTCCGAGGACGCCGCTGAACTCGAGCTGCAACTCGTCATCCAGTGCCACGAAGCGCGCTACCACGGGATTGAATGCCGCGTACACCTCGCCAAGAGAAGGACCCTGCTTGGTGTCGATGAAATACTCCTCAACCACTTCACGCACCTCGTCCTTGTCCAGAACATCGAATTCGAAGGTGCGGTCGTACACGTCAGTCAGCGTGTTCACGTCAGTGGGAATCGTCACAGTCGCTTCGTAGTAACGCTGGAACGCCTTTTCAATGTCCTCCGCATCATTGCGGAAGTCGAGCACGAAAGTGTCTTCCTTTCCCGGCATCGTGCGATTTAGGCGAGATAGGGTCTGGACCGCCGCGAGCCCAGTGAGGATCTTGTCCACGAACATTGTGTGGAGCTTCGGCTCGTCGAACCCAGTCTGGAACTTCTCAGCAACGATGAGGACCTGGTAATCGCCGGGCCGGTACGGCTCGACTCCCTTGAACCGGTCTGCGGTCTGCGACTCGGGGAACCCATTGAGTGACGCCTCCGAGACCTCTCCCGCAAAGTCGTCAATCACCTTGCCGGAGAAGGCCACGAGTGCAGCCATGTCGTAGCCCTGACGAGTGACGTACGCGTCGATGGCCTCCTTGTACTTGACCGCCGCGACGCGTGAATCAGTAACCACCATCGCCTTGGCCTGGCCGCCGATCTTCTTCGACGTGTGGTTCATGAAATGCTCGACGATGATCTGGGCCTTCTGGGTGATGACTTCTGGGTGGTGCACGAGTATCCGACGGAGCGCGCTACCCGCCTTGGAGATGTCCACCTCCTTCTCAGCAACAGCATCCGACACGGTGGCCAGACGATAGTACGTCTTCCACGTCGTGTAGTTGTTTAGGACGTTGAGGATGAAGCCTTCATCGATGGCTTGACGCATGGAGTACAGATGGAAAGGCCCCTTGTTTCCGTCCGGATGCTTTGTTCCGAACAACTCCACTGTCTTGTCTTTCGGCGTGGCGGTGAAAGCGAAGAAGGAGATGTTCGGCTGTTGCCCCCGTGCAGCGAGCACCTCAGCCAGCGCCGTCTCCGTATCAAAGTCCTCGGGTAGGTCGATGCCCGCGCCGATCGCTTGTCGTAACGCCGCCGCGTCGTCACCGGTTTGCGACGAGTGCGCTTCGTCAACGATGACGGCCCACGTCTTGTCACCCAGGTCCTTCGAGTCGATCTGGTTGAGTACGAACGGGAAGGTCTGCAAGGTCGTGATAACGATGCGTGACGTGGCGGAAGTCAGCGCAGCGGCAAGCTCGCCTGATTTCGGCCCCGAAGTTCCGAGAACAGCTTCGACGACGCCCGGCGTGCGCTCGAACTGACGGACGTTCGCCCGAAGTTGGTCGTCGAGTACACGTCGATCGGTGATGACAACAACCTTGTCGAACACCTTTTTGTCGGCGTCGTTGTGCAACGTCGAAAGGCGGTGAGCGAGCCAAGAGATCGAGTTCGACTTGCCCGACCCCGCCGAATGTTGCGCGAGGTAGTTTCGCCCAGGGCCGTTGGCACGGGCGTCGGCCTCTATCTTGGTGACGGCGTCCCACTGATGGTAACGAGGAAATAGAACGGCACCGTCGTCGGTCTTCTGGACAAAGCGGCTGAGGATGTCGAGCCACGTGTCGCGCGCCCACACCAAATCCCACAGGTAGTAGGTCGAATAGTTGTCGTCTCGGTCGGGGTTTCCCTTCCCGCCGTTACGTCCTTGGTTGAACGGTAGGAAGCTCGTGTGATTGCCTTCGAGCTTGGTCGTCATGTACACGAGGAACGGATCTACCGCGAAGTGCACCAACGCCCGTCCGAGGTGTGGGTCAAGTACCGCGTCCCGATCTTGGCGGTACTGCTTCATTGCGTGTTCTACGGTCTGGCCCGTCAGAGGGTTCTTCAGCTCGCTGGTCGCAACAAGCAAGCCATTCACGAACAGCGCTACGTCGATGGTGTTCGCGTGACGCGCCGAGTAGCGCAACTGTCTCGTTACTGTCAACCTGTTCGCGGCGTAACCCGCGGCCAGCGTGTCGTTCATCGTTGTCGCCGGCTTGAAGAACGCGAGACGGATCTGGACGCCTTGGTCCTTGATGCCGTCACGCAGTACCGAGGTCGTGCCGCGTTCATCCAGTGCCTCAGCGAGTCTTCGCGTGAATCCGTCCGCTGCCTTGGCTGCGTCGCCGCCGTAGCGGTGCACGATCTGATCCCACGTCTTCTGCTGTGTCTGCGAGATGAAAGCGAATAGTTCGGTCGAGTCCAGTCCAGTGACGAGGTTGAAGTTTCCCGGCAATGACTTCGCGTAGCTGCCTTGCTCGGAAAGTAGAGCTGCTTCTACATCAGCCTCGAAGTTCTTCTCCTTCAAACCTTCCTTGGTCATCACGCCACCTCCTTGAGTCCGGCAACCGAGTCCGTGATGAGTGCTTCGCGGCGCTCGGCAAGGAGAATGGATTGCTCGTCAACCGACTCTCGTATTTGTTGCGACCACGACCGCATCTCAACGATGCGATCGACGATTCGATGCTGTTCTCCACGGTCGGGAGCGGGGATGACCAGTTGCTTGACTGTCTCTTGATTGATGTTGGGTTGACCGCCGCCCTCGCCCATAATCATCAACTCGGTTCGGTGCGCCCATAGCCACCAGTAGGTAAACCAGGGATCCAAGTTCTTCGGCTCGTAGAGCGCGACGCACGCCTGGTTCAAGGTCATCGGCGCACCAAGGACTGCCAATTTGCCAATAGTTGCGCCGTACATGGCAACAACAACGGAGCCGGCGGGGTAGAACTTCAGTGCACTGTGTTCGGCAAGCGCTTCATCGGTGACGGTCTTTGCGGTCTCGAACACCAAGGAGTCGTTACATTCGCCCGTATTGAGCCACGGATACGGTCCACCGTAGTAACGGTGATCGCCGCTCCTCGGCGTGGTGCCGGAGCCAGTGCGAAAGTTGCGTGAGATCTTGTACGGTTTCCATGACGATGGCGTCGGAGCGAGCCACCACGGACCGCGCATCTCGTGTGGGCCCGCAACATCTTGACCGGTGATTAGACGTTTGACGGCGGTACGATCTCTCTCTTCTACCAACGTCGCAAGGTGCTCGTGCTCCTCGACTACGACCTTCATCTGAGAGCATTCCCGATCGAGAAGATTCGCGATCCTTTGCTGCTCATTCACGGGTGGCGCTGGTACGAGTACGTCGCCGATGCTTGACTGTCGGAGTCCGAACCTCGTGACTCCAGTCGCGGCTACCTGGAACTGGCTTATGACTTCCTTGGATTGCATCGCCCAGTAAATGAAGCGTCCTAACGCAACGCCCTTGCGAGGTGATGCGATGGCAAGGTGATAGCCGCACACAACTCCTGGCAAGTCAACGGGCACGAACGCTGAAACCGCAATGTCGTCGGGTGTTTCGGAGTCCTTGGTAAAGATCACGTCCCCGCCTCTTAGTGTCAAGCGATTGACTTGCACATCAGAGGCAGAAGCAACCATGAACTCCATGCCCGACTTGATGGCATCAGAGTTATACACATCCGTGTAGTTGCACAGTTCCACAACTTGTTGACCTATGACAGTCTTCTTGTCGACGTTGCTCGTTCGAATGTCTGCAAGTGCCTTGAAGGGCTTTCGTTGAATCATCATTCTGCTGTCTTCAATAGGGCCAAGATGCGCTGTTGGCTGGCGGCAATGTCCGCATCGATCTCCGTGAGTACTCGAGGTGGGACATACGTGTAGAAGAGCCGAGTGAAGGGGATCTCATAGCCCACCTTGTCGTTACTGCGTTCCGACCATGCGTCGGGAACGAGCGTGATGACCTTGTCGGCGAAGTATTGGTCGATGTCACTTCCGAGGGGAACATACTCGGAGTCACGAAGGTTTGCGTCGGGCTTGCAGCCGCCGTCGGGCGTATGCACAGGCTCACCGTCTGGGTCGGTGAAACTGATAGCTGTGAGAAGCGCGTCTCTCGTTGCCTTCGTCGTCTTATCGAGCGAAGACACCCAAACGTCTACCCTCAGGCGAGCTTCCTCTCTGTCGAAGGTCATCCAGTCGTCTTCGGCCGCCACGTTATCGATGATGATGTCGCGCTGCGCCGGCGCGAGCTTGGCCAACGTCTTGTCAGAATCAATGCGAGCTCTGGTTTCGTCAGATATTTCGTAGCGCAATCGAAGCGGTCGCTCAACAGTCACCTTGGTGTACCCAAATTCCTCATTGCGAAGTACATGACTTCGCGGACCCTCGACGAAGGACTCGTAAAGCCCAACGATCTCGCTGATGTGCTTCTCACTAAGTTCATTGCGTTTGCTGCCGAGGCTCTTCGGCATGCGTTCGAACAGATCTCGAGCATCAACCAACTGAAGGAAACCTTGTCGCTCAGGCCGCTTCTTGGTCGATAGTACCCAGATGTACGTAGAGATACCGGTGTTATAGAAGAGTTGGTCCGGCAAGCCGATGATGGCTTCTACGAGATCACTCTCGATGAGGTGCTTGCGAATGTTCGACTCTCCTTGTCCAGCGTCACCAGTAAAGAGGGGCCCGCCATTGAGGACTACCGCGACACGCCCGCCACCTTCGACTTCGGTCTTCGCCTTGGCAACCATGTGTTGGAGGAACAACATCTGTCCGTCCGTCTTGGCTGGAAGGCCAGCGCCAAAGCGACCTGCGTGCCCCCTGCCATGTTCCTTACGGACTTCGGTCTCGGACTCTGACCAGTCCACTCCGTATGGCGGGTTGGCAAGTACGTAGTCAAAGCGCTGCCCCGGGAAACCATCCTTCGCAAGAGTGTCATCGCGAATGATGCGTGACGCGTCTTGACCCTTGATCAACATGTCGGACGTACATACGGCGTGAGACTTCAGTGCTATCTCTTGACCAAACAAGTGGACGCGCGCCTGAGGGTTGATACCGAGGAGGTGTCGTTCGGACTCGGTGAGCATTCCACCTGTGCCACACGCCGGGTCGTACACAGTAAAAACCTTCCCAGGCGTATGCAAGTTGGGAGTGTCGCTCACGAGAATGCTCACCATCAGCGAAATGACCTCTCGAGGTGTGAAGTGGTCGCCGGCCTCCTTGTTCGAAAGGTCCGAGGTAAGTCTGAGTAGCTCTTCGTAGAGCGACCCCATCTCCATGTTGTTGAGGTTGCTCGGCGAAAGGTCAAGTTTCGGTTGCGCGAACTTGCCCAGCACTCTGAGCAAGATTCCGACTTCGGCCATGTGTTCCACCTGCGCGGCGAAGCCGAACTTCGTGATGATCTCACGAACATTTGGCGAGAAGCCGTTCAGGTAGTCGAGCGTGTTGTCGAGGATGTTGTCAGGGTCTTGCGTAACCAACGTCGTGAAGTCGAGCTTGCTGACGTTGTAGAAACTCTGCCCCGCGACGTGCGCAAGTAGCCTCGCTGAATCATCGAGGTTACCCTCTAGTTTTGCTGCCTTCGCCAGAACTTTGGACTTGGTCGGCGCGAGCACGAAGTCGAGTCTCCGCAGAACTACGAGTGGGAGTATCACATCGCCGACTTCGTGACGTTCGTAGTGGAAGCGCAGGTCCCGGTCGCGGACTTCCCAGATCAGCCCGAGCAACTGTGACCAATTGGAGCCTGAACTCGAGGGCGTCACCGTCTCCATTGTTGGCGCCAGCTCTTGGTCTGTCATCTGGGGCACGTCCTTGTCTTGGGAGAAACTCTCGTAAGCGTAGGTCGGCGGTATGCCACCATTACAGGGCTCTCAACATCGACTCAGTCGGCTCCAGTGACCCCTCGTCTAAGTGGGCAATGTCGTTGTCATCGCAGAGCCATTCCAGAACAACTTCGAGAGTTCCCATGCGCTTCAGAATCGGTGCTTGGCTCAAAGGACAACCTGGTCCAGGTATGGGCAGCGGAGGGCTGCGGACTCCGCCAAGCCGGACTGCCACGCATCGATCTGTTTCGTACCCGCCTGATGAGCAAGGACATTGGAGTGTCCGTCCTTGTTCGTGCTCGATAACGCCTTTGCGAACTTCGCCTGCAAAGTGGCGATTGACACCGATCTCTCACCGGGTACCAGTTGTTCATGGCGTACATCGCGCCAGCGAAAGGAACAACATGACCACCGACCCACCCGACGACTTTCTTGACATCGAATTGCCCCGCTTCGTCGGCCCGCGCCTTCCGTCGAGGGGGAACCGGCCAAACCTCGCAACGGAACTCCAGCTCTACCTCTCTGGACGAAACCCGCTCGACCGAATGCCTGACAATCAGCAGTGGGTACTTCGAATGATGCAGCTCCGCATTGTGAACCGCAGGGGACGCGTGATGCACGAAGGCAACGAGTCGCCACTGTCGGAAACGCCGGCGTTGGTGCACTTGACAATGAGAACCGCCGGCTTGGACGATGAACTGACAGAGGTGTTCCTGGTTGACGGTCAGCTTCAAGATTTCGCTTTTACGACCCATGCGGCACCCGGCGGAACAATCTCGACGTCGAAACTCGTCTCTATCGCTCCGCCGGTGACCACGACCTGACTTTTCAGACTTCGGCGATCACGCCTTGTTCCACGCTTCTGCCTGCTCGACCGACATCTTGTACGACACCTCTGAATTGCCGTTCACGTTCCATTCGTAGTCGAACGGCCAGTTCGACCTTTCAAAACGCTTGCCGATGAACTGCGAGATTCCGGCCAACGCCGAACGAAGCTGATTGCCGGTGAAACCGGATGCCTTCTCGTAATCCGCCTTGTGCACCCAGCCGCCTGGCTTTGCCGACATCAGTTCGATGAGCGGCGCCAGATACTTGCGTTTGGAAGTGATCTCGTGTTTCAACTGGGATAACTCATCAGGGGTCCACTTCTTTGCCGGGCGGCTATTGGCCTTGATCCGTCCCTTCGGAGTTCTCTGGAGGCCTATGTCCTTCTCCACTTCATTGGTGTCGACATCTTCACCGGCTTCCAAGCTCCCCAAGTACTGCACGACCTTGAGGTAGTGCCGTTCTGGAACTGCGAGTTGGATGTACTGTCCTTGCATTTCTTGATTTTTCATCATGATTCTCTCCTTTTTCGCACCAAGCCGTTCTTGGCTGCGGTAAGAAATGTAGCACAGTGTACTGGTCTTGTAAAGAATAAGTTGCGAACGGCTTAGGTTCTTCTGCAGAGACCTATTGTCTTGCCTGCCGATGTGTCCCCCGTCCATAGCGCTATGGCGGGGGAACACTCGGCTACTTACCTACCGTGTACCGTCGCTCGGACAAGGGTCCAGTTGACGGCACGGTGGCACAAGCTGCACGGAGGGAACACCGTGTTCTCGATGTGAGTCATCTCGTCACGGTCCTTGCAGTCGCTTCGGTAAATCCCCGAAACGCCGGTCTTTTCTCCTGTTTTTGCCATTCTTCACCTCCTTTCGTTACGTCGGGAGAAGGATCCTGGCCGCGCGACCAAGACCTTCTCAGGTCTTCAACTGCCCGCCGCAGAGGACCCTTAGTTGGAGTCCTGTTCGGCAATGACAGATGTGTAATTACATCAATGTTCGCCCCAAAAGGTTGTTTGCAACAAGAACAACAACGTGGGGAAATGTCTGTGTACAAATCACACCAATTGGATGGTTATCTTGCGACGTGACATAGGCCGAAAACTGTTTCAATACCCGAGATCACCTAGTTCTCTCCGGTCCAGGGCCGTGCCGAACGCGGACCCAGATTGCGGGGCCGAAGGATGCCAGTTTGATCGGCAACTGGCAAAGTTGGGGAGCCCGACAAAGTTCGAACAGACGCCAATGCCACCAAATCGATCAGTCGACGATGTGACGCTCGTTGCATGTATCGCACCACCAATAGCCGCCGTCGGGTACGCACCACAGCCAGACGTCGAGGGTTTCGGCAGCGAAGCGTGAGTTGTTCATTGCGCTATCGAGCCGCAGTGCTCGCGCTGAGTCGTAGGCCTGGTGAGCAAACTGGGCCCAGAGCCGCTCAACGTCTTCGACGCCCACCCATTCCCACTCCAGATCGCAACTCATAGCGGCCACGGTGCTGCGAGGGGCCTGGAAGTGCAGTCGGACACGTCGAGCTTCCAAGATCGGGAAAGGTTGACTTTTGCAGCATCACTGCTGCGCTGGCCGGAACCAACCTCGCGTCCACGCCGGCAAAGGTCGAAGTCGAGATGACCATAAAGACGGGGTCATTGACAATTGGCGACCTCGGACGGCTCGATCCGACGTAAACGTCCTATAGCGACTTACCGATACTCGCCGCGGCGCGCTCGTACTCCCTGCGAACCAACTACGGCACCCTGGCAACAACGTTTACGCGGGCAATCGCGATCCAAAGGGTTGCATGCATTATCACGGAAACGATAAAGCGGTTGTCACTCGGCAAAATGAAGTGATGGACATAGACAGCACACCGACCAACGCTTCTCTTGATGCGCTTGCGCGTCGCCTCTCTTCCGTGCGTGAAATCATGAACGCCCGGGAGTTCTACGGCCACGTACCGCAGGCGCTTTCAATGTACCGTCCGCTTACGCCCCCCCTCTTCATTTGGGACCCTCGTTTGAGCGACGAAGAGCTCACACTGTCTGGTGTGCACGAAATGGTCCACGCAGTGTTGCACCCACCAGGATCGACGCTAAATGTCGAGACACCGGTTGAGGAACGCATCGCGCACAATGTTGCAAACCGCACGTGCGTTTACTTCGGCGTCGAAAGCTATCCCGACTTCGTCGACCTTTGGCAGCTCCAACCATCACACATCGAAGACGACGAGCAGGCAGGGGTCGCGCTATTGCTCGCCACGGTCATCGAGACTCTCGAGACGCCTGACAATCCGCCGGCGTGGTTGGATCGGGATACCTTTAGCTTCGGCATCGAGTCCCTTGAACTCGCCTGGGACGAAGCATCAAGTGTAAATGGGAGCCCGGAGATCTGACCGACCACAACGTGAATCATTTCCTTTTTGACTAAATCGCTAGCTGATAGGGCGAAGCAACAAGGAATCCCCGGGCCGTTGAAGCCCGGGGATTTCTTTGCCCGAGTGCGACTCTGAGTTGTACGCTGCCGCAGTGGGTTATCTCATCGGCTTCGCGTTTATCTTCTTCATTCTCCTGATCGTCGGACTTGGCATCACCCACACCAAGCGCAACAAACAGATCGCTGCCGTCATCGCAGCAGTCTTAGCCGCAGCTCCGATGATCGCCATCTACGTAGGCAATCAAAAGAAGGTCGCGAGTTACAGCGTGGTCGTTCGGACCTTCAAGCAGCTGCCAGGTCAGTATGTTCGGGTCTATCTGAACGTGACCAATGTCTCTAAATTGTCAGGAATTCCCGACTGCTCGGTCTCAATTCAACCCACTAACCCTCAAGGTGACCCAATAGGCGGCGGTGGGGTAAATGCAGGTACCCTGAATCACGCAATACCGGCCGGAGCCACTAACTACACGTTCCTGGACGTCCTAGTGGCCGGAAATGATGCGCACCTAGTGACATCGAGGTCAATGATTACTGCTTCTTGTACCTAAAACCCACCCCGAGCGCTACTAAGACGAGCAAATCCCCCACCAGCGTGAACTGGTGGGGGATTCGTCTATGTGGGCTTTCGCGCGTCGTACGCGGACTTCAGTTCCATCGTCAGGTCCATGACCTCGATGTACCCCGCACCATCTCCATAGAGCGAGTGCAGGCGATCGGTGACTTCCGGAATGACTTTGCTCCCACCGGCGTTGATCTGTGCCAACGCCTCGCTCGCCATAGCCACGAGCTTGTCTTCCTTTTCGAGTGACGGCCCAATGTCTTCGTACAAAATGCCTAGGCGGTCTTTGCCCGAGTCAGTCAGGTACTCCATTTGCACGGGCCCGTCCTTGGTCCAGAGCTTGAAAATCTCCGTCCGTATTTCATCTTCTGACATGCGATTCCTTTCGTGGGTAGTTCCCACAGCTCACCCTTGACGCTTGTGGGCAGCCCACAAGAATCTTCGTAGAGATGCGATTCACCGCCTGGATACGTGCTGAACGAGTAATCCAACACCTAACAGCGAACCAACGCCCGCAATGCCGCCACGCCAACAAGAGTGGCGGCATTGCAGTGTCACTGCTCGAACGCGGCACTCATCATTGACAGACTGCGTGCCTCGCCACCGCGGATTGCGTGAGCGTAGGTCGCGTGCAGCACGGACACACTGTTGCCGAGCCAACTCGCTACCCGCGGTGGCTCAATGCCCGTAGCGAGCCAGTGGGACGCGGCGAAGTGACGCAGTCCGTACGGATAGAACGCCGGTGACACGCTCGCTTTCGTTGACGCGGCGTTCAATGCGCGCCACCAGTTGGCAGCAGACGGGCGCTTGCCGCCACGAGTCAGGAACAGCTTGCCCTCAGTGAGACCGGTGAACTCGAGGTACTCGCGCACCGACGCAACCACGTACGGTGTGAGCGGCACTGTCCGGTGGCGCGTCGTCTTCGTTGGACCGATGTCCTCTTCGGGTGTGCCCCACTCTCCG
>Ga0075522_10001285_pt1 | contig 19138 bp, 16 predicted proteins | sample NGEPerA_FD_74796 | JGI IMG/M metagenome (GOLD analysis project Ga0075522, IMG submission 74796) | Arctic peat soil microbial communities from the Barrow Environmental Observatory site, Barrow, Alaska, USA - NGEE PermafrostL2-A | ecosystem: Environmental > Terrestrial > Soil > Wetlands > Peat ... | reverse complement strand
CTTTACCTGATGAGCAAGAGCGACGGGATGATTCGAATCCTGGCGTCGGTAGTTAGTCCTCCCCCGACCGTCGCGGCCTCGAAATAAGCGGGAGCAATCGCAATCGGATGGCCAAGCCTTCTCCGTGGACCTCGTGGGTTGCTATGCGGCCTCTGTGTGAAAGCCTTTGACATTGAAAACAAAGTCTTTAACACAGAGGGCGCCGAGAAAACCGGGAGAGCCACGGAGACGCCTCGACGCTGCCAACGAAGTACAAAGAATTGAAATATGACCTGTGCCAAACGGGTCTTGGAGCGCCAAAATCCTGCCTTAGCGTGTCCAAATCATAAGCTGTTACTGATTCCCGTGGTGTGCCGGAAACTTGCTCATGTGGGGGCTCCAGGGCCCGTTAAACTGGGAAGTACAAAGCCTGTTGATCCTGTTTTGCGGTTCTGAGTGGAGTCCCCTGGAATGTTGATACCTCTTCGGCATGAAAATATGCGTGGGCGCCGGTGGCCGATCATTACGTTCGGAATCATTGCTCTCAATATTGTTATTTTTCTTGGCACGCACGGAGCGATTGACCGGCAGGAGCCGGAACTGGGGCAGGCGAAGGTCCACCTCATATTGCTCTCGGCCACGCATCCCGAGCTGAAGATTCCCGAACCAGCGCAGTCCTATGTCAGCTCGGTGCAAAATAAAAATCCCGATTTGTGGAAAGAAGCGAGAAATCCGACGCGCAGCGCGTTTGACTCCTGGGACGCGAAAATCCGGATGCAGGACGATTCGTACGCATTGCAGCAGGAAATGGATTCGCTGGCGGACGATTACACGAAGCTGAGCGCGACTTCGATTTTGGGAAAATACGCATTCGTTCCCGCGCACCAGACGTTCGTTGGATTGATCGCTGCGAATTTTTTGCATGGCGGATGGCTGCACTTGATCGGCAACATGTGGTTCCTGTGGCTCGCGGGCGCGATTCTGGAAGATACATGGGGCAGGGTGATTTACCCCGCGTTTTACATGGTCGCCGGAATCCTTGCGTTTCAGGTGCACGCGATGGTCAATGTTGGGAGTTTCACGCCGACGATTGGCGCATCGGGCGCAATCGCGGGACTGATGGGCGCATTCCTCGTGCGTTTTCCCACCACGAAAATTGAGATGGGTTATCTGCTCCTCTTCCGATTCTACAAATTCAAGATGGCGGCGTATTGGCTGCTTCCCTTGTGGCTCTTGACGGAAATTCTTTACGGATCCGTGTCCGGGCAATCTTCCGGCGTTGCACACTGGGCTCACGTTGGTGGCTTCGCGTTTGGAGCAGTGATCGCTGTGGCTGTGCAAAAATCGGGGCTCGAACAGATGGCGGAAAAAGGAATTCAGGAAAAAATTTCCTGGGTCAGCCATCCATTGCTTGCGGATGCGAGCGAACAGATCGAGAAAAAGGAATTCGATCTCGCAGCGGCCAGCCTGAAAAAACTATTGTTGGAAAAGCCGGACTCGATCGACGCGTACCGCATGCTGCAGCGGATTTACTGGCAGAAAGAAGATCTTCCGGCGCAGCGCGACGCGCTTGTGAAACTCCTTGGCCTGGAAATCAAGGCCAACGATGGCGAGGGGGCTCTGCAGACGTTTCAGGACTTCAGGAATGCCGGCGGCGAAACGCTTCCCGCACCGGTGTGGCTTGAGTTTTGCCGTTTTCTGGAAACGCAGCCGGATATTTCGCGCGCTGTGGAAGAATATCTGGAACTTGCGAAATCGTGTCCGGCTGAGAAGCAGGGCTTGCTTGCGCAGATGGCCGCTGGCCGCATTTATCTGAAGCGCATGAACCGTCCAGCCGACGCGCTGCAATTGTACGAAGCCGCGCGGGCTTCCGCCATTCCGCACGCGGACTGGCAAACGACGATCGACCGCGGTATCGCCGAATCGCAAAAAGCCCAGCAACAATTGGTCGATACGCCGCAACAAATCCCCGCTTCTTAAGAGGCGGGCTGCAGCTGCTGTAGCCGGGTCTTCAAACCCTGAGCCTTTCCGCCGCACACTCACAATCGCTCTTCGCGATAAAAGCCTCTTTGCAAACACATGGGGCATGCCGATTGCATGTGACGGCCCTCCGTCGTAGAGTACCGGAGATGGATTTGGCGCGGACCAGTTTGGCCCATGAGCGGGCCATTGAATTGGAATCGGCGGATTTGTTTGGTTATAAGGAGAGGATGATGTCTATCTTTCAAAAAATGAGTCGCTACCTGCTGATCACAGTGGTGGGAGGCGCAGCTTTCCTGACGTTGGGCGCGGCGCGCGCCACGGACCTCAACCCTGCGGCAATTAAAATCGAGCTGCCCAATCAAATTAAATGGGAAGACGATATGAAGCGAGGCGAAAGCTCTGCGGTTCTGGCCGGCGATCCCGAAAAGCCGGGCATTTATGTGGAGCTGGTGAAGTGGCACGCGCATCACATGAGCCATCCGCATTTTCATCCTAATGACCGGTTCATCACCGTAATTTCCGGAACGTGGTGGGTGGGCACTGGAACGAAGTTCGATCCCGATAGCACCGTGCCGATCCCGCCAGGAAGTTATGTGCGGCACGTTGGCAAAGAGATTCATTACGACGGCGCGAAGGATGAAGACGTGATTCTGGAAATTGTGGGCGAGGGGCCAGGGACGGCCACGCCCGCGGAAGTGAAGTAAACGGTCCCCGTACGAAGCGGCTGAACAGGCCGCGGAAAAAGTATTGATTCTGTCATTCTGAGCGAAGCGAAGAATCTCTCCTTCTTTTATTGACTTATACGTACAATCGAAGAGAGATTCTTCGCTTCGCTCAGAATGATAGAATGCCGAGTTTTTCCGCAGCCTGTGAAGCCGTGACCCACATGCACTATTTATGAAACGGCCTCTGGCGACCTTCAATCTGGAAAGACGTGTCGCATACAAGCGGCCGTTAGGATCCAAAGACGATGGCATGGTTTAAGCGCGAAAAAAAGAGAATCGATCAGCCCACGCCGCCCGACGAGCGACGCGTGAAGACCGAAGGTCTGTGGACCAAGTGCGATAAATGCCGCGCGACGGTTTGGAAAAAAGATCTGGATGCAAACTGGCGCATCTGCCCGAAATGCCAGCATCATTTCCGCTTGACAGCGACGCAGCGCCTGGAACTTTTGCTCGATTCGCGCTGGGCGGAGCATGACGCCGCGCTCGCCTCGAATGACCCGCTGAAATTCACGGACACGAAACCCTATGCGGCACGCTTGAAAGAAGCGCGGCGCAAACTGGGTAAAGCGGACGCGATCATCACGGCGGAGGGTTTGCTCAATGGGCGGCCAGTGATTTGCTGCTCGATGGAGTTCGCGTTTATCGGCGGCTCGATGGGCGCGGTGGTGGGTGAGAAAGCGACTCGCGCCGTGGAAATGGCCATCGCCAAAAAAGTGCCGCTGGTGATTGTTTCCTCGTCGGGCGGCGCGCGCATGATGGAAGGCACGATCAGCCTGATGCAACTGGCGAAAGTTTCCGCCGCGCTTGCGCGGCTCGATGAAGCACGGCTGCCTTTCATTTCTGTGCTGACCGATCCAACCACCGGTGGCGTCACAGCGAGCTACGCGATGCTGGGCGATATCAATATCGCTGAACCCGGCGCGCTGATCGGCTTTGCGGGTCCGCGCGTGATTGAGCAAACGATGCGGCAAAAACTTCCCAAGGGATTTCAGACATCGGAATTTCTGCTGGAGCACGGATTTCTGGATGCCGTGGTCCATCGCAAGGATTTAAAGGCCTATATTTCCTCCGCACTCGATTTTTTCATGGCGTAAGCGCATGACCTACGAAGAATCGGTTCAGTACCTCTTCAGCCTGGGACGGGAACTCGCCTCTCCGCGCCAAGCCAGCGTGATGAAGTTTGATCTGATCAATATCACTGCGCTGTGCGAACACCTGGGACAGCCGCAACGCGCGTTTCAATCTGTGCACATTGCCGGAACAAATGGCAAGGGCTCTACTTCCGCGATGCTCGATTCGATTTTGCGCGACGCGGGGCTGCGCACGGGTCTCTATACCTCACCGCATCTTGAGCGGATTAACGAACGCATTCGCGTCGATGCCGAAGATATTTCGGACGCGGATTTTGCCGCTGCTTTTACGCGCGTGCATGACGCCATCGAGGAAATGCTCGCTTCCGGAAAACTTTCCGCGCATCCCACATTTTTTGAGTGCATGACGGCCATCGCCTTTGTGTATTTTGCCGCGGCCGGCGTGGAGTACGCCGTGTGCGAGACCGGCATGGGCGGGCGCCTGGACGCCACAAATATTTTGGTGCCGGAAGTCGCGGTGATCACGCAAATCGATTTCGATCACGAAAATTATTTGGGCCATTCCATCGAGGAAATTGCCGGAGAAAAGGCGGGAATCATCAAGCCGGGCGCGCGCGTGGTCAGCGCCGCCGAGCACCTGATCGCGCGCGTAGTGATTCGCCGCCACTGCGCGGAGCAATCCGCATTTCTGGTGGAAATTGAAAACGCGTTTTATCTGGAAAATGTGACGGCCAGCAAGGGTTGCTTTTCGTTTACCGCGATTACTTACGATTCCGGCGTGCGCATCCCGATTGCGTTAAAACTTCCCGGTCGCTTTCAGGTGCGCAACGCGCTGACTGCGCTTGCCACCGCGCGCATGCTGGCCGAACGCGGAGCGCCTCTCACTGACGACGCAATCTCGCGCGGCTTTGCCGCGGCCACGTGGCCGGGCCGGCTGGAAAAAATCAGCGAGCGCCCTGAAATTTATGTGGACGGCACGCACAATCCCGCAGGCGCGCGGGAGATCGTGGCGTTCTGGGATCAGTTTCTCCCGGGACGGAACATCATTTTGATTTATGGAGCGATGCGCGACAAAGCCGTCGACGAAATTGCCGGACTTCTTTTTCCGCGCGCTTCCGCCGTGATTCTCACCGCGCCCGCGCAGGCGCGCTCGATCTCGGCTCCATTGCTTGGAGAAATGACGGCTCACCATGCGCGGCGCGCGGAAATTGTGGCTGAGCCCGCGAAGGCGTTGGCTCGCGCCCTGCAGATCGCTGCGCCCGAAGATGTCATCTTCATTACGGGTTCGCTTTATCTGGTTGGCGAATTGCGCCGCGAGTGGATGTCCCGCAAAACCGGCCAGCCCGCTTCCAACTAGTTCCGACCTAGTAAGATCAGTGACAAGCGGCCTCGATCAGCCCTCGGCTAGCGCGCATCTCGTACGGCATTGTATGTTACCTGGGAACGCTAATCTCCTGATTGGCGCGCGCCAAAACGCCAATCGGGAGATTGACGTTCCCAGGATTGCTACGCACGTTCCTCGACACAGCGCCCTTTCAGCGAATAGAATAAAATTATTGTTCGACGCAGGAATTTGTTGCTCATTCGTGTGTGTCTGGAGGAAATTATTCGAAATTATTCGCGTTTTCATAATTCAGGAATTGGCTCCGATTTATCCCGCCGCAGCGTGCTGCAACGCATGGGCTGGGGACTGGCGACGACCGCGCTGTTACCCGCAGCCAGATTGTATGCGGATGATGTAAGCCCGGTCATGAAAGAACTCAGCGAGTACATGAGCGCGGCCCGCTCGCGCGAACTGCCCGAAGAGGTGATGGAAAAAACCAAGCAGCACGTGCTGGACACATTCGCCGCGATGGTCTCGGGTTCGCAACTGGCGCCGGGAAAGGCGGCGCTGAATTTTGCACGAAGCTACGGCGGCGAAAAAGTTGCCACCGTGGTTTCCTCGAATGTGCTGTGCAGTCCGATCGAAGCGGCATTTTCAAACGCCATTCAGGCCCACTCGGATGAGACGGATGATTCCCATACGATTTCCGGAGTGCATCCTGGAGGCGCGACGGTATCCGCGACGTTGGCGGCCGGCGAAAAATTCGGCATCAGCGGCGCACATTTTTTGCGAGCCGTGACGCTTGGCTACGATGTGGGACCGCGCGTAATTCTTGTTCTGGGCGGTCCCGATTATCAGACGGCGAGCCACAACAGTGTGCATAGCATCGGAGCTCTCTTCTCCGCCGCGTCCGCTGCGGGATGCGCCGCCAGCCTGAATGCAGAACAAATGCGCTGGGTGCTTGACTACGCCGCGCAACAATCCGCGGGCATTGCCGCGTGGGTACATGACACGCAACACATCGAGAAGGCGTTTGTGTTTGCGGGCGGCCCTTCGCGCAGCGGCATTACCGCTGCGCTGCTCGTGCAGGGAGGCTTTACGGGAATCGATGACGTTTTTTCGGGATCTGATAATTTCTTCGATGCGCATCCTCCCGCGGGAAATCCGGCCGGCCTCGTTAACAAACTCGGCGAGCACTACAACGTCGTGGAAACCAACATCAAGAAGTGGAGCGTGGGTTCGCCGATTCAGGCGACTCTCGACGCACTCGAAAATCTTCGCAAGAAGCATCCGTTTCAGGCGGACGACGTGCAGCAGGTAATTGTCCGCATTGAAACTCGCGAGGCGGGCGTCGTCGATAACCGCATCATGCCCGACGTTTGCCTGCAACATCTGGTGGGAGTCATGCTGTTGGACAAGACGGTTTCGTTTGCCACGGCGCACGACAAAGCACGCATGCAGGATCCGGAAGTGCTGCGCCAGCGCGCAAAAGTGCAGCTCATTCCCGACCCTGAACTTTCGCGCCTCATGCCGAAGCGCGTGACCATCGTGGACCTCGTGCTAAAAGATGGCACGAAGCTCAACGAACGCGTCGAAGCGGTCCGCGGCACATCCGACAATCCGATGTCGCACGACGAAGTCGTCGCCAAAGCCTCGGACCTGATGACGCCGGTCTTCGGAGCGACCCAAACCAGGAACCTTATCGATAAAGTTTTCAGTCTCGAAAAAGTTACAAACATAACGGAGCTGCGTCCCCTTCTACAACACGGCTAAGCTGATGCGGGTTCGGTTTCGAGGGCGCAATTTCGTTCCTCCGAAAAAACGAAATTGTGCAATCCGGTTTGGCGGAACGTCGTGTATGCTTTGGGCGTAAAATCGGAGTCTCGAGCGAATGAATTTTTAGTGAACCGCACAAATACAGGAAAAAGAGGACACTCCATGCGACTTCGAATGCTGCTCGTGGGCATCCTTGCTTTGGCCGGGATTACCGCCGCACAAACGCCCATCACTTCCGATCTTCACTTGCGAGGCGACCGTTTCAGGCCGCTGACATATAGTGAATTGAACGTCGAACAAAAAACTTTGATCGAGCACCTTCTAAGTGGTGAGCGCGGAACCACCACCGGACCCTTTAACGTTTTGCTGCGCAGTCCCGAAATGGGCTATCTGGCGCAGCACCTGGGGACTTACATCCGTTTTCGCACGACAGTGCCCATCAAATTGAATGAATTCGCCATTCTGATCACGGCACGGGCGCTGAATGTGCAATACGAATGGGCGGCCCACCGCAAAGCCGCGCTGAAGGAAGGTTTGAGTCCCGCCATTATTCATGCGGTGGCTGTAGGAAAGCGGCCCACTTCGATGCAGCCGGACGAGGCAATCGTTTATAACTTTGCTTCGGAACTCGTGAGAACGCATCAGGTCAGCGATCGCACATTTCACGCGGCGGTGGATAAATTTGGAGAGAAGACGGTGGTCGATCTGATGGCCACGATTGGCTACTACCACTTTGTTTCGTTCTTCCTGAACGTGGACCGCTACCCGCTGCCGGATGGCGACAAGCCGGAACTGAAGCCGCTGCACTAGGTTTTTGGCGGGCGACGTTCACTCCGACAACTCAAAAGAATTTCGCAGATCGCACCGCGCGAGAAGTTCTTTGCCGAAGTTTTGTCTATAATTACAGGCTGCTGCTCAGGAGAAAAAAGTGCCGACCCACAAAGTTGCTGTAGTCACAGGATGCAGTACCGGATTCGGACGCGTGATCGCCGAAACGCTGGCCCGCCATAATTGCCGCGTGTTTGCCGGCATGCGCGACATCAAGGGACGCAACAGCGAGAAGGCGCGCGAAGTGCGGGAATTCGCGGCGAAACAATCTCTCGCGCTCAGCCCAATCGAGCTCGATGTGACCGTCGATGCTTCGGTGGACAGCGCAATTGCCGAAGTCATTCGCGAAGCGGGCCAAATCGACGTGCTTGTGAATAACGCTGGACTGACCGTTCGAGGTCTCGCCGAAGCCGTGACCGTGGAGCAAACGCGCCGAATTTTTGAGACGAATGTGTTTGCCGTGCAGCGCATGAACCGGGCCGTGCTGCCGCACATGCGCAAACGCAGTAGCGGCCTGCTGATTCACATCAGCAGCCAGGCGGGACGCGTCGTGCTTCCGGGCCTCGGCACATATGGCGCGAGCAAAGCGGCGCTCGAATCGCTGGTGGAAAGTTATCATTACGAATTGGCGGCGCAGGGAATTGATGCCGTGCTGGTGCAGCCGGGAGCATTCGCCACGGCAATTGCGCAGAACGCGGACAAGGCCGCCGATGAGCAGACTGAAGCTGCGTATGGGGCTGGCGCAGAAATCACCAAAACGATGATGGGCAATCTCGGCAAGCGGCGAGATCCTCAGGAAGTCGCCGATGCCGTTCTCAAGTTAGTGGAAACTCCCGCCGGCAAGCGGCCTTTGCGCACCGGCGTGGGAGTGAATGGCGATTTCGTTGGAGAGTTGAATGCGTTCACCGATAAAATTCAAGTGACCGTCGTCGATTTCTTCGGGCTGAAGGATTTAACGAAGTTTAAATCGCACTAGCTCGAAAGCCTGGGAACGCCAATCTCCTGATTGGCGTCTGGGAGCGCGCCAATCAGGAGATTGGCGTTCCCGGCAAACACGCGATTCTGCGAGAACTGCGGGCTAGCTTTTACGAAATTTTCGCACGGTCATCCCCAAAAATGAAGGGGGGCTGAATGCATAACGCAAATCGCATTCAGCCCCGCGAATTTTTCCTGCATGGCTTCTCACAGCGAAAGTATTTCTAGAAATCAGCACGTTCCGCTCGGGCGCGTGGGCGTGCCCGTTTCCTGTGTCGGCAAAGTCTGCGGATTCGCGATAGTCGGGGGAACGGTGCCGGCCAAATTCGCCGCGCACTCGGTGAGGACCTGTGAAACCGCAGTAACCGGGCTGGGAAGATTGGGGACAGAAGTGTTGGGCGCCTTGAAATTAAACGCGCTCGTCAGATCGCCGACTGCTGCTCGGCGCCACGCACTTAAATTGGGAACCTCCGCGCCGAACCTCGTCTCCAAAAATCTCAATATGGATGTGTGATCGAAAAGATCCGAAGAAACAAAGCCGCCGCGGGTGTAGGGCGAGATGATCAGCATGGGAACACGAAAGCCCAATCCAATCGGCCCGGAAATTGCCGGCGACCCAATGGAGCTGGCATCAGGGACCGCCGCGGCTGTGATGTATTCGCCGGGCGTTCCTGGGGGAGCGGTTACAGGCGCTACGTGGTCGAAAAAACCACCGTTTTCGTCGAACGTCAGGAAGAGCACGGTTTTGGCCCAAATTGTGGGGTTGGCCATCAACGCGGAGGTGATCAACGCCAACTCGCTTTCACCGAACACGGACGGCGCGGGCGGATGATCCGACGCCACAGTGGAACCAATCAACCAGGAAACTTGAGGCAGATTGTTGGAGACAATATCCGCCAGAAAATCTGTCGGAAATTGTGGCCCGAAGGCTTTTTGGTAAAGCGTGGAAGTCGGATCCTGAAAATTTTTAAAATAAGGCAGAACATTGTCCGAGAGAATCCCGCCCAGCAAGTTTTCATCGGGAGAGGAATATACTTTCCAGGAAATGCCGCGCGCTTCCAGCTGCTCCGGCATGGTCGTATAGGTGAGGCGGCCGTAGAACGAGGCGCGATTTCCCACCAGAGTTTCAATCAGCGGGCCGCCATTTTTTCCATCCGGGTCGATCGAGGCGGCCATGGTGTACAGGCGATTGGGATCCGTCGGGCCCATCACGGAGCAGAAATAGTTATCGCAAATCGTGAAGGCGTCGGTCGCGGCGTAGTAAAAGGGAAGGTCCGTCCGCGTGTAATAGCCCATCGTGAGAATGGCGTCGTTGGCATTGCTGGCCAGGCGCGAGGTGACGAAGCCGTCCATGGCGCCATTGTCCCAACTCTGATGCTGTGACACCCAGTCATGAGTAATGTCGTGCGTACAGGCCGCGTTGATGGCGCCTGTATCCAGGTGGTAGGGCAACAATTTCCCGACAGGCGGCGTGTTCGTGTTTCCCGGATACGGCTGATTGAAGGCGAAGCTTTGATCGGCAAATCCGCGCACGCCGCGGTAGCTTCCGAAATAGTGGTCGAAAGAGCGATTCTCCTGGATAAAAATCACAACGTGCTGGACGTCGGATAACTGGGTGCATCCTGAAGTCACGGATGGAAGGTTGGATGAAAGTCCACCGCAACCATCCAAAACTGAAGCTCCGAACGCCGTAACCGCCGCCGCGCTGCCCAACCTCAAAAGTTCTCTGCGAGAAGGCTTCTTCAAGAACGCCATGATTGCCTTTCCGGAACCGCCCGCTGGAACGTTTATTGTATCGCACGCGCTCTCTTAGAAATTGAAGGAGGATACTGTATGCGGCTGCAATCACAGGAACCGGAATCACCAGTTCCTTAATACGTAATTCGATTACGGATTGCCGGTGCGAGAAGGGTCCGCGGCCGTTTTCGCCCATTTCGGGAATTGCGTGTGACGCGGCCGCGCTGTCCCTGTTGTTGAGACAGATCGGGTAGATCCCTGCAGTATTCCTCTCTATCTCCGGGCTTACCTTGTTGCTGGCCGCGCCCTCTCCGGTGCACGTTCCAGACAATCAAATCATGTGCGAATTGGGCAAAACTCTGCTAAACTGCTCACTTTGTTTAACTTTGTGCGAAATGGGTGAGGAGTTGTTATGGCTATGAAATGCTCGCTTTGCGGCAAGGGGCCTTCGTTCGGAAACGTGATCAGTCACGCGAACAATACGCGCCGTCGCCGATGGAATCCGAATCTTCAACGCGTCCGCGCTCTGGTGAATGGCGCTCGCAAACAAATCCGCGTGTGCACTTCCTGCATTCGGTCCGGCCGCGTCACGAAAGCAGCCTAACTGGCTATTTCCACATCGAAAAATCGCTTTGGCAGGCTCCATCCGGAGCCTGCATTCGGTTTTAATCGGTACAAGGAGACGACGTGAAGAACCGTGCGCGGGGATGGTTTGTATTGGCCGCGGCTTTGGCGGTAGTGTCTGGATGCCAGAAAGCGTCGCAACCTACGGAAGGCGTGTGGGCCATGGTGGACGGCGCACCGATCACGCGCGCGGAAGTGGACAAATATTACCGGTCTCAATTGAATCCCGAAGCGCCCCAGCCTTCGCAGGATGAAGCGCTCTCGTTGCGCCTGAATGTCCTCGATGAATTGATTAATAATCACATTCTGCTGGAAAAAGCCAAGGCGCTGGGTTTGCAGGCTGCTGACGGCGAAGTGGAAGACAAGTTTACCGAATTTAAAAGCCCCTATACGGAAGAAGAATTTCAGCGCCAGCTGAAATCGCGCGACTACACGGTAGACGATTTGAGGAACGACATCCGGCAACAGCTCTCCATTCAAAAAGTGATTAATCATGAAATCGTGGCCAAGATTGCGGTGACGGACCAGGACGTTCAGGATTTTTACAATCAGAACCGCGCGCAATTCAACGTGACCGAGCCGCAATACCGCATCGCGCAAATCGTAATCACGCCGCACAAGGACCCGGGTCTGCGCAATCGCAAGAACGATGATGCGACCACCGACGCGGAAGCGAAACGCAAGGCGGTGGCCCTCGAGCAGCAACTCACTAACGGCGCGGACTTCTCGCAGGTGGCCATGGATTATTCGGAAGACCCGGCAACCGCGGGCTCGGGCGGAGACCTTGGCTATGTCCCGGAATCTTCGCTTTCGCAGAGCGATCCGGCCCTGAAAAAGATGGTGATGTCCCTCAAGCCGGGACAAATCAGCGGCATTATTGCGTTGCGGGATTCGTACCGGATTTTGAAACTTGTTTCAAAGGAATCGCCGGGGCAGCGCGATATGAATGATCCGGCGGTGCAGCAATCGATTCGCGATAACCTGCGCAATCGCAAGGAACAGTTGCTGCGCGCCGCGTATCTGGCGACCGCGCGGAACAATGCCAAGATCACGAATTATCTTGCGCAGCAAATCGTGGAGACGGCGGGGAAAATGCCTGTCGTGGTTACGCCTAAGTAATTGGAATTGGCTTTAAGTGGCGCGGGCTTCAGCCTGCGGGGTTTGGTCCTTGCAAAGACTAACCCCCGCAGGCTGAAGCCCGCGCTGCTAAAACCTACCCCACAACGGCCAACACTTCTCCTGCATTTACTGTTTGACCTTCGCGAGCTAATTTCTCAACTGTGCCGGATTTAGGCGCGCGAATTTCGTTTTGCATTTTCATGGCTTCGATCACCAGCAATCCTTCGCCGGCGCTCACCTGCTGACCAACAGCCTTCAGGACGCGAACAATTTTCCCAGGCATGGGCGCTACCAGTTGCTGGCGCCCTTCCAGTTCCACTCCTGCGCCGCGAGCGCGCCTCCAGGATCGTGGGTCCGTAACCTGGGCCTGATACTCGCGGCCATCGACGCGCACTAAAAAACCTTCCGCGTTTTCTTCCGTAGTGACTTCGAGCGATCTTCCGTCGAGCAAAATGGAGTACGCGCCAGGCGAAACGGGTACGGCGCAAGCCGCCACTTGTCGGCCGTCGATGGTGAACTTTACGCGCGTGGAGCCGTTCGCGGGCGGCGTGAACTCTACGTTGCGATTGGCGCCGTTGATGATGATTTCATATTTCATGGTTTCCATTCGCAGTGTTGTATGTACGCCGCTATTCGCTGCGTTCGACCTGTTCCATGCGCGCTCGGCGCTTCCATAGCGATTGCGTGGCTGCTGCAGATTCGTCTGGGCCTGAAGCGTTCTGCGCTTTCAGAAATTGCAGCAATGCCGCAAGTGCGGCGGCGTCTTCGGCGACCGCGTCTTTTTCCTGCGCCTGTTGCTGAGCCAAAAGTTTGGGCAGCTTTTCATCGAGCCAGCGCGTATAAATTTCTCCGCGCGCAAAATCCGTGTCTCGCAGAATGCTGAGTAGCAGGCTGGCATTTGTTTTGATGCCGGTGACCGAATATTCTTCAAGCGCGCGATCGAGGCGTGCAATCGCTTCCGCGCGATCCTGTCCGTAGGCAATCAGTTTGCCGAGCATCGGATCGTATTCGGTGGAAACCGTAAACCCTTCGTACACTCCATCATCGAGGCGAATTCCGGGACCGGAAGGCGTACGGCGCGAAAGAATTTTTCCGGGTGACGGGAAAAACTGATTGGCGGGATCTTCAGCGTAGAGGCGGCACTCGACGGCGTGTCCGGATAGCGTGACGTCCTCCTGCGAAAAGGGAAGCGTTTCGCCAGCTGCGACGCGTATTTGCAGCTTCACCAGATCGAGGCCGGTCACCAATTCGGTAACGGGATGCTCCACTTGGAGGCGCGTGTTTACTTCCAGAAAATAAAAATTGTGTGCCGCGTCCACCAGAAATTCCACAGTGCCCGCAGTTGTGTATCGCGCGTGTTTCGCGAGCCGCACGGCAGCTTCGCCCATGGCGCGGCGCAGATCGGGCGTCATAACAGGGGATGGCGATTCCTCGATCACTTTCTGATGCCGGCGCTGCACGGAGCACTCGCGCTCGCCGAGGTAAACGACGTGGCCGTGCAAGTCGCCAAATATTTGGATTTCGATGTGGCGTGGATGCTCCACATATTTTTCCAGATACAGCCGCGCGTCGCCAAAGGCATTTTGCGCTTCGGAGGAAGCGTCACGCCACGCGCCCGCCATTTCGGGTTCGGCGGTGACGAGGCGCATGCCTTTCCCGCCTCCGCCCGCAACGGCTTTCAACAGGACCGGATAGCCAAGCGAGTCGGCAATCTTTTCTGCGCTCTCGTGATTCTCGATCGATTCTTTTGTTCCGGAAACCATGGGCACGCCTGCGCGCTCGGCGAGTTGGCGCGCTGCGGTCTTCGATCCGAGCCGCTCCGTAGCCTCAGGTGAAGGACCAATAAAGGTAATGTTATTTTCCGCGCAGGCGCGTGCGAGCGCGGGATTTTCGGCCAGAAATCCGTATCCGGGATGCAGCGCGTCGCATCCAGCGCGGCGTGCAACGTCCATCAATTTGTCAATGCGCAGATAACTTTCGCGTGACGGCGCGGGGCCGACAGGGTATGCCTCATCCGCGAGACGAACATGCAACGCAGCACGGTCCGCATCGCTGAACACGGCAACGGATGCAATGCCCATTTCGCGGCATGCTCGCGAGATGCGCACAGCAATTTCTCCGCGATTGGCAATAAGAATTTTTTTAAACATGCGTCACACCGCAAACATCCGAAGCTCGTAGGCCGTTCTGCTGTAGCCCGTCTCTTCAGAGGCGGGGGTTTAAATTTCGCTGCAGCAAGGTCGGCGTGTGAAATCCAAACCCCCGCCTCTCAAGAGGCGGGCTACAACGCCTCGACGTGTGCAATATAGAAGCGCAGAAGTGCAACATGTAAACCACGTCAAGATGCGTATGCTTTCGAGCCGAAACGCATTCTAACACGCCGCAGACGGGTGAAATGGACCGGTCAACGGGAACCGGCCGTTTTCCAAAAATTGAAAAGCTCTCATGGACATGCGGTACCCGGCAGCCGATAATTTCTCTCCCGGACAATGGACACAAACACAAAATTAGATCCAAAACCGCAGCGCCTGCTTGGCGGCTATCTCTTTGCCTTGTGCGTCTACCAGATAGGAATTTACTGCTGGCCCAGCGGCCCGCCATTTATTCTGGACCCGCGCGCGGGCATTCCCGTTCTGCTGATCAATCATTTCGCTTTCGATAATAAAGTGATTTTTCCGGTCGAGTGGATTACAGCGGCATGGCTGGTCGTTGCGGCCACGATGATTTTCTTTCGCGGAAGATTCTTGAAATCCTACCTCATCGTAGAAATTATTCTCGCCGCTCCGACTGCCTATTACATCAGCGTGTTAGCCGTGCGGCACGGGGGCGACTTCGCGCCGGGGTTTAAAGATCTGGTGCTAACCGCGCTGCTATTCATTTTGTTTTCATTGGGGCCAATGAGTCTGGCGATTCTACAGATTACAGCGAACTCGGAGAAGCGACCCAACTCCGCATTTCACATCTAGGGCGCGGCCAACCTCAGCGGCGTTGTCGCACACTTCTCGCGCATCGGTTTCTAGAAATGTTAAAGGTTGGGTACAGATTGCTGCTTCGCTTTGTTCAAGTCTTGCTGCTGCCTTTGATTCTGAGCGTTGTTGAGGACGACGCTCAGCGCGATGGCCGATGTTTTCTGGAGATCGAAATCAGAGATGGTTACATCGAGGCTGTAGGTGTAAGCCCCGTTAACTAGGCCGCCGATCACATTGCCATTCACACGTACCCAGCCCACGCATTGGGGATTTTTGGCGGGATCCTGAATTTGCGTGATCGGATAGGGAGCGGTGATCCCGTTGGGAAGGTTAAGAACTCCCGGCGACAGCGTCTGCGCAGCGAGGGGATAATTTCCCGGGCCGGCAAATTGGAAGTAATTTGAGCAAATTCTCATGGTTGTGGCGCCGACCGCCGGACTGGCCAGCTGCCCTTTTCGGTCATACAGCCACACTAAATTTAGGGCATTCACAGAACCTGTGGGGCTCGAATACGATTCCGTACCGTATTTTTGACGCAGCGAGGCCAGGATCTGATCGATAGTGGTATGAATAGTTTGGTTAAGCACCCGGTGGACTTGGAACACCTGTTGCGGGTTGGGAGGCAAGGTGATGCTTAAATTAATTGTTTCAGCCAAGCCAGCGTTGAGATTCTCCGGCGCCATCGCGTAGACCGCTTCTTTGTCGCCAAGCAGAACCGGAATGCCGATCTGGGCAACCGTTACGCGGTGCGCGGGGTCAAGCTTTTGCAGCAGCGCATACGCTTCCTGCGGCTGGATCCCGACGCGAATGCCGACAATATCCGGTCCGCCTGACGGAGCAGCGGTTTGCGCGTGTGCTGCCGGCCCCGCTCGCAGAACTACCATGAGGGCAAAAAGGATGAGCGTTACGCGCCGTGCCATTGTACTGCCCATGTATGAAATCCTCCGATCGCTTCCGAGCCTAGAGATTTCTAAAGCTGAGTGTTAATGGACTTCGACGCAAAGCGGAATGCGGACATGAAGCCATGCGGCTCTGCGCTGCTGTAGCCCGCCTCTTCAGAGGCGGGGTTTAGATCTCACACGTTCGTCGGGTGCACCCGACAATTTAACCCCCCGCCTCTAAAGACGCGGGCTACAGCACGTCGGAACCGTCAAACACAGGAACCGCCGCGTAACAGGATGTCAACAGATCCGGATGCTTCCTATCAGAGCGACGGTTTCGCCGAATTCGCCTTCTCTAGCTCAATCTGGTGCTGCCTGGCCGCGTCCGCTTTCTGGCCTTCGCCAATGGCGATCCCCGACCGACGCAAGAGTCCCTTCTCGATCAATATGGTTCTGGTGGTCTCGATTTCGGCTACGCCTCCGAAAGCCACATGCAGCTCAATTAAAGAATCGCAATATGTGGCCGGAGCGAGCGTGTTATGGAAGTCGTCACGCTGTACCCCTAAATACAAGTTGAGGCCATCGCCCTCGGCGTAATCCCCCTGGCAACCGAACGGGGTGCCATTGGTTGACGCGGTACTGGGTGTGGTGTGCACAACGTGACCCTGCTCATCGAATAGCCACACCATGGCGGTAATTCCGATGCCGCCGGTCATAACGTCTTCAGTTTCTTTGCCATATTTTTGCCGCAACGCATCGAACACCACCTGCTTAGCGATGGGCTGCACATACTGAACGTTGCGAGAAATAAAGTACGCAGTTTGCGGCTTATTCGGCTCGTACGTGTAGTCCACCAGGAAGCCGTCCGCAGATTGGGGAATGGCAGTTCCTACGCTGAGCCTGACTCCCGTGGGCGGCTTGCCCACGCCCTGGCTAATCGGCTGAAGAGGCGCCCCCGGATGGATCTTCTGCAAGACGGGATTTATTTCGGCGCTGGTTGCTCCAATGTGGAGTCCTCCGATGTCAGGAAGTTTTGAGGGGTCCAGCGGTCCAACTGGCGCAGCGACTTTACCAGTCGTCGAAGTATCCGAAGTTGGCGGGGTCCATACGGCTCCCGCGCCCTGCGGCGCACTTGTTGACGCACCGGAAGCGGCCGGAGCGTTCGCTGGCTGGGGCGATCCCGGCTGACTTGCCGTATTGGCTGGAGCGGCAGCGGGCGCGCTTGCGGGTGCCGCGGCCGGTGCGTTGGCCGGCGGTGTGGTTGTCGAGCCGGCCTGCTGCTGTTTGGCCTTCTTATACGCGTCCTTGGCCGCCTGAATCGGATTCTGAAACTGCGCGTTGGCTGGCGCAACGATACACGCGGCAAACGTCGGCGCCACCAAAAGGAAGGATAATTTTCGAAGAATTGACTTTCGCATCGCGTTCCCCGCTTTCTTCATTCTCTCAGCAGTCAACCGCGTCTTCAGGCTTAGCCGGACCTTATATCTGCGGCTTCACCTGATTGGACCTTTGAATTTCCTGCTGGCGGGCCTTGTTAAATTCAGCCTTTTGCCATGCGTCCGAGGCCTTCGCGGAGCGCACGACGAGCGGCAAATCGACAATGTCCAGCACGAGGCTATTCACAATCTCCGTATTGGGCATTGTTACGGACACTCCGACGTAGGAAGACGCGCAAAATGTCGACAGCCCTGCTGAATCTCTCATTACCGATTCGTAATAGCCTCCGCCAGAGCCCTTGTTTCCACAACCAAAAGGAGTGCGATCGATGATTGTGGCGGAGGGACTAAGCTTTCCGCCCTCATCGAACATCCACCACATCTGCATAATTTGGCTATCGTTCGTAGCCGGCGCTTGCGCGGGGCCTGTGGCGTACGTCTCCTTGCCATATTTCTGGCGCAGCGCCTCGACCAATACGTTATGCGCCACGTGCGGCTGCGGAGCGATCCGCGTCAAATGCCAGACGACCTGCTGATTGGGCTGTGCGGTGAAATCGAGCTGAGCCTGGTCAAGGCCGGTACTGTCCCTCTGAACGCGGTATAAGCCTACAGACGAGGTATGCTGTGGGCCCAACACGACTCCATTCAATACATCGATATGGGCATTCGGATACAACTTCTGGAGAGCCGCTTTCGAGTCCTCCAGATTCATGCCCACGTGGATGCCGCTAATGTCAGGGAGTTTCGAAGGATCGAGCGGCCCGGTAAAGGCGGTGGGCGCACCGGACGGGGGAACGTAGGGCGCGGCGGAGCCTTGAGGCTGGGTTGCCGCCGGCACACTTGCCGGTTGTGCGCCAGAGGAACTTGGCGTGGCCGAAGCGGAAGCCGTAGAACTCGACTTTGTGGGCGACACGGTCGCAGCGGTGCTTGCCGCGCCCGCCGCCACATTTGCCACATTGCCTGAGGCATTGTTGACCTTGGCGTCGCAATTGCTAGTGGCGCTGGCTACCTGTCCCGCATTTTGCACGACCTTCTTTTTCCCAAAAAGGGAACCGAGGTTGGATACGGTGTTGGCCGCCTTCGAAGCTGCGGATGCCGCGGTCGCTGCCGCATTCTGATCGGTGGACCCTGTGGGGTTGGTGCAACCGGGCTGCGTCTGCGCCGAAGCCGGTGCCTGTGAGGTTGTCTGAGCTGCCACGCGGCGCGGCGCGGCGGCACTGGCGAGCAGCACGAAAGCCATTAAAACAAATTGAAACTTGGGCAATTCCAATTCAAATTTCATCGTTGTAATTTCCCTTCACGAAAATTAATCCTTCCGCAGGAAAAGCGCCCCGATGACCTTACGACTTTGCCATGCCGCGCATCATTGTGTGCGGACAACCACCAGGATGCTCAATTTGGGGTGAACCGCTTGCCCCCGATCGTAGAGCAAATCCCATTTAATTTGCGCGGCAATATATCACGACCCCCTCGAAGAATAATACCGATTTCGTGACTCTAACCCACCGCATTCCATAGAGATTACTATGGTGTCCGGCGCAGTTTGGAGGCGCCGCAGTTACGTCCGGCACAAATTTCTAAAGGGGGATATTGCCGTGTTTCTTCTTTGGGTTAGTATCGCGCTTGTTTTCGAGAGAGCGCAGAGCGGTAATTAATTTTTTGCGCGTCTGCGATGGCTCGATGACGGCGTC
>Ga0075522_10001283_pt1 | contig 19146 bp, 13 predicted proteins | sample NGEPerA_FD_74796 | JGI IMG/M metagenome (GOLD analysis project Ga0075522, IMG submission 74796) | Arctic peat soil microbial communities from the Barrow Environmental Observatory site, Barrow, Alaska, USA - NGEE PermafrostL2-A | ecosystem: Environmental > Terrestrial > Soil > Wetlands > Peat ... | reverse complement strand
CCGGCGATGGCCTGGCTCGCCGTAATCAGCTTGATGGCCTACGTGGGATCGTTCGCGATCAGCTTGGGGCCGATTTTCTGGCTCCTGATTTCTGAGATTTATCCGTTAAAGATCAGAAACTCAGCGGAAGGGCTGGCGGCAACCTTCAACTGGGGAGCGAATTTGCTGATCACCTTGACGTTCCTTACGCTTGTGGAAAAACTGGGGCCCAGCGGAACGTTTTGGATTTATGGAATCAGCGCCGTTGCGGCCGGAGTGTTCTCTTATTTTTACGTTCCCGAGACGAAAGGCAGAAGTCTCGAGGAAATCGAGGAGTTTTGGCATAACAAAAGTCAATTTGCCGCGGCTCCTCACGAATAATCATTATTTTCTACACTTCATTCGGTTTTTTCATGGAATTCACTTGATTTGCGAGACTTACTCGCAGTGCATGTGTTGGATTACATGTGAGTGCAGCTGCGATTGGATGATCGCCTAAGATTTTCCTACAGGTTTTCCCCACGCGAACTAAAGCGTCTCCTTCTGCTGCATTTCCGTACATATTGGTGCGCGGGAACTAAGGGAAAACGTCTTCATTTGTGCCTTTGCAGCGAGCGACGAACGATTTTTGAACCGGGTGAAAAATAAACGATTTTGTGAATTTCTAACCGTGAAAACGCGCGAATCGCACGAAAAATGCGCGAGCGCAGATTTTAAAAGCTTTGATATTCAATCTAAGAAGTGGCTAATTTTTGGTAGGGGACTATTCAGGGTGGAATACAACTTTCACCCGATTTATCGAAAGCTATCTTCCGTGGTCTCTTAGGGGCGGAGATTGTGGGTGTTTTTTGGAACAGTTGGACGGCTTGGTTCCTAACTGAGCGTCGGCCAGATTTTCCAGTCAATCTTGAATGGGATCAGCAACTGGGACTGAGAGTGGCGAAGCCTTGTCCGTTATGCATATTACTTCTGAAGAATACGAAAATTCAAATTTGAGCAGGGTGCTACTGACTCCGGAGTGGTTCGCGATCCGCACCCGGCCACGGCACGAAAAGGCAGTCGTCAAACAATTAGAATTCACGCGTGTTGAAACTTTCCTCCCCCTCTGCACCGAAATGCGGTCTTGGAGTGATCGGCGTAAAGAAGTCGACTTCCCCTTATTCCCCGGTTATGTGTTCGTCCGGTTTGCCAACTGCAGCCATACACGCTTGTCTGTCTTTCAAGCGAGGGGCGTGATTGGTTTTGTGGGACCGAACAATAAAGCCACGGCAATTCCGACTCCACAAATCGAAGCGCTACGTTCTTTAGTGGATGCTCAAGTTGATTTTCGTCCTCATCCGTACCTCAACGTCGGCCAGCGAATTCGAATCGGAAATGGAGCCCTGCAAGGACTGGAAGGAGTATTGGTCCGGGTGGCGAGCGATCAAAGCCTGATCGTTTCCGTCGACTTGATTCACAAGTCGGTCGCGATTCGTCTCGAAGGGTACGACGTGGCAAGTCTTTGAAACTAATTTCATCATTTAGAAACTTAGAAGGTGGGCTGCAATGATTCAACAGAGTGGTGATGCACTGACTAGTTTCTCATCTGGACCGATTGGTATTTTGCCGAGTACGTACGGTTCCTGGTTTCAGAAACCTAACTGGAGCCGCAGAGGAGTGTGGGTATACGCCGCGGAACTCGCGCTGGCGGCGATCTCCTTTTTGGCAACGTCGGCATTCTTCGGGAACTCAAGCGCTGCGTACGTGCCAGCCAAGGGAATTTTTTCATTTTTTCTGGCCGCCATGTTTTTCCGTGGAATTGCTTTTAAATATTTTGGAGTTTGTGACCGGTCCTTCCGTCATGCGGGAATTCCTGATGTGGTCGCCATCGGAAAAGCCGTGGGAACGAGCACCCTCGCGCTCTACCTTACGTCCATGTTCGTCGAATTCCGTGGCGGCATTTCATTGCCCGGGCACATGCTGATTGGCGACGCCATTACGACGTTCCTACTGCTTTCCGCGCTTCATTTTGGCGCCCGGATTTATCACTTTGGCGCGGAACGTCCGGTTACCGCCGTCTCCTCCGTACGACGGGTTATTATTTTCGGCGCAGGCGATGCTGGCGCGTCGGTTCTGAAGGAACTCATCGACAGCCCACGCTCCGGGATCGTGCCCATGGCGATTCTGGACGACGATCCTAAGAAAAAAGGGACGCTGATTTGCGGTGTTCCCGTGGTCGGTGGTTTGTCGAAACTTTCTGATACTTTGTTTGCGTTCCAAGCTTCGGAAGTTTTGATTTGTGTGCCGAGCGCTACCCAAGTGCAACGCCAACGCGTTCTTGGCGCTTGCCTGAAGTGCGGCATTCCCGTTCGGACTCTTCCGGGCCTCGCAGATTTGCTCAACAATCGTGCCTCCACGCGCGATTTGCGCGCCGTCTCCATCGAAGAAGCCCTGCAGAGAGAACGATTTATTCCCGACCATATGCTTGCGAAGGGGCTCCTGAGCGATAAAGTCGTGCTCGTAACGGGCGCAGGTGGCTCCATAGGCTCCGAACTTTGCCGGCAGATCGCCGCTGCAAATCCGAAGCGCCTCATACTTATCGATAAGTCCGAAAATAGTCTTTTTTATTGCCACATGGGACTCGGAGAAACGTTTCCGCAACTTGAAATCACGCCCTTCCTGGTGGACGTCACAGACACGCACGGTATTCGAGATGCAATTCTGAGCCAGCAGCCGGATTTTGTATTTCACGCTGCTGCCTACAAGCATGTGGGCATGATGGAGTTGCACCCGGATCAGGCCATACGAAACAACGTGGTGGGAACCAGAAATGTTTTGAATGCCGCGATCGAAGCAGGCGTCAAAACATTTGTGAATATTTCCACGGACAAGGCCGTAAACCCCCGCTGTTTTATGGGGTTGTCGAAAAAGCTCACGGAACTGCTGGTGAAGGAATTTGCCGAGCGCCACGGTGTGCGGTATATGAGCGTACGATTTGGAAACGTGGCGGGCAGCACAGGCAGCGTTCTCCGCATCTTCTCCGAGCAAATCAATAAAGGCAAGCCGATCCGAATCACGGACCCGCATGCGACGCGCTATTTCATGAGCATACCGGAAGCTGTTTCGCTGATTCTCTCTGCGGCTTCGATCGGCAAGGGCGGCGAAACTTTTATCTTCAATATGGGTACTCCGGTAAATATCTATGAGTTGGCCCGCGCATTGACTCTCTTCGCGGGCATCGTTCCTGGCGAAGAACTTCCAATCCATTTTACCGGCCTCAGAGAGGGCGAAAAAGTGGCCGAAGAATTGTGGGAAGAATGGGAATGCCCTCAAGCCACGGAAAATCCGCAGGTCTTTAAAATTACCGGGTCGAATCCATTGTCCATCGATATTCTCTCGGCCGTGCAGCAGCTTCAGGAGTACCTGTCCGTTCATGACCAGATCAGCATGTTGGATTACCTGGACGAAGTTGTTCCGAGTTTCGCGTCGCAGCGAGCTACGGAGTCAAAACAGGTAGTCAGCTACGCGGAAGAAAAGCTCGCGAGGATTGCCGGATGAAGATTCCACTTTCCGCACCAGACATTCGAGAACGCGAAATGGAATACGTGAGTCAAGTGATGAACTCAAATCACCTCAGCATGGGCCCGTGGCTGGACAAGTTTGAGCATCAGTTCTCTCAATACGTCGGAACGAAGCATGCCATTGCCGTCAATAGCGGAACGTCGGGATTGCACCTTTGTGTTCGCGCACTGGAGATCGGACCGCAGGATGCGGTGATCACGACGTCCTTCAGTTTCGTAGCGTCGGTTAGCTGCTTCCTGTACGAAGGTGCGCTGCCCATTTTTGTCGATATCGATCCGCAAACTTTGAATTTGGATCCTGCCGCGGTTCGCGAATATTGCCAGAATCAATGTGAACGCGCCGCAAATGGGACCCTCATCGACCGTCAATCCGGAAGAGTGGTGAAAGCTATTCTTCCCGTGCACGTATTTGGATTGCCGTGCCCGATGGACGAGATCACGGAGATTGCCCGCGAGTACGGCCTGGCGATCATCGAAGATGCGTGCGAAGCGCTGGGCGCTGAATTCGACGGCCAGCGCGCCGGAACCTTCGGCAATGCAGGCGTGTTCGCCTTCTATCCCAACAAGCAAATGACCACGGGTGAAGGCGGAATGATCACAACGAACGACGACCGCATCGCGGAGTTGTGCCGCAGCATGAGGAATCAGGGACGCGATACGGACGGCGCATGGTTGCGGCACGTGCGTCTTGGATATAACTATCGCCTCAGCGAACTTCACGCCGCGCTCGGCGTCGCCCAGTTGGAGCGCATCGACTCGATTCTCGTTTCGCGCGCCGAAGTGGCCGACCGCTACACCGAGTTGCTTTCGGGACAGCCTCAGTTACAGCTACTGGAAACAAATTCGCGAATGAAGCGCAGCTGGTTCGTCTATATCGTCCGATTTCGTTCCGGCTCGCCGGAACAAGTACGGGACCGCGTGCGAAAGTTCCTTCGGGAGCGCGAGATCGCAACCCAGATTTACTTTACGGCGATTCACCAGCAGCCCTTTTACACAAAATGTCAAACTGGCGCCGCGCCCTCCCTTCCTCATACAGAGCGTGCGGCCAGCGAATGCCTGGCGATACCGTTTCACTCCAGGCTGAGCGAGACGGAAATCAAGTTTGTGTGCGATGCAATCCGGGAAGCACTGGAACCTCAAAAACAAGAGTCGTCGGCTAACTGCGTAGCTGCCCAACTCGTTTCCACGCAAGCGATGGAGACGTAACGCACCATGTCGATACAATTTGTTTCAGGACTCATGGCTCTAGTTTTGTGCCTCGGAACTCTTCCCGCTGTGAAGCGGTTGGCGCAATATTTCGATCTGTACGACGAGTTGGGCCCTCTTAAAATCCATAGCGGCTCCATCCCTCGCCTGGGTGGAATCGCAATGTTCGCAGGATTTCTGTTTGGAACTCTGACGCACTACGTTTTTGGCGTCAGGTTGAATTCCCTCCCCTTATTTGTTTTTGCGCCCGTCTGGGTCGTCGGACTGATCGACGACATTAAATCCCTGGGCGCCGGCTTTCGTTTATTCACGCATATCGCAGCGGGTTCCGCACTCTGGTTCGCGGGATGGCGTCTGATGTGGTTCAGTTCTCCAATTTTAGACCTGCTGGTTACGAGTTTGTTCGTGGCATTCATGATTAACGCGTGGAACCTACTGGACGGAATGGACGGTCTCGCCGCTGGAACCGCGATCATCGTTTCGATTGGTTTTCTGATGATTTCTGCAGCAGAGGGAAACGGAATCGGAATATTGTTTTCCGCCTGCCTGCTCGGCTCGTGTCTTGGAATGCTTTCGGTGAACGCGCCTCCCGCAAAAATGTTCATGGGGGATTCGGGAAGCACGCTGATCGGAATCGTGCTGGCCTTCCTTTCCTTGAATTGGGTAAAGACCACAACAGATCCACACAGCATCGCGATCCCGGTGCTTTTTCTCAGTGTTCCGCTGGCGGATGCGTCGCTGGCAATTTTGCGGCGCGCCCGAACGCCAAAGCTAATTTTCGATGGAGACCGGCGCCATTTCTATGACCTGCTCCTGCAGCGCGGTTTATCGGTTGAAAGTGTGTTGCATATTTCCATGGCCGTTACGGGAACCCTCGTTCTTTTAGGATGGATGTGCGTCCATCAAATCATCAACTTGATGATCACGTGTATTGCGGTTGCTCTCAGTCTGGTTTCAATTGCTGTGCTGCTCGGGTCGCTACATCCTGAAGGCAAGACGTTACAGGCAAACCGGCAGGAAATCCTTTAGGGTCCGCAGCCGAATCGACGAAGTCTATTTCAAGCTCAATTGGAGACCGGAATGTCTTCCTACAACAAAATGATTGAAAGTGTTTCACCGTATGATCCGCGCAAAGCGCTGAGCCGAGAGACGGCCAGCCAGTCTTATTCGTACGCTCGCCGTGAGCTTCCGTCAAATGACGCCGCGGTATGGCGGCAATGCGTTCGAATTTTTCGCAAGCATTGGAAGGTGTCTGTCGCTTTCATTTTGCTGGTTGAGCTGATTTTAGCGGTCCTTGTGATCACCATGGACAATACGTATCAAGCAAGGTCCGTGATTGACGTGGAGCCCCCGATGGCAGATTCCATGGGTCTGGATCATGAGTCCTCCGTCAGTCCTGCGAACGCTCCCGCTTATCTCGACACGCAAACCGAAATTCTTAACAGCGACGGACTTGCGCTGAATGTTATCGACAAGCTCCACTTGGACCAAAACCAGGCATTCCTGAAACCGTCAGTCATTCAGCGAGCCGTCGCATGGATCGAAAGCGTGTTTTCATCCAAAAATAATGGCAGCATGCCGCGAGACACCGAAAAACTTCTTACATTGTTTCACAAGAATATGTCGGTGGGAGAAGTGAAAGGCAGCCAACTGGTCGAAGTTCAATTTGAGAGCACTAGCCCTCAGCTGGCTGCGGAAGTCGCCAATACGACGGTCGAGCAATATATCGATCTGACTTATCAGAGTCGCTACGAAGCCACTTTGCGGGCCGCGCAGTCACTCTCCCCGCGACTGGCCGATTTGCAAAACTCGGTCAAGCAGTCCACCGATGCCCTTCTGGAATTTCAAAAGAAACACGCGGGCGCCGAGTTGGGATCCGTGGCACCGACAGCCCCGGATGGAACTTCGAGCTTCTCAGGGGCATCGAGCAGCAACCCGATCGCGACTCGCGTGAGTGAATTGAACCAGCAATTGACGGCAGCGATGGGCGAACGCTTGCAGCAAGAATCGTACATGAAACAAATCAAGGATGGGAACGTCGATTCTCTTCCTCAGATGAAGGACAGCCCGTTAATCCAGGGACTAACCAGCCGCTTGGTGGATAGCCGCGCGCAACTTGCACAGGCCCTGGGCGTGTACGGAACCAACAACCCGCAGGTTCGCAAACTGGAATTGGAATCCGATGAATTGAGCAAGCAACTCGATATGGAGCGCGCGCGAATCGCGAGCCAAATTCAAGCTGCATATAACTCCGCACAAAACCGCGAACAGCTAATTCAGAACACGCTGCACGGGATGAAGGGACAACTCGACCAGTCGAACGCGGATATCGTGCAATATGACGCGCTCAAGCGCGAAGCTGATGCGACTGGAAATCTGTACACCACGCTGTCTTCGCGAACGAAAGAGCTTGCACTGACCGGGGCGCTGAACTCGAGCAATATTCGCGTTGTAGATCAAGCACGCACTCCCCTCTCGCCTGACGGTCCGCATCGTATACGAATCCTCGGCTTTGGGGCTCTGTTCGGACTCTTCGGGGGCGCAATCCTTGCCTTCGCCGCGGAACAAATGAATGACACGGTATCGTCCGTTGAAGATTTCAGACAGTGGTCCGGATTGCCGACCTTAGCTCTCGTGCCGCAAATTTCGGTTCCTGCATCGAGAGCTTCGCTGGGAACCGGCAAACCGACACGTATGGCGTTGAGTAAATCCATGGCCGCCATTCGCCTGAATGGAATGAAATTTCTTACCGAAAATCCGAACTCTCCGGAATCGGAAGCTATTCGAAATCTCGAGACAAGCATTCGAATTCCCTATTCGTCCGTCAGCCGCGCTGTACAAACGATTCTAGTTACTTCTTCGCTGCCGGGTGAAGGAAAGACGACCATCGCAACGAATCTGGCCCTGGCGCTTTCACGGCATGGAAAAACGTGCCTGATCGATGGTGATTTCCGGCATCCGTCCATTACCTCTTCGTTTGGACTTACAGCAAGGATTGGGTTACAGGATTTACTGACAAGCCCCACCAATTCGCTGGATGAATCTTTGAAACCGGTTCCGGAAGTTCCAAATCTGACTGTGTTGGGCGTTGGAGCACGGATCCCGAATTCTCTGGAATGCTTGACCTCTCCGCGCATGACGGATCTCGTCAGTGAGTTGAGAACCCAATTCGAATACATCGTTTTGGATTCGCCTCCGATCATTCCATTTTCTGAAGGACGCTGGCTCTCCACGGTTTCAGATGCATCGATTCTCGTGGTCCGTTGCGATTCCACCGAGCGAACTGCTGTCACGTTCAGCTTGGACATTCTAGAAGACCTGAAAGCAAATGTCCTTGGGGTTGTCCTGAATGGCGTGGATCTGAAGGAAGAATATTACTCATACGGAATGAAGGATTACGGGTCTTACGCCTCGAAATAGCGCGTTCAGGCTCGTACTGAATGGCCATCATGATACGCACGCAGGAATTTCTAATGAAACCTGCGTTGGGAGGAATGCAATGTCTAAACAATTGTCGATTTTTTTGATTTCCGCAGCTTTTGTTCTGATGAATGCGGTCACGGCTGGAGCCCAGATCAGTTCAACGAACCGGTCCACACTTCCAACTCCAAGCAGGTCTTCCGATCAACCTACCTCTAATTTTTACGGTGGATACCAAATCGGCGTCGGCGACATTCTGGATATTCACGTTAATGACGAAGAGGAAATCTCGGGACGATATCAGGTTGATCAAAACGGAAAAGTAAAAATATCGCTCCTTTCCAGCCCCCTTGACGCGGCCGGCACTACAACGTTCGATCTCGCTTCGCGCATCAGTCAAGAGTTGAAAACGCAGCAGATTCTACGGGACCCTTCGACAACCGTCCTGATTCTCCGCGCCGTCACCCAAAATGTTTCCGTGCTGGGAGCTGTGGTGCGGCCCGGCGTTTATCCGGTAGAGAAACCCACAACGCTGCTCGATGTAATTTCGCTCGCCGGCGGCTTGGGTCCGAATGCGGGTAATTCACTCACGGTTTTCCACGGCTCAGATGCAGCGGGATCGACCGCAGCGACCGCCGCCGCTCCGGGCGCTCCGCTTTTAACTGTGAACATCAACGATCTGCTTTCGGCCAAAGATCGATCGACTAACGTTATGGTCCACTCGGGCGATGTGATCACCATTAACACGGCGCCTGTTGTGTTCGTTGTCGGATCGGTTGGCAGACCTGGCGCGTTTGCGATCCAGGATCGCAGATCGCAAATGACCGTTCTTCAGGCCGTCGCGATGGCCGAAGGCCCGACGCCCAACGCGTCTCTCGGAAAAGCAATTATTATTCGCCAATCGACAAGCTCCTCAGCACGCCAGGAAATTCAGATCGATCTGAAAAAAGTGATGAGGGGCAAGGACACGGATCAGGTCCTAGAAGCGAATGATATTTTGTTTGTTCCGCAAAGCGGCCTCAAAGCCAGCGCGCACAGACTGGGCGAGATGGGAAGCCAGGCTGCCGTGGGCGTCGCATCCTACGCCCTAATTTTCTAGTTGTAAAAATCCAAGGAGATGAAACGCAAATGGAATTGACTTCTACTGTTGTACGCAAAACGAAACCGAGTATTTCTTTCTTTGACCTTCAGGCGCAGTTCGCGACAATCCGAAGAGAGATTCTGCAGGCCGTAGAATCCGTTCTGGAAAGTCAACATTTCATACTCGGGCAACAGGTAGAACTGTTCGAGCAGGATGCGGCCAAATACGTTGGGGCCCCATTCGCCGTGGGTTGCGCATCGGGCACGGACGCCCTGTATCTGGCGTTGTGTGCGCAAGGTATCGGGCCCGGCGACGAAGTGATCGCCACGCCCTTTACATTTGTAGCGACGGCGGGCTCTATCGCGCGCACCGGAGCAAAACCGGTATTCGTCGATATTCTGCCGGACACATTCAATATCAATCCAGCGCTCATCGAGCAGGCTGTAACTCCGAATACGCGCGCCATCATTCCTGTCCATTTGTTCGGACTCTCCGCTGAAATGGATCCGATTATGTCCATCGCCAGGAAGCATTCGCTGGCAGTGATCGAGGATGCGGCTCAGGCGATCGGCTCAACCTATCACGGAAAACAAATCGGAAGCATCGGCGATTTCGGTTGCTTCAGTTTCTTTCCATCGAAAAATCTGGGTTGCGCCGGAGATGGCGGCATGGTCACCACGGTGCACAAACCCATGGCAGACAAGCTCAATCTGCTGCGTGCACACGGAACGAAAAAGAAATACCACTCGGAAATTATCGGAATGAACAGCCGCCTCGATGCCCTGCAGGCCGCCATTTTGCGCGTAAAAATTAAGTATCTGGATGCATGGACAAAAGGCCGCGTGGAGCACGCAGCGCTGTACTCGCAACTGTTCGATCAATACGGTCTTTTGGATTTTGTAACCGCGCCGCAGGCGCCTCTCGGTTTTGGACACGTTTACAACCAATACGTGATCCGCTGCGAAAAACGCGACGGACTGCGCGATTACCTGCAGGAACACGGCGTTCCAACCGCCGTTTATTACCCGGAGCCTTTGCACACGCAGCCGGCATTCGATTACCTGAAATACGCGGAAGGCTCCATGCCGGAGTCCGAAAAGGCTTGCACCGATACGCTCGCCCTTCCCATTTATCCGGAACTTCCGCCGGAAGATCAAGAACGCGTCGTGCAAACGATCTCTGATTTTTATAAGTCGAACGGCCAAAATGCCAGGGGGAATGGGAACCATGAATGATCACATCGCAGTTGCCGTCGTAGGTTGCGGATATTGGGGAAAGAATCTCGTCCGCAATTTCCACCAGCTCGGAAGACTGCGCGTCATCTGTGACGTGGACCAGGCCCAGTTGGAAAAATTGCAACAGCAGTACGAGGGCGTAGATATCTCCACTTCGTACGAAGAAGTCCTTCGGCGCGAGGACGTGGAAGGAATCGTAATCGCCGCTCCGGCCGAGCAGCACTACAGCCTGGCCAAGCGTGCGCTGGAAATGGGCAAGGACGTCTTCGTCGAAAAGCCTCTCGCCCTCAAGGTCTCTCATGCGGAAGAGTTGACGGAGTTCGCGCGCAAGAACAGCCGCATCTTAATGGTCGGTCACTTGCTTCAGTATCATCCGGCGATCACCAAGCTGAAATCTCTGATTCGCGAAGGCGCTCTCGGCAAAGTTCAATATATTTATTCGTCGCGATTGAACTTCGGAAAACTGCGCACGGAGGAAAATATTCTCTGGAGCTTCGCGCCGCACGATATTTCCGCGATTTTGCATCTGCTGGGCGAGGAACCGACTTCCGTGGCCGCGCACGGCGGAAATTACTTAAATGCGAATGTGGCGGACGTCACGCTGACCAGCTGCACGTTTGCCAGCGGAGCGACGGCGCACATTTTCGTCAGCTGGCTGCACCCTTTCAAAGAGCAGAAGCTGGTGATTGTCGGCGATCGTCAGATGGCGGTATTTGACGATATGCAGACCGAGCGCAAGCTCGTTCTCTACCCACATAAAATTGAATGGCTCGACCGTCATCCCATCGCCAAGCAATCCGAGGGACAAGTCGTTCCGCTTCCGGCGCTGGAACCGCTGCGTCTCGAATGCCTCCATTTTCTCGAGTGCATTTCCACGCGCCAGACACCGAACACGGATGGCAACAACGGCGTGCGCGTCCTGCGCATTCTGAATGCCAGCGAGCGCTCACTGAAGAGCAACGGCGAAGTGCAAACGGTGAAGGATGTTAAGCCGAACTACTACGTCGATCCCACGGCTCGGGTTGACCAGCCGACGACGATTGGATCCGGCAGCCATGTTTGGCATTTTTCACACGTCATGCCGAATTGCGTGATCGGGGAAAACTGCAATATGGGGCAGAACGTACACGTAGCCTCAGGCGTGCGGATCGGCAACAACGTAAAAATCCAGAACAACGTCTCCCTGTATGCCGGAGTCGAGCTTGAAGATGACGTTTTCTGCGGCCCGTCCATGGTGTTCACCAACGTGACGAACCCGCGGAGTTTCGTGAACCGAAAAAATGAATACAAGAAGACCCTCATCCGGCGCGGCGCATCCATGGGCGCAAATTCGACGATCGTTTGCGGAACGACGATCGGCGAGTACGCATTCATTGGCGCCGGCGCAGTCGTCACTCGCGACGTCCCCGCGTACGCGTTGATGGTTGGATCCCCCGCAAAGCGAATCGGATGGATGTGCAAATGCGGTGCGCGATTACAGCCGGTTGCGGAACACGCTCATTGCGAGAGTTGCGGTCAGCATTATTCCGTGGGCGCAAAAGAACTTAAGCCGACAGTGCCCCCTGAAGTCGCGGCTCCTGAATTGGAAGAAAAAGCAGCCGCTACGCGCGCGGCTTCTCTTTCCAACTCAGCAACATAACAAAAATTAATTTCGGTCCGTATCACGTGCGATTGATTCACTGACTTGTCGTTTACGCCCAAATCGTAGTTGGCAGATCGGTTGAATAAAACTCCATGTCCACAAAAATTGTTTCCCAAACAGGATGCGAACCAGTTCTAAAAGAAACAAAGCCGCGTCAGATTCAGGCCGTCCAGAAGGTTCCGAAGGTGGTCACTTGCCAGGTTTTGAAGCAAGAAGAATACCCGGAATGGGACGACCTGATTGACCGGTCTCCTAACGGAACGATTTTTCATTACTCCTGGTGGCTTCAAACGACATCGACGGACTTCTCAATTCTCGCCATCCGAAATGAGCGCGGCGCGATCGTCGCCGGCATGCCGATCCCATTCGAACGCCGACCAGGACTAAAACTGTTCCGTTCTCCCGGACTCACGCCGTACCTCGGGCCGGTTTTCGACCTGTCCAACATCGACAATACCTGCGACCGCCTGCACTTCATGCGGTCAAACGGTGAATTGCTCGCACGAAACATAAAATCCTTCGATAGCGTGCGGTACGTGGCGGGCGCCGCGGCTCCCGATTTGCAAGGGTTTGTGTGGGCGGGATTTGGCGTCCGACTCGCGTACACGTTCCGTTTTCGTTCCACGCACACACCTGATCAGATTACTGCGGGCATGACGCAGACGCATCTCCAAGAACTTACAACAGCTTTGCAACTCAAGCTAACCATCGTTCGAGACGACGGACTCGAAGATCTCGTTCAACTGAATCGGAAAAGTTTTGAGAAGCAGTGTTTGAAACCGGCCTGTTCGGAACATTTTCTAAGGCGGTTGTGGAATGCGGCCCATTCGCAGGAGCGGGCTCATCTATACATTGCCAAAACAGCAGACGGTGATCCAGTCGCCGCACTTTTGACTGTGAACGACAATCGCACCACTTATCAAATCGTCTCCGCGGTGAACCCGGAGTTTCGCAACATTCCCGGTGCGTACCTGGTTCTCTGGAATGCATTGCAGGACACACTTCTTGCGGGTCGTGACTTCGACTTTGAAGGTTCAAGTTTGCGCGGCGTGGAATGTTTTTATCGGCGCTGGGGCGCAACGGCTGTCCCGATATGGCGTATGGAAAAGGCGGGGTCGTGGCGGGGCGGGGTCTTCCACTCCTTTAGTGACCGCCGCGAATTAAAGGCTCTCAGGAAATAGATAAATTCAGCTGGGGCCACAACTAGCACGCGCATTTTATGAGGAGAATCATGGGTTCATTTGTAGAACCGAATATGTCACCGCGGGGGCGCGTCCACGTTGCAAACCATGTTCCCCTCCTCGGAGCGAACGTCCGAATCACACCGCAAGCAAGATATTATGCGGTCGCAGAATTGGCTCGTCGTGCAGGAATCACCCGCGAATTTTTCAAGACCTGGAAGGTCACCACGACCCCAGAAGCGACAATTTTTGAAATTGCAAATGGCACACAAAAGTTTATTCATTTCCCGCACGCGTCCTCCAAAACGCTTAAGGCACTCGCGGAAGGACGGCTGAGTTCCATTACCGTTCCGCTTGCGACGAAAATCGGCGAGGCGGGCGGGCAGCAATTGTCGCATTGTGTAGTTCCCTTTGTTTCGGATGAATCGGGAGAAAACCGCCCTCTATTTTATCTTTCTAAGCCAAATCATCTGGAATGCGCGCTCGACCTTCCGTTGTCAATTTTATTGACGCTCTCCCGTTGGGAGGAAACGCTGGAAATTCCTCGCGATGGACACGGGCGTTTCCAGGCAAAAGACAGCATCACCACCGCAGGCGCATTTCTTGATCGTCCAATCGTGGATGAATATGGCCTGGCATTCGAGCATGCGATGTCTCTTCTTTTTCCTTCATGGAAAAAGACTACTCGAAAATTGAGAATTAAAGTCAGCCACGATGCCGACCATGTGGGCATCCCGTTTCGCTGGAGGACCGCATTGCGCCATTCCGTCCGCTCCGGCGCGATTCACAATTCCTTCCGCGACGTCTTAAGTCAATTCAGCGGCCTGGATCCCTCGGAGTTGAATTCGATTCGTGCCATCGCGCTCGTTTCAAAACGGCATGGGCTGAATTCCACGGTCTACTGGAAGGCAGCGCCGCCAGGACCGAAAGATAGCGGCTATGATCCGCGCCACAACAAAGTACGGCAGATGGTGAAATGGCTGGACGACGCGGGAATTGAATCGGGAATTCATCCGGGTTACAACACCTTCCGTGCTCCCGAAAAATTGCGACGAGAGGTTGCGATTCTGCGCGACACGCTCGGAACCCGCCCGCTGGGCGGGCGCCAGCATTATCTGAGGTGGTCTCCCGACACCTGGCTGGATTGGGAAAATTGCGGCCTGTCCTATGACAGTAGCGTCGGATTTGCGGAGCAGATTGGATTTAAGGCGGGAACTTGCATTCCCTACCAACCCTGGCTGTTTCCCCTGAACCGTCAGGCCGATCTCGTCGAAATTCCTTTGCTGGTGATGGATCGTACGCTCCTTGCCTATATGGGGCTGACCAAGAGCCAGGCGGTACAAGAAGTTAATCAGGTGGTAGAGCGCTGCCGCATGGTGGGCGGAGTATTTACCATTCTTTGGCATAACGACGCGTTCCTCAATCCGTTTTATCGTGATGTGTATTTAAGCTTGCTCGGAACTTTGTCAGGAATTGAAAATTACAACTGGCAATCCGATCCGGTTCCGCTGTTCAGCTAATTGACGACATTCCACAACTATGGAAATTAAACCCAAGCAATTGCTGATCTTCAGTTCGGTTCTGGTTGGATTATTCCTTCTGGCCAGCGTATATTTTGGTTTCTCGCTGGAGCTTACGCTGCTGGGTCTCGCGGCGATGGCCGTAGTGCCCTATTTGGTAATTCAGTTTCCTGAGTGGTTTCTGGTCGCGGCTCTATTCGTTCCTCAATGGAAAACAGTCCTCGGGTTCGGCTCGTCCGGTGGATCTACAGATCCGACTGTAATCATGTTGATCTGCCTGGCAGTTGGATTGCTGTGGCGGACGCTGATGTGGTTTGGCCGGATCGGCTATGGCGAACTTCGCGGAATGTTTTCCCGGCAATTCTTTCAGATCGGCGCCTTCGTGTTTTTTGCCGCGCTTCTCTCTGTCAGCTACACCTATACCAACGCTCCTAGTTACGGCGGCACAAAGCTGTTTCGATTTCTGCTGATTGGAGTGCTTCTTTTCATTTCGCCGTTTTTCATTCTTCTCAAGGAAAATGATTTTCTAAATTTTGCCAGACTTTTTGTTGGAGCCGGAGCAATCACCGCTGTCGCCCTTGTGGCTTCGCTTGGAATGCGCAGCCGCGATGCGGATACGGACATCACCCGAATCGGCGCTGGCTGGCTGGTGGGCATGGCTCTGCTTCTGTTGATTTTCTATCCACTTTCGCAGAATCCGCGCCGCCAACGGATGTTGCTGATTTGCCTGTTGCCCGTGCTCGTTGGCGGATCGATGGCCGCTGCGGCCCGCGGACCTATTCTCTCCCTCATTCTGTGCGTATTTCTGGGCATGGCCAATTTGATCAAGGTCGGAAAGCTGCGAAGTTCCACGGCGCTTTCGATCATACTTTTTCTTGTCGTGGGAGTTGGCGGAGCGTATTTCGTCCTTAGGCAATTTGACGCGGATAAATTCAACGCCAAGGCCACTGAGCTCGAGACAATGGCATCGGGCGGTTCGGCCTCAGGTTCGGCGGCCAAGCGATTCGACTTTTATCGCGCAACTCTTGCGGCGATACCCAATCAGCCGCTGTTTGGAACAGGAATCGGGAGCTGGGGCGTTTTTTATTATGGAAGTGACGCCAGAGGTTATCCCCACAATCTTCTATTGGAAATTGCCTACGAAGAGGGACTGATTGGACTCGCTGCGTTCCTGGTTCTTTTATTCGCGATGGGTGTCGCACTCGTCAGAATGATCAAAGCGTCGCATTCTCACTTTCTTGTTTTGGGTCTTTTGGTCTTGTATTGCGTGCTGGTCAGTTTGTTCAGCGGCGATCTGGACGACAATCGCGTGATGTGGTTGTGGATGGGGGTTGGATTAAGCGTTTGCCGCATCGTGCAAAACCGCATCAGCGCCTATCGTCAGGTCCAATGGGAAATCAGACAGCAACAGGGGATGGCGCCTAATCGATCATTTCAGACTCCTGCCTATTCTCGTCAATTTGCAACGGCACAAGATCGATACTCCGTTCAGAAGAAGGATCGAGCGTGGCGAGAAAAATTTGTATCCTGACATCGGCGCATCCTGCGTTCGACGTTCGCATTTTTCATAAAGAAGGCAAGTCGCTTGCGCGAGCGGGCTACGAAGTCACGCTCATTGCTTCCGGAAGTGCGGATGGGACGTACGAAGGAATTACGCTGAAGTGCCTGCCCGTCTGGAAGAACCGCAAGGACCGGTTGCTGCGCGGATTGACCGCCGTCTATCGCCTCGCCCTGAAAGCCGATGCGGATGTCTATCATTTTCATGATCCTGAACTGATTCCGGTTGCACTGCTGCTGCGCGTCCACGGCAAAAAAGTCGTCTATGACATTCATGAAGACCTGCCGCGAACCATTGGCTATAAGCCTTACCTTCCGCGCGTGCTGGATAAGCCCATTTCACGCACTGTCCAAGTGATCGAGAATTGGGCCAGCGGAAGATTTTCTGCGCTGGTTACAGCCACACCGGTAATCGGAGATCGCTTCAGCAAGCGAAATGGAAACATTGCTGTGGTAAATAATTATCCAAAGATGGAAGAAATTCAAATTTCCGGTCGCGGCGATTCGCACAAAAATCGCGCGGCAAATCTGCTGTACGTGGGGATGAGAATTACGAGATCGCGCGGCGCCGAGGAAATGGTTCGCGCCATGTCCTTGCTTCCGGAACATTTGCGCGCGAATTTGAGGCTGGTAGGCGGCTGGGATAGCGCGGAACTGTCTTCGTCCATTCAAAAGACTCCAGGATGGAGTTCCACCACATTCCTGGGACTTCTGGACCGCGACGGAGTCGCGGGCGAATTGCAGAAAGCATACGCAGGCCTTGTGATTTTACATCCCGAACCAAATTACGTAGCTTCTCAGCCCGTCAAATTGTACGAATACATGTGCGCCGGACTGCCGGTAATTGCCTCGGACTTCCCCCTGTGGCGGGAAATCGTAACGAAAGCGGGATGCGGTTTGCTCGTGAATCCGAAAGATCCGCGCGAGATCGCCGAAGCAATGACCTATTTGCTGACCCATCCGGACGAAGCCGAGGAAATGGGCCGCCGCGGATTCGAAGCCATCGTCGACCGCTACAACTGGGCTCAAGAGGAAGAAACGCTGCTGCGTTTCTATAGCAAACTGCTGAGCCAGGACGCAGCCTTGGAAAAAAGTTTAGTAGGTAGGGGGCAAACAGCGTGAAATTCCTGATTTTAACTCAATATTTTGCTCCGGAAATTGGAGCCTCGCAGGTTCGCCTTGCATATTTGTGCCGCGAATTAGCCGAGGCTGGCCACAAAGTCGAAATTGTCACGGGCATGCCACACCATCATGCGGACAGAATTTTCCCGGAATATCGGGGGCAATTTCTGTTCGACGGAGAATGGGAAGGCTTGAAAGTGCATCGAACGTGGCTCTATGCATCCAGCAAATCCAACCTAAAACGTTTGATGAGCTATGCGTCATTTGCATTGACTTGTTTTTTTGGAATGGCACGATCGGAAAAGCCGGACTTTCTTTTCGTCGATTCCCCACCTCCCTTCCTCGCGGTTCCCGGCTGGATCGCCGCAAAACTGTGGAACGTGCCGCTCATCTTCAATGTGGCGGATCTCTGGCCGGATTCCGTGCGCGATCTGGGAGTGATGGGCGATGGGTTTTTGATGAGGATGGCATTTCGCCTGGAGCGCTGGATTTATAAGCATGCCACGGTTGTGACGGCCGTAACGGAAGGCATTCGGGAATCGCTGCTGAAATCCAAGGGGCTTCCCCCGGAAAAGGTTTTGTTTCTGCCGAACGGCGTGGATACCAGGTTATTCCGGCCCACACCCCCGGACGAGAATCTGAAGAAAAAGCTCGGGTTGACTGGCAAGAAAGTCATTCTGTATGCGGGCAATCACGGATACGCCGGAGCGGTTGAGCAGATTTTGTATGCCGCCCAAGCTCTGCGTGACGATAGCTCACTTCATTTTTTGTTGGTCGGCGAGGGTCCCGAGAAACTGAAGCTGATTGAACTGGCGGCGACCCTTGGGCTGAATAATGTCACTTTCCACAATGAAGTGCCGCTCTCGGAAGTCCCGGCCTTTGTGGCCTTGTCCGATATGGGCGTCGTCACACTTCGCAAATCGAAAGTAATGGCCGGTGCGCGTCCCGCGAAGGCCTTTGTGATGATGGCGGGAGGGAAACCCATTGTCATGGCAGCGGAGGGCGAGGCGGCCCGATTGATTCAGACGGCGGGTTCGGGAGTTGTCGTGCCGCCTGAAAATCATGAACAACTTGCGAGTGCGATTCGAACGCTTTTCCGACATCCGGACGTGGCCGCTCAAATGGGTTCGAACGGCAGAAAGTATGTAGTGTCGAACTTCCAATGGTCTTTGCTGGTTCGAAACTGGATCGCGCAGCTTTCGAACATTCCGGCGTTGGCCGCCCGCTCGAAGAACGATGTGAATCATGCGGAAAGAGAAACGCGCGCAGGCCTGTCCAATGACTAGGCCGCAGACCCTCGCAACGGCATGCCTGGCTGCAATTCTGATTGTCCAGGCCGCGATGGCAGGACAAGTATCGGGCAAGATCATCACATGGGGCGGGAACACTGCGGAATGGAACCGTACTCTGCATCTGGGCGCTCTCAGGCTAGGGTGTTCGGATCCGCCGGCCAGCTGCGCGGATTACGCACAACAATTTTCCAAGTCTCAAGGCGTGAACAAAGTTTTTCTGAGCATCCTGCTGCAAGCGGAAAAAACCTCGGTGTATGTGCGCGAATATAGCCGATTGAGTTTGAGCCATCCCGCTTTATACGAAGTTGGCATCGATGATTTTGTGGGGCAATGCGATAAACTGAATATGAC
>Ga0075522_10001282_pt1 | contig 19148 bp, 20 predicted proteins | sample NGEPerA_FD_74796 | JGI IMG/M metagenome (GOLD analysis project Ga0075522, IMG submission 74796) | Arctic peat soil microbial communities from the Barrow Environmental Observatory site, Barrow, Alaska, USA - NGEE PermafrostL2-A | ecosystem: Environmental > Terrestrial > Soil > Wetlands > Peat ... | reverse complement strand
CGCCAAGACCGCGTTGATGATCAATGCCGAGCATCCGGCGGAAGTGCTTTCCCATGGCGGCACGGCGGGAACGACCACAGCCACCGTCCCGCTGGAATGGTATGCCGGCGGATCGGAGCGGCCCGGGCTCGCGAAAATCACCGCCGACGCCTTTCACGAATTCGGCGTGCCGGTATGGGCCACGCCCAGCGAAAAGCCGCCCGGCGGCGATCTGGGACGGTTCTATTGGTTCGTGCCCGGCCTGGTCGCCCAGTCCAACGATTTCGTGAACATGCACACGGCAGCAGACACGCCGGACAATGTGCCATGGACCGGGCTGGAAGCGATCACGCGCGCCTATGCCAAGATCATCGATGGCGTGAACACACTCCCGCTGGCGGATTTGCAACGGCCCGCAACCGCCGATCCCAATGCGCCGGCAACCCCGCAAGGCTATTTGAGCCTGGCCAATTGCCAGGCCTGGGTGAAGGATTCGACGGCCAATTGCGTCCAGTGAACGGAGAGGGACATGCAGGCAACCATTCGATCTTGTGTGCTGGCCGCCATCACGTCGGTGTGTTTGCAATCCGGCGTCTCGGCCGCAGCGCCCGCGACGCCATCGGCCGATGGCTCGCATGATTTCGACTTTCTGATCGGCGACTGGAAGGCTCATTTGCGCCGGATGATCGATCGAAAGACCGGCGTCACCACAAGTGATCCGCGTACCGGCACCTGGGTCGAATATGACGGCGTTTGCAATGACAAGAAGCTTCTAGACACCAACGCGAATTTTGAGCAATTCGATGTCCTGGCGTCCAAGACGCATCTGCGTTTCCGGGGGCAGGCGCTTCGCATGTACAATCCGGCATCGCACCAATGGAGCATTTATGGGCTCGACCTTGATAAGGGCGAACTGGGTCTTCCACCGCTCATTGGTCAGTTTGCAGGCAAGCGCGGCGAATTCTTCGATTCCGAGTTGCGCAACGGCCGCATGGTTCAGGTTCGCTATGTCTGGTCCGACGTCACACCAAAGTCGGCTCACATGGAGCAGTCCTTCTCGCCTGATGGCGGCAAGAGCTGGGCGGTGAACTGGATCGTCGATTTGTCGCGATAATCAGCGCAGGCGGCAAGACCGCTGGTTTTTTGCGTCCTGAGTTCGTCGCGCGTCCTCGCGTGCTTTTCGCACGCTCTGGTCGACGCTCCTGCTCAGGCACAAAATCCTGCGCGGCGAGCGGGTGTTCGCGTCTAACGCGACGTCACGGCTCCCAGGGGAACAGGCGCGGATTGACCAGGGGCGGCGCGCAGTCGTCCGGCAGCACGCAGCCGGTTGCCGCGATCAGGGCGTCGGCTTGCGGCCCGGCGGGCGCGGCGCGGTCCAGCACGGCCAGCCTGGGCTTGAAGCAATCGCGCAGCGGCTCGAAGGTTTCGGGCTTTCCGGCGCCTTCCAGAAGTGCGGGAATTTGCAGCCACCCCATCAAATCGGCCCAGCCGCTGTTGGGCGCCAGCATGATGCGGCAGGATTTGAGGTAGCCAAGTTCGCGGGCCATATGCCCGTCGGGGCGCGACGCATCCCAACTGGTGCGATGGCCGGCGGGAATGATGCAGCCGCCCGGATGGCCATAGACCAAGAGGTCCAATCCCAGATGCGCGGCGATCTCTTTGGCGCTGGCCAGCATCCATTCCGGATCGCTGTTGCGTTTTTGCTCAATGCCATTGACCACGTTGCGCAGCTGTACGCCCACATGCGGGGCGATGGATTCCGGTGGGGTGACGAAGCTGGGCGGCAGGAAGCTGGGCGGCACCGCGACGCCGATGCGATATTCCCAATTGCCGATCGCCGAACCCAGGAAGGACAATTGCTGGCGGTCGAAATCCAGCAGCTTGCGCGAATCCGCATGAAACCATTCCAGGAACAGCTTGCGGATGGCGATCTCGGCCAGCGCCTGGGTGGTGACTTTCCTGATTTCCGACAGATGCACCGTGATGGTGCCGGTCTTGCCGTCGAAGCGGTGTTCGATGCCGATGTCGCCCGATTCCAGCGGCGGGATGTGCAGCCCGCCATGGCTGCTGACCACGCCATAGGCCGCCAACACCTGGTCGGCGGCGGCAAAGAATTCCGCCGCCGCGATCGCGCTGCCCTCGGGATAAAAGGTGGGTCGCCGTGTGACGATCTTCCAGCCATGGCGCAGCCAGGGTTCGACCTGGGCCAAATGATAGCGGATCTCGAATCCCATCTCGCCGAAATAAGGCGGCAACAGGCGTTCCCCGCCCAGGCGCCCGGCGGGCAGGGGCGCGTCGTTGGCGGGCTCTTGATTCAAGAAGAAATGCTTGATGACGGCGCGGTAAAGCTGTTCCGCAGGCGCGCGAACGCCTTTCGACATCGGAACAGCCATAGAGATCGCCTCGCCTGGTAAGGAGCTCTATCAAGCGCGATTATGGTTAATCTTCGCTAAACGAAGATCGAGGAAACCTATCCCCATGGTCGCCACCAGGTTCCCCCGATGACGCCTTCGCGTGTGCTGCTGATCAAGGGCGTGAGCCGCTACGACGTGCTGAGGGATTTTACCGATGCGGTGGCGGCGGCTTTCCAGGAGCGTGATATCGAGCCGGTGGTGTTGGATACGGCATCCCTCAAAACCCACGATGAAATCCACGAGGCTTTGAAGGCGGTAGGGCCGGTGGATTTGGCCTTCACCTTCTATATCCTCGGTCATTATGTGGACCCCCAGCGGCGCACGCTCAGCGAACTGATCGGGGCGCCGGTCGTTATCCAGTATGTCGATTATCCGCTGTCGCTTTTGGAAGCTCTCGAAAATACCGACAGTTCGTCTGCGATCTTGACGGTCGATCCCAGCCATGCGGAAGCGATTCTGAAGCTTTACGGACCCGAGCGCTTCGCCCATGTGGGGTTCAGTCCTCATGCGGGAACCGGCGAGCCCTTTGCTTTGCCCGCTTCGACTGCCGCGTTCGCAGAGCAACGGCCGATCCACATCCTTTTCAGTGGCACCTATTATCGCCCCATTGATCCGCCCTGGAAGGATTTTCCCGCCAACATTCAGCGCGCCTTTGCCGAGGCGGCGGATTATGCGACATCCCAGGAGTTCGTGCCGGCGCTGGATGCGCTGGACGCCACCTTGAAACGGATGGGGCTTGATCCCAATCTTCCCGATCCGTCCATCCGGCAGGTGCGCCTGTTGGCCGATAAGGTGCATGAATGGGTGCGCGCCTTGCGGCGGTACAGATTTTTCGAGACGGCAGCCAAGGTCGGTTTGCCGCTGACGGTCACGGGCGCCGGCTATGACGATGACCTGCCGCGCTTTCCCAACATCGACTATCGCGGCACATGCGGTTTTCACGACGCCATCCAGCTGATGCAGCAGTCGCGCATGGTGATCAACATCAACGCCAATTTCGGGCGCGGCAGCCACGAGCGGCCCTTCACCGCCATGCTGGCGGGCGCGGTGGCGGCCTCGGACTTCAGCACCTATTACGCCGATCAGTTCGATGCGGGGCGGGAGATGATGCTGTTCCGCTGGCGGCATCTGGAAGAGGATTTGGCCGGCTTGCGTGACCTGGCGGAGGACCCGGCACGGCTGTTCGCCATCGCCCAAGCCGGGCAGCACAAAACTTCTCTAAATCATCGCTGGGCCAACCGGATCGATGCCATCATCGCCCCGGCCGGCAAAGCCTGGTAGCAAGAGGCCAATCCATCTCGCAACGGATGGGCTCTCAGCATGATGACTTACTTCGCCGCCCAGATGGACGTAGCCGCGCGTCGTCAGGTTGGGGATGGTGATGCCGGCAATCTTCGCTAAATGGGTGTTACTCGATCCGGCCCATGTCGATGGCGTTCTTTGCGACCCAGACAGCCCGGTCATGGCTGCCGCAGCTTTCCGACGCCCAAACCTCGGAGTTGCGGCCGTCATGGCTGATCAGGCCCTCATCGCGGCGCACCCGGGCGGTGAATCGCGTTTTGTCCTGGTCGATCACGATCTGATATCCGAGATAGGCGATGTTCTCACTCATAACGCACCCCTTGGTCTGACAATCAGCCGCCCTCGACAAGGCGGAAAAGATTTCGCGTGCTCAGCATCGTGCTTTCATCGGCGCTTCGTTCGTCCTGACCGACGCCGATCCGATAGCGCGAATCGTATTTCAGGGTTGCCTGTCCGTCCGCGCGGCGTGTCACCGTTCCCAGCAACCATTGACGCCGGCCCGAATCCCATATCGACCAGCTCTGGCCTATTTCGACCGCCGCAAGTTTCATGTCCATCGTTCAGCCTGACGCTTTCGCGTATCCCTCATTCCAGCGCGTCCGTTCGGGCTCGGTGCGGTAAGGATTGGATGAGATGCCCGCGTTCTTGGAATCGGTCCGGGCGTAATTCCACCCCTCCGCATAGATGCGGCTGAGCTGGTACGCCGTCTTGGATTCATTCGCCATGGACGCGCATTACTTCCCGCCGATTCGTGAGGCGCTCGCCAAATGAAGCGTGCCGGCAATGCGCGGTCCTTGGCGGAAGGGCGGAATGACGCGCTTGTCCACCAGCGCGATCTTTCGATCGGCTCGTGGAAACGCTTTGGTGGGGGTCTTGAAGAGGCTGGAAAATGCCATTGATGCTTTCTCCGTACGGGCGTCCCGTATCAAGACGGACGCCGCTGTTCTTTGCGAAGGCGATGATCGCGTTCCGCCGGAGCGACCGCGTCCTTCGGATTGGTGTAGAAGCGAGAATCTAGACGGCGCTTAAAGCGCGACGGTCTTCCGGCGTTGTTGGGAACACGCAAACTATGCTTTTGTTCCCGCGATGAAGACAATTCTTGCCGCGCTGCTGCGGAATCTTCGGCGCTGAAAAAAGCCGGCAGGAGCGCCGAATCGGAATTTTTCGGAACATTTTTCATTACACACCGTTAATGCACTGATGGATGTTACGCGAGGTGATTTTGCTTCCGCGCGTTCCTCCTCCTCAGGAGAAATTCTATGAAACTGAATCTTTTGCTGGCCGCCACCGCGGCCGCAACCGCGATCACTTTTGCATCAGCATCGGCGCAGCCCTATGGGGCGCCGCAGAACAACAATCCCTACAACAATGCCGGTCAGCGCAACGATATCGGCCCGCGCGACCCTGGCAATTATTACAGCCAGACTGACCAAAACGGCTATTATGACCGCAATGGCTCCTACCGGCGCATGAGAGGCCAAAATGATCCGCGCGGCGGCAACTATGGCCCCAATTCGGGATCTTACTATCAACAGGGCGCCTATGAGCAGGATTGCCATAGGGGCAACGCGGCGACAGGCACCATCTTCGGCGCACTGGCGGGCGGACTGATCGGTGGCGCGGCAAGCCATGGCAATGGCGGCGCGGTTGTCGGCGGCGCGGTTCTCGGCGGGTTGCTGGGGAATGCCGTGTCAAAGGACATTTCCTGCGACGATCAACCCTATGCCTTCCAGGTCTATTCCACCGGCCTCAACGGTGATGTCGGCCATCGTTATAACTGGAACCATAACCAAGCGCGGGGCTATTTCATCCCGACACGGGAATATCGCAGAGGCGGCATTGTTTGCCGCGACTTTACCGAGACCACCTATCGCGGCAATCAGGAATTGACGCATTCCGGAACGGCTTGCCGGGCGCAGGATGGAAACTGGCGCTTCGACTGAGGCGCGGGCCGCAATACCAGCGGTCACGATTTCCATCTGAAACTATCAAAACAAAAGGCCCGGTGTTGCCACCGGGCCTTTCGCTTTTCTTGAGTGCAGAGCGCTGGACTTAGAAGTCCATGTCACCCATGCCGCCCATGCCGCCGCCGCCCGGCATCGCCGGACCGGATTCGCGCTTGGGACGCTCGGCGACCATCGCCTCGGTGGTGATCAGCAGAGCCGCGATCGATGCCGCGTTCTGCAATGCCACGCGCACCACCTTGGTAGGGTCGACGATGCCGGCATCGATGAAGTCGGTATACTTCTCGGTCTGGGCGTCGAAGCCGTAGGTGTTCGACTTCTGCTCCAGCAACTTGCCGACGATGATCGAAGCTTCCTGGCCCGCATTCTCGACGATGATGCGGATGGGTTGCTGGATCGCGCGGCGCACGATGGCGATGCCCTGGGTTTGATCTTCATTGTCGCCGGTCAGGTTGGCAAGGTTCTTGGAGGCATAGAGCAAAGCGGTGCCGCCGCCGGGCACGATGCCTTCCTCGACTGCTGCCTTGGTGGCGTTGAGCGCGTCGTCCACACGGTCCTTGCGCTCTTTCACTTCCACCTCGGTGGCGCCGCCGACGCGGATCACCGCAACGCCGCCGGCCAGCTTGGCCAGGCGTTCCTGCAGCTTTTCCTTGTCATAGTCGCTGGTGGTCTCTTCGATCTGGGCCTTGATCTGGGCAACGCGGGCCTGAATGTCGGCCTTCTTGCCGGCACCATCGACGATGGTGGTGCTGTCCTTGTCGATGCGGACCTTCTTGGCCGAACCCAGCATGGTGATTTTGACATTCTCAAGCTTGATGCCGATGTCCTCGCTGATCACTTGGCCGCCAGTGACGACCGCGATGTCTTCCAGCATGGCCTTGCGGCGATCGCCGAAGCCCGGGGCCTTGACCGCCGCGACCTTGAGGCCGCCGCGCAGCTTGTTGACCACCAGGGTGGCCAGCGCCTCGCCTTCCACTTCCTCGGCAATGATGAGGAGCGGACGGCCAGACTGTACCACTGACTCAAGAACCGGCAGCATGGGCTGCAGGCTGGTGAGCTTCTTCTCGTGGATGAGGATCAGCACATCCTCGAGCTCGGCGGTCATCTTTTCGGCATTGGTGATGAAATAGGGCGAGATATAGCCGCGGTCGAACTGCATGCCCTCGACCACGTCCAGCTCGCTCGCCAGGCTCTTGGCCTCTTCGACCGTGATCACGCCTTCATTGCCGACTTTCGCCATGGCCTTGGCAATCATGTCGCCCACTTCCTTGTCGCCATTGGCCGAGATCGTGCCCACTTGGGCGATCTCTTCATTGGCCTTGACCTTCTTGGAGCGCTTTTTCAGGTCGGCGACGACGTGTTCCACCGCCTTTTCGATGCCGCGCTTGAGGTCCATCGGGTTCATGCCGGCCGCGACCGACTTGGAACCTTCGCGCACGATGGCGCGGGCCAGCACGGTGGCGGTGGTGGTGCCGTCGCCGGCGACGTCATTGGTCTTGGAGGCGACTTCGCGCACCATTTGCGCGCCCATATTCTCGAACTTGTCGTGCAGTTCGATCTCCTTCGCCACGGCCACACCGTCCTTGGTGGTGCGCGGGGCGCCGAAGCTCTTGTCGAGCACGACATTGCGGCCCTTGGGACCCAAGGTCACCTGGACCGCGTCGGCGAGGATATCGACGCCGCGCATCAGCTTTTCGCGGGCATCGGCGCCGAACTTCACATCTTTGGCTGCCATTTACTGTCTCCTGAATTCGTTTGAATCTGTTTGGATGGGCTAGTGATTATTTCTTGGCTTTGCGGCCTTCAATCACGCCCATGACGTCGCTCTCCTTCATGATCAGGAGCTCCTCGCCGTCGATCTTCACTTCGGTGCCGGACCATTTGCCGAACAGCACGACGTCGCCGGCTTTGACTTCCAGCGGGGTGCGCTTGCCGGACTTCTCATCGATCGCGCCAGGGCCGACCGAAATGATCTCGCCTTCTTGCGGCTTTTCCTGCGCGGTTTCGGGGATGATGATGCCGCCGGCAGTCTTGGTGTCTTCCTTGATGCGGCGAACGACCACGCGGTCGCCCAGGGGACGGAACTTCATGCGAGCCTCTCCTAAAGGATTGGTTTTACAACAAAAATATGAAACAGCAGCACTCCACTCTGCAGAGTGCCAGCCGCTGCTTGGGTATCTATGGACAAGGCCTCGAAAGGTCAAGGACGGGGGGCCTTTTATTAGTCGAGTTCCTGTTCCGCACCGGGACCTTTTCGAGGCTTGATCGTGACCGGTTTCCCCCGCGCATGGCGGGGGAGGGTGAGTAGCGACAGCGTACGAACGTAGCACGCTCGCGAGCGGGCGAAGGGGGGCAACAAAAAGATCGCGCGCGGAATTCCGGCACCAATCAAGGCCATTTCGCGGCATGAGGAAACGCGATCAGTTCGCGCGCTTTGTTCATATGAGGTTCAGCCCCGCGCCGTGATCATAGGCGCCAGGTTGCGGACACAAGGAGAATCGAGATGAAAAAATTCGCGAAGATCGCGTTGGGCGCGTTGCTGCTGACCGGCGCCGCGACGGCGATGGCCAGCGCTCCGGCGGATGCACGCGTGGTGGTGGGCATAGGCGTCGGCCCCGGCTACTACGGCCCCGGGCCTGCTCCCTATCCTTATTATGGTGGCTGCGGCTACTACAGCTCCTACTATTGCGGCTATCCCGGCTATCCCGGCTACTACGGCTATGGTGGCCCGTCGGTCGCGCTCGGCATCGGCGGTGGCGGATATCGCGGCGGCCACGGCGGCGGCTTCCATGGTGGCGGACACCATCACTGATCTCTGAATGGAGCGCCTTTGAAGAGCGGCCCGGACCACCGGGGCCGTTTTTCTTTTAAGACTTCGGTAACGAAGTGGCGGCGCGCTGGCGAAGATTCCACGGTTAACGTCTTGGAAACGGCAACGCGCGAAGCTGAGGCCGCGTCTTTCCAAGGATTTGGGCATGACCCGGTTCCTGATCACCCTGACTGCGCTGTTCGCCAGCGCCACAATTACGGCTGCGCTTGCGCTGTTCTCCGGCTGGCCGGTGGCCATCCTCGCCGGCGTGGTGGCGTTCCTCGCCACCCAGCAAGTGGCGGCCAGCTTCGCGCGCCTGAAAGACAAGCGCGCTGCCCAGCGCGAGGTCACCGCGCTTCGCCGCATAACACTTGAGCTGGACCAGTCGCTCAACGTCACGCGCAGCCGGATGGACGATCTTTCCAAAGAGTTCGAGGCCAAGAACCAGCAGCAGGGCAAGAAGATCGTTTCCGAACTCAAGATCCTCGAAGGCCTGATGCGCGAATTCGCCGGCCGTGTCGGGAGCCGTGCCCGCGCCGTTCAGGACACGATCGAACCCGCCCAGGTGATGCAGACCGGAAAGCCGCAAGGTTCGGTCAAGGCCTATATCGCCAGCATGGCGAGCAGCGAGTTGCTGGAAACCATCCGCGCCAGCCTGGAAGAGAACCGCGTCGATCTTTACCTGCAGCCGATCGTGAGCCTGCCGCAGAGAAAACTGCGCTATTACGAAGCCTTGTCGCGCCTGCGCGCCGAAGACGGCACGGTGATCATGCCGCTGCAATACATGAAAGTGGCAAGCCCCGCCGGCCTGATGAGCGTGGTGGACAATCTTCTGTTGTTCCGCTGTGTCCAGGTGGTGCGGCGCTTAACGCACAAGAGCCGCGGCGTGGGCGTATTCTGCAACATCTCCGCCGACACGCTCACCGACCAGGAATTCTTCCCGCAATTCCTGGACTATATGCACGCCAACAAGGATCTCGCCGGGCACATCATGTTCGAATTCAACCAGGATGCGGTGAAGCAGGCCGGCGTCGAAGGCGAATCCAATCTCGCCAGCCTGTCCAGCATGGGTTTTGGTCTTTCGATGGACCATGTCGAATCCTTGGCGCTGGATTTCGTCAAGCTCAAGACGCTGGGCTTCCGCTATCTGAAAGTGCGCGCCGATATCCTCATGGACGGCATGGACGATGCCGGGGCCCCGGTCGCAGCCGAGGATTTCAAGAAACTACTCGAGCGTCATGGCCTCAATTTAATCGCCGAGAAAGTGGAAGACGAGAAGACCGTGGTGCAGCTCCTCGATTACAATGTGGACTTTGCCCAGGGTTTCCTGTTTGGCGAACCCCGCGCGGTGCGCGAGGACATGCGGGCGCCCGTGGACGACGCGCCGGTGGTGCCGTTCCGCAAGGCCGGTTGAGTTCCGGGGGAGATTCCCGCCAGGTCACGGCGCACCGGTAGAAAACCGGATTGATCGCGGCCCGTGGCGATGGTCTTACAGGGCGCGAGCAAGGCTGCTTCGGGAACATTCCATGCCCAATGGCGCATCGACCGCGCATCTCTATCGTCCCAAGCTTTTGACCATACTGGCCGAGGGCTATGGGGCCGGTGCCTTCCGCAAGGACCTCCTGGCGGGCCTCACCGTGGCCATCGTAGCTCTGCCGCTTTCCATGGCGATTGCCGTTGCCTCGGGCGTCTCGCCGGAACGCGGCCTCTATTCCAGCATCATCGGCGGCTTTCTGGTCTCGGCGCTGGGCGGCAGCCGCTATCAGGTTGGCGGGCCAGCCGGCGCTTTCATTGTGCTGGTGGCGGCGACAGTGGCCAAATTCGGCCTTCCGGGACTTTGGCTGGTCATGCTTCTCGCCGGCTTGATGATGATCCTGCTGGGGTTGTTGCGGCTGGGGGCGCTGATACGCCTTATCCCGCATGCGGTGACGGTGGGTTTCACCTTTGGCATCGCCATCACGATCTTCTCCAGCCAGATCAAGGATTTGGGCGGTCTCACGCTCACGGTGCCCGAGCCCGGCCTTCTTGTTCCCAAGCTAGAAGCGTTGGCGGGGGCGCTTCCCACCCTCAATCCATCTGCGCTTGTGATCGGCTCGGTCACCGCGGCGTTGATCTTTGCGCTGCGTTATTGGAAACCCAATTGGCCCGGCATGTTGATCGCGGTGGCGCTGGCATCGCTTTTCACGGTCTTTTTCCACCTTCCGGTCGAAACCATAGGACACCGCTTTGGCGAACTGCCGCGCGGTTTGCCGGCGCCGTCATTTCCGCATGTCTCATGGTCGCTGCTGAAACAACTCCTGCCGGTTTCCCTGTCCTTTACGCTTTTGGGTGGCGTTGAAAGCTTGCTGTCCGCCAAGGTGGCCGACGGGATGAGCGGCCGCCAGCACCGTCACAACATGGAATTGGTGGCGCAAGGCATCGCCAATGTCGTGACCGCATGCATGGGCGGCGTCAGCGTCACCGGCAATATCGCCCGCACCGCCACCAATATCCGCGCCGGCGCCCGAAGTCCCATTTCCGGCATGCTGCATTCGGGTTTTGTGCTTTTGTTCCTTTTGGTGGCAGCTCCGCTCGCGCGCTATATCCCACTCGCGGCGCTTTCCGGCGTGCTCTTGGTGGTGTGCTGGAACATGGCCGAAAAGAAGGAAGCGGGGAAACTTCTCACATCCTTTTCGGCCGGCGCGATTTTCATCGCCACTTTAGGCCTCACCATCTTTTCCGGCCTCACCCTCGGCATCATCGCAGGGTGCGTGCTGGCAGCGCTTTTCTGGGCGGTTTCTCGCGGCTTCAGGCCTGCATGAGCGTTACCGGTCCGTCGGATTTGTGATTGACCCACTCTTCGGCCCATGTAAATCCGGGGCATGGTTGAGCCCCGCCTCATTAACGGTCTTTCCGAAATCGCGCCCGATCATGACGCCCTGATCTGCGATATCTGGGGTGTGGTCCATAACGGCCAGGCGCCGTTCCCTGAAGCCGCCGAAGCACTGCGCCGTTTCCGCCGTGAGCGCGGCAAAGTGGTGCTGCTCTCCAACGCGCCCCGCATGCCGGATTCGGTGGAAGAGCAATTCCGCCGCATCGGCGTCGCCACCGATTTCTATGACGCCATCGTCACGTCGGGCGGAGCCACGCGCGAAGACCTGATCCGGCGCGGACCGCTGTCACTTTTTTATATCGGACCCGACTGGGATCTGACGCTGCTCACGGGGCTGTCCGTCACCCGCACCAGCATTGCCGACGCCGAGCTCGCGGTCTGCATCGGCCTTCGCGACGATCTCACCGAAAGTCCGGACGATTATGCCGGTATCCTGGCCGAGATGCGGGCCCGCAATCTGCTGATGCTGTGCGCCAATCCCGATCTCAAAGTTTACCGTGGAAAGCAGCTTTGCTGGTGCGCCGGCGCGCTGGCCCAAGCCTATGAAGCGATCGGCGGCAAGGTGGTTTATTACGGCAAGCCTTATCCCGCCATCTATCAGGTGGCGCTGAAAGCGGCGGGGGAACCGGCGAAACCGCTGGCGATCGGCGACGCCCTGGTCACCGACCTCAGGGGGGCGCAGGACGCCGGAATCGAGGCATTATTCATCGCCGACGGCTTGCATGGCGAGGAGATCGAGCCTTATACCGCACGTCATCTTGGCGAAATGTTCGCCGTCCATCATGTCAGCGCCAAAGCATCCATGCGGGCCCTCAAATGGTAAGCGTCTATTACGAAGACCTGAAGGTGGGCCAATCGGCCACCATGGAAAAGACCGTCACCGAAGCAGACATCCAGGCGTTCGGCCGGGCGACGGGCGATATGAACCCGGTCCATTTTGACGAGGAATACGCCAAGAACACTCTGTTCCGGGGCCGGGTGGCGCATGGCGTGCTCTCGATCGGCTTCATCTCGGCGGTGCTGGGCATGCAGCTTCCGGGCGAGGGGACCATCTTCGTCTCCGCCAAGGTGGAGTTCAAAGCCCCGGTCCGCATCGGCGATACGGTGGTCACCACCGGCACCGTGAAAGAGATCGGCGAGCGCCGCCGCGTGGTGATGGATTGCCTTTGCACCGTGGGCGGCAATCCCGTGGTGATCGGCGAGGCGCTGGTGCTGGCGCCGAAGCGGCCCGCTTCTGCCTGAATGAAAATTTTCCGTCATTACGACGAGGTGCCTGACGCGCTCAAAGGCGCGGTGGTGGCCGTGGGCAATTTCGACGGCGTGCATCTGGGCCATCAGGCGCTGATCGCCGAGGCCCGTCGCCAGGCGAAGGCGCAGAACCACCCGCTGGCGGTGCTGGCGTTCGAGCCCCATCCGGCCGAGTTCTTCCGGCCCCGTCCCGATTCCATCCGGCTCACGCCGCTGCGCACCAAGGCGCGGCTATTGGCCGAACTGGGCGTGGACGCGATGTTCGCGCTTCCCTTTGACGAAAGCATGGCCAAGCGCAGCGCCGGGAATTTCATCACCGAGGTGCTGGTCAAAGGCGTCGGGCTTTCGGGCGTGGTGGTGGGACCGGACTTCGAATTCGGCCAGGGGCGCGGCGGCAATGTCGCCACCTTGAAGGAGATGGGCGCGGCCAACGGTTTTACCGTCACAATTTTCGACATGGTAAAAACCGAAGGCGAAAAGATTTCCTCCACCCGCATCCGCGACAGCCTCAAGGCCGCGCATCCCGAAGAAGCGGCGCGGCTCTTGGGCCGGTTTTGGGCCGTCGAGGCGCGGGTGGAGCATGGCGACGGGCGGGGGCGCCAGATGGGCTTTCCCACCGCCAACATGCATCTGGGCCACTGCCTGGCGCCGTCCTTCGGCGTCTATGCGGTTCGGGTCACCATCACCGAGAACGAAAAACCCATCGGCCGCCATGACGGGGTGGCCAATTTCGGCACCCGTCCCATGTACCAGACCCCGGTGCCCCTAATGGAAGCCCATCTGTTCGATTTCGACGGCGATCTTTACGGCAAGCACCTGTCGGTGGAGCTGATTGCCTATCTCAGGCCCGAGGCCAAATTCGAGAATCTGGACGCCTTGATCGCCCAGATCGCCGCCGATGCTCAAAAAGCGCGCAAAATCCTGGCTCTAACCCATCAGACCCCAACCTAGACGGGCCTTTCCCGCGCTGTTAGAAGCGCCAGGACCATGTCGAACCCGCCCCAGCCCCAGGCGCATGACTACCGCGCCAGCCTGTTCCTGCCCGCCACCGACTTTCCCATGAAAGCCGGCCTGCCCGAGGCGGAGCCCAAATGGCTCAAGCGCTGGAAGGACTTAGACCTCTACGGGAAGATGCGGGACCGGGCGCGGGGCCGCCCCCTGTTCATCCTTCATGACGGCCCGATCTATGCCAATGGCGACATCCATTCGGGCACCGGCCTCAATCACATCCTGAAAGACTTCGTGGTGCGCTCCCAGGGCATGCTGGGGATGGACGCACCATACGTGCCGGGCTGGGACTGTCACGGCCTGCCCATCGAATGGAAGGTGGAAGAACGGTACCGCGCCGAGGGCAAGTCCAAGGACGACGTAGCGACCGACGAACTGCGCCGCGACTGCCGGGTCTTCGCCAGCCATTGGCTGAAAGTGCAGCGCGAACAGATCGAGCGCCTTGGCCAGATCGGCGATTTCGAGCGGCCCTACACCACCATGAACTTCAAGGCCGAAGCGGTGATCGCCCGCGAGGCAATGAAGTTCATCGAGAACGGATTGCTCTATCGCGGCTTCCGTCCGGTGATGTGGTCGCCGGTGGAGAAGACCGCGCTGGCCGATGCCGAAGTCGAATATCACGACAAGGTCTCGCCCCAGATCTATGTGAAATTCCCCATCATCAAAGGCGGCCTCGAAGGCAGCTTTGTGGTGATCTGGACCACCACGCCCTGGACCATTCCGGGCAATCGCGCCATCGCCTTCTCGCCGGATATTTCCTACGGCCTCTATCAGATCGCCGACGCCGCCGACGGCTCGCTGGCGCGGCCGGGCGAACAGATTCTGCTGGCCGATCTGCTCGCCGAAGAAGTCGCCAAGCAAGCCAAGATGATGGTCTCGCGTGTGCGCACGGTGGAGCAAAGCGAGCTGAAGAAGATTATCGCCGCGCATCCGTTCCGTAGCCTGGGCTATGAATTCCAGGTGCCGCTGCTTGCCGGCGCGCATGTCACTGCCGACACCGGCACGGGCTTTGTTCATACCGCGCCAGGCCATGGCGAAGACGATTTCGAATTGGTGACGTCGGCGTTCCCGGATTATGCGGCCAAGAATCCCGACGCCTTCGCCGTGGTCGAGCCTGATGGCAGTTTCAGCGCCAAGGTGCCGTACTTCGCCGGCAAACGCATCCTCACGCCCGAGGGCAAGGATGGTGATGCCAATGGCGCTGTGATCAAGGCCCTGATCGAGCGCGGCAAGCTTCTGGCCAAGGGCAGCTTGCGCCATTCCTACCCGCACAGCTGGCGCTCCAAGGCGCCGGTAATCTTCCGCGCCACGCCGCAATGGTTCGTGGCGATCGACAAACCTATGCCCCAATTCGGCGGCAAGACATTGCGCGAGCTGGCGCTCAAGGCCATTGCGGAGACCAAATGGTATCCGCCCCGCGGCCAGAACCGCATCGGCTCGATGGTCGAGAGCCGGCCCGACTGGGTGTTGTCGCGCCAGCGCGCCTGGGGCGTGCCGCTGGCGATCTTTGTCGAAAAGAAAACCGGGCAGGTGCTGAACGATCCCGCCGTTTTCCGCCGCATCGAGGAGGCCTTCGAGGCCGAAGGCGCGGACGCCTGGTTCATCTCAAAGCCCGAGCGCTTCCTGGGCGCGGTGCGCAAAGCCGACGATTATGAGCAAGTGAAGGACATTCTCGACGTCTGGTTCGATTCCGGCTCGACCCATGTCTTCACCGTGGAAAATCCCATCGACCCCCATTGGCCGCGCGCCGATCAAGCCGATCTTTATCTGGAGGGCTCGGACCAGCATCGCGGCTGGTTCCAATCCTCGCTGCTGGAGTCGGTGGGGACCACCGGACGTGCGCCATACAAGAGCGTGCTCACCCATGGCTTCGTGTTGGACGACCAGGGCCGCAAAATGTCCAAGTCACTGGGCAATACGCTGGCGCCGCAAGTGATCGCGGAAAAACACGGCGCTGAGATTCTGCGCCTCTGGGCTGCATCATCGGATTACACCGAGGATCTGCGCATCGGCCAGGACATCTTGAAGGCCAATGTCGAGGCCTATCGCCGCTTACGCAACACCATCCGCTTCTTGCTGGCCAATCTGGCGGGCTTCGATTCCTCCGAGCGCATCGAGATTGAAGAGATGCCCGAGCTGGAACGCTTTATGCTGGCGAAGCTGGCGGAACTGGACGGCCAAGTGCGCGAGGCCTATCGCGCCTTCGACTATAATCGCGTCACCGCGACACTGTTCAATTTTCTTACCAACGATCTGTCGGCCTTCTACTTCGACATCCGCAAGGACGTGCTGTATTGCGATGCGCGCGGCGCCGCGCGCCGCCGCGCCGCACGCACGGTGATGGACGAGATATTCCGCCGTGTGGTCACCTGGTTCGCGCCCATTCTCTGCTTCACCATGGAAGAAGCGTGGCTGTCGCGTTTCCCCGAAAGCGAAAGCGTGCATCTGGAGCTTTTCTTCGATGTGCCGGCGGCATGGAAGAATCCCGCCCTGATCGAGAAATGGAAGCGGGTGCGCGAACTGCGCCGCGTAGTGACGGGCGCGCTGGAATTGGAGCGCGCCGCCAAGAAAATCGGCTCCAGCCTGGAAGCCGCGCCTACGCTTTATGTCGCCGATGCCGCCGACGCGCAGATTCTGCGCTCATTCCCGTTTGACGAAGTGGCGATCACGTCCGGCATCCGCATTGTCGAAGGCGAGGCGCCTGCCGATGGCTTTGCTCTTCCCGATGTCAAAGGCATGGCCGTGTCCGCCATGGCCTCGGAAGGCGGCAAATGCGCCCGCTGCTGGCGCGTGCTGACCGAAGTGGGTACCCACAAGGATCATCCCGATGTCTGCAATCGTTGTGACGCGGCCTTGGGTCCGGCCCTGGCATGAGCAGGACTCTGCCGCGGGAATGGGGTCTGGTGGCGGCGGCGGGTGCGCTGATCGCGGACCAGGGCGCGAAATTCGCGCTGCTCTATGGCCTGGGGTTCCTGCACCTGGCGCCGGGGCAGGGCGTGCCTCTCTTGCCGTTTTTTAATCTGGTGATGGTGTGGAACCCGGGCATCTCTTACGGCCTGTTTCCCGCTTCCAGCATCGTTGGGACCGCCATCCTGGTCCTGGTATCCCTGGCGGCTATCGCCGGGCTTGGCTACTGGCTGTGGGGAATGACCAGCCTTTCCCTTGCGCTAGGGGTGGGGCTGGTGATCGGCGGCGCCCTGGGAAACCTGATCGACCGGCTGGTCTATGGCCGGGTGGCCGATTTTTTCCACTTGTATGGCTTCGGCTATGACTTTTATGTGTTCAATATCGCCGATGTTGCCATCACCTTTGGCGCGGTGGCGATCATCTATGAAGTGCTCAAGCCCGCCGAGGCCTGAGTGATTAGAATAAGTGCCATTGGAGTGAGCCCGATGTCTTCCCGAATTTTATTTCGCCTTGCGGCGCTGGGCTTCGGCCTGGCGGCGCTCCAGGGCTGCCAGAGCTTCCGCGACGAGGCCGGTCTCACCAAACAATCGCCGGACGAGTTCGCCGTCACGACCAAGGCGCCGCTGATCATTCCGCCGGATTTCAATCTGCGCCCGCCGTCGCCGGGCGCCGCCCCGCTCAACCAGACCGATCCCACCTCATCGGCGGAAGTGGCGATGTTCAACACCGAGGATCCCGCCACCGTGGCGGCGCAGATGCAGGGCAATTATTCCCCGGGCGAGAAGCTGCTGCTGGCCCATGCCGGGGTGCAGAACACCGATCCCACCATTCGCGCCCAGCTGCAGTCCGACCAAAAGAACATGCAGGGCGCCGATGCCAGCTTCACCGATCGCATTCTGGGCAGTCCCGCCAAGGCCCCGCCGCTACCCAAGGGCGCGGCGGCTCCCGCCTCCACCGAAAAGAGCAGCGGCGGCTGGTTTGACTGGTTTTAGATCTCTTCTCACCGCGCTTATCCTGACCGCGCTGCCTTGCGTCGCGTTAGCGGCTCCGGACGCTGCGACGGAACAGGCCAAGACTTTTCAATTCTCTCTCACCAACGGCATGCAAGTGCTGGTGATCCCCGATCATCGCGCGCCCGTGGTCACCCAGATGCTGTGGTTCAAGGTGGGCGGGGTCGACGATCCGCCCGGCATTTCCGGCCTCGCTCATTTCTTCGAGCATATGATGTTCCGCGGCACCAAGGCGGTGCCGGGCGATCTCTATGCCCAGACCATCGCCAAGAATGGCGGCGAGGATAACGCCTTCACCACCCATGATTTCACTGCCTTCTATGAGCAGATCGCCTCCGACCGCTTGAAGCTGGCGATGGATCTGGAAGCCGACCGGCTGGCCAATCTCGATCTCTCCGACAACAACGTCACGACCGAGCGCGACGTGGTGCTGGAAGAACGCCGCATGCGGGTGGAGAACAACCCGCAGGCGCTCACCACCGAGCAGATGGGCGCGGCGCTGCATCTCTCTCATCCCTATGGCCGTCCGGTGCTGGGCTGGCCTGAGGAAGTACGCCATATCGACCGGGTCTCGGCCCAGGATTTCTACAAGCATCATTACGCGCCCAACAACGCCACCTTGATTGTCGCGGGCGACGTCACGCCCGATCAGGTCCGCGTGATGGCGCAATCGGTCTATGGCAAGGTGGCGGCGAGGCCATTGCAGCCGCGCGCTGAATTCGCCGAACCGCCGCGCCTGACCGAGACGCGCATGACTGTGGTGCGGCCCGATGTGCAGGTGCCGCTGTTTCTGCGCAGCTATCGCGTGCCGTCTTATGCGCAAGCAGCACCCGGCCAGGCGGAAAGTTTCGAGGCCTTGGCGCAGATCATGGGCGGCGATCAGACCGCCGCGCTCTATCGCATCCTGGTGGAAGAGAAGAAACTCGCCACCGATGCCGGCTGTTCTTATGACGGCTACGCCAGAGATGCGGCCGAGTTCACGCTCTACGCGGTGCCGCGTCCCGGCGTCTCGCTGGAGACGCTGGAAAAAGCGGTGGACGAGGTGATCCAGGGCTTCACCGCCGCCCAGGCCAAACCCTCCGATCTCGTCCGCGCCAAGACGGGCCTGGTGGCCTCGGTCACCTATCGCCAGGACAGCCAATTTTCCATGGCGTCCGCCTATGGCCAGGCCTTGATGATCGGGCTGACGGTGGACGACGTGAACGAATGGCCCACCCGCATCCGCGCGGTGAACGCCGCCAATGTGCAGAAGGCGGCGCAAGGCCTCGTCAAGCGCAATGCCGTCACCGCCTATCTTGAGCCGGGGATGGTGAAATGAAGGCGCGGCTTCTTACAGGAATCGCCTTCGCGCTTCTGGCGCTGACTCCGGCTGCGCGTGCCGCCGAGATCAAACCCATTGATCTGGGCAAGAATGTTGAAGTCTGGTTCAGCGAAGACCACACCGTTCCCATCGTCGCCTTCAACATCTCGCTGCCGGCGGGCTCGGGCTATGATCCCGCCAGCAAGGCCGGGCTTGCCGCCTTTGCCGCCGACCTGATCGACGAAGGCGCGGGCAACATGGATTCCCACGCCTTCCATGAAGCCCTGGCCGATCACGCCATCCAGTTCCGCGCCGCCGCCGATCGCGACAATCTG
>Ga0075522_10001280_pt1 | contig 19163 bp, 19 predicted proteins | sample NGEPerA_FD_74796 | JGI IMG/M metagenome (GOLD analysis project Ga0075522, IMG submission 74796) | Arctic peat soil microbial communities from the Barrow Environmental Observatory site, Barrow, Alaska, USA - NGEE PermafrostL2-A | ecosystem: Environmental > Terrestrial > Soil > Wetlands > Peat ... | reverse complement strand
GGCTCAAGTAGAGCGGCGCATGATCACGCCGCTCTACTTGAGCCACCAGGACGTCACGGGCGACGCGATGACCCGCCTGGTGGGGTTGCTCTTCTATCGGCGCACCGATCCGGAAGGGGCGTCGACCACTCTTTTTCCGCTCTTCTGGCACTTCAGCGACGTTGCCACTGGGGCCAGCGCGACGGCGCTGTTACCGCTCTTCGAGCACCGGTCGGGCCCGCGCGACAACACGACCGTCGTCGGTCCGTTCTATTGGCGCCGTTTCACCAAAGGCGGCTGGGGAGCCGGCGTGCTGCCGATCGCCTACTTCGGCGAGAACGCCGGGCGCAGCCACGCGGTGGTGTTCCCACTGTTTTGGCACTTCGCGGGCGCGCGCTCCTCGACCACCGCGCTGCTGCCGATCTTCTACTGGCACCGCGATCTGCGCGGCTACGATTCGTTCTGGCCGCCGCTGCTGTTCGTGGGCAGCCACGACGGCGAGAGCTATGCGGTCCAGTTCCCGCTTCTCTTCCACACCGCCAGCGAGCGCGACGGCACCAGCACCACCATCACGCCGCTCGGCTATACCCACCGCGATCGCGACGGCTGGAGCTTCGCCTTCGGACCGATCGTGCCCCTGCTCTACGCCCGCTCGGGCCGCACCCAGTCCCACTTCGCGCTGGTGCCGCTCATCTGGCACTTCGAGGATCGCACCGCCGATCGCACCACCACGGTGGTCGGTCCGTTCTGGCACCGCCGCTGGGGCGGTGAGACCACCGAAGCCCTCTTCCCGCTCATTCACTACCGACGCGGGACCCGACCCGGTGGCACGGACGAGACCAGCTTCACGCTCTTCCCGCTCGTCCACTACCGGCGCGACGCCACCTCGCGCGTGCTGGTGACGCCGCTCGGCGCCTCGGCGCGCAGCGCGACCCGCGACGCCGGGTTCATCGGCCCCTACTTCTGGTACGACGACCCCGAGCTCAGGGTCCGCTTCATCCCGCTGCTGCACACCGACGTGACCCGTTTGTCCGATGGCCAGCGCCTGCAGCAGTGGGGCCCCTGGTTCCAGGTCGACGGGCACGGCGCCCGCAGCCGAGGCCTGTTCCCGCTCTTCGGCCACTACACCGATGCGCACGAGAGCGACATCTGGGTGGTCCCCAGCTTCTTCCGCCTGCGGCGCGACAACGGCGATCGGGTCGACACGCTGTTCCCGCTCTTTTGGCGCTCTTCGTTCGCGGGACGGACCACGACGGTGGTGGGACCATATTTCGACCGCCGGACCCCCACGGGCCACGCGACCGGCCTGATCCCGATCTTCGTCCACGCCGAGAGCGCCAAGCGCAGCCTGATCGCCATCCCGCCGCTGCTGCTTTACAGTTGGCGCGCCTCCGACGGCAGCTACGCATGGCTATCGTGCGGTCCCTTCTTTCACAACCGCACGCCGACCGGAAGCTCGACCGGCGTCTTCCCTCTCTTCTGGTCGTCTTCCAACGAAGGGCGCACGCACAGCATACTGTTCCCGATCTTCTGGCACTTCGCCGACGAGAAGGCCGGCACCAGCTGGACGTTGGCGGGGCCGTTCTATGGATCGAGCTTTGGAACCCGCCGGACGCGCGGCCTGCTGCCGATCGCCTGGTACAGCCACGACCGGGGCAACGGCGACTCCGCGCTGGCCTTGCTGCCGCTGTTCTACGCGGCGGGCGGCCACGACCACGGCTCGTTCTACACGCTGCTGGGCGGCACCCACCACGACGGTCCGGCCCATTTCTGGTACGCCACCCCGCTCATCGTGCACGCCGACAGCGTGCAGAGCAGCTTCTCGATGTTCTTTCCGCTCTGGTTCCACCAGACCGACAAAGCGACCGAGACCGTCACCACCGTCATCCCGCCCTTGCTGCACGTCTCGCGCGGCAACCCGGAGTCGGGGATCTCCAGCACGCTGCTGCTCTTCTGGCATTACCACGACATCGGGACCTCGACCTGGCTTGGCCTGCCGCTCTATTTCGACGCGCACGAGTACCATCTGTCGCGGACGACGCTGTTCTTGCCGTTGCTGTTTCGGCACGAGGACGAGATCGAGCACGACACCACCTGGGTGGCGCCGCTCTTCTATCGGCACTCGACGCCCACCGACATCAGCATGGTGGCCTTCCCGTTCGTCTGGGACTTCAAGCGCGATCGCGAGCGGACCACGGTGGTCTTCCCGTTCTACGTGCACTGGCGCCGCACCGATCACGCCGGCACCTATGTCTTCCCGAACTACTATTACCGCGAAGGCCTGACCGCCGAGGGCGCGTCCGACGGGACTTATCGCCGCTTCGTGGTCCCTTTCTACGACTCGGGCGTCAAGCGGCCGGGTGATTTCATGTGGGAGGTTTTTGGCGGTCTCTTCGGCCACGAGCGCATCGGCACCCACAACTTCCTGCGCCTTTTCTACGTCACGATCGAGACCAGCCAGAGCACGCGGGCCCAGACCGCCTGGTACAGCCAGCCGGTAAGCCAGCCGCGCAAGTCCGTTCGCCGCGGGCTCAGCGTCGCGGGCTGGTAGCCGCCGCGTTCGGCGAGCCCGCCGCGCTCCGATCGACCGCCACCGGGTCAGAAGTCGTGAGCGCATCGACCGGCTCGCCGAGCAGGCGGGCGCGCAGCGTTCCCACCAGGAACATCGAGCCGCATACCACCACCAGGCCGCCCGGTCCGGCCAGCCGCCGCGCGGCGGCCAGGGCCGGGGGGACGTCGTCGTGCGCGGCGACCTCGGCGAAATAGTCGCGGGCCGCCACCGCCAGCGTCTCCGGCGGGACCGCGCGCAAGCTCTCCGATCGCGTGGCGACCAAGGCGTGCGCGACCGGCGCCAGTGCCGCGAAGATGGCGCCGGCGTCCTTGTCGCGCGCGATCGAGACCAGCAGCGCGACCCGTCGGCCGCGCGACAGCTCGGGCAGCGCGGCGGCCAGCGCGCGCGCGCCGTGCGCGTTGTGCGCGCAGTCGAACAGGAGATCGTCGCCCACCCGTTCGAGGCGCCCCGGCCAAGCCACACCGGCCAGCGCGCCGTCGATGGTCGTCGGATCGGCAGGGCGCCCAACTGCGGCCGCCGCCGTGTCGGCGAGCGCGATGGCGAGCGCGGCATTGTCGCGCTGGTGGGCCCCCGGCAGACCAAGCGAACCGGCGGGCGCCGCAAAGTCGCGGCCGAGACGCAGCAGCGGCGCCCCCACCCGCGTCGCGACGACCGCGATCGCTTCCTCGGCCTCGGTGGGCAGCCGCCCGAGGAAGCAAGGAACGCCCGGCTTGAGGATGCCGGCCTTCTCGGCGGCGATCTCGCGCAGCGTGTGACCGAGGTATTCGGTGTGATCGAGGTCGATCGAGGTGATGGCGGTGGCCAGCGGTTCGCAAGTGGTGACCGCGTCGAGCCGGCCGCCGAGCCCGGTCTCGAGCACGGCGATCTCGACCGCCTCTACGGCCAGCGCGAGGAAACCCAGCACGGTGGCGATCTCGAAGTAGGTCAACCGGACGCCGGTCGCCTCCAGCCGACGGTCGAGATCCGCCAGCCGGTCGCCATCGACCTCGCGCCCGGCGACGCGGATCCGCTCGGTGAATCGCGCCAGGTGCGGCGAGGTATAGAGGCCGGTGCGCAGCCCGGCCCCGCGCAAGATGGCCTCGGTCATCGCGGCGGTCGATCCCTTCCCGTTGGTCCCGGCGATCTGGACGGCCGCGAATTTGCGCTGCGGATCGCCGAGCAGGGCCAGCGCGCGCCGCACCGGTTCAAGCCCGAGGTCGACCCCCAGCGATTGCGCGCCGCGGAGGCGCGCCAACAGATCGGCGTAGCGCGGGGAAGACACCGGAGGATCTTGGGCCAATCCAGGTCTACGGCAACCTAGGACAGAAACCGCAGCAGGCTGGCCAGGGTCGCGCGGGTCTGGTTGCGGTGGACGATCTTGTCCAGGAACCCGTGCTCGAGCAGGAACTCGGCCCGCTGGAATCCGGGCGGCAGCCGCTGGCGAATGGTGTTTTGGATGACGCGCGCGCCGGCGAAGGCGATCAGCGCCTTGGGCTCGGCCAGGATGACGTCGCCCAGCATGGCGAAGCTGGCCGCCACGCCGCCGGTGGTCGGGTTGAGCAGCACCGAGATATACGGCAGCCCGACCTCGCGCAGTCGACCCAGCGCGGCGGAGGTCTTGGCCATCTGCATGAGCGACAGGACGCCCTCTTGCATCCGGGCGCCCCCCGATGCCGAGAAGACCAGCGCCGGCGCGCGGCGCTCGAGGGCCCGCTCGAAGGTCCGGGTCAGCTTCTCGCCGACCACCGAGCCCATCGAGCCGCCCATGAATTCGAAGACGAAGACGCCGATCTCGACCGGCCGCCCCTCGATGCGCCCCGATCCGGTCCGCACCGCGTCGGATCCGCCCGAGACCCGTCGGGCCGTCCGCAGCCGGTCGCCGTAGCGCTTGGAGTCGCGGAACCCGAGCGGATCGACGCTCTCGATCGATCCGTCGGCTTCGACGAAGCTTCCCGGATCGAGGACCAGGTCCAGTCTGCGCGCCGAGGCCAGTGGGAAATGGTGCTCACACTGCGGGCAGACGTCGTTGTTCTTGTCCAGATCCGCGGTGAGGAGCGCCGCCCGACAGCCAGGGCACTTGGTGAAGACCCCGGCTGGGACGCTGCGCTTTTCTTCCGACAGATCGTCCTCGCGATCCTCTCGCTTGTACCAGGCCATCGGAGATCGCGAGAATACACTGAGCGGCGCGCCAATTGGTTTGTTATGCTGCGCGCGTGCATTTCGGTGCGTGGCACGCGATCGCCGACGCGAGAGCGGCGGCCCCAGAAGTAGTTGGCGTTTTACAAACCCGCGCGGAAGGGGCGATGGACTATCGCGCCGGACGCAGTGCAATGGTGTTTTACGCCTGCACGGAGACGACCGAGACATTGCGTCGCTACGTGGTTGGCCGGGGCGCCCGCCAGCTCGAGCGGGCGGTGAGCGCCGGGGCACGTTGGATTCGGTTCGCCGAAGCAGCCCATCCCCAGGATGAGCTGGATCGCTTGCTCAAAGGGTTCGTCGAGCGCTTCGGGTCGCTGCCCATCGGCAACGCCGGAACGGCCCGCCGGGCGACCACCCCAGCGGGCGGCGAGCCGGCGTGATCGGGCGAATGCCGGGGCGTCAGGGGACCGGCCTCACCTACCGCGACGCGGGCGTCGATATCGACGCCGGTGATGCGCTGGTCGAGCAGATCAAAGGACACGTCCGGCGCACCCGGCGACCCGAGGTCCTGACCGGCCTGGGCGGATTCGCCGGCCTGTGCGCCCTGCCCACCCGCTACAAGGAACCGCTGTTGGTCTCCTGCACCGACGGCGTGGGGACCAAGCTGAAGCTGGCGTTCCTGACCGGTCGCCACGACACGGTCGGGATCGACCTGGTCGCGATGAACGTCAACGATCTGGTGGTCTGCGGCGGCGAGCCACTGTTCTTCCTCGACTACTTCGCCTCCGGCAAGCTGGAGGTCGGTGTCGCCGAGCGGGTCGTCTCCGGGATCGCCGACGGTTGTCAGGCGGCCGGCTGCGCGCTGCTGGGGGGCGAGACCGCCGAGCTGCCCGGTTTCTACGCCGACGGCGAGTACGATCTGGCCGGCTTCTGCGTGGGGGTGGTCGAGAAGAGCCGCCACATCGACGGGCGCAGCATTCGCGCCGGCGATCGGCTGCTGGGTCTGGCGTCGTCGGGCTTCCACTCGAACGGCTACTCGCTGGTGCGCAAGGTGTTTCTAGAACAGATGGGCCTGCCGCTCCACGCCACGCCGCCCGGCCTGGGCGAGCCGCTCGGACAGGCGCTGCTGCGCCCGACGAAGATCTACGTGCGCGCCATGCGGGCGCTGGCCGACGCCGATCTGCTGCGCGGCGCGGCCCACATCACGGGCGGCGGCCTGGTCGACAACCCGACGCGGATGTTGCCGGAGGACGCACGCCTCAAATTGCAGATCCGCCTCGGGAGCTGGGACGTCCCGCCGGTCTTCGAGCTGCTGGCGCACGGGGGGAGGGTCGCGCCCGAAGAGATGCGGCGCACCTTCAACATGGGCCTGGGCATGCTGATCTGCGTGCCGGCCGATCGGATCGCCGAGGCGACCACTCTGCTCGAGCGCGCGGGCGAGCAGGTGTTTGCCGTGGGTCAAGTCGCGCCCGCGGACGGTCCGGACGCGCCGGTGGAGTTCCTGGCCCCGTGAATGTCGGGGTGCTGGTTTCGGGGAGCGGGACGAACCTGCAGGCCCTCATCGATCGCAGCAACCGCGGCGAGCTCGGTCCCGCCAAGCTGACGGCGGTCGGCTGCAACGTGCCGGACTGCCCGGCGCTGTCGCGGGCCCGCGCTGCCGGTCTACCGACCGTCGTCATCAACCACCGCGACTTCGCGACGCGCGACGCTTTCGATCGTGCCCTAGCAACCGCCTTGCGCGCGCATCAGGTCGACCTGGTGGTCCTGGCCGGATTCATGCGGGTCCTGAGCGGCGAGTTCCTGGACGTCTTCCCGGGGCGGGTGATCAACATTCACCCCGCCCTCTTGCCGGCCTTCGCCGGGGTGCGCGCCCAGCGGCAGGCGCACGAGGCGGGCGTCAAGATCGCCGGCTGCACCGTGCACTTCGTCGACGGCGGCGTCGACACAGGCCCGATCATCGCGCAGGCCGCCGTGCTCGTGCAGGAGGACGACGACGTCGAGGCCCTGCGCGCGCGCATCCTGGCCGAGGAGCACCGCCTGCTGCCGGCGGTGGTGCGCGCCATCGCCGAGCGGCGCGTGGTGCTCGAGGATCGCAAGGTCCGCATCCTGGGCGCGTCACCGGCCGGGGATGCGCTGCGCAGCCTTTAGCGCTTTGGTCGACACCAATTTTTACGACGTGGTCGTCTGCGGGGGTGAGCTCGGCGGGCTCATCGCGGCGGCGCTGCTGGCGCGGCGGGGATTCCGGGTCTTGCTGCTCGGATACGAAGCCGAGCAGGCGACCTTCGACATCGGCGGAGGCGCCACGCTCTCGCGGGCGCCGGCGGTGTTGCCGCCGCTCGACGATCCGCAATCGGCGCGGCTCTACAAAGAGCTCGACTGCGCCGCGCTGGTCAAGCGCCGCGTGACGGCGTCTCCGTTCGTTCGCCTGGCGGTGGGGAAGCACCGGCTGGATTTGACCGCCGACGGACCCGCGCTCGAACGCGAGCTGTCGCGGGCTTTCGGTGGCACCGAGGCGACCATGGCGGCCGCGCTCGATCGCCTGGGCGCGCTGGGGCGGATCGCCGACCCGCTGCTGGCGACGGCCATGACCCTGCCGCCGAATGGCTTTTGGGAGCGCCGCGAGGTCGGACGACTCGAATCGCTGCTGCCGCGCGCGGGGAACGACCTGCTGGCGCCGCTGGCGGCCGACCATCCGTTTCGGGCGCTGGCCGCGGTCCCCGCGGCGCTGGGCACCGCGCTCCACCCGAGCGACATCGGCCCGGTCACCGAGACGCGGGCCTTCTCACTGGCGCGCCGCGAGGCGCAGGTGTGCGACGGCGGCCTGGCGTCGTTTCAAGAGCTGCTGCAGCAGCGGCTCGAGACCTTCGGCGGCGATCGGCGGCCGCGCGTGGAACCGGTGGGGGCGGTCGTGCGGCGCGGCCGCGTGGTCGGCGTCCGCGTGAGCCCGCGCGACGAGACCATCGGGTGCAACTGGCTGCTGTGGGCCGGCCCGTCGGCGGGTCTGCGGGCCACATTGGGAGCGGCCGCGCCGGTGGCACCGCCGCGGGCCCGCTCAATGGCGCTGCGGGTCGCCGGGTATCGCTACGGCCTCTCACTCTTGGTTGGCGCGGGCGCGCTGCCGGCGGGGACGTCGGCGCGGATGCTGGCGGTCGGCGATCCGATGCGCCCGCTCCTCGAGGACAACGCCATCGCGATCACCGTTGGACAGCCGGCGCCGCGCGATCCCGGCCGGACCCCGCTGTGGGTCGAGTGCGTCGTCTCGGCGCACTTGGTCGAGGCGGGGCCCAGCTATCTGCGCGCGCTGCGGGGCCGTTTGGTGCATACGCTCGAGCGACTCTTCCCCGAGCTCGGCCGGCACTTCATCGTTCGCGCCTCGCCGTACGACGGACTTTGTCCCGAACGGCCCGGTTCCGAGGCCGGCAGCGCGACCACCAAAGCGCCGCCGGCGCCGCCCCCGCTCTACACCCGGGCCACGGCCAGCCCCTTCGATGCCAGCGGAATGCCGCACGCCACCGGGATCAAGAACCTGTTGCTGGTCGGGCGCGAGAACCTGCCCGGCCTCGGCCTGGAGGGCGAGCTGGTCGGCGGTTGGGGCGCCGCCCATTTGATCGGCGGCGGTCCGGCGCGGCGCCTTCGCCGCCGGACGCTGCTCGGCTAGCGGGGTCTCCCGCGTCTGCGATCAGCGCTCGCGGCGGCAATAGCCGGCGATGAGGCGGGCGTGCTCCGGCTCGAGCGCGATGAAGCGAACGCCGGTGCGGCGAAAGCTGCCGCTGCTGGTATCGCTCACGACCAGCCCGCGCGCCGAGATCTCCTCGCCCGAGCCGGGCAGCGAGAACGACAGCTCGATCTCCGTGCGCGGCGTGACCGAGCTACCGCGCGGCCGTTTGATGGTCATGCCGGCCGGGGCGATGTCCTCCGCCTGACAGAGCTGGATGGGGCCCCCGGCGACCGAGAGCGCCTTTTTGACGGCGAAGACCGCGGCCACGCGCGAGGTTTGACGGCGGTCCTGGGGGGCGAGGCGCCTATCGTTGCTCATATCCAAGATAGTAAGGCGCTCTCTGCGGAGCGCAAAAAAACGCGACGCGGCGGCGGGCCGGTGTCGCGGCGCCGGCTAGCCGAGCGGCTGGGCCTCTTCCAGGATGAAGTTGGGAATGTCGTCGACGATCAGATACGCCAGCTTGCAGGCGCCACACTCGAAGGCCGACTGGTCGCCGCGCAGCTTGATGGCCCCCTTGCACTTGGGGCAAGCCAGGATCTCTATCAACTCGGGGTTGAGCGCCATTGGCCGTATATAACCCATTCGGAGTACGATGGGCGCGCCCCATGAGACGCGCCCTCTTCGCGGTCCTCCTCGTCGCCGCTTTCGGGATGTTCACCTGGACGGTCCGACGTTTCGCCCGAATGATCCTGGCCGGCCGACCGGAGGGACGGTTCGACGATCCCGACGCGCGGGTCGACTCGGTGCTGCGCTATTTCTTCGGCCAGAAGAAGGTGATCGAGCAGACCACCATCCCGGCCAAACGTTGGCCGCGGTTCGTCAGCGCCCTCGGCAGCAAGTACCACTTCCTGATCTTCTGGGGATTCATCTTCATCACCGTCGGGACGGTGGAGACGATCGTGGGCGGGCTCTTCCCATCCTTCAGCTGGCAAGCGCTGCTGGGCCAGACGGTCGGCCACGCGCTGTCCTTGGTCATCGACGCCTTCTCGTTGGTGGTCCTGGTGCTGGTGGTATTCGCGTTCTTCCGCCGGATCGTGCTGCAGCCGCGCCTCATCCCGATGAGCCGCGACGCCGCCGCGATCCTAGGCGCCATCGGCCTGCTGATGTTGACCTACTTCGGGATGCGTCGCCTCGATGGTGCGGCGGCCGAGGTCTGCTGGTGGACCCACGTGGTCATCCTGCTGGCGTTCCTCAACTACCTGCTCTACTCGAAGCACAGTCACATCCTGGCCGCGCTGCCCAACATCTACTTTCGTCAGCTCGGCCAGCGCGGAATCCTGCCCAAGCTGAACATGGAGGCCGACGACATGGCCGCCACCGGTGTGGTGCAGGGCTTCGCCGACTTCACCTGGAAATCGCTCCTCGACGGCTTCGCTTGCACCGAGTGCGCGCGCTGTACCAACGCCTGCCCGGCCTTCAACACCGGCAAGCCGCTGTCGCCGATGCAGATCATTCACGATGTCCGCGACGATCTACGGACGCGCATGCCGGACCGCGGACCGCTCGACGTCCTGCTCGACAAGCTCCAGCACGGTGCGGGCGCGGCCGCCGACACCCAGCAGCCGCTCATCGGCGGGCGAACCAGCGAGGACGTGCTCTGGGCCTGCACCACCTGTGGCGCCTGCCAGGAGGTCTGTCCGGTCTTCATCGACCACCCCGAAAAGATCATCCAGATGCGTCAGAACCTGGTGCTGGTGCAGGAGAAGGTCCCGCCCGATCTGGCGCGCACCTTCACCAACCTGGAACGCAACGGCAACCCCTGGGGGATCGGCGCCGACAAGCGGATGGACTGGGCCGACGGCCTGGGCGTGCCGACGCTGGACGATCACCCCGACGCCGAGTACCTGCTGTGGGTCGGTTGCGCCGGCGCTTTCGACGATCGGATCAAGAAGCAAACCCGCGCGCTGGTCGACGTCATGCGCGAAGGGGGCGTCGACTTCGCGGTCCTGGGCCTCGAAGAGGGCTGCACCGGCGATCCGGCTCGGCGGTCGGGCAACGAGATGCTCTACCAGATGCAGGCGCAGCAGAACGTGGACGCCATGAACGGCAAGAAGGTGAAGAAGGTCATCACCGCCTGCCCGCACTGCCTGCATACAATCAAGAACGAGTACCCGCAGCTGGGCGGGAACTTCGAGGTTCGCCACCACACGCAGCTCATTCGCGAGCTGGTGGACAGCGGAAAGATCGAGATGGACGCGGTGGCGAGCGCCGCCAAGGCCGACGGCGGTCCGGGCAAGCTGACCTTCCACGATCCCTGCTACCTCGGGCGATGGAACGGCGAGTACGACGCCCCGCGCGCGGCGCTCGACGCCCTGCCCGGCGGCCGCGACGCGCGGGTCGAGCTGCCGCGCAACAAGGAGCACGGCTTCTGCTGCGGCGCCGGCGGCGGGCGGATGTGGATGGAGGAGAAGATCGGCACCCGCGTTAACCACAACCGCACCGACGAGATCCTGGCCTCGGGCGCCGATACGGTGGCCACCGCCTGCCCCTTCTGCACCATCATGCTCCGCGACGGCGTCCAGGATCGCAACGCCGGCGAGCGTGTGCAAGTCCTCAACGTGTCGGAGCTGGTAGCCAAATCGATGAAGCGCAAGCGGGAGCTGACCGGACCGGCGACCGCTACGGCACCGGGCGCGCCCGATTGAGTCGGCCATCGATTCAACCCACGCGAAGATCAGCGCGCGGTCAAGTCGCGAATGCGCTCGAGCACGCGAACATCCGCCAGATCCTGAAGCCTTCCTGCCGCCCGCTTGTTGACCAAGAGATCGTCGAGACCGATCACCTGTGTCGTCACCCCAGCGAAGCTCGTCGCCACGGCCCGGATGGTGACATCCTCGAATCGGACTCCGTCTATCTGCGTGAGCACGTCGATACGTCGCGGAGGGCTCCCCATCATGAAGCCATTCCCCGGCGTCTCGAAGTCACGTGCGGTGAGATCGCCGAGCGGCGCGCCGAATGCTTTCAGGGCGCTCACCGTCCGGACGGCGTTGTCCGGTGAGGCCTCAATCCAGACATCGAGATCCTTCGTCGCGCGCAGGTGTCCGTGGACGCCGACCGCGTAGGCGCCGACGACGAGGTACCGGACCTCAGCGGCGTTGAACGCGGAAAGCAGATCGAGGAAGTCTTGGTTCACTATCCGGTGCTTCCATCAGCGAGTACATCTCGAGGCTCTGCTCCCAGACAGCCGCCGCGCGCTGGTCGACCGGCGTCCGCGTTCCAAATAGGGCGTTGTAGTCGGCGACTTCTTCGGCCGCACCCGGCCCAAACTTCCGGACCTCCCAATTTGCACGGGCCCGCCGTCGCTCTTCTGCGCCATCCACCGATATATTTTAACATGCGCGGGTTTACCCTTCGCGAGGCGGTTCATCGCGACGTGACCCTCGCATTTTTGCCGCCGACGGTGCGAGCAGTGCCGCCGTCGTCGTCAGCGTGACGGCGCCGGTGGCGATGAAGACCGCCCGGTATCTGAGCGCGCCCGCGATGGAGCCGAGGGGCGCCAGTCCGACGATGCCGAGGTTCATGGCGCCGTTGGCCCAGCCGAGGAGGCGTGGCCGCTGGGCCCCCGAGACACCGGTTAGCACCAGCGTCATGAGCGCCGGGAACACGATGCCGTGTGCCAGGCCGAAGAGCGCACCCACAAGCGTCAGGTGCGCCGGACCGAAGACGCCCATTGCGATGACGGCGATGCCGTAGCCGACGCCGCCGGCCAGGGCCACCGGGCGCTGCCCGGTTCGATCGGCGAAGCGCGCCAGCGCGAAGCGCGAGGCGAGCGCGGCTACGGTGTACGCCACGAAGAAGCCACGCACGACGCCCACGCCGTGGGCGAGCGCGAACGGCGCGACGAAGGTGAACATGGAAGCGGCCGCCAGCGCCCCCACGCAGAGCACCGTGAACACCGGCAGACGGGCGCGAACCGCCGACCAGCTCATGGCGTCGGAACTTCCGGCGTGCGACGTCGGGGGTGGCGCGACGTCCGGAGGCAGGCGCCGGCACAGGCGCGCTCCAATGAGCGCGGCGGCCGCCGCCAGGGCAAACACCGGCCGTGGGCCGAAGCGGGCCGCGATCGGCTCGGCGACCACCGGCGCGACCGCGTTCATGCCCAGGCTGGCGGCCCCGAAGATCCCGAGCGCTTGCCCAAGGCGCGCGGGGGGCGCCACCTCCGCGCAAAGCGCCATCCCCGCGCCGAAGCACAGCGCCCAGGCGATCCCTTGCAGACCGCGCAACAGCGCTGCGAATAGGCCAGCGTGGGTCATGAACATGAAGCCGACCGCCGAGGCCGCCAGCACCAGATCGCCCGCCGCCAGCGTCCGGCGAAGTCCGAGGCGCGCGGCGATCGGACCGATGGCCGGGCTCACCGCCAGGCTCAGGGCACCGAAGGTGGCCATGACGGCGCCGATCTGCCGGGCGTTGGCCCCGTAGTCGGCCGCCAGCAGCTTCGGCAGCAGGACGAACGTCGCGTAGGCGAACCCGAAGAAGAGCTGCGCCATGATCACATCGACGAAGGCGCGCGTGGCGAGGGGCGGATCGCCGCTGTCGGACGTCGTCCAAGATCGTGCGGCCGTCCCGGCGAATCTACTGTCGGGGTCGTCGTCGTCGTCGTTTCCAGATCTGGGTCGGTACATGTTCGCTCCGAGGTTCCCGGCCTGGGAGCGAATGAGACCGCCTCACCCTCTCCGCCGCCGGCGAGAGAGGGTGGGTCGACTGGCTGCTGCTCAGCGGTCGCGCACGCTCTCTCGAACACGCTTGACGACCAGACGCATCGCCAGCGGGCGGCCGTAATGCCACGGCCGAATCGAGAGAGCGGAGAGCAGATTCATGACTACCTGAACATCATGCCGCAAACGCGCGGCGAAAATCAACTCCTCGCGGGCGCTGGTCGTTGGGCGCCTCATCGGCCCGGAAGCGGCCAGTGATGAGCGGGTTGAGCGGGAAAGTGGCCGCTTGCTAGCATAACGCTAGCATGGCAACTCTGACGATTCGGAACGTCCCGGTGCGCGTCGTGGCTTCACTCAAGTCGTTGGCCGAACGCAACCATCGGTCGATGGAGCAGGAGATGCGCGAGATGTTCGAACGACAGGTGGGCGACCGTCTTTCGGCCATCGAGCAGATCGGCCGCTCCTGGAAAAACCAGAAGCGCGCGCCCGCCGCCCGGGAGATCGAGGCCTGGATTCGTCAGGGCCGGCGTTGAAGGTCGTCGTCGACACCAACGTCATCGCCTACTTCTTGCTCGGCACCGAGGCGGTGCGCGACGAGTGCGATGAATTCTGGCGGCACGTCGATCACCCGCTCGCGCCCGCTTCGTGGGAGGCGGAGCTCACGAACGTTCTCTGGATGGCCGTTCGCAAGAAGGTCATCGATCTGCCCGAAGCCCTAAAACGGCTCGATTTTGCAGGCTCTCTCGGGATCGAATCCGTCCCGGTCGCCAGCCTGTGGCACGGCGCCCTGGCCCGCGCCCACGCGTCAGGGATCGCCGCCTCCGACGCGGTGTTCGTTGAGCTGGCCGCACGAGAGAGCGTCCGATTTGCGACCTTCGACGGCCCACTCGCGAAGACATTTCCGCGTGTCGCGCGGCGGCCGCGCGCTTGTGCTGTTGGCCGCCAGTAAGACCGACACAAACGTGGACTGATGGTTCCGAGGCGAAGCAGCCCCCGAATGGGGACCACACTAGAAGCCAACCGGCGACATGCGGGCGACCAGAAGGCGGGCACGTAGCCCTACCCGGCGTGCTATTCCTCGTCGTGGCGCGGCGGAGAGCGAACGATGACGCCGATGCCTACGTCACCCGGTAGGCAAGTGCCTCGGCGATGTGAAATCCATTCACGAAGTTGTTGCTCATCCTGATCGTGCTCAGAGCTTTACCCGTATTGATCATCGTCCTGAGCGCACTAAGCAAAGGATCAGAAGGCGATAGCACCTTGACGTCAGCAATCGAGAGGGACTTGGCTGAAGGTTGAAGCGCGCTCAACGACCTTGCGATGGACGCGTAGGCTTCCTGCGGATTATTTAGGTCGAGTTGGGGGCCCGCCAATAGCAATCGCCAACTGCCGATGTCCGAATAGAGATACCAAACGGCGACGGACGGATTCACGCCATCTCGATCCATCTGCTCGACGAGTCGACGGCCGTCCGTCTGCTGCTGCTCTACCAAAACTGCTTGATCCATTGGAGCAATCCCTTCTGTGAGTCACAGACCGCAACTAGCATTGCCGTCGCCGCGACCTTGTCCCAAATATCGTACCTCGCCGACTCGTCCCACTGGCTGGCGATCCCCCAGAATGCCGCGAACTGCGGATCGCCCTGCACCTTCTGCTCCAGTTCCTTCCTCAACGCCGCAAGGCCCATCAGCTTTTTGAGATCGTGTGTGAAAATGTCTTGAACGTAAGACCTTTCGGGAATTGCGTCCGCGAGGAAATTCTTGGCGATCCTGGCCTTCAGAGCGAACTCGAGAGCGTAGCCGGCTAAGTAGTAGGAGCCTGAAAAGAATCCCGCGTTGAAGAGCGTCTTCGCTTCATTCGCTCGCACGTCGGCAAGCTGCTCGAGCTGTTTCTTTGGAAGCATTCATCATTCTCGTCGCTTATCTCGATGCAGTTGCCGCCCTACTCCTCGTCGTCGCGCGCCGCCGAGAGGCGCGTGAGGACGCCGATGTCTTCCAAGGTCGTCACGTCGCCGCGGACGGCGCCGCTGGTGGCGATCTCGCGCAGCAAGCGCCGCATGATCTTTCCCGAGCGCGTCTTGGGCAACGCGTCGGTGAAGCGGATCTCGTCGGGACGGGCCAGCGCGCCGATCTCTTTGACGACGTGATCGGAGAGCGACTTGCCGAGCGCGGCGTCGGCGGTGACGCCCCCCTTCGGCGTCACGAACGCGAAGATGGCCTGTCCCTTGAGCTCGTGCGGCGGACCGACTACGGCGGCCTCGGCAACGCTGGGGTGTGAGACCAGCGCGCTCTCGATCTCGGCGGTCCCCAACCGATGGCCGGCCACGTTGAGCACGTCGTCGACGCGGCCCATGACCCAGAAGTAGCCGTCCTCGTCCTGGCGCGAGCCATCGCCCGTGAAATACGCCCCCGGCACCTCGGTCCAGTACTGCTGCCGGTAGCGCTCGGGATCGCCGTGCACGCCGCGCAACATCGAGGGCCAGGGCTTCTTGAGCACCAAGAAGCCGCCCTCGTTGGGCGCGCAGGGCGTGCCGTCGCGTTTGACCACCTGCGGATCGACGCCGAAGAACGGGCGCGCGCAGCTCCCCGGTTTGGCGTCGGTGATCCCCGGCAGCGGCGTCATCATGATGGCGCCGGTCTCGGTCTGCCACCAGGTGTCGACGATCGGGCAGCGCCCGCCGCCGATCACGTGGTGGTACCACATCCAAGCTTCGGGGTTGATCGGCTCGCCCACGCTGCCGAGCAGCCGCAGCGAAGACAGATCGTGCTTTTGCGGCTGATCGTCGCCCCAGCGCACGAAGGCGCGGATCGCCGTCGGCGCCGTGTAGAAGATCGAGACCTTGCGTCGCTCGATGATCGACCAGAAACGGTCCTTGCCCGGATAGTCGGGCGCCCCCTCGTACATGACCGAGGTCGCGCCGTTCGAAAGCGGCCCGTAGACCACGTAGCTGTGCCCGGTCACCCAGCCGACGTCGGCCGTGCACCAGTAGACGTCGCCGTTGCGCAGATCGAAAACCAGCTTGGTCGTGAGGTGCGCGCCCAGCAGGTAGCCGCCCGTCGTGTGGACGATTCCCTTCGGTTTCCCGGTCGTCCCCGAGGTGTAAAGGATGAATAGCGGGTGCTCCGACGGAAAACCGACCGCCGAGCAATCGGCGGAGGCGGTCTTCATGAGATCCTCCCACCACCAATCGCGGCTGCCCTCCATCGTGACCGCCTCGCCGGTGCGACGGACCACCAGGCAGCTCTTGACCGACGGCGTCTCGGCCAGCGCCCGGTCGACGTTGGCCTTGAGCGGGACCGACTTGCCGCGCCGCCAGCCGCCGTCGGCGGTGATGCACAGCTTGGCGGCGCAGTCGTTGATCCGATCGCGCAGCGCCTCGGCCGAAAAGCCGCCGAACACCACCGTGTGCGTGGCGCCGATGCGCGTGCAGGCCAGCATGGCGATCGCCGCCTCGGGGATCATCGGCATGTAGATCGCGACCACGTCGCCGGCCACGACGCCGAGGCCGGTCATCACGTTCGAGAGCTTGCAGACCTCGCCGTGGAGCTGGCGGTAGGTGAGCTGTCGGCTGTCGCCCGGCTCGCCTTCCCAGTCGATGGCGATCTGCTCACCGCGCGTCGCGAGGTGGCGATCGAGGCAGTTGGCGGAGACGTTCAGCTCGCCGCCGTCGAACCAGCGTGCCCACGGGAGATTCCAGGACATCGTTTTGGTGAAGGGGCGGCTCCACAGAAGCTCGGCCTGCGCGGTCTCGGCCCAGAATCCCTCCGGATCATCGATCGAGCGCCGATAGAGCTTTTCGTAAGCGGCCGCATCGTTGACGAGAGCCCGGGCCTTGAAATCGGCCGGTGGCGGAAACCGCCGCGCCTCGCGGGATACCGACTGAATTGTCCCCTTGGCGTCCGCCGCATCCGACGCGGCCCGCTGCTTCGTCTTGTCCTCGGCCATGACACCTCCGCCCGGTTAACGGCTAGCGTATCGCGAAACCTTCCAGGTTTTCGAGCTCAGCCGCGGAAGTCGCGTCGTCGACGTCGAGCCCCGCCACGCGAGCGCCGCGTGGGCCGTGGCCGAGCCAGGTCAGCAACGCGTCGACGGACGCCGCCTCGCCGCCGGCCAAGACCTCGACGTCACCCTCCGGTCGGTTGCGAACCCACCCGCGCAGGCCGAGCCGCCGCGCTTCGTGGGCGGTGGCGGCCCTAAAGCCGACGCCTTGCACGCGACCGCGCGCGATCACCCGAACCCGCTTCAGGGTTGAACCCGCAGGTCGGGCGCCGGTCGCGCCGCCGGCGGCAACTCGCCCGGCGTGGCGGGCAGCAGATCCACCGGCTGCGCCGAACCGGCCGCCACCGGGCGGCCGTCGATCGCCGCGGTGAGCACGCGAATCGCGCCGTCGGTCGAGATACTTGGCGCGAAAAGCCAGCGTCCGTCCGGCGAGACGTCGGGGCGGCCGAGCCGGCCCGGGCTTCCGACGACCACGGTGGCGGCGTCCTCAGCGCCCAGGCGGAAGACGGCCGTGCCGGCCGGTGGTCGGGTCGCGGCGGCGAAAAAGACCGCGTTGCGCTCGGGCGGCAGGCGGATCGCGGCGCCGCTGGGCAGCGGCAGCGCGCGCCCGACGCCGAGGCGATCCGGCAGGCCGGCCCGGTCGACGCCGACCACGCGCGCCGCTTCGAGGTGGGCCAGAAGCTGCGGATCGTTGCCGACCCGCACCGCCCGCAGCTCGGTCGGTTGCGGACCGACCGATAGGCTGCGCGGTGTGTCGCCCGACAGAATCCAGAGCGTGTCGCCGGCCGGCGCGAAGGCCAGATCGCAGAGCACGCTCTCGCGGATCTCAGGCGCCACCGCCAGCGCGCCCAGGATGGGCGCCCGGCCGGGGGGGCCGAGATCGAGCAGCATCACCTGGTTGCCGAACTCGGTCGCGATCGCCAGCAGCTTCCCGTCCGGTGAGACGTCGGCGGCCGCGATTCGCCCGTCGCGGACCTCTTGCGGCAGCGCCCGCGGCTCGCTCCGCGAGGGATGAAGCGGCGAGCTGGTGTCGACCACCACCACGTCGTTCTTCCGGACGACGGCCAGCACGGGCGCGCGCGCCGCGACCGCCAGTGCCAAAACCTTTCCCGGGCCGAGGTCGAGCCGATAGATGAGCTTGGGCGCGCCGGGGGCCGGCAATTCGATCACGTCGATCATTCCGCCGCTGGCCTCGGCGACGTAGGCTGCGCGCCCGTCGCTGGAGAGCGCCAGCCAGCGTCCGCCCGCGACGGGGGTGGCGCCCGCGGGCTTGGCGCCCGTCGGACCGATCTCGGTCCACCCGACCTGCCCGCTGCCGGGCGCCAATACGGCCGCGTAGCGGCGGATCGCGATCGAAAACGATCCCTTGCCGATCTCGTTGAGCACGGTGACCGGCTGCGCGCCCGGGGGGGCTCCGGCCGGCACGCGCGCGACGATGCCGCCGTCGTGGGTGCGGCCGAGCACCAACGCCGGCCGGCCGCCCACCGACACCGTCGGCTGGCGACCGAACCCGCGCCCGTGGATCCAGAGCGTCTCGCCGATCACCGCCACGCCGTCCGACGGCTCCGTGCCGACCTCGCCCGATAACGGCACGTCGCCGCCGCCCACGTCGGCCACGGCGGTCACCTCGGGTGCGCTGGAGGCTTCCGGAATGAAGAAAGGATCTTCGACGATCTCGCGGCTGGAAACGCACCCCAGTGCGCAGGTGCCGAAGGCGAGAGCGGCGGACCAGGTGGCGGCGCGGGCCGCGCGCCGGCGAGCTGGGGAACCCCCCGGGGGTTCCCGCGCCGTCACAATGGCCCCTCGGTCGTGGCGAAGCCGATCAGATTGTTGGGAACCAGCGGCAGCTCGGCATACTTGGCGAGCACGTTCTTGGCGCCGTCGAGCACCTGTACCTTGGAGAGCACCAGCAGCTGCACCGGCCCGCTGGCCGGCGAGCAGGAGGCGATGGTGCCGATCACCTTGGCGCCCGAGTCGAAGTCGAAGGTCACGCGGTGGCTGACCATGTCGCGCAGCTTCTTGTAATCCATGATGCCGCGCAAACTACCACACCCGCCCTCCGGTCGGATCACCGGGCCGCCGGGCGATCGCGTGGCCGCCGAAGGCCGCCTCGCACGCTACG
>Ga0075522_10001277_pt1 | contig 19180 bp, 17 predicted proteins | sample NGEPerA_FD_74796 | JGI IMG/M metagenome (GOLD analysis project Ga0075522, IMG submission 74796) | Arctic peat soil microbial communities from the Barrow Environmental Observatory site, Barrow, Alaska, USA - NGEE PermafrostL2-A | ecosystem: Environmental > Terrestrial > Soil > Wetlands > Peat ... | reverse complement strand
ACACCCGATCGCTATGACGTCTACTACGGAATGGCTGACTTCCGGATAGGCGTGGCCCGTTTTGATTTGCCGGATACCCTTCCACTCGAAGGCGACGCCGATCCGCCGAAAGCAAAGGTGTAACGCAATGCTTGATCGAGCCTGATCCACGAGCCCGGAATTGCGATTCAACCCAGCAGTTAAGCTGAGGTGCGTTGCTTACCGCTTATCGGGCGCGAGGGTTGGCATAACAATCACCACGCGAATCCGGTTTCAGTGCGGCATGGTCTTGCTTGGTATGAGTTCGACCCCAACTATTAGGGCATTTGGTTGCTGGAGAAACTTGGGCTTGCGAAGCACATCCGGATCGCGAAATTCACGCGGAGGGAGCTGGATGAGACGGTGTCAACGACTCACGTGACAGGGTCTTGATGGGCTTGAGGGTACGTGGTGAAGCACTGTGAAGGAGACAACTGCGGAAAACGAACTATCACTATACGGCATTGCGGTAGTGTCTCCATGTTGCACATGGACATTCCTATTGAGTAAGCGATGCCCAAAAGAACTCGCAAGCGCGGATCGATCTCAAGGCACTCGAAATTCTTTGCTCGATTTCGCAGCCAATCGGTGGTCACGCCGGGTCCTGGGCCAATTTCCAACACCGAATGCGGAGTTCTATATCCCGCGGCGTCCATGGAAGAATCTCATCCCGTATCTTCCGCTTCCAATGACCCAATCGGCAGTACCATCTGTGCAATCGATTCATATCGCCGCATTGCCCCCTCAAAGTGTGGACATCGAAGAACCTTACGGTCACCCGTCCGACATCTTCTGTTGGGAGATCTCGTGGTTTTTCCAAATCGGATAAGACAGGCCAGCCAGACGATTAATCACGAAGGCCTGCGCAACGAGAATGAAGACCGCTGCTTCGATGATGACGAGCTCTTTGGGTTGAGAAATGATACCAAGCGACACGATCAACGTGGTAGCACCAGCAGGAGGATGGCTGGCACGAAACAGGACCATCAACGCACCCGTGGCCGAGAGTGAAAGTGCCGCCGCAATGATTCTTGGCCAATAGACGCCCTGATGCACGCCGAAAGGTAAACTCGCAGCGCCAGTCAATGTGAATGCAGCATAGCCGCAGATGAGACCGATAGCGTGACCCAGGATTGTATTGCGCGGACTGGAATTCTCTGCCAGGGGCGCGATAAACAGAAGATATGCCGTTGGGCCAAGAGATGGGAATACAAATGGACTGTTCGTGAGCACAGCAAGCAGCGCAAGCAAGGCAATGGTGAGGAATCCGTTCACAAATACATAGGCAGACCAGACCAGGCGTGGCGGGAATCTATTGAGGAGCCATGCCAGTCTCACGCGGTCGAGAAGAACCGCAACATGCTCAAGCCCCTCATTGCCGCCGCTCGCACTCTGATTCTGCAATGTGTGCCTTGATCCCCTCAAATATTAGGCAGTAGGTCAAAGTATTCGTCGTCTTCGTTCTTTCCGCCTTCTCCCTCACCGAGCTGTTTCTCCGATTCAATAAACTCGATGCGCTCGATCCATTTAACCATCTTGTACCCAAGTTGGTTCTCGACTCGCAGTCGCAACGGGGCGCCATACACTTCTGGAAGGCGCTGCCCATTCATCTGTGAGGCTAAAAGGCATTGGGGCTTCAGTACATTCTCGATGCTCTGCGTATCGTAGTAGGCGCCGCCATAGAGCGCTTCACCAAAGGAGAAAAACGCGACGACTTTAGCTTCAGGCTTTGGGTGTACCAATTCGATAATAGCCTTCATCGGAACGCCGCCCCACTTGGCAATGCCGCTCCATCCTTGAATGCAATGATGCATTGTAATGTGTTCGACCTCACCCAGCTTTTCGATCTCGGCAAGGGAAAGTTCGACAGGATTATCCACCAGACCTCCCACCTTTAACGTGAAATCGCTGAAACCGTTCTCTGCCAGATGAGTCCAATCGCTTCTCACCGGCATCTTTCCGTTTGGCCAAAAGTACGGTGAGATATCTTGCTCGGAATACTTCTGCTGAGGAGTCAGACGGTTCAGCGTGAGCAGTTGCATCGGATAGGTTACGAGTTTGAGGGCGTGCTGTAATCTGCGTGGTTGGTTCCACGAGATGTAGTGTGCAGCGACCCACGAAAGGACGACGATTGCAATGCCAACAAAACCCAGCATCATGCCCATATTCCCCTGATCGTTGGTGCCCAGCACGATGTGATTCATGTTTCGCGCAAATCCTGTCATCACGATCAGAGTCACATGCACCACGATGAACGCGAAGAAGCTGAGCATCGTGAGGAAGTGGATGGAACGGGCCGATTGCCTGCCGCCAAAGATCCGAGCATACCAGGGGAGATGATTCACCACAGCTGGCGACATCGCGATGCCAGTCAGGATAGCTAAAGGGCCAAATAAGAAGACTACCGTACAATATGCAATTTGCTGCAAAGCGTTGTAGCCATAAAACCCGTTCGGCTCCGCAGGTAGATGTAATGTTGCGTAATGTACCCAAGTGCTCCATGCTTGCAAGAACACGACGGGGGACGTGGGCACCAAACGCCTCCATTGCTCGGTGTCGAAGAGCATGATGATGAAGAAAACACCCGTGACGATAAACCCGTGGACATTGATGAAGTGCCAAACCCGCGCGATACCAATCGTGTGCCGATAGCCAGGCGTGCCGATGAGAGGCGAAATATAGCGTGCATCGTCTTTCGCGGTCCAGACGCGGTCTCGAGGAACCTTAAGTGGTGTCAACCGGATCCACTCGCTTCCCGGATTGCAGTCGTCGTTGAAGTACAGACGGGGGTGGTCCACCAAAATCGAAAGGCCGCTGCGAATCAGCATCGTTACAAAGAGAAAATTGAAGAAATGGCAGTAGCGGACCCAGAGAGGAAACCCGTGTGGCCCTGCAAAGTCGCTGGGATATATCTGGGGAACCTGCGGAATGTGAGGCAGGCCCGCCACCGCAACCTCTATCCAGGCAGCGGCGATTGCAAGCAGAATTACCAAGCCGCTCCCTATCAGGATTGAAGGACGAATCCAGATTCGGAAGCCACGGTCGTTGGGATAATGCACCGCCCTATGCGCTGCATCAAAAGAGATCATGGTCTTCACCCACAATCGCGACTTCGAGAACCCGATGCAATGCCTTCACGTTCCGCAATAGGACGTTTCTCCTTGGTGACCCATGGCCTGACCAGCCAGCATGTCGGCACAGTCGAAATGACTGCCGCAGCAGTTCGTCGAGAACTCTGTTGGATGAAGTTGTGTGGGTCCAAGAACCGATTCAAAGATGATCGGCAATGGCATGGTCCATCCCGACGTGTGAGCCCAGTGTCGGAGTTCGAGACAGCAAACCACAATGGTCCGTTTGTACCCCGAACAGAAACAATTGTCACTTCGACTCGTTCACCGGAAAGATCAAATCAGACGGCGCTGGAGGGCATGCGTAACCGCCTCAAGCCGAGTGTGGGTCCTTAATTTCTGATTTATGTGGTGAAGATGATTCCGAAGCGTCTGTGGACTGATACCAAGCGCTTTGGCAATTCGCGGGGCGGTGGCACCGATCGCAAACATCCTGAGGATTTCAAGCTCTTGCGAGGATAGAGGCGCAACCGGCGCAGCTCCCGTGACGGCGTCTTCCAAATTAGCCACTTCTTTGGAAATGGCGACCATGCGGCCGAACACCTCTTCGCGCTTCTTTTGTGCATTGATGTCGCGCACAAGATGAACAAGAAGCGACTTGCCAGTCCGCCGATTCAAATAGGATATGGAGGAAAGATTGACCCAGATCCGCTCCTCGTTGCTGGTAGTCACATTCAGATCGAAGTTCGGTACGTGACTCCCGGGTTTGGCGCATCGCAACGCGGCGCAGCCCTCGTGGCAAACATCTGTGCCCAATGCCCCAATTCCGTGCAGGACATTGGAGCAGGTCCTCCCGAATACCTCCTCTGCAGGATGGCCAAAGAGCGCTTCTGCTGCGTGGTTCCAGAAACAGATTTCGCCTGTCTCCCGGACGGCAAAGACCGCATCCGCCGTATTCTCGAGAAAGGCGAACAATTCCGCTTCCAGCATGATTCACATACTAGAACGTTCCTTTGGATCGTGTCGGCTCTTTGGAGGCGAAATCTTGTCAACATCGAATCCCAAGGAAGGAACGTTGCGTTTGGGGCGGGTATCATCCGCGATCTTAAGCGGGCGTTTCAGGCCATGCAATGGTGAGCAGAAACGCGCACTCTTCCAGAGCTTCAACATCGTGCTCAAGTCCGCGCTCAATAGCGAGGAGGTCTCCAGGAACAAGTTCCTCTGTCCGATCGTCGGGAAGATGTACCCTGATTGTCCCCAAAACTGCATGCACAGAGATCGGTCCTTCGGCGCGGTGGTGGCTCATATAGCTTCCCGGCTTCATCCGTATAAGGACGATGCGAAACTCTGGATACTTCACGATAGTCTCCGAACTTCGGCCGGTTTCGCGCTGCCAGGACTCGGCATCCTTCAACTTCTCCAGCTCGTCGGTTAGGTTCTTTCGGATGACCTCGTTGGCGAGTTCCGGCAGGCGAGTCAAGATCTCTTGACTACTGGCTGCGTGACGATTATCTTCAAATCCGCTCATTGGGCACCTTGATCTGATGTGTCCTGCAGCGAGGGGAATAATTGGCCTCGCGTTGAATTGCATTGAGCCTATGCCTCCGCGAACACGCGTGGAATAGTCTGGTTGTAATAGGAACTGGGACAGTTGTACTTCTTCATTATTGATTCATTGCTGCGACAATCGTCACATCAGGTTCTTAGATCGTTCCAAACAACCATCACCGCTTCTCTTCGGGACAGACAAGGTGCATCGTCTGTGCCTGTTCTGCATCTACAGGACAGAACAACACTTTACGCCTGGGTGGACGAGGATCTAGGCATCGTCTTCCGCAGCATCCATTTGACAAATTCAAAATCCGAGACAGGGGTTAAGGTGTGGCAAAGAAGATCGCAGAGCTATTTGTAGAGGTTCTCGCTGCGGCAGGCGTGGAGCGCATTTATGGAGTCGCAGGCGATTCCCTCAACGGCATCACGGATTCTGTGCGAAAGCGCAATGGGATCGAGTGGGTTGGCGTGCGGCACGAGGAAACAGCGGCCTTCGCGGCTGGAGCAGAAGCTGCATTAACTGGCAAGCTTGCGGTCTGTGCCGGCAGTTGTGGGCCGGGCAACCTTCACCTCATCAATGGCCTCTATGACGCCCATCGAAGCCGCGTGCCTGTCCTGGCCATCGCCGCACAAATACCATCACAAGAAATCGGAAGCGGGTACTTCCAGGAAACACACCCTGAACACCTGTTCAAAGAGTGCAGCCACTACTGCGAGTTGGTCTCGAGCCCTGCCCAGATGCCGCGCACGCTCGAAATCGCGATCCAGACGGCTCTGGCAAAGCGAGGCGTAGCCGTGGTTGTGCTGCCTGGCGATATCGCGTTATTGAATGCGGAAAATGACGATCTCCGCGTCAATTTCACATCTGCTCAGCCGCACATTATTCCTCGGACGGAAGAGTTGGATCAACTTGCGGGTGAACTCAATCGCGCGACCCGAGTCACAATCTTGGCGGCCGCAGGTTGTACAGGCGCTCATGATGGACTGATCCAGCTCGCCGCGAAGCTCCAAGCACCAATTGTGCATGCCATGCGTGGGAAAGAGTTTGTCGAGTACGACAATCCCTACGACGTGGGCATGACCGGCCTTCTGGGGTTTTCCTCGGGATACCACGCCATGATGAATTGCGATGCTCTGCTGATGCTGGGAACGGATTTTCCCTACCAGCAGTTCTATCCCAAGAGTGCCCACATTCTGCAGGTCGATATCCGTGAGGAGCAGTTGGGACGACGCAGTCACCTGGACCTCGGTGTGGTAGGAGGCATTGCGGAAACTCTCTCCGCATTGCTTCCGCGCATCGTGCAGAACGCAGACCGAACTTTTCTCGATGTCTGCCTCAACCACTACGGCGAAGCGCGTAAGGGACTGGACGATCTGGCGACAGGAAAGCCCGGTCAACGCCCCATTCATCCCCAGTACGTCGCCAAAATTCTCGATCAAGTCGCCGCTGACGACGCCATATTCACCGTGGGTGTCGGGACTCCAGTGATTTGGGCGGCGCGTTACCTGACGATGAACGGTCGCCGGCGGTTGCTGAGCTCCTTTAACCACGGATCGATGGCAAGCGCTTTGCCGCAGGCCATAGGAGCTCAACTCTCGCATCCTGGACGCCAGGTCGTGACGCTCTCGGGGGACGGCGGCTTCTCCATGTTGATGGGGGATCTCCTCTCGTTGCGGCAGCTGGAATTGCCTGTCAAGGTCGTCGTCTTCAACAATGAATCTCTAGGATTTGTCGAGCTCGAAATGAAGGCGACGGGCTTCCTGAAGCATGGAACAGATCTGGTCAATCCCGATTTCGCGAAGATTGCTCGGGGAGCCGGATTGTTCGCTTTGCATGTTGACGATCCAGAGGAGGTCCGTCCGGCCCTTGAGCAGGCAATGGCGCATGATGGTCCTTCTCTGGTTGACATTGCGGTGAACAGGCAGGAGTTGGCGATGCCGCCTTCTCTCAAACTGGACCAGATCGTCGATTTCAACCTCTATATGATTCGAGCCATTCTGAACGGTCGTGGCGACGAAATCATTGACCTCGCCCGAACTAATCTGTTCAGGTGAAGCTCTAATGCGTGCTTGATAAAAAGAGTAGATTCGCAGGAAGGGGAACTCTATGGACTACACATTTTTAGCCGACCTTCAACAGGAATTTGTGCTCCCAGAAAAGGGCATACTGAGTCGCGTTCTGCATAAGGACGACTATGTCAACGTTACGCTGTTTGGGTTCTCAGCCGGTCAGGAACTCAGCGCGCATTCAGCCCCAACCCCAGCAGTGATCTACTTTCTGGAGGGAGAAGCTGAGGTGCAATTGGGAGAGGATAAAGTGCAGGCACAATCCGGCTCGTTTGTTTATATGCCGCCGATGTTGACTCACGGCATCTCAGCGAAATCGCCACTTCGGATGCTGCTTGTTCAGATGAAGAATCATCCGGTTTAGTCGCGGTATTGCTTCGTCATGCGCTTGCCGCAGAATACCTCTGTTCGTCTACGAAGGGTTTAGTGGCGAGGATCAGAATAGAGCGCGCGTACGACACCGTGAACGTTGCCGATGGAACTCGGTTCCCGGTTGACCGCCTCTAGTCCAGGGAGTCGATGGCTTTTCCCGCAAAGAGAGGAGGTGGAAGTATGAACAGGCCCTACATCTTTACGGTGGGCCATTCGACACGACCGATCGATGTGTTTGTGGAGTTATTACACGCGCATGGCGTCATGGAAATTGTCGACATCAGATCGATACCCAGGTCGCGGCATAACCCCCAGTTTAACGCCGATGTGCTTGAGCATTCTCTCCGAGAGAACCACATGAGCTACAGACACATTAAAGAACTTGGCGGTCTACGTCATGCAAGAAAGGATTCGCTCAATCTCGGCTGGCGAAATGTTTCATTCAGGGGTTTCGCGGATTACATGGCAACCCCGGAGTTTTCAGAGGGGTTGGAGGCACTCATTGAAGTCGCACGTGCCAAAGAAACGGCCATTATGTGCGCTGAGGCGGTTCCGTGGCGCTGCCATCGGTCCCTTATTGGGGACGCATTGACGAAGAAAGGATGGATAGTGCGAGATATTATGACCCGTACCGTTGCCACGAGACATCTACTGACGCCGTTCTTGAAGACAAGGAAAGGGCAGCTTATATATTCTGAAGAACCCTTACAAAAGCGCCTGGTTTCGCAGGGCTAACGGGGTGGCCCGTTTGTTGGCGAACCGGGTTCACTCCCATGCCAATGTACTCTGTAACCGGTACTGCGGCCAATTAGGAACCAAACCTGGAGCCTCCCTGGATAACAGCTTCCTGGGCAAGCGGTTCGACATGTAGCTCAATGGCATCTTGACGGAGCGACTCGAAGAGCACGCTCGATAGATAGCGCTCGCCGAAGTCTGGCAGCACTGCAACGATCAGCTTACCGGCATTTTCAGGCCGAGCTGCAACCTTGAGTGCCGCGACAACGGCAGCTCCTGAGGAGATGCCCACAAACAGCCCTTCCTCAAGCGGAAGCCTGCGAGCCATGTTGATCGCCTCATCGTTGGTCACCTGAATCACCTCGTCGTACGAGTTGGTATCAAGTACATTTGGCACGAAGCCTCCGCCCAAACCCTGGATCTTGTGGGGCCCAGGCTTGCCGCCCGAAAGCACAGCACTGTCGCTGGGCTCAACCGCGATCGCCTTGAATCCCGACTTACGCTCCTTAACGTACTTGGACACACCGGTAATTGTGCCGCCAGTGCCTACGCCTGAAACGAGAATGTCTACCTTGCCATCTGTATCGTCCCAGATTTCCGGTCCGGTGGTGGCGTAGTGGATGGCCGGGTTGGCTGGATTGTCAAACTGCCGCACGATAAAACCGTCCGGAGTCACGGCCAGAATCTGATTAGCCTTGGCGATTGCGCCCTTCATGCCTTCGGGGCCGGGGGTCAACACGATCTTTGCGCCGAAGGCCAGCAGCAGCACCCGGCGCTCCAGGCTTGCGGTTTCGGGCATGGCGATTATCAGCGGGTAGCCCTTGACTGCAGCCACAAACGCAAGCGCGATCCCGGTGTTGCCGCTGGTCGCTTCAATCAGAACCGTCTGTCCTGGCTTGATCTTTCCTGCTTTCTCGCCCGCCTCAATCATTGCCAGACCAATGCGGTCCTTTACGCTGCCGAGTGGATTCTGGCTCTCCAGCTTGGCAACTACGGTTGCCGGCAATCCGGCGGTCACGCGGTTCAATCGCACCAACGGAGTGCGGCCAATGATCTGAGTTACGTCTGTAGCAACACGCGCCATGATGATCTCCTTTTCCCGGGATCCACTTCCGATGCTCTTGGCTATATGTTGAGTTGGTGTACTGGCTGTCATGCAGGAATGCCCGACGCGAACAAGACCTCATTCATGTCGAGGCCGCCTCGAAGGAGACATCAGCGACATCGATGGATAGCAACTGCGAAGTATATGTTCAGAACCACTGGGTTCAGTGTCGGAGCATTAGGGTAATGAGGCAATAGGACGTTCATACTCTTGTTAGGGACAACTGTAACCATGGAGAGTCTTTGAGGACGAGCATAACTCCCATCGCCATTGAGATCTCCATTGCTATCGAGAAATGTTCTATCGACTCACTTTCAGAATTGAGAAGCATTTATGCTTTTGGCAACTTGCTTTGGCCCACTTCGGCGGTTTAATTTAGCCCACCCTTCGGGTATCATCTGTCACGTGAATACGGCGTGGACCCACTTGAGATGATTAGCGTTTCTGAAGTGATGACCCAATTCTCAGTGTCATCGGAAGCAGACCAAAGACGAGCCGAGATCGTGACTTTGCCCGATGTCCTTGCATATGCCGATGAGACCTGCCGGGCAGTGGCGGAAGAGATGGCAACGACCGGCATCATGAATATGCCAGTTCTTGACCGAGAGAGCGGGCGCGTTTGCGGCAGCGTCAGCGCCCAGGATTTATTAGTGGGAAGACGGCGTGCTGTGGTGCGGGAGTCTGAACGACGAAGGTAATTTGTCGTCAAGACTACGACTCCCGCACTGCTTGTTCATGGAGGGCTCCAGACTCTTTTCGATTAGTTGACGTTTACCTCCAACTCGATCGCACGTGGGAAGAGGATATTGTTCTCAAGATGAATGTGCTGGTGCAGATCCTTCTCGAAATCCCTTAGGCCATCATAAAAAGCGTGATAGGTTGGGCAGGCATCCGCCGGCGTTGTGAAGCTGTTACTCAGCCGTCGGAGATCGGCGAGCAGCGCCCCCGCCGCATCGTGTTCCTCGGTCATCATGGCGATGGGGCTAGTCACAGAGTCGAAGCATCCTCGAGGTTTCGAGCTACTGTTCGCCGATGCTTGCTCCAAGAGCACTAGGTACGGAAATAGAATTGACTCCTCTTTGGCGAGATGTTGGGTCAACTCTTCGTCCAATTTCGCCAACGTCGATTGAATGACTGGAAGTTCGGTCTTCGTCGCCCCATGGCGATTCACGACCTTATGAGCTAGAAGAGCCAGGCGGGGCAATTCTCTTTTCACATACTCGTGATGCGTATCTACGATATGTGCGCTCAGGCCTGCGAGTGATTCCTGCGCCCAGTCAGTGGAAACAGGGGCGGGCGACTGCGCGGCGAGTTCGAGAGCCGCAAGGACAGCATCGATTTCAATGTTCCCAGCCGTGCACGCGTCGGACAGAGGTTTGCGACCGCCACAGCAATAGTCAATACCATACTTCTCGAAGACGCGAATTGAAGACGGCTGTTCCAAAGCTATCTCGCGAATGGTTTGGGTTGTATTCGTCATGACAATCTCCTTGAATCCCAAGTTAGTGTTGCAATGAGCCTGCTTGCAGCGATGTTGTTCACTGGTAGCCCAAGACTGCCTTGTTTATCGGCTCGCCAAAGCTACGTCCTGTTCTCGACTGGAGTCGCGTAATGAAGCATCCTGATCAGTGGATCCCCGTTTGTCAAAGGAGTGACCGGTCAAAAGTCCAAGTACGAACCAGGCAAACAGCACTGCTCCGATTGCGAAAAGGATGTCTCCTGGAACTCTCATCCAGCGCAGAGTCTGCATGGAACCTGACTGCATGAACTCCGTGGAACGCGCGTACCATGTGCCGTGTTCAATCGAGGCCCAGGCCTGCAGTAGGCCCACCGGAAGCATGCTGAGGATCACCATGAAGATCAAGCCAAAGTTCAGGCACCAGAAGGAGAGCTTCAGTGGAGTCTCGTTCCACTTGCGGCCGGGCATCAGCGCGCGGAGGCAAAACAGAGTGAGACCGAGACCGAGCATTCCGTAGACGCCGAAGAGAGCCGTGTGACCGTGGACCGGCGTCAGGTTGAGTCCCTGCACGTAATAGAGCGAGATCGGCGGGTTGATGAGGAAGCCGAAAAGACCTGCTCCCACAAGGTTCCAAAATGCAACTGCGACGAAGAAGTAGATGGGCCACTTGTAATTGGCGATCCACTGGGACTTCTTTGTCGGTTGCGCAAGGCGAATGTTTTCCCAGGCTTCATAGCCAATCAGCGTGAGCGGCACAACTTCAAATGCGCTGAAGATTGCTCCCAGGCCAATGACTGCGGGCGTGGCACCGGCGAAGTACAGGTGATGGAAGGTGCCGATGATTCCGCCGGACAGGAAGATGGTAGTCGAGAAGAGCGCAGCCTTGGTTGCGGTGCGAATTTCGATCAGCTTGAGCCGCGTGAAAAGGAAGCCAATCACGACAGTGGCGAACACTTCAAAGAAGCCTTCAACCCAGAGATGAACTACCCACCAGCGCCAGTATTCAGCAGTAACGAGATGGCTGCGCTGACCGTACATCAGTCCGGCTGAATAAAAGAGCGGGATAGCAATGCTGGAGATGAGGAACAGGATGAGAAGCGAGCGGTCTTCGCTTTTGCGAACGAGAGCCGGCTTCAAAGCTGCGACCATAAGGACAAGCCAGAGAACCAGTCCGATGAACAAAAGTATTTGCCAGAAGCGGCCGAGGTCGACGTATTCATAACCCTGGCTGCCAAACCAGAACCACATGTTGCCGAGCCGTTGCTGAATGCCCATCCACTCGCCCGCGAGTGAACCGCCGACAACGAGGATAAGCGCGCCGAAGAGTGCGTTGACGCCAAGCCGCTGATACTTTGGCTCGTGACCGCTGACGGCGGGGCCAACATAAAGGCCTGTGGCCAACCATGATGTTGCGATCCAGAAAATGGCTAGCTGCAAATGCCATGTGCGTGTGACAGCGTAGGGCAGATATTTTGCGAGCGGGAATCCGAAGAAGGACAGCCCCTCAACGCCGTAGTGAGCGGTCAAGACGCCCATCAAAATCTGTACGCCCCAGAGGATGACCACCACATAGAAATACTTCAACGTCGCGCGTTGCGATGGGGTGGGTTTGAAGGCCAGGAATGGATCTTTTCCCGGGTAGGGCCCATGAACGATTTCTTTCTCCTGCGACGCGTACCACCAGACAAGGCCGCCTATTCCCGCTAACAAGCCTACGAAACTCAGCACGCTCCAGAGGACTGCGCCGGACGTTGGTTCGTTGCCAATCAGGGGCTCATGCGGCCAATTGTTGGTGTAAGTTGTCGCGGATCCAGGTCGATCCGTGCTGCAAGCCCACGAAGTCCACCAGAAGAATGCGGCAAGTTGATGCTGCTTCGCTGCGTTGGTCAATGCACCGCTCGGGATGGCATACGCCGGCCTCCCGGCCGCAAAGACGTCGGTGTAGTAGGCCCGAAGCTGCTGAAATGCCGCTGCGCGGTCGGCACTCAGCGTGACGCGATTGCGCGCGGCGTCGTAAGTGTTGGTCCGCATTTCGCGAATCAGGCGCGCCTTGAAGATGGCCTGTTTGTCCGGCCCGAGAGCTTCGAAATTTGCCGCTCCTGCCCTGACCGCCCAGATGTTCAGCAGAATCTCCGATTCCCGGTGCAGCCAATCTGCGCTCCAATCGGGTGCAACATAAGCGCCGTGGCCCCAGACGGTACCGATTTCCTGTCCGCCAATTGACTGCCAGACCCCTTGCCCATCGGTGATGGAACTGCCGGTGAAGAGAAGCTGCCCGTCAGTGTTGTACACGTCGGGGATGGGGGGAGCTTCGCTGATCATCTTCCTGCCGACTCCCCCGAGCACGGCGAAAGATCCAATAATGACGATGGCCAGTGCCACCCAATAACGCTTATAGGACATGATTCTCCCTCACTTGATTAGGACGAAAATGGTGCGTAATGCTCCAGAAGGCGCCGATATCCGGTTAGGTAACCCTCGTTAAGCCGAAGATGGGATGCTGCAAAGGTCATTGAAAGTCCCTGTTGAAGCAGTTGCACTGAGGCAACAGTAGCGTTCAACGAATAGGGAAAGCAGGGACTTAGGTCACTATCCGACGGAATTAGTTCAAAAATGCCGAGACTCATCATCCCAGCAGGAAGCAAGTCATAGTGGGATTTAAATCAGACTATGAGAAGCTGGACCGTTCGCCCTTTCCGAGATTTCATGTGGGTTTGTGCATTGGGCTGCTAGCTCTCCGTCGCGAAGGCGTTGCGGCCCAGTAAGAAGGTGAGCATGAGGTTCGAAGCAAACAGAAGCACTCCACCCAATTCCAACATGCCTGAGACAGGCAGCACCTTCCATGCGAATGAGACCAGACCCTCATATGCAAGAGGCTCAGAGGAAACACGTAGCAGGCATCCTGTCTGGAGACACAGCAGACTAAGAAGCATCAAACGCTTACTGAAGATACTTTGAATCCCTGTGAAGTGCGGCAGGATCCGTGGCCCAATTGCGAACACCATCGTCGCTGCAAAGCCGACTGTTAGCGCATGACGTGAGGCGCCCCAGATGCCGCCGTGCACATCGAAAAATGCAGCCCATACACTCATCGATCCAGCCACGATCAGCCAGGCATAAGCCAGACGGATGAAGGTTGGAAAGCTTGGATGGATACCCTGAGTTTTTGCGCGCCCATGGGGCCGTTCTGCAAAGCGCAGTGCAAGTCCGACCGCAACTGCGCTCAAGAAGAATAGGATCGCTGCGGGCTTGGGCCATCCTGCCACGCCGACGAGAACGCCCGCCAAATCCATGCATAATGCTGCCCGAAACCAACGAACATCGGGCTTCGAGATCGCAAGAAAGGTCGGCAGCCATCGCGCCGAGAATCCCCAAACCACCGGCACGACAAATCCCCATCCAAGCACTACGAGATATTTCTGATCGAGTGAATGCGGAAAGGACCGAAGGCCGCCCTGCACAGACAATCGAACGCACTCGACAAAATTGAAGATTACAGCGGACGCGAGCCCCGCCGTCCCGACCAGGACGGAAACCATCCAGAGTTCCATTGGAGGCTTCGCTCGATTTCCTTGAGTTGATACTGGCAGTTTATGGTGTGAGGCTGCGTAGAGAAAAAGTATGACCGCCATGAGCTCAAATCCCGCGGAGATCGGCAGAAGAGCGCGCCAATGCCATCCATAAATGCTTGCGAACCACCGCACCCCCACACCGGAGGTCCAAAGCACGTAGCAGGAGAGAGGCACACGAAGGACCGACCGCCCATGCTCGGGTTGTGAATAGAATCCAATGCCAAGAATGAAGCTACCGATCCAGCCAAACATTTGAGCGTGGCCGTGTCCTTCAATCCATGCGGCCGGTAGTGTGCCCAGACCGTGGTGCGCACTGATCGCCATCAGGTTCGAAAATCCCAACAAGGTCCCAGGCAAAGCCATAAAGAAGAGCCCGCTTAAGATCCACGCGCGGAGCATAAGGCTCTTCTGACGTTCGCGAGCAATGATTGCCGTATTGCCGTGGATGGTGCCTGTGGGGGTCGGCTGTTCGAACAACGGAAGCGTAGCCATAACTAACTCCTCACCTTGAGTTCTGCTTCCAGTTGAATGGCACGGGGAAACAAAACGTCGTTCTCGAGGTGGACATGTTGCTTGAGGTCAGCCTCGAAATCGCGGAGTCCAGAAAAGAGAGCGATGTGTGTAGCGCACGCCCATGAGGGCAGCTCGAAGTGATTCGTCAGGCGGATGAGCTCGGCCACGATGTGGTCGGCGGACTCGTGTTCCTGTTCCGTCATGAAGATCGGGTGCGTAATCGAACGGAAGCACGCGTGCGAGGGCGGGTAAGCGACAATCGATTCCTGATCCATTTGCGAGATGAACGGGAAGAGGACCTGCTCCTCTTTTTGAATATGCGTATACATCTCGCCACGGAGCTTCTCAATCAGCTCGGCGACCTTCGCGAGTTCGGGCGCACGATCACCCCGTGTCGCCGCCAGCTTCAAAGCCATCTCGGCGAGCCTCGGAAGCTCTTGACGAACACAATGGTGATGAATGCGGACGATGTGTTGAACCAGGCGGGCGAGAGAAAGAGTTGCCGGATCCGAAGCTATGCCACCACGTTCCTGGGCCTCCGAATCAGTGAGTTTCTCAAGGACTTGATCGACCGAGAGTTGCAGTTCCTGGCACGCTCCTTCGAGCGACAGATCAGCTTGCAAGCACAAGTCGATATCGAATCGGTGAAAGACTCTGGCCGAGGATGGATACTGCGTAACGATTTCGCGGATGGACTGGGTTGAGGTTGGCATAAGCACTCTCCACCTGCAACCGTATCGATCTATGGAGAGCAGAGCAGTAACTTATGTCACTCGAAGTCCAAAAGTTCTAAGAAGTCGTCTCCAGCAAGGCCTTGAGGCCGTCAATATCCTTTACTACGATTTGTCGCGCGTCAACATCCAGAAGTCCCTCGGCCTGCAAGCGCATAAGGTTGCGGGAAACCAGTTCGCGTACCGTTCCAAGCTGATTGGCGAGTTCCTGATGGGTTGCCGGCAGTTGAAACTCGATTCCGAGAGAACTCGGTTTGCCCTCGTTCTGGGCAAGTTTGAGCAGTGCCGATATGAGTCGCTGGCGGATTGTCGTGAACGACAACTCCTCGATGATACCCACTAGTCGTCGCAAGCGCGCTCCTACGACCTGAAGCACCTTGAGCGCGACTTCTGGATGTTCCATGCAGTACGCCTGAAAATCGCGGCGTGAAATGAACGCGATTTCTGCATCCTCGATCGCCGCAGCGGAGGCGGGAAATGGCCCACCATCGAAGACTGGCAATTCCGCGACAGACTCGCCCGGAACATTCACAGCAAGTACCTGCTCGCGACCGCTCACAGACGTCTTGAAGATGCGAACTTTGCCTTGCGCAATGATGTGCAAGCCGTTGCAAGGCTCGCCCTCTGTGAAGAGCAACTCCCCTGCGCTGAATAGCTTGCGAACTGTTCGCGCAGCGAGCGTTTTCAATTCTGTCTGCGTGAGGCTCGACAAAAGTGCGGTCTTCCCGAGGGCAGTTGCAAGATCGGTACGTTCAGCGGTCACTCGGGAATTCTAGCAGCCTGGGACTTTGGTCACTGCGTTAAGCCCGCATGCGGCTGTCTTATTGATTCATGAACCCGCAAATCAACACGATCGACTTTAACGAACAGCCATTCATCGCCATCTGGGAAGTGACTCAGGCCTGCGATCTGGCCTGCGTGCACTGCCGCGCGTCCGCCCAACCGGACCGCGATCCCATGGAGCTGAGCACGAATGAGGGCAAACATCTCATCGACCAGATCGCGGCCTTGAAGGTTCCAGTCTTTGTGTTAACAGGAGGCGACCCGATTAAGCGACCCGATCTTTTCGAACTCATCGGCCATGCCCGTTCCGTAGGCGTCAGGGTTTCCCTTACCCCGAGTGCTACGCCTTTGCTCACGAAGGATATTGTCATCAGGCTGAAAGAGGCTGGGCTTGCCCGGCTTGCGGTGAGCATGGATGGCGCGAGCGCCGCAACCCACGACGCATTCCGCGGGATGAGTGGGTCATTCACGCGAACTCTCGATGCCGTGCGTTGGGCAAATGAGATCGGCCTGCCGGTGCAGATCAACACTACGTTCAGTCGCAGGAATATTGCTGAAATCGACGAGATTGTCTCCTTGATGGAGAGGTTAAAGATAACGCTTTGGAGCGTCTTCTTCCTCGTCCCCACAGGACGTGGAAAGCTCAACGATTTATTGAGTGCGGAAGAGTTCGAATCGGTCTTTGCGAAGGTCTACAGTCTGTCCAGGACAGCAAGCTTCGACATTAAGACGACTGAGGCGCAGCATTACAGGCGCTTTGTCTTGCAGCAGAGAGTCGCCGACCGAAAGTCGGGACTGGCTCCCAATAGCGTGTTTGAGAGGTCTGTCGACGCGATTGGGCGCGCGCCGCGCGGTCTCAACGATGGCAAGGGATTTGTCTTCATCTCGCACAAAGGGGAGGTATTCCCTAGCGGCTTCCTCCCTCTTTCGGCCGGCAACATCCGCGAACAGGAATTAGCAGCGATCTATCGCCACTCGCCCCTATTCCGCGATTTGCGTGACACTTCAATGCTCGAGGGAAAGTGCGGCTCCTGCGAGTTCAAGGAAATCTGCGGAGGATCGCGAGCCCGCGCGTACGCTCTCACCGGAAACCCACAAGCCGAAGAGCCATGCTGTTCCTACGTTCCGAAAGGATACGTACAGCCGGCGCCGCAAATGAAAACAGCATCAACGCTTCACGTCCTCCAGGGCGCTTAAGACCGGCTTCGGGCTCGAATGGAAGACAATCATAGGAATAGTAGGAATTGAGGGAACACCATGGCGATTCAGATCGGTGCAAAGCCCGACAGCGGTTTTGACGACCCAATTGGAATGCTCAAGGATTGCCACAGAAGGATAGAGAGCTTTCTCGGCATTCTTTGCGTTGTGGTTGATCGGGCGCAGGACAGGAATCTTACTGATGAGGAGCGCGATGCGGTTAAGGCTGCGCTTGAGTACTTCAGAACCGGTGGACAACGCCACACGGCGGATGAGGAAGAATCACTCTTTCCACGATTGCGCAAGTCTAATGCGAAATCCTTCGAAGAGATCGACCGGCTTGAGAACGATCATCACGAGGCAAACGATTTGCATGGATCGGTCGAGCGGCTTTATTCAGCATGGATTGAGTCGGGCGGCTTAGGGTTGGAAGAAGCGCAGCAGTTGCGCTCCCAAACCGCACGTCTCAAGCAACTCTATTCCGACCATATCCAAGTCGAGGAAACGATCGTTTTCGCTCGCGCGATTCAGGTGTTGGACCGCCACGCCATTGCGGCGATCGGGACCGAGTTTCGTTTTCGAAGGAAATAGCTCTCTGCGGCATGAATATCACGCCGACGAGTTCCGCAGGCAAGCGGCAGTTTGCTGCAAAAGACCTTTCGTCCGTTTGGATCCGGCTCTTTACATGCCTGGGTGACTAGCCTCCCTCGAATGGGAAACTAGATCCATGTACATGTCCCGTGGCAGATTCGTCTGCCAATGCCCAGTAGCCTTCGCCACCACGACCAGGCCCAGGAAGATCAAGCGAGAACTGCTGCAACGGCAAAGGGTGAGAGTACGCGGCGACGCCATCTCTCCGCCGGTGTTGCTGCCTTTCTCGGTACCAACGAGAATTGCAGAGTGCTCTCGGCCGGGCACGCGGCGACACACGCCATGCACGCCGTGCATTCAACGGATCGGATTTGCGCGAGTTGATCAACGGCCAAGCTGGAAGGACAGACTCGCGCGCATTTCCCGCAATCGATGCAGGCTTTGACGTCGCAACGGATCTTTACCGGACTAGGTAGCGATGTGATTCCAAGCAGAGCTCCATATGGACAGAGATACCGGCACCAGAAGTTCTGGATCAGCATGGACAGCAGAACCAGCAAACCGATGACGATTGCCCCTGTTTCCCCGATATCGCGGAAGAGATTCAGCATCTTGACATCGGCGACGAGGCCGTACGGTGTAGACATGAAATCGTGGATTGCGTCGGCGGACATGGCACCGATTACGAACACAAAGAAGCCAAGAAGCAGATATTTGAGCCCTCGTAACGGGACATCCTACCACTTCGGTGGATGCAGGCTGCGGCCGAATAAATGTCTTCCAAGTTTCCAAAGATGCTCCGACAGGGTTCCGACCGGGCAAAGCCAGGAACAGAAGGCGTTCTTTAGCAGGACACTCATAAGCATGAAGGCAATGAAATGAACCATCGCCGCAGGATGGACCGCGGAGACGCGTCCAGTGAGGAAGAAGTACTTCGTATTCATCAGTCCTGCTATCGGCAGCCAGCCTTCGGCCCCTGCGGGTCGTGGCACGTTGAATCCCGTGCCGCCGCGCTCGCATGGGCGCTCTATCACTGGATCACGCTAAAGACTATCTCGGCGAGTTCTTCTGGCGTATTACGCGGAAGCTCGGTAGGCCCCAAGCAATCACAGCCACGGCACACAAACTGGCCCGAATCGTTTACCACTTGCTGGGCACAAAGGAGGCCTACAACGAGAGCGTCTTTCACAAGTCTGAAGCTGACACCATCCGCCGTGCGGAATATCGGCTGCGCAAGCAAGCTGCTCAATTTGGATTTCAGGTTATCCCCTCAGAGAACAAATGATGTTCCTAAGGAGTCGGCTAGGGTTGAGTGACCTGTTTTTAAAGGTATAGGTTTTGACACGGCCGGATCGGAGAGATCCGGCCATTGATTATGTGGGGTTTACGGGGTCGGTTTTTGGAGGCCTTTTGTTGCA
>Ga0075522_10001276_pt1 | contig 19182 bp, 15 predicted proteins | sample NGEPerA_FD_74796 | JGI IMG/M metagenome (GOLD analysis project Ga0075522, IMG submission 74796) | Arctic peat soil microbial communities from the Barrow Environmental Observatory site, Barrow, Alaska, USA - NGEE PermafrostL2-A | ecosystem: Environmental > Terrestrial > Soil > Wetlands > Peat ... | reverse complement strand
GCGTCCACCGCGTCCCCCGCCGCCATGCGCGGCCGCGCGACTTTCAGATCCACGATGACTATACTCATGAGCGTCACGCCCCCGGTCAAAGCCGCCGAAAAAAGGCTCTCCGACCACCACTGTTCCGCCGCCGTCGTAGCCTGGGCCGCCGTACCCTCCGTCCACATAGCCCACGCAACCCGTCAGAGCCGTTAGCACGGCCATCCCCAGGCCCATCCTGATTCGACCAACCATACTCATCGACGTTGTCATAGGGATGCTCCGTTCGCGACAGGAATTAACACGTTTGGCAATTTCTCGAATATCACCAGGCGCGCGTTGATGGCCAGGCGCAACATCTTCTCCGCCTTTACCGCTCCTAAAGTCTTATAGGCCGCCGTGATCAAGTCCCCGAATGTCAAATCGATTTTCTTTTTGAGTTTCATATTAGTTAGAGTCGCCCATAAAATTCCTCGTCGCTATAGGGCGTTCACCCTATCCCAAGGTAGGGCGGGGCATAGGGGGGACGGTGGCGAAGTCCCCTTGCGGCCTGGGGCTTTCAAGCCTTCAGAAAATAGCCCTTTTGCTTTTCCGAGGGAGTTTTCCCGAGGGCGACTAGAACTTGCAGCATGTCTTCCCAAACTTTTCGTTTTTCAGTGAGGGCTTGATTGCGGAGCAGATACGAGGGATGAAAGGTGGGCATGAGTGGAATATCCCGAAATATCTGGAAGTTTCCCCGCAGTTTTCCAATGCCGTCCGTCTTTCCCAGCAGGCCCTCGACGGCGGTTGCTCCGAGCGCCACCAGGACTTTGGGACGGATTAAATCGATTTGCGCGAGCAAATAAGGCAGGCAGGTTTTCATTTCGTCCTGCGTCGGCTTGCGGTTTCCACTGGACTGGCCCGGGGTGTCCGGACGGCATTTGAGGATGTTGGCGATATAAACGCTCTCGCGGCTGAAGCCCATGGTTTTGATAATGCGTGTCAACAATTGACCCGCCGCGCCCACGAAAGGCTCGCCTTGCCGATCTTCATCCGCACCGGGCGCTTCGCCTACGAACATCAACGGCGAGTGAATATCGCCCACGCCGAACACCACATTTTTTCTGCTCTGGACCAAGTGCGGGCATTTCAAACAAGCCAGGGCGCGCTCCTTCAATGCGCCCATCGCCGCCTCGGTGTCTTCGACCGTGACCGGGCGGGTTTCATTTTTAAGCGCTGGTTCGGTGGGAAGGGCTAATGAAATTTCTCGTCTCGGCGCCGGAGGCGCTTCCTGCAACTCGCGCAAGGTTTCCGTCTGAATAACCAAAAATCGGACGCCATCGGCTTTGAGAGCCTGCAAGTGCTGTTCGGTGGATTCGAGGACGCGCGAATAATCATTCATAGCGCCGATTATATCGGGCTGAGACGGGCTTACACGGGAATCTTGTTAGTTCTTACTCACCGTCCATTCACATTTTCCCTCCTTTGTTTCCTTCGTTGGCTTCTGTTAAAAAGACTTTGATTGAACAGAAGCCAACGAAGGAAACAAAGGTCGGGAAGAAGAGTTTTTACAATAAAAACCCCATCTTGCTGTGGAAAAAAAGGCCTTAACTCAGCCGCATCGGCATGACAACGTAAAGGAAAGGGCCGTTTATTTTCAAAACGCCCGGACTGAGTTCGTCGATCAATTCCAGAAAAACTTCGTCTTCAGTCAAAGCGTTGAGCGGATCGACCAGGTAAGCGGGATTGAAAGCGATGGCCATTTCCTTGCCTTTGTAATTGATGGCCAGGCTCTCTCGCGCTTCGCCCACTTCGGGCGAATTGGCGGTAATAGCCAAATTATTACGATTGACAGCGAACTTGACCGAATTGGCCTTGTCGCTGGTCATGATTTGCGCGCGGCGGACCGCGGCCAAAAGCTCCTCGCGCGGCAACGCGATGCGTTCTTTGGTTTCGCTTGGGATGACCTGCCGATAATTTGGATAGTTGCCTTCGACCAACTTTGAAATAAGCAAAATAGAAAATCCTTTATCGTCGCCGAGGGTCAGCGCCAGTTGGTTTTCGCTCACCTTCATTTCCACTTCGCCCTTGTCGCCCAGCAGCCGGTTGAGTTCGTTGACGGCCTTGGTCGGGATGATAAACTCGCCCTGGCTGCTCTCGGGAATATCCAGCTCTTCGTCCACCAAAGCGAGGCGGCGGCCATCGGTCGCCACCATCGTTATTTTGTGCTCCTTCAAGCTGATGAAAATTCCGTTGAGCACATAGCGCGATTCGTCGGTCGAGATCGCGAACGAGGTTTTCCGCAGCATGCTTTTCAATTTTTCCTGCGGCAGCGTTATTTTCTTCTCGTCTTTCACCGTCTGCATCGGCGGAAACTCATCGGCGCTCAGACCGTGGATTTTGTAAAAAGACGCTCCAGCCCGAATGCTGCATGCGTTTTTTTCGTCCACTTCCAACTCGATTTCCGGGCTGGTCAGTTCACGCACAATTCCGAAAAATCGTTTGACCGGCACCGTGGCCGAGCCGGCCTTTTTGACGCTGGCCTCGACGGAGCAACTGATCGTCACGTCAAGATCGGTGGCGGTGAAGTGAAGACGGTTGTTTTCGGCGCGCAGAAGCACGTTGGATAGAATCGGCAGCGTCGTCCGGGTGCTGACGATGTTTTGCACCGATTGCAATCCGTGAATCAATTGGTCTTTAGCGATGGTCAGATTCATGCCGCGTCTTAATAGTATGTTCCTGTATAGAAAGAAAGATTATTAATAAGGGTTGTGAATAAGGCAAACAATTTCCGGTGTCAAGGAGCGGGACAACGACTTGCGAAGAATTTTCAATGTGCAGAACCTGTCGCGACCAAACTCGACAAACCCGCCGCCCCGACTTATTGGCGAATCTCGACACCCATTCACAAGCAAATCAGTGTCCCCGCCCACGGTTAATCACATTCCGAAAAACCTCCTGCGCGAGCCGCACTTCCTCCTCGGTGGAATCGCGGCCCAATGAAAAACGAACCAAAGAATTCGCCGAGCTTTTTTCCACGCCCATGGCGCTCATGACGTGCGAAGGTTCAAGCGAACCCGCCGAACAAGCTGAACCGCTCGACGCGCAAACCCCTTCCAAATCCAGCCCGGCCAGCAACAGGATGCTGTCGCAACCTTTGACGGTGAAGGCCACAGTATTGGGCAGCCGCTCCCGCAAGGAACCGCGAAAAGCAACGCCATCCAAAGTGCGGACAAATTCAATCAGGCGATTGGTGAGTTTTCCCAGCTTTTCACTTTCAAAAACCGGCGGCCGGACAAAGCGTTCCAACGCCTCAGCAAAGCCAAGGTAACCGGCGACATTTTCAGTGCCGGCGCGCCGTTCGTTTTCGTGGCCGCCGCCAAAAATAATTGGATCGGGAAGGAGCGGCGATTTGATGAAAAGAGCGCCTGCGCCTTTCGGCCCGTGAAATTTGTGGGCGCAAACCGAAACCAAATCGGCGTTGAACTGATGAATGCTGTCGAACGGCTGTTTGCCAAAACTCTGCACTGCATCGGTGTGAAAAAGAACACGCCGTGAGCGGCAAATATCGCCGATTTCCGCCACCGGCTGAAGAGACCCAGTTTCGTTATTTGCCGACATAATCGAAACGAGAGTGGTATCGGGACGAATCGCTTTTTTTACATCGTCGGAGGAAACGATTCCTGCCGCATTCACCGGCACATAGGTGACAACGAAGCCCTCCTTTTTTTCCAAATATTGAAAACCATGCAGCACGGCGTGATGCTCAATGGTGGAGGTGATCAAGTGCCGCCCTTTTTCGCGCATCAATCGAGCCGCGCCAAAAATCGCGAGGTTATTGCTCTCCGTGCCACCACTGGTAAAAACAACTTCGCTCGGTTTGCTGCGCCAGACAGTGGCAACCCGATCGCGCGCATCATCCAGCAGCGCGCGGGCGCGGCGACCGACGTGATGGACGCTGGAAGGATTGCCAAAAATCTCGCCCATAAACGGCAGCATGGCCTCGCGCACGGCCGGGTCCAGAGGCGTGGTAGCGTTGTAGTCGAAATAGATGGTCTTCACGCGCCATCTTCCGCATGTCGAAAGGCGAGATCGGTCGCCGGATCAATTCCCCAGCGTTTGCCCGCGCCTTCGAGGTCGGGCGTGAGGCTCCAGCGATCGGGTTCGGCGGTCGTGGTATGGGCGCGGCTTGCGCCCTTAAGCTGCATGCAGCCGCGATTATCACCGATCCTGGCGATGAAATCGCATTCGTCGGGGTTCAACACGACGTCCGGCAATGAGGCCAGCTCGTCGGTTTTGATTTCAATGGGTTTGGAGCCATCGCCCACTTCCTGAATTAAAGTGGGAACAACGCATTTCACTGGGGGCTGCGAGAGATTCCACAAGCAGGCAAGCTGCAACAGTGTAACGTTGTGACGCTCGGCGATGGCGCGCAACTCGTCCATTTTCTTCAGTCCCGATTCGACCCAGCCCGCAGGGCGAAAAGTGCGATGATCGTGAGTCCCGAATTTATGAGCCGCCTTCACGTCGTCATGAAAAAGCCCGCCGTAATCGACCACGCGCGTGATCAAGTCCACTTCATATTTAAGAGCCGCAGGCAAAACCAATTGTCCCGGCCACGGCTCCAGCGGATTAAGAATGATCATCGCCCAATCGAGCAAAGGGCCGAACCGTTCCAGGCAGAGAATAATATCCAGGGTGAAACCATTGGCCGGCCCCGGCGCAAGGCCGATTTTTTTGGTCAACTGCGCGTCCCGCAACTTGTCCATCCCCGACCAAACCTTGTCATTGCCATAGCCAATGGAATCGGGATTGTGCAACAGCAGCAAATCAAACTGATCCACCCCGCAGCGTTGCAGCGATTTTTCCGCCGCCATGCGCAAGTAACCCGCATAATCCCCCGCCCCCCGCAAATCGGGGTCAGTGAACCGTGGAAAGCCACGCGATCCTTGCCGCTGGCCCTTATAAAAATCGTGCCCGACCGCGCCCACCAGGCAATAACTCGAGCGCGGCAAGCCAGCCAGCCCTCGCCCCAGCAATTCGTCGGCTTGGCCGCCGCCATAAACATCCGCAGTCAAAAAAGTGCGGATACCGCGCTCGTAGGCATGATGGACGAGGTTGATCCACTGCTCGTCCCCGAGCGCCTCGCCGAAGTTCATAAAGCGACCGCCATTCCAGGCGCCGAAAGCTGTTCGAGTAACATCCATGAGAAAAAGGTAAAGTTAGAGGAAGCAAGGCAGACCCGCCAGTCCAAAAGGCAGTCCAAAAGGCACACGCCAGAATCCGCGCCAATTTGTGGAAAAATCAACTGCTCAAAAGAGTTGCCCAAGGCGAAAAGGGACAGTAAAACCAGTGGCGCGACGAGACTCTTCCATATTCTGAACTGTGCGCAGCATTTTCCAAACGACGGTCCTTTCGCTGTTATTGTGTTCCGCGTGCGATAGGCGGACTTCGCAGATATCAGCCACCCCGTCGCTCGGGCCGGAACATCCCGCCGATGGCCAAGTCTGGCGCTATACCTACGAGGTAGTGCACACCTTCCCGCACGATAGAAAGGCTTTCACTCAAGGATTGGTTTTCCTCGACGGCAAATTACTCGAGAGCACCGGCTTGAACGGGCAATCCACCTTGCGCGAGGTCGATCTTTCCAGTGGACGCGTCCTGCGGCGGGTGCAAGTGCCCGACCGCTATTTTGCCGAGGGCCTGGCCGTGATCGGCGGCAACGCCTATCAATTGACCTGGCAAGCCCACAAGGGATTTGTCTATGACGAAGCGACTTTTCGTCTCGACCACCAGTTTGCCTACAGCGGGGAAGGCTGGGGCCTGGCGACCGACGGCCATTGGCTCATCCTGAGTGATGGCACGCCGCAAATCCGGTTTCTCGATCCCGCCACTTTCAGAGTCGAGCGCGCGATCCAAGTGGCCGTGCGCGGTCAGCCCGTCAGTCAATTAAACGAATTGGAATACATCCGCGGAGAGATTTTCGCCAATGTTTGGCAGACTCCTTACGTGGTGCGCATCGACCCGGCCAATGGCGCGGTGACCGGCGTGATCGACTTTGCCGGTCTGCTTCCGCCTGCCGACCGAAACCCCACCACCGATGTGCTCAACGGCATTGCCTACGATGCCGCCCACGACCGCCTCTTCATCACCGGCAAATTCTGGCCCAAGCTCTTCGAAGTCCGCCTCAAGCGGGTGCCATGAGCGGCTTCAAACAAAGAGGAACTCAAACTAAAAACCATTTAACCACAAAGAACGCAAAGAGCGCAGAGCAAAAGAGTCAAAAGTATTCGATGCAACAATATGATAGGTTGGCTTAAATAGGCTTAATTCAGATTTGAGGTTGCTCGGTCAATTATCCTTCATCTGTTATGCCTCCGCAGTGTCTTTCTCTGCGCTCTTTGCGTTCTTTGTGGTTAAATCACGTTTTGACACGGGTAAGTTTTAATTAGTTCGGTTGAGGCGGCGGGCGATTTGCAGTTCTGTGCGGGCTTCGTTCGTTTGGCCTAGCTTCATGAGGGCCGCGCCCAGATTCTCGTGGGCGCCCGCGAGGCGGGGGTCGTGGCGCAGGCAGGCGCGGAATTGCTCGGCGGCTTGCTGCCAGTGTTGCTCGCCGAGGAAGAGCAAGCCCAGGTTGTAGTGCGCTTGGGGTTGGCTGTTGTATTGCGCCTCGACGGGGTTGGGATGGATGGCAATGGCGCGTTCGTAATGGGTGATCGCCTGCGCTTCGTCGCCTTGCCGCGCCAAAGCTTCGCCCAGGTTGTATTCGGCCAGGATGTTGCCGCTGGTGACGGCGACGGTATGGCTGAAGAGGGTGACGCTGTTGCGCCAGTAGGCAAGTTGGTTTTCTGTGCCGGCGGCTAAAAATAGAAGGACGCCGGCTATCACCGCGCCGAAAACAAAACCGGGCCGGGGCCAGCGATCCCATTCTTGGGGAAGGGTCCACGCCGCCATGATGAAAATTCCAAGCAAGGGAAGGTAGGTGTAGCGGTCGGCCATGAATTGCAGGCCCACTTGCACCAAGCCAATCACCGGCGCGAGCGTCCCCAAAAACCACAGCCAGCCAACGAGGAGGAATGGTTGCGTCCGCCTCCGCGCCACGGCGAGGGCGGAGATGCCCAGCAATAAAATTCCCGCGGCCGCAGCCTGCCAGAAGTTCCATGGATGCGAGTAGGGGTAGGGCAGGGCGAGGTTTACGGGCCAGACCGTCTTGCCAAGATAGAGGGCGGCGCTGATCAGCGCATTAGCGAGACGCTGGGAAAGTGGAAGGACAGCCGAACTCACAACGCTGTGGGTGGCCTGTTGCGCGTGAACGGTGATAGCACAAACGATGACACTCAAAACGAAAAACGGCGCCTTCTCCAAGAGGAAGAGACGCCGTCGGAGCGGCCAGAAATCCATTAAAAGTAAAACAAACGGCAGTGTAACAATCATGGGCTTGGAGAGCAGACCGCAAGCGAAGAAGAAAAGCGCCAGGGCGTATTGGATTTTGGAGCCTTTCGCGTAACGCCCGTAGGCGCTCAACGTCAGCAGCCAGAAGAAAGCGCTGAGGACATCTTTGCGTTCGGAAATCCACGCCACCGACTCGACGTGCAGCGGATGCCACGCGAACAGAGCGGCGACCAAAGCGCTGCGCCACTGCGCCCCGGTCAATTGCCAAAGGACCAGAAAGACAAGAACGGCGTTGGCGGTATGAAAGAGAATGTTGGTCAGGTGATGACGACCGGGATCAAGGCCGGAGAGGGAAACATCCGCAATATGCGAAATCCAGGTCAGCGGATGCCAATTGCTCGCATGGTTTGTCTTGAAAGCCCAAGCCAGACTCGTGCGATTGAGGCCGTGCTGAATGGGAGAATTATAAATGACATAATCGGGATCATCGTAGTTGATGAAATCGAAATGGGTCGCCGGCCAGTAGATCGCCAAAGTGACCAGGGCCAGCAGAAGACAGATGAGCGTGGCACGTTGTTTTTCCGGCACGAGATAATCTAGCCGCCCGGAAAAATTCCCGCCACAAGAAAGCTTGCGGGGCTGGGCGGCGTTCGTGGTAAAAAGAGCGGCATGACTTTGCCGCAGGCCACGACCAAACACGCCCAGCTTGTGGCGGAAATTCGCCACCACGATAACCTTTATTACACCGAGGCCCGCCCCACCATCAGCGATCAGGAATATGACCGCCTTTATCGCGCCCTGGCTGATCTCGAAACAGAATTTCCCGGTTTGGCCACGGCGGATTCGCCGACTCAACGGGTGGGCGGCGAACCGGTCAAGGCCTTCCGGCCCGTCCAGCATCAAGTTCCCATGCTGAGCCTGGACAACACCTATTCGCAGGAAGAGGCGCGCAGTTTCGTCAAACGCGTGCAGAAGCTCTTGCCCAATGCGACCCTGGCGTGGACGGTCGAACCGAAAATCGACGGGCTGGCCATTAACTTGCGCTACGAAAACGGCGCGCTCATTTCCGGCGCAACGCGCGGCGATGGCGTAACCGGCGACGATATTACGTCAAATCTAAAAACCATCCGCTCGATCCCGCTCAAGTTTTTTGGCGCGAAGAATCCGCCGCGAGTCCTCGAGGTGCGCGGCGAAGCGTATATGAAACGCGCCGGGTTCAAGAAGCTGAACACCGGACGCATTGCCGCCGGCGAAGAACCTTTTTCCAATCCGCGCAACGCCGCCGCCGGCTCGCTCAAACAACTCGACCCGCGCATCACTGCCCAGCGTCCGCTGGACGCGATTTTTTACGGGGTCGGCCATTACGAGGGCGAGGAAACTTTCGCGACCCATCAGCAATGGCTGCAACACTTGAAGGCACTCGGCTTTAAAACGCCCGGGAAAATCTGGCTCTGCCAATCCGAGGATGAACTTTTCGCCGCCATTGATCAGTTGGACAAAATTCGTCACGACTTCGAATACGAGACGGACGGCGCGGTCATCAAGTTGAACGACTTCGCCATGCGCGAGGAAGTGGGCTACACCTCCAAGGCGCCCCGCTGGGCGATGGCCTACAAATACGCGCCCGAACAACTCCAAACCAGACTCAACGACATCACCATTCAAGTGGGCCGGACCGGCGTGCTCACACCGGTGGCGGAGTTGGAACCCGTTTTCCTGGCTGGCAGCACCATTGGACGGGCGACGTTGCACAACGAGGATGAAATCAAACGCAAGGACATCCGCATCGGCGATACCGTGACCATTGAAAAAGCGGGCGAAGTCATCCCCGCAGTGGTGGGCGTGGTCGAAAGCAAGCGTCCGGCGAACGCCGCGCCCTTCGATTTTTTCCAGCATGCTGGCGGAAAATGCCCGGTTTGCGGCGGGCCGATCGCGCGCGATCCGCAGTACGTGGCGTGGCGCTGTCAAAACTTGCAATGTCCAGCCCAGGCGACGCGGCGGGTGGAATTTTTCACGGCGCGCGGCGCGTTGGACATCGAAAGCGTCGGCGGAATTGTGGCCGACAAACTGGTCGAGCACGGCCTGGTGCGCGAGCCGTTGGATTTATTCAACTTGACACTCGAACCCCTGGGAGCGTTGAACCTCGGCACCGAAGAATCCGCTCGCATGTTCGGCAATAAGAACGCCGAAAAAGCGCTTCAAGCCATCGAACGCGCCAAAACCGCCCCGCTCTCGCGCTGGCTTTTCGGCCTGGCGATTCCCGAAGTGGGAAAAACGACCGCCCTGCAACTGGCGACATTTCACGATACCATTGAAGACGTGGCCGAATCGCCGCTGTTGCGCGACGTCATCGCTTACCACGAGAAAATTGAACAGGCCCGTCAGGCGCGCCGCGAACAGTCGGACCAGCATCAGCAACTCAAGAGCGAAGCCGAAGCCGCCGCGCAACGTTTGATCGGCGCGGGCTTTGCCGAAAAAAGCCGGCGCAAAAACGAGAAAGAGGCCGGCATCAATACGGAATTGGGCCCGGTGGTGGCCCATAGTGTTCTCGATTATTTCGGTTCGCCGAATGGGAAAGAAGTTTTGCGCCGAATGCAGGCCCTCGGCATTCACCCCAAAAGCCAGAAAGCCGCAGCGAGCAAAGCAGAGCAGCCGTTCACCGGCAAAACTTTCGTTTTGACAGGCACATTGCCGATGCTGACCCGTGAAGCCGCCAGCAGCCGGATCGAATCCTTGGGTGGAAAAGTAACGGGCAGCGTGAGCAAGAATACCGATTACGTCCTGGCGGGCGCCGAAGCGGGATCCAAGCTGGACAAGGCCCAAGCTCTCGGCGTCCCCGTGATTGATGAAGCAGCCTTCCTAAAGCTCTGCGGCCCATTTTAACGCATTTTTAACATCTTCCGTCCCCCTTTTAATTAACGCTCCCGTTTGTTCCAGTGGCATGGTGGGTGTGTTATGAATGACTTGATCTTCGTTGCGGTAATGACCGGATTTTTTGTTGTTGCGGCCTTGTATGTCCGTTTCTGCGAAAAGCTATAGGCGCTTTATGGAAAATCTAATCGTCGGAATAATCTCGCTGTTGCTCTTTGGTTATTTGTTTGTGGCCATGATTTGGCCGGAGAAATTTTGAGGCTCTTATGCGCGCTAATGACTGGTTCCAATTGACGTGTTTTGTTGGCATTCTGGCCTTGATCACTAAACCGATCGGCCTTTACCTCTGCCAGGTATTGGATATCAATGGCAGGACTTGGCTCGATCCGCTTATTCAGCCATTCGAGCGGCTGACTTATCGTATCATGGGGGTGGATGCCAAAAGCGAACACAACTGGAAACAATACACATTTGCCACGCTGCTTTTTAGCCTGGTGAGCTGCCTGTTTACCTATGCTATCCTCCGGTTGCAGCAGCATCTGCCGCTCAACCCGCAAGGTTTTGGCGCACTCACTCCTGATTTGGCTTTCAACACTGCTGTCAGTTTCACCACCAATACGAATTGGCAAAGCTACTCCGGCGAATCGACTATGTCCTATTTATCGCAAATGGTCGCGCTGGTCATTCATAACTTTGCCTCGGCGGCGGTGGGAATAGCGATTGCGGCCGCGTTAGTGCGGGCGCTGTCACGGCCCATGGCGAAAGCGATTGGCAACTTTTGGGTGGATTTAGTGCGGACGACTTACTATTTGCTCCTGCCGTTGTGCGTCGTCTTCGCCCTCTTTCTGATAGGACAGGGAATGGTCCAGAATTTCAAGCCGTTTACCGCCGCTACGCTGGTCGAACCGATGAAGATCATGGTGGAAAAGAAAAATGACAAAGGCGAAACCATCAAGGGCGCCGATGGCAAATCCATCATGGTCGAGCAAATGGTCACTGAACAATCCATCCCTCAGGGACCCATGGCTTCGCAAGTGGCGATCAAGATGCTTGGCACCAACGGCGGTGGATACACCAACGCCAATGCGTCCCATCCGTTCGAGAATCCCACGCCTCTGTCAAACTTTATCCAGATGCTCTCTATTTTTGCCATTGGCAGCGGGCTGACTTACTACCGTGGCCGCATGACTAAAAACCAGGGGCACGGCTGGTCGATTTGGGCGGCCATGATGATTTTGTTTTTGGCCGGCGCGCTCATTTGCTGGAAGGCCGAGGCGGCGGGCAATCCAATTCACCAGCAAATGGGAATCGCCGCGTCGGGCGGTAACATGGAGGGAAAGGAAGTTCGCTTCGGCATTTTCAATTCCGCGCTCTTTGCCACGGTCACGACGGATGCTTCGTGCGGCGCGGTCAATTCGATGCATGACTCCTTCACCGCCATGGGCGGATTTGTCCCGCTCTTCAATATTCAACTCGGGGAAATCATCGTGGGCGGCGTGGGCGCGGGACTCTACGGCATGTTGGTATTCGTGGTCTTGGCGGTCTTCATCGCGGGATTGATGGTCGGGCGCACGCCGGAGTACCTCGGTAAAAAAATCCAGTCCTACGATGTGAAGATGGCTATGCTGGCCCTGCTGGTCCTCGCCGTCTCGATCCTTGGTTTCGCGGCCTGGGCTTCGGTCAGCAAATGGGGTTTGGACGGATTGAACAATACCGGGCCGCATGGTTTGACCGAGATTTTGTACGCCTACAGTTCAGCCAATGGCAATAACGGCAGCGCCTTCGCCGGTCTCAATGCCAACACTCCATGGTTCAACACAACCCTTGGCCTGGCCATGTTGGTCGGCCGCTTTCTCATGATCATCCCGATCCTGGCCATGGCCGGGTCGCTCGCGCAAAAGAAAGTCTCACCTCCCAGCGCCGGAACGTTTCCGGTGGCGGGATTTACTTTTGTAATCTTGCTCCTCGGCACGGTGCTGCTGGTGGGAGCCTTGAATTTTCTCCCTGCTCTCGCCCTTGGCCCCATTGTTGAGCACTTCCTGACGGTGCAGGGAAAACTCTTTTAATCTTATGACTCAAAAAGCTCCTTCTCTCTTTGACTGGGACATTGTCGGACCGGCGTTGCTCAACGCCTGCAAGAAATTGCACCCGCGCCTCATGATCAAAAACCCGGTCATGTTCGTCACCATGATCGGCGCGGCCTTGACCACGGCGGGAATTTTTACCTCACCGAGTGATCGCGGCTTCATTTTCCAACTCGCGCTCTGGCTCTGGTTCACGGTCCTTTTTGCCAATTTTGCCGAGGCTGTCGCGGAGGGTCGCGGCAAGGCCCAGGCCGACAGTCTGCGCAAAAGCCGCAAGGAAACGATGGCGCGGCGATTGCGCGATAAACGCGAGGAACTTGTGCCCGCCACGGAATTACAGAAGGGCGACCTGGTGACCTGCGCGGCGGGCGACACCATCCCCGCCGATGGCGACGTGGTGGAAGGCATCGCCAGCGTCGATGAGGCGGCCATCACCGGGGAGTCGGCGCCGGTGATTCGCGAGAGCGGAGGCGATCGCAGCGCGGTGACGGGCGGCACGAGGGTCTTGAGCGACCGCATCGTCATTCGGATCACCTCTGAAAAGGGCAACACATTCTTGGACCGGATGATTTCAATGGTGGAAGGCGCGCGCCGCCAAAAAACGCCTAATGAAATCGCCCTGACCATTCTGCTTTCGGCCTTGACGCTGATTTTTTTATTGGTCTGTGTAACGCTCAAACCGTTCGGCCTTTACTCGCAGGTGAATTTCTCGGTGCCCGTGCTGGTCGCCCTCCTGGTGTGTTTGATTCCCACCACCATTGGCGGGTTGCTCAGTGCCATCGGCATTAGCGGCATTGATCGCCTGATTCGGCGCAATGTCATGGCCATGAGCGGCCGCGCGGTCGAAGCGGCCGGCGACGTCGATGTCCTGTTGCTGGATAAAACCGGCACCATCACCCTGGGCAACCGCATGGCGACCGCTTTTATTCCCGCGCCCAACATCAAGGCAGACCGCCTGGCCGATGCGGCGCAATTGGCCTCGCTGGCCGACGAGACGCCCGAAGGCCGCTCGATTGTCGTGCTGGCCAAGGAGCGGTTTAATCTGCGCGGGCGCGAAGTGGCGGAGTCACACGCGCAATTTGTCGCGTTTACCGCCGAGACGCGGATGAGCGGCGTGGATTTCCCGTCGGTGAACGGACATCCCGCGCGCAGCATTCGCAAAGGCGCCGCCCAGGCGATTTCGGTTTATGTGGACGAGGCGGGCGGGAAGTTTCCAACCCTGGTCACGGCGGCGGTGGAGGAAATTTCGCGCTCGGGCGGAACGCCGCTGGTTGTCGCGGAAGGCCGTGAGGTCCTGGGCGTGGTGCAATTGAAGGACGTGGTCAAGGGCGGCATCAAGGAACGTTTTGCGCAGTTGCGCAAGATGGGCATCCGCACCGTGATGATCACCGGCGATAATCAATTGACTGCCGCCGCCATCGCCGCCGAGGCCGGGGTCGATGATTTTATGGCGCAGGCCACGCCGGAACAAAAATTGAAACGCATCCGCGAAGAGCAAGCGGCCGGCCATCTCGTCGCCATGACCGGCGACGGCACCAACGACGCCCCGGCCCTGGCCCAGGCCGACGTCGGCGTGGCCATGAACACCGGCACCCAAGCCGCGCGCGAAGCGGGCAACATGGTCGATCTGGACAGCAACCCCACCAAGCTGATTGAGATCGTCGAAATCGGGAAACAATTGCTCATTACGCGCGGCTCGCTGACCACCTTCAGCATTGCAAATGACATCGCCAAGTATTTCGCCATTATTCCCGCCATGTTGATGGCGACCTTCCCGGCCATCGCGCCGCTCAATGTCATGAACTTGCACAGTCCGACGAGCGCCATCCTGAGCGCGATTATTTTCAACGCCTTGATCATTATCGCGCTGATTCCGCTCGCCTTGCGTGGAGTGGCTTACCAACCCATTGGCGCGCTGGCCATGTTGCAGCGCAATTTGCTCATCTACGGCGCAGGCGGGGTCGTGATCCCATTCATCGGCATCAAGGCGATTGATCTCGTTATAACCACTCTCAAACTGGTTTGATTATGAAAGAATTTCTCACTCAACTGCGCGGCGCGGTTTTCTCGACGCTAATTTTGGCCGTCGTTTGTTGCGGGATTTATCCGCTGCTGGTTTTTGGCTTGGGGAAGGCGCTCTTTCCCGCCCGGGCTTACGGAAGTCTTATTGTTGACGCAAAAGGGGTCGTGCGGGGCTCGAAGCTCATCGGCCAAAACTTCAGCGGCGAAAAGTATTTTCATTCCCGTCCTTCGGCCGCCGGCAACGGCTACGACGCCACCAGCTCCGGCGGAAGCAATCTCGGCCCGACCTCGCAAAAGCTGGCCGATTCCATCAAACAAAACGTGGCCGATTACCGCGCCCAAAACGGCATGGCCACCAACGCCTCCGTGCCCGCTGACGCCGTGACCGCCTCCGCCAGCGGATTGGACCCGCACATCAGCGTGGCCAACGCCGAAATCCAAACCGTGCGCGTCGCCCGGGTTCGGGACCTGAAAGTGGCCGAAGTCCTGTCTCTCGTGCATCAATATACCGACCCGGCGGGCTTGGGATTTCTGGGAGATCCCGGAGTCAATGTGCTGCGCCTGAATCTGGCGCTTGATGGGATAAAATAGGAGGGAAGGGATCGCCAGGAGCGGCGATTGACTTTCTGAAGCGGCGCTCGCAGAGTGGCGGCCTTGGGTTGAGTATCGAATCTTCCATGGCTGGCTATTACGCTGCCCGCGCGCGGGAATACGAGCGCATTTACCACAAGCCCGAACGGCAGGCCGATTTGCGCAAGTTGCAAGACTCAATCGAAGGCGCGTTTGCAGGGAGAGACGTTTTGGAGGTCGCTTGCGGGACAGGTTATTGGACGGAGATTCTTGGCCGCTCGGCGGTATCGGTTGTTGCCACCGACATCAATGAAGAAGTTTTGGCGGTGGCGCGCGTAAAGGCCATGGACCCGCGAAAAGTGGCCTTTCAGCGGGAAGACGCGTACGCGTTGCCCATCCTGCCACAACAATTCACCGGCGGTTTTTCAGCTTTTTGGTGGTCGCACATTCCCGAAGCCAGAATTGGCAGCTTTATCCAAGGTTTTCACCGCGCCATTTCTCCGGGGACGCGAGTGGTGTTTATTGACAATATTTACGTGGAAGGCAGCAGCACCCCAATTTCGCGGACGGATGAGCAACGCAACACCTATCAGACTCGCCGACTGGACGACGGGAGCCAATACGAAGTGCTCAAAAATTTTCCGACCGAGGCGGAATTACGCGCCGCGGTGGACGATTTTGCGGCGGACGTTCAAGTTGAATTATTGCGCTATTATTGGATTTTGAGTTACGCGACACGTTAAGTACTGTAGCGACAATTCCACGCTCGTTGGTTCCGCTTTATTCGGCCGTCCGGTGACGGTAGGCGGCCAAATCATTTTCGCTCACTTGTTCTGGGGGAACCAGTTTGTAATGTTTTTCGGAAGCAATGCCTACGCCGGCAGCGCCGGACTCAAATTCAAACAAGGCAATAACGCCGTCCGGCAAAAATTGAGCAGCGATAGGCCGGCAAATCAAGGTGGGAAACTTCCGGGCGCAAAGCGCAAAATCCTGTTCAATTTGGACAATGCTGAGTTTGTCCCGGCCCCCCTTGGCTTGAACCGGGAAAACGTAGTGAATGCCTTTTTTATCCAAACCAACATAAATCTCATCTGTTTCCACCTGGCCCATGTCTGGTACGGTAGTGCGCAAATGACTTTGCAGTGAGTAACAGACAACTCCGGAAAAGACATCGACCAACCGATTGTATCGAACTTTAGCGAGCAACGCCTGCTCATCACTGAAAGCGTATTTTGCGATAATGCCTGGCGTCGCATCCGGAACTTTTGTTACGACCATGTTGACGTTTGGGCCGAGAGGTTGGTCCGGCACTAACACGAACCGGTATTTGGCCAGTCCTGCCGGCCGAATGATCCACATTTCCCCGGCGCCCGCAGTGGATTGAATCGCCTTGGGTAATGCCTTTCGATAACGAAAGCTATACACCAAGTCACCGAGGTTTTTCGGCAGCGAGATTCTGAGTTGTCGCCCATGTTTGACAATATCTGCGCGGGCGAAATCAAATTGTCTCAGGCCGGCTTTATATTTTGAGAGGAATATCTCCTCGATAATCGATGCGTAAATATTGGGCGACCGCATAACGTTTAAGTTTTCGCGCCCGGCCAGCGAAGAAGGACCACTTCCTCGCGAAGTTGTTCCCGGGTTGCGGTTGATAATCGCGTGCGAAAAAGGTCGAGGCCGGCCACTTCGTAACCCAGTGATTCCGCGATGCCTGCCAATAGCTGGCCGGTGCGAATCATGACGCGAAGATACGACGCCTGATCGCCCACGACATAGGCGAGTTGAGCGCCGGGGCGCAATATCGCGCGCAGATCGGCCAAGTGTCGCGTCATGCCTCCAAAATAAAGTTTGGTGACTCGCGCGTAAAGACGTTCAAACCCCGAGGTCTTGCCCATGTCAAGCCGGCGTTGTTCGATGACTTTGGCAATGCGTTGAATTTCCCCGTGTCCCGCCACCAGCAAATCGTCCTGATCGCTTTTGTAAACGCCGCGAGTATTGGATCTGACCAAAGTTTGTTTAAGCGACCGCAAATCTGTTTTGCTTTGAATGAAACCAAGCAGCACCGACTCAAGCCGTGTCGTCCGAGTGTAGTCTTTCTCGTTTGGGTAGGGAGGGGAGGTAATGACTGCGTCCACCGAGTTTGGGTCCAAGACGTGGGCGAGATGTCTTGCGTCGGCCAAATGGACAGTGGCTTTGGATTGAGGACGTTCCGCTAATTTCCGCAAGTCGCCAGCCATCGCTTCAACGCCACGTAACCAAAGACTTATTACAGGAGCATCCACCTTGGGAACGCCAATACCCACTTCAGGCCCGAATTGCAAATTGCTGATGCCAAAAACAATTGCCTTCGCCAAGGCCAGCCGTTCGTGTCCGTAAAATCGGTCGTCGGCTTCTTCGGCCAGAACTTCCAGGAGCACCAGCGTCTTGTGCAAAGGCAACGGACTTATTGAATCCTTCAGTAAAAATTTCCACGTTTCGGCTGGGAGTGTGCGAAGGGTGGTCCCCGCAATTCGCTGCTGGGAAAAGAGAGACAGTCCGCCCATTTCATCAATTCCATCGCGCTTCAATCTTTCATGGGTGATTTGAGCGATTTCGCGGGCGTGTGCCAATAATCCATCCGCATTGATATTCCAATCGACTTTGACGCGGCTGGCGAAACAAGCCACCGGATTCGGTTCGATGCCAATGCTCGTTAAGTTAAGTTTCTTGCACTCGACCAGAGTGGTTCCCGTGCCACAAAAGGGATCGAGAACACAATCGGAAGAAACCAAACCAAACTTTTTCGCATAGTGCCGGACCAGGTGCGGTGGGAAAGAAAGCACGAATCGGTACCAATCGTGGGCCGCACGGTCCTCCAGTCTAAGTTTGTTATCTTCTTTGCGATTGCCGGTGGTGATTGCTGTTGTTGAGTCAGCGCGGTGTCCCTGCTCACCGTTTTTGAAAGCAACCATTGGCATAGCGGCCTTATGCGACTTCGGCCCGGGCCAGCGGGGCGGCGCCGCTGCGCTTGGCCATGATGGCGGCGATGATCTTTAGGGCTAGTTCAGGCTTGTCGGCCAGGGCCTGGCGGGCGGCTTCTTTGCCTTGGCCGATCAGTTCGCCTTCGAATTGCAGCCATGCCCCTTTTTTATCGACGACGCCGTTGGTGATGCCGACTTCGATGATGTTGCCTTCTTTGTTGATGCCGTGATTGTAAATGATCTCGAACTCGGCCTCGGCGAAGGGCGGGGCAACTTTATTTTTGACAATCTTTACTTTGACGGCGTTGCCGATCGCCACCCCGGCGGAATCTTTCAGGGTGTCGCGGCGGCGGATGTCGATGCGGACGCTGGCATAAAATTTGAGCGCTTTTCCGCCCGGGGTCGTTTCGGGATTACCGAACATGACGCCGACTTTTTCGCGCAGTTGATTGGTGAAAATGCAGGTCGTTTTGGACTTGGCCAGGATGGCGGTCAGTTTGCGCAGGGCCTGGCTCATCAGGCGGGCTTGCATGCCCATAGTGGCCATGCCCATCTCGCCTTCCAATTCAGCCTTGGGCACCAGGGCGGCGACGGAGTCAACGACAATGACGTCCAGGGCGTTGGAGCGGGCCAGGGTTTCGCAGATGCTGAGGGCTTCTTCGCCGCTGTCGGGCTGGGAGACGAGCAGTTCGTCCAGGTTGACGCCGAGTTTTTTGGCGTAGGCCGGGTCGAGGGCGTGCTCGGCATCAATGAAAGCCGCCAGGCCGCCGGTTTTTTGGGCGTTGGCAATGACGTGGAGCATCAAAGTGGTTTTGCCGGAGGATTCCGGGCCGAATATCTCGACGACGCGGCCGCGCGGGAGGCCCCCCACGCCCAGAGCCAGATCAACCGCCAGCGCGCCGGTGGGGATGACTTCGATCCCTACTTTGGCGCGGGCGTCGCCCAGTCGCATGATGCTGCCATCGCCATACGCTTTGGTGATGGAGGAAATGGCGGCGTCCAGATCGCGCTGGCGGGCGGCGGAAAGTTTAGGTTCGGCGGAATGGGTTTCGGCACCGGCGGCTTTTTCAGGGTTTTTTTCAGTTTTTGGCGGCATAACGCAAATTATAAAGTTTAGGGTTGAAGGGTCAAAGTAAAATCACGAACAGTGGGAATCATAAGTCATTCATCATTTTCCGCAACGCCCATGTCGCGGCAAACACCGCGTTTGGCCGAGGCGACAAATTCCAAAAGAATTTTCGCGGGCGCGCTGCTGAAATCTTTTTGCGTTTCGGCAAGCGTGTCGGACAAGTTTTGGCGGGAACGGAAAAGCTTGTGATATAAAT
>Ga0075522_10001273_pt1 | contig 19219 bp, 18 predicted proteins | sample NGEPerA_FD_74796 | JGI IMG/M metagenome (GOLD analysis project Ga0075522, IMG submission 74796) | Arctic peat soil microbial communities from the Barrow Environmental Observatory site, Barrow, Alaska, USA - NGEE PermafrostL2-A | ecosystem: Environmental > Terrestrial > Soil > Wetlands > Peat ... | reverse complement strand
CGGGGGCAGCGCCTCGTTGGCCTGGCGGGCGCGAGCGAACATCTCGGGGGTCCATTCGGGGTTCTCGTCGTCGAAGGGCACGGCGTCCGGTGTGAGAGGTGGGTGCTTAATCGACATGACGGCGATACTCCTGGCTCGCGCCCGGCGAAGGGTGATGATGCGAACTCTCCGCTCACGGACCACATCGGTCCGTCAATGCTCCAGCCGATAGGGCGCCCTTATGCCGGGGTCGCCAGCCGGGAAATCCTTGACGTCGCGGGTCACCAGCAGGCGGCCGTGGCGATCTGCGGAGGCCCAGACGACGGCGTCGGGGAGCTTCAGGTGATGGCGCCGCCGCATCTGGGCCGCGACCTCGGCCACCGCTTCGTCCAGGGCGATGATCTCGAAATTGGCCAGGAACGCGCGGATGTCCGGCGCGCTGGCCTCGTCGGCGCCGACCATCACCTCGATCCAGGTGACGATGCTGATCGCCGGGTCCTCATAGAGTTCGACCTCGGTCCTGGCCGCGGGCTCGCCGTTGAGGAAGTCGATGAGGATGTTGGTGTCGAAGAGCGCCTTCACCACTCCTCCCGCAGCGCCCGCTGATACGCCACGCCGTCGATCGCCTTCTCGCGCCAGAGGCCGAACGCCGCCGCCATGGTCGGGCGCGGCTGGCGACCGAGATAGTCGGCCACCGCTTCGCGAATGAGCCGCGAACGGGAGACGCGCCGGCGGCGGCCCAGCTCGTCGAGCGCTGCGACATCGCTTCCGGGGATTTCCACCAGAGTGCGCATCGTGGTTCTCCGCAACTGATATCGGCGCTATATATCACATGCGGTCGGCAACTCAAACCCACTCACCTACGTCGTCCGCGTGAATCCGGCCGCCCTCCGCGTCCGCGCACGGCGGCCTTCGGACGCGGGGCCTTGGGATCACGGGGTTCCGGATCGCTGAGCATTTCCAGGACCAGGCCGCCGGTGATCGGGGTGGCTTCGCGCAGGCGCACCTGGACGGCGCGGCCGAGGCGCCAGCGCTCCCCCGTGCGCTCGCCGACCAGGGCGTGGCTCGCCTCGTCGTGGATGAAATACTCGCCGCCGAGCGTGGAGATAGGGATCAGGCCGTCGGCGCCGGTTTCGGCCAGCCGCACGAAGAGGCCGAAGCGGGTGACGCCGGTGATCCGCCCGTCGAAGGCGGCGCCCACGCGGTCCTCCAGGAAAGCGGCGACGTAGCGGTCGATGGCGTCGCGCTCGGCGGCCATGGCGCGGCGTTCGGCCAGGGTGATGTGCTCGGCGGTGTCCTCGAGGCGCGCGATGTCCTCGGCGGCGAGGCCGTCGTCGCCCAGGCCCAACGCCTTGATCAGGCCGCGATGGACGATGAGGTCGGCGTAGCGGCGGATCGGCGAGGTGAAGTGCGCGTAGCGGTCGAGATTGAGGCCGAAGTGGCCGACATTCTGCGGCGAATAGTGGGCCTGCATCTGGGTGCGCAGGACGACCTCGTTGACGATCTCGGCGTGCGGACCTTCGCGGGTCTGGCCGAGCAGGCGGTTGAAGCGGTCGGTCCGCGCCGCCTCGCCCTTGGCCCAGGGGATGGCCAGGGTCTCCAGGAAATCGCCGAGGGACTGGAGTTTCTCGGCGCTCGGCGCTTCGTGCACGCGATAGATCAGCGGCGTGCGGCGCTGCTCCAGCGTCTCGGCGGCGCAGACGTTGGCCTGGATCATGAATTCCTCGATCAGCCGGTGCGCCTCCAGCGACGCGCGCGGGGTGATCGAGGCGACCTTGCCGTCGGGTCCGAGCACGATCCGCCGTTCCAGGGACTGGATCGCCAGCGGCGAGCGCGACTCGCGCGCCGACTTGACCGCGCCGTAGGCGGCCCACAACGGCCTCAGCACGCCTTCGAGCAGGGGGCCGGTGTCGTCATCCGGGTTTCCGTCGATGGCGCTCTGGGCCTGTTCGTAGGAGAGCTTGGCGGCCGAGCGCATCAGGCCGCGCACGAAGCGATGGGCGCGCTTGCGGCCCCGCGCGTCGAACACCATCCGCACGGCCAGGCAGGCCCGCGGCTCGCCCTGCCGCAGGGAGCACAGCCCAGCGGAAAGGCGCTCGGGCAGCATCGGCTCGACGCTGTCGGGGAAATAGACGCTGTTGGCCTTGTCGCGGGCCTGGCGATCGAGCGCCGAGCCCGGACGGACGCAGGCGGCGACATCGGCGATGGCCACCCAGACGATCCAACCGCCCGGATTGTTCGGATCGGCGTCGGGCTCGGCGAAGACCGCGTCGTCGTGATCGCGGGCGTCGGCCGGATCGATGGTGATCAGCGGCAGATCGCGCAGGTCGGTGCGGCCGGCGAGTGTGGGCGGCTTGCAGGCCAGGGCTTCGGCCTCGGCTTCGGGCGTGAAGCCGGTCGGGATTCCGTGGGTGTGGATGGCGATGAGGGAGGCGGCCCTGGAATCGTCCTCGCGGCCGACGACCTCCAAGAGGCTGCCGCGCTTGGGACCATGGGGCCTCGCCGAAGGCCCCTCGACCTGGGCCAGAACCAGATCGCCGTCGCTCAAGGACCGGCCATCGGCTTCGCCGAGCACCAGGCTCTCGCGGGAGCGCCGATCGACCGGCTCGACGCGGACCTCGCGGTGGGCCTTGCGGACCACGCCCAGCACGCGGTGGGCGCTCTGGCCCAGGCGCTTGATCAGCCGCGCCTCGGTCTCGCCGCCTTCGCGGGTTTCGAAGCGCACCAGCAGCCGGTCGCCGAGCCCCGGCGCGCCGGCCACCGCCTCGCCCGATCCCGGCGCGAGGCGGACGAGCGCCGCGCCTTCCGGAGCGCCGGCCAGCCGCACGAACAGATCCCCGTCGGCGTCCCGCTCGGCGACATCGACGACACCGACGGGGGGAAGGGCGGTGTCTGCGCGAGGCCGCCGTCCGCCTTCCCTGGGACGGCCCCTCCTCGGCGAACGAGATCTGGCCAACTCCTGCTCAGTCCGTCTGAGTACCCTTCTCCCCTTGCGGGAGAAGGTGGCCCGCGTGAGCGGGTCGGATGAGGGATCGAGCGGCATTTGCGGCAGTCGCCGGGGAGAGCAAGTCACCGGGGCCGGCGCAGCCCCTCATCCGGCCGCCTCTCGGCGGCCACCTTCTCCCGCGAGGGGAGAAGGAAAGCGAGAGTCCCCCCGCGCGCATCCTCACGCCTTCTTCGCTGGTTTCCGGGCGGTAGTCTTCACCGCCGCCTTCTTCGCCTTCGCGGGTTTGCGCGCCGCGCCGCGAGACTTGCCCGACGGCTTGCCCTCGCGCGCCGCCAGGAGGGCGACCGCCTCGTCCATGGTCAGGTGCTGGGGGTCCGCGCCCTTGGGAACGTTGGCGTTGGTCGCCTCGTGCTTGACGTAGGGACCGTAGCGGCCAGCCAGGATCCGCACGGGTTTGCCGCTGGTCGGATGCGGTCCCAATTCCCTGAGCGGCGCCGCCGCCGCGTCGCGGCCTCCTCGGCCGCCGCGCTTTTCGGCCAGGGCGGCCACCGCGCGGTTGAGGCCGACGTCGAACACCTCGTCGGCGCTGGAGAGGTTGGCGTAGGTCCCGTTGTGCTGGACGTAGGGCCCATAGCGGCCGATGCCCGCCAGGATCATCGCCCCGTCCTCGGGATGGACGCCGACCTCGCGTGGCAGGCGCAAGAGACGGATGGCCTTGTCGAGATCGATGGCGGCGACGGGCCAGTCCTTCGGCAGGCTGGCGCGTTTGGGCGTCGCCCCGGCCTCCTCGACATAGGGTCCGAACCGGCCGGTCTTGAGCCAGACCACGGCGCCGGTGACCGGATCGGTCCCCAGTTCCCGGTCGCCGGCCTGGCTCTCCTCCTCGCCGCTCGATGCGGCGATGGGGCGAGTGAACCGGCATTCGGGATAGTTGGAACACCCGATGAAGGCCCCGAACTTGCCGGTCTTGAGCGACAGCCGCCCCATGCCACAGGTCGGGCAGATGCGCGGATCGGTCCCATCGCCGGTGTCGGGAAAGATGTGGGGTCCGAGGGATTCGTTGAGCGCTTCCAGGACCTGGCCCATGCGCAGTTCGCCGATCTCGCCGACGGCGGCGTGGAAATCCTTCCAGAATTCCCGCAGCAGAGCCTTCCAGCCGAGTTCGCCGGCCGACACCAGATCGAGCTTCTCTTCGAGGGCCGCGGTGAAGTCGTATTCCACATAGCGCCGGAAGAACTGTTCGAGGAACGCCGTCACCAAGCGTCCCGCGTCCTCCGGGACGAACCGGTTCTTCTCCATCCGCACATAGGCGCGGTCGCGCAGCACGGTGAGGATCGAGGCGTAGGTGGAGGGACGGCCGATGCCCAGTTCCTCCATCCTCTTGACCAGGCTGGCCTCGGAATAGCGAGGCGGCGGCTCGGTGAAGTGCTGGTCGGCGCGGGCGGCGATGACCCTGGCGGCGGCGCCCTCGGTGACCTGCGGCAGGCGTCCGCCATCCTCGCCCTCCTCGTCATCGCGGCCTTCCTCATAGACCGCGAGGTAGCCGGGGAAGAGCACCACCTGGCCGGTGGCGCGCAGGGCGGTCAGCCCGTCGGCGCTGTCCAGCTCGATGCTGGTGCGTTCGATCCGCGCCGCTTCCATCTGCGAGGCGATCATCCTTTTCCAGATCAGCTCGTAGAGGCGGCCGAGATCGCTCTCCAGCCGCATGCGCCCGGGGTTGCGCTCCAGGCTGGTCGGCCGGATGGCCTCGTGCGCTTCCTGAGCATTCTTGGCTTTTACCTTGTAATGGCGGGCAGTTTCCGGAACATAGTCCTTGCCGTAGAGGCCGGCGATCACCGCGCGGGTTTCGTCGAGAGCTTCCGGGGCCGACTGCACGCCGTCGGTGCGCATGTAGGTGATCAGGCCGACCGTCTCGCCGCCGATATCGACACCCTCGTAGAGTTTCTGGGCCGCCTGCATGGTCCGCTGGGCCGAGAAGCCGAGTTTGCGCGACGCCTCCTGCTGCAGCGTCGAGGTGGTGAAGGGCGGCGGCGGCGTTCGCCGGGCGGGTTTCTTCTCAACCGCCGTGACCTTGAACGCGCCGCTCTGGACGGCGGTCCGCGCGGCCTGGGCCGACGCTTCGTTGCCAAGATCGAACTTGGCGAGCCGCTTGCCCTGGTGTTTGACCAGCCGCGCCATGAACGGATCACCGCCGGCGGATACGTCGGCCTCGACCGTCCAGTATTCGTGGGTCCGGAAGGCCTCGATCTCGATCTCGCGCTCGACGATGAGGCGCAGGGCTACCGACTGCACCCGCCCCGCCGATCGCGCGCCCGGCAGCTTGCGCCACAGCACCGGCGAGAGGGTGAAGCCGACGAGATAATCTAGGGCGCGGCGGGCGAGGTAGGCATCGACCAGTTCCATGTCGATGGCCCGGGGATGCTTCATCGCCTCGGTGACCGCCGAACGGGTGATGGCGTTGAACACCACCCGCTGAACCTGCGCCCCCTTCACCGCCCGGCGGCGGTTGAGATCCTCCAGCACATGCCAGCTGATCGCCTCGCCCTCGCGGTCGGGGTCGGTGGCGAGGATCAGCCGGTCGGCGCCCTTGAGCGCCTGGGCGATATCGGAAAGCCGCTTGGCCGATTTGCCGTCGACCTCCCAGCGCATGGCGAAGTCGTCGTCCGGATCGACCGATCCGTCCTTCGACGGCAGGTCGCGCACATGGCCATAGGACGCCAGCACCGTGTAGCCCGGCCCGAGATAGCGATTGATGGTCTTGGCCTTGGCCGGACTCTCGACGACGACGACGTTCATTTTATGGGGGACTGGGGCTTAGATTTCGCGGTTGGGCCGCCCGAGGCGACGGGCGCGGAAAGTGGGGGCGGCGCCCCGCCTCTGTCAACGTGGGCCGTGAAATGGGCTCGGTAGTGCGGGCAACCCGCGCTGAGGGGTCTCAGGCGCTGGCGGCCAATCCGCCCGGCAGAAGTTCCGCCCGGCCGGCCAGGCTCAACTCCATCAGGGCGGCGAGGATCGAGGGCGTTGGCGCGCCAGCGGCGCGGGCGAGTTCGTCGATCGAGATCGGGGTGGGCGAGAGAAGTTGCGCCAGGACGGCGCGCAGTTCGTCCGTCTCCACGTCGCCCGGAGTCTCACGGCACGCGTAGGTGGCGGGTTCGGGCGCCGCCATCCCGGGCTGAGTGTCGAGCACCCGCAGCACGTCATCGGCCTCCTCGACCAGGGTCGCGCCCTGGCGGAGGAGGTCGTTGGCGCCCCGGGCGCGAGGATCGAGCGGCGATCCGGGGACCGCGAAGACCTCGCGGCCTTGCTCGCCGGCGAGACGGGCGGTGATCAGGGAGCCGGAGCGAAGCTCGGCCTCCACCACCACCACGCCCAGCGAGAGGCCGGAGATGATCCGGTTGCGGCGCGGGAAGTCCTTGGCGCGGGCCTCGTGACCGATGGCGCGTTCGGAAATCAGGCAGCCCTTCGCCCGGATCGCGCCGTACAACTCGGCGTTCTCCAGAGGATAGATGGTGTCCACGCCGCCGGCGATCACCGCCACGGTTCCGGTCTCCAGGGCCCCGCGGTGAGCGGCGGCGTCGATGCCGCGGGCCATGCCGGAGACCACGATGTAGCCGGCCTCGCCCAGCGCCCCGGCGAGCGCGCGGGCGAATCTCTGGCCGGCGGCCGAAGCGGTGCGGGCGCCGACGATGGCGACGGTACGTCTGGCCAGCAGGGTGCTGTCGCCGAGAACCCAGACCAGGGTCGGCGGCGGATCGAGCACGGCCAGGAGGCGTGGAAAATCCGGCTCGTCTCCGAGTATCAGTCGAGCGCCGAGCGCCTCGCCGGCGTCCAGCTCGGCCCGTGCCTCCACGGGGCCGGGAACCCTGGGCGGCAGGCTTCGACCCCCTCGGCGCGCCAGATCGGGGAGCGCGGCGAGGGCCCGCGTCGCCGAACCGTATCGGCCGATCAGGTGGGCGAAGGTCACCGGTCCCACGGCCTCGGCGCGGGCGAGCCGCAGCCAGTCGATGCGCGCGGGATCGTCGCGATCCTCGCTCATGCCGCCGTGGCTTTCGGCGCGCCGATGCGCGGCTCATCGCCGGCCAGCAGGCGGCGGATGTTCTGATGGTGGCGTGCGAAGATCAAGACGGCCATGGCGACGGTGAGCCAGAGTTTCGGCTCGCTCGACTGGTGCAGGACGAGAAGCCAGACCGGCGCGAGCGCGGCGGCGGAGAGCGAGGCCAACGAGGAATATCGGAAGATGGCGGCGACCAGCAGCCAGGTGACGGCGGCGGCGACGCCGACCGGCCAGCCGATGGCCAGCAGGATTCCGAGGAAGGTCGCAAAGCCCTTGCCGCCGCCGAATCTGAGCCAGATCGTGAACAGATGCCCGAGAAACGCCGCCCCGCCGGCGACGGCCGCCCCGGCGGGCGAAACCAAGGCTCCAGCCGCCAATACCGCGACCGCGCCCTTGCCGGCGTCGCCGATGAGGGTGATCGCGGCCAGGTCCCGACGGCCGGTGCGCAGGACGTTGGTTGCGCCGATACTGCCTGAACCCACTCGCCGGATGTCGCCCGCGCCGCCGAGCCGGGTGGCGATCACCCCGAACGGGATCGAGCCGATGAGATAGCCGCCGAGCAGGCACAGGGCGATCGCGACATCGGGAGAGTGAACGCCGGACATTCCACAACCTAGGCCACCGCGGCGAAGCCTTGAACCCCTCGCCCGACTATCCGATGAGGAACCCGGCGCCGTCCGTCAAGAAATGGGCGATCATGTTGGAGGGTAAATCTCGCCGCCACACATAGAGCAGAGCCAGGATCAGCGCCGAGGCGAAGACCGGGATGAGTTGAACCAGCCCCCATCCGGCAAAGTGAGCAAACGTGAACGCCGCCACCGATAGCGCCACGGCCGGCGCCGCGCCTCCGCCGAGCTGGCGGACCTTTTCGATCATGTATCCGCGAAAGAGGATTTCCTCCACCACGGCCGCCCGCGCGACCAGCAGAACGCGGAACCAGAGCGGGGTTCGAAGGATGATGGCGCGCTTGGCCCCGGCCTGGCTCGCGTCGAGATGAAGCGCTGGGACAAGCACGCCGAAATGTATAGCCATGACCAACACGAGCGCGGCCCCGGCCAGGATCGCGAACACAAACGTCTTCCAGGTCGGACGTCGAAGTCCGATCGAACTCATCGGCAGACGTTCGACAAGACAGAGCCAGAGCAGAACGGCGGCGCCACAGAGCCACCACAACCCTTCGCGCTCCAGCAGGGAGGCGACGCCCTCGCCGGGCGCCATGGGCTTACCGCTGAACGCGATCGCGAGCGGCAGGATGACCGCGCCGGACAGGCCCAGGAGGGCCAGGGTCCTGGCGCGCGGCGACGATCGCTTCGGTTCGATTGTCATTGCCGGCGCTCAATTCTTGGAGGGTTCGTGCACGACCCCATCGATCAGCGTCATTAGCACACGGCCCTGCAGCCGTCGCCCGTCGAAGGGCGAGTTCCGCGACTTGGAGATCAGAGTGGCGGCGTCGATGACGCGCGGGGCCTCGATGTCGCACAGAACCAGATCGGCCGGCGCGCCCACCGTCAGCCGTCCGGCGGCGAGCCCGATGGCCCGGGCCGGCGCGAGGGTGACGGCGTGGATCAGACGGGCCAGGGGCACGCGGCCTTCGTGATGGAGGGTGAGTAGGGCCGGCAGCAGAGTTTCCAGTCCCACGGCGCCGGGCGCGGCCTCGTCGTAGGGCAGGCGCTTGTCCTCGGGCGGAGCGGGTGAGTGCGCGGAGACAATGACGTCCACCAGACCCGAGGCCACCGCGTCGATCAATGCGAGGCGATCGTCCTCGCCTCTGAGCGGGGGAACGAGCTTGCAGAAGGTGCGGTAGTCGCCGATGTCCAGTTCGTTGAACGACAGGTGGTTGATGGAGGCGGTGGCGATGATCGGCAGGCCGCGCGCCCTGGCCCGGGCAAGGCTGGCCAGGGGCGCGGCGGCGCTGATCTGATCGACCATCAGACGCGCGCCGGTGAGTTCGACCAGGGCGATGTCTCGCTCCAGCATGATCGTCTCGGCCGCCACCGGCTCGGCCGCGAGGCCCATGCGGCCGGCGAATTCGCTTTCGGTGGCGCAAGCGCCCTGGGTGAGCCACGGATCGGCCGGTCGATGCGCGACGAGCACGCCCAGGGCGCCGGCGTAGGCCAGCAGCCGGCGCATGACCCGGGAATCGACGATCGGCCGATCAGCGTCGGTGACATAGACGCAGCCCGCTTCGGCCATCAGGCCGATCTCCGCCATGCCCTGGCCGTTCAACCCCTTGGTCGCCGCTCCGGCCGGATAGACGTGCACCAGGCCGATGTCCCGGGCCCGGCGCAGAATGAAGTCGGCCACGGCCGGATCGTCGATCACCGGATCGGTGTCGGGCTGCACAACGATCGAGGTCACGCCGCCGGCCGCCGCCGCCCGGGCCGCCGATTCCAGCGTCTCCTTGGGTTCGGCGCCGGGTTCGCCGGTGCGCACCCGCAGGTCGATCAGGCCGGGGCAGAGCATGGCCCCGTCGGCGTCGATCACCCGGAAATCCTCGGAAAGACCTCCGGGCCGTCCGCCATGGATCACGTCGGCGACGAGGCCATCCCTCGCCACCAGGGCGCCGGGTCCATCCCAGCCCGACTCCGGATCGATCAGACGCGCTCCGATGAAGGCGACGGGCCGGCTGGTCATCGGTTGTCAAGCCGCGCGGCGATCGAGGTCAGAACGGCCATGCGCACGGCCACGCCCATTTCCACCTGATCCTGGATCAGGCTGACATGGGGATCGTCGGCGACGTCGGAGTCGATCTCCACCCCCCGGTTCATCGGTCCAGGATGCATCACTCGCACCCCCGGCGCGGCGTGCGCGAGTTTTTCGCGATCCAGGCCCCACAGCCGGAAATATTCGCGCATCGAGGGCACCAGCGCGCCCTGCATCCGCTCAAGCTGCAGGCGCAGCATCATCACCACGTCGGCGCCGTCGATCCCCTCGCGCAGGTCGTGATGGACCTCCACGCCCCAGCGGGCGACATCGCAGGGCAGCAGGGTAGGAGGACCGACCACCCGCACCCGGGCGCCCAGCATGGTCAGCAGGGCGACGTTCGAACGGGCCACGCGGCTGTGCAGCACATCGCCGCAGATCGCCACCGTCAGGCCATCGACCCGCCCAAAGGCGCGGCGCATCGACAGCGAGTCGAGAAGGGCCTGGGAGGGATGCTCATGCTGGCCGTCGCCGGCGTTGATAACGCTGCAATCGACCTTCTGCGACAGCAGCGACGCCGCGCCGGAGGAACCGTGGCGAATGACCAGAATGTCCGGCTGCATGGCGTTCAGGGTCACCGCCGTGTCGATCAGCGTCTCGCCCTTGGTGACCGAGGAAGCGCGCGGCGACATGTTGACGACATCCGCGCCGAGACGTTTTCCCGCCAGCTCGAAGGAACTCTGAGTCCGCGTCGAGGCCTCGAAGAAGAGGTTGATCAGGGTCCGGCCCTTGAGCAGGTCCAGCTTCTTGGCCCTCTGGCGGTTGAGCACGACGAAGCCTTCGGCGAGGTCGAGGAGTGCGCCGACCTGAACCGGGTCGAGGTCGGTGACGGAAAGGAAATGCCGCCGCGGGAAGGGAATGGTCCGTTGTCGGACCTCGTCGGCGCCGGGGGCGATCACGGTCATTAAAGGAAGGGTTCTTAAGGCCGGCTCAGACTTGGCGCAACCGGTCGAGCGCTCCCTGGAGAATCCACGCCGCGGCCATCTTGTCCACCAGGTCCGCCCGCCGCCCGCGAGAGACATCACCCTCGGCGATGAGCACGCGGTTGACCGCCGCGCTGGACAGCCTCTCGTCCCAGAAGGCGATGGGAAGGTCGCGCAGGCGCAGGAGATTGCGGGCGAAGGCGCGCGAGGACTGGCAGCGCGGCCCCTCCGTGCCGTCCATGTTGATCGGCAAGCCGATGACCAGGCCCGTCGCCTCGCGGCCGTCCATCAGCCTGAACAGGATTTCGGCATCCCCGGTGAACCGGCTCTTGCGGATGAGCTGGAGCGGCGAGGCGATGGTCCGGGAGACGTCGGAAACCGCGACGCCGATGGTCCTTTCACCCAGGTCGAGGGCGGCGATCGCGGCGCCTGGCGCAAGCACGTCCGGAAGATCCAGGATATCGATCACGGCCATCGGCCGCCTATTCGCCGCCCCCGCGCCCTTGTCAAACGGGGGAGGGGACGGGTAACCCCTGCGCCTTCCTTGGAAGGAGAGCCGATGGCCATCGACGCCGACACCGTGCGCAGGGTCGCCAAACTCGCCCACATCCGCCAGCCGCAGGACCGTCTGGAGCCGCTCGCCGCCGAGCTTTCGGAAATCCTGGCCTGGATCGAGCAACTGAACGAGGTGGACGTCACCGAGGTCGAGCCGATGACCTCCGCCGTCGCTTTTCCGCTGCCGATGCGCGAGGACATCGTCACCGACGGCGGTGACGCCGGCGTCGTGCTCGCCAACGCGCCGCTGGCCCGCGACGGCTTCTTCGTCGTTCCCAAGGTGGTCGAATGAACGATCTCACCAGCCTGACGCTCAAGGAGGCGCTCGACGGGCTGGCGGGTCGGCGGTTCTCGTCCGTGGAGATCACCCGCGCCCATCTGGCGGCGATCGCGGCGGCGCGCGAGCTCAACGCCTTCGTGCTGGAGACGCCGGACAAGGCTCTGGCGATGGCCGAGGCCTGCGACGCGCGGATCGCGGCCGGCGACGCCGGACCGCTCGAGGGCGCGCCGCTCGGGATCAAGGACCTGTTCTGCACCAATGGAGTCCGATCGACGGCCGGATCGCGGATATTGGGCGACTTCATTCCGCCCTACGAATCCACCGTCACCGCCAACCTGTGGCGGGATGGGGCGGTCATGCTGGGCAAGCTCAACATGGATGAGTTCGCCATGGGTTCTTCCAATGAAACCAGCGCCTTCGGCCCGGTCGTCAATCCATGGAAGTCGCGCGGATCCAACCGGTCGCTCAGTCCCGGCGGATCCTCCGGCGGATCGGCCGCCGCCGTCGCCGCCGACATGGTCCTCGGCGCGACGGCCACCGACACCGGCGGCTCGATTCGCCAGCCGGCGTCGCTCACCGGGACGGTCGGTGTCAAGCCGACCTACGGACGGTGCTCGCGCTGGGGCGTGGTCGCCTTCGCCTCCTCGCTCGATCAGGCGGGACCGCTGGCCAAGACGGTCGAGGACGCCGCGATCCTGCTCGCGTCGATGAGTGGCCACGACCCCAAGGATTCGACCAGCCTTCCCGTGGAAGTGCCTGATTTCAGACATTCCGTCGGGCGCAGCGTGAAAGGACTGCGGGTCGGCGTTCCCAAGGAATACCGCGTCGATCCGATGCCGCCGGCGATCGAGGCGCTGTGGACGCGCGGGGTGGAATGGTTGAAGGACGCCGGCTGCGAGGTCGTCGAGGTGTCTCTGCCCCACACCCGCTACGCCCTGCCGGCCTACTACATCATCGCGCCGGCCGAGGCCTCGTCGAACCTCGCCCGCTACGACGGCATGCGCTACGGCCTTCGTGTCGATGGCGCCACGCTGGACGAGGTCTATGACCGCACCCGGGAAGAGGGCTTCGGCCCCGAGGTCAAGCGGCGGATCCTGATCGGGACCTATGTGCTCTCCGCCGGCTACTACGACGCCTACTACCTGAGGGCCCTGAAGGTTCGCCGGCGCATCGCCGACGACTTCACCAGGGCTTTCGAGACTGTCGATGCGCTGATCACGCCGACCGCCCCCTCCGCAGCCTTCGGACTCGGCGACAGCGCCGCCGATCCGGTGGCCATGTATCTGAACGACATCTTCACCGTGACGGTCAATCTCGCCGGCCTGCCGGCGATCAGCGTGCCCGGCGCGCTCGACGACGCGGGGTTGCCCCTGGGCCTCCAGGTCATCGGCCGGACCCTCGACGAGAGCACGATGTTTTCGCTCGCCGCGGTCCTGGAGAAGGCCGCGGCATTCCGCGCCAAGCCACAGAAATGGTGGATAAAATAGCTCGACCGTCGCGTGCGGACCACCCTTGCTGCGTCATAGCCGTAGCGCGGGCTTCCAGCCCGCTCCTTTTGTCTACTGCGTCACACCTTCCTGGTCTTCCCGGAGAGCGGTTTCGCCTCGCTCGAGGAAAAAAGCGGGCTGGAAGCCCGCGCTCCGGAAAAGAGCCACGGCGCCATGTCGGCGCAGCCGATGCCGTCCGCCTTTCCCCACCAACGAAGCGAGGCAGGCGTCTGGCGGGGGCTCAAGGCCCCTTGGCGGCGTCGAGGTCCTTCTGAATCGCGGCCAGCTTGGCGTCGTCGAGCTTGGCTTCGGGGTATTTCGAGATGTCGCGCAGGGTCATGCCCTTGATGCCGTCCAAGCCGGGATAGGTGAGCAGATCGGGCATATCCTTGGCCAATACGCCCTTGCTGGCCGGGTTGGCGAGGAGGTCGCCGATGGTCGTGGTTTCGACCGACGACTTGGCGGGCGCGCTGGCTGGAGCCGGGGTTTGGGCCGCGGCGAGCGATCCCGCCGCGACGATCGATAGACCGGCCATGCCGGCAAGCAGAAGTCTCATGTCTTGTCCCTCCTTGGGCGCCCTGGATGCGGGCGGATGATCGGCGAACGGCGTCACGGGCGTGGCGGCGCTTCCCCGGTAGTGGGCGGACGCTATATGAGACTTCGATGAGTGACCACACCGCCAAGCTGATCGAGGGCCGAACCGGCCCCTGGGAAATCGTCCTGGGGCTGGAGGTGCATGCTCAGGTGGCCTCGAAGGCCAAGCTTTTCTCCGGCGCCGCCGTCGGCTTCGGGGCTGGCCCGAACGAGCAGGTGAGCCTCGTCGATGCCGCCATGCCCGGCATGTTGCCGGTGATCAACCGCCACTGCGTCGAGCAGGCCGTGCGCACCGGCCTCGGGCTGAAGGCCAAGATCAATCTCTGGTCGCGGTTCGACCGCAAGAATTACTTCTATCCGGATCTGCCGCAGGGCTATCAGATCAGCCAGTACAAGGACCCCATCGTCGGCGAGGGGGTGATCGAGGTCGAACGCGACGATGGCTCGACCTTCGTTGTCCGCATCGAGCGCCTGCACCTGGAGCAGGACGCCGGCAAATCGATCCATGACGCCGATCCGGCCGCGACCCTGGTCGATCTCAATCGTTCGGGCACGGCCCTGATGGAGATCGTCTCCTATCCGGACATGCGTTCGGCCGAGGAGGCGGCCGCCTACGTCAAGAAACTGCGCGCCATCCTCAGGTGTCTGGGCACCTGCGATGGCGACATGGAAAAGGGCAATCTCCGCGCCGACGTCAACGTCTCGGTGCGCAGACACGGTGAGCCCTTGGGCGTCCGCTGCGAGATCAAGAACGTCAATTCCTTCCGCTACATCCAGCAGGCGATCGCCTTCGAAGCCCGCCGCCAGGTGGCCGTTCTCGAGGACGGCGGGGTCATCCGCCAGGAGACCCGCCTGTTCGATCCGGTGAAGGGCGAGACCCGTTCCATGCGCTCGAAGGAAGAGGCCCACGACTACCGCTATTTTCCAGATCCGGATCTGCTGCCGCTCGAACTCGACCCGGTCTGGATCGAGGCGATCGAAGCGAGCCTTCCGGAGTTGCCCGACGCCCAGCGCGCGCGGCTCCGCGCCCAATACGGCTTGTCGGCCTATGACGCCGGCGTGCTGGCGGTCGAGAGCGGCTTGGTGGAATACTTCGAACGAGCGGTCGAGGGGCGCGACGCTAAGCTGGTGGCCAACACCGTCACCAATCAGCTCCTGACCCGCCTGGCCCAGGACGATCTCGACGTCGAGGCGAGTCCGGTCTCCGCGGCCGACCTGAACGGCTTGGTCAAGCTGCGCGAAGAGGGCGTCATCTCGTCCAAGATCGCCAGGGAGGTGTTCGATCACATGTGGTCGGGCGAGGGGTCCGCCGCCGAGATCGTCGAGGCGCGCGGCCTGGTCCAGGTCTCCGACGCCGGCGCCCTGGAAGCGCTGATCGATCGGCTGATCGCGGGAAATCCCGGCCAGGCCGAGGCGGTCAAGACGCGTCCCCAGGCGCTGGGCTGGTTCGTCGGTCAGGTGATGCGCGAAACCGCCGGCAAGGCCAATCCGGCATCGGTCAATGTCATCCTGCGAGACAAGCTCGGCGGATGACCACCTAACGGCCGGGGATGACGTCGAAGATCAGGCCGGTCGAGGCGGCCACCATCATGAAGTCGCCTCCGGCATAGACCCACCGGTATCCGTAAGGTGGGCGGCGCAGGCGATAGCGGGCATAATCGTCAATCACCGCGCCGCGGTAATACGAGGGTAGATACCCTCCCCGCCGCCAGGGGTTGTGTCCAGGAAGCGCGACGCCCGCGCCATACTCGGACGGCGGCGGCCCATAGTACCATCGTCCCCCGTACCAGAAGCCGTTGTGACGAGCGGGGTCCCATGAATTCGCCCGCGCCGGCCGGCCCATCGGCGCGCCTCGCGCGGCGGGGGGCGGGCGGACGGACCGGCCCGATGCGCGCCAGGCGCCCTGGCCGCCCCGGCGACCTTCCTGCGCTCCGGCGGCCGAAGCGAGAGCGACGGCGACGGCGAGGACGGCGGCGATGATGCGGGGGGAACGGGGCATGGCTTTGAAGTCAAAGACGCCCCCAGTCCTCGCGCGGGCGGGCTGAATGGTCGATGAATGGCGGCTCACGATTATGTTTCTCCCCCTCCACCGCGGCCGTGTCTCGACCGCGGACTCGAGGGCGGCCGCGGATCCTCGCGCGGGGGTTGTTGATGGCCGAACGTCCAAGGCCGTTCAGGGTTGTTTACGACTAGTAACCAATGCGAATTCTACGTTCATCACTTTTGTGTTCCCGGAACCAATCACCTTTAACCATATATTCAGCGCCGATCGACTTTGATCGCATCATCGATTTCACCGCACGGCCGATCACGAGGCCGAATGCGGCCTTGACGCAAGGAGGGATGTTTCGATGTTGAGCCAGGCCACGGGTCAGGCGGGACCGCCACCGCTTCCCACGCCGGAGGCCACCGGCGAGGAGCTTTTCCGCATGGGGCTGCTCTATTCCACCGGTCAGGGTGGGGCGCCGGTCGACTACGTCTCGGCCCACATGCTGTTCAATCTCGCCGCCATGCGCGGCTCGATGGAGGCCAAGGTCTATCGCAAGGAACTGAGCGGCGAGATGGACCCGGCCGATGTCGCCGAAGCACAACGCGCCGCGCGCCGCTGGCTCGCCGGCTGACCGGGACCGCCGCGTCCTTCTAAGGCACGCCCGTCGCGACGGCCTGTCCGCCGACCGAATAGGCAAACCCGACCTGGCCGGGGATCAGGTCACGGATATGCTGCACGAACACGCCGGCCTCTGCGATGCTGCTTCTGGGCACATAGACGATGTCGAACCGCCGCAACGGAACCAGATCCATCCGCGCCGGATTCTTCAGGGCTCTTTTGAGATCGGCGGTGCGCATCATCGCCCGGCCGCCCGGGCCGCGACGGATGATCACCACCTGGGATTCCTTCGCGCTGACCTTGAAGCCGCCCGCCTCGATGATCGCGCGAAGCGCGTCGATGTCGCCGGGCATGTCGTACACGCCCGGCTTGTCGACCTCGCCGCCGACGAAGACTTTCAACGGACCGGCGAGCTTGAGGCCGACACTGACGGCCGGCGAAAGGAGCTGACCGGCATAGGCCCTGCCGACCGCCGCCTCGAGGGTCGGGATCGAGCGGTCGGCGGCCATCACCGGCTCGATCAACGGCAAGGTGATTCGGCCATCCGGCTGGACGGTCACCGAACGGTTGAGTTCCGGCGCCGAGGGCACCGTGATATCCACTTCGTCGCCCGGGTAGAGCCGGTATTCCGGCTCCTCTTCCGTCCAGGTGGCGTAGCCGATGTTCGGAAAATCGGCTGCGCGAGGCGGATTGGCGCGAGTCGACGCCGACGCGCCACCGGCCAGAAGCGCCATCGCGGCGGTCGCACTCAGGAACAATCGACGATCCATGGGCCTAGAGTTGGTCAGAATGGGTAATGGAACCTTAATCCGAAGCCTCGATTCTGACCGCCTCCCAAGGGATTCCATGTTTTTAGCCGCATGACATCGCAAGGCGCCTGGGCCGCCAGCACTTCGCCGCCGCCGGAGGAGAGCGAGTGGGTGGCGCGTCCACGCCTGGCGCCCTCCGATTTCCCGACCCTGCTGTGGCGCGAGCGCACCCTGATGGTCGGAGTCTTTCTGGTCATCTTCCTGATCGGGGCCGGCGTGGCGATGAGCCTGAAAAAGCTCTATTCGGCCCAGTCGAGCGTCCTCGTCCGTCTTGGGCAGGAATATGTCTACGAGCCTTCGGCCGGCGACGCCGCCCGGGGAGCTCTTCCGGCCAACGGCCAGGTGCTGGAATCCGAGACCGAGATCATGGGCAGCGACGCGCTCAAGGAAAAGGTCATCCAGGACGTCGGCTACGCCCGGCTGCATCCATCGTCGGCGCGGGCTTTCGCGGCGGCCGGCCCGGCCAGGAAACAGCGGATGATCGCCCAGGCGGTCCTCGACATGCGCCGCAATCTGAAGATCGAAAGCGCCCCCGACCGGCCGGTGATTCGCCTGACCTACGCCGACCCCGACCCGGTCAACGCCGCGCTGGTGCTCAATACCCTCCTCGCCGACTATCTCGTCTACCGGCGCGCCGTCCTGCTCGCGCCCACGGCCAGCGCCCTTGCCCAGCAACGCCGGTCCTTCGAAGATCGCCTCGGGCGGGCCGACGCCGCCTATCAGGATTTCCTGTCGAACAATCGAATCGGCGACTTCGAGGCGGAGAAGACCTCTCTTTCGGAGTTGCAGGCGCAGATCGAGCAGCAACGCTACGCCGCGGCCGCGCAGATGAAGGAACGCGCGGCGCGGCTCGAAGGTCTCCAGGCCGGCCTCGGACAGCTGGCGCCCGAAGTGGGCCTCTATCGGGACATCGACAACACCGGGGCCAACAAGCTCCTCGACCTCAAGCTTCAGCGCGAAGCCCTGCTTTCGCGCTATCGCCCGGACGCCCAGCCGGTGAGGGACCTGGACGCCCAGATCACCCAGCTCTCCTCGGCGCTCGCCTCGGGACGGGCGCAGGGGCAGGGCGCGGCGCGGACGGGCCTCAATCCGGTCTATCAGACCCTGCAGACGGAAAAGCTGCAGCTGGCGGCGGAAGTCGCGGCTCTCAGAGAGAGCTTCGCGGCCTTGACCGAACAGAGCGCCGAACTCACCGAGCGGCGCTTGCGGTTATCGCAGATCGAGCCCCGTTTTCAGGCCTTGAGCCGCGATCGCGACGTGCTGCAGACCAACGTCCGCGATTTCACCGTCAAGGAGGAAGAGAGCCAGGCCGCGCGGGAGATTTCCGCCAACACCAACGACAACATTCGCATCGTCCAGCGCGCCAGTCCGCCGGCGGCGGGCAGGAGCCTGCGCAAGCCGGTTCTCGCTCTGGCCTTCCTGTTCGCCGCCTTCTCCGCGATCTGCGCGGGATTGCTGCGGATGTTCCTGCGGCCGGGGCTGCCGACACCCGCCTCGGCGTCGCGGACCCTGGACCTTCCGGTGCTGGGAATGGCGGCCGTGAAGTGAATGAACGCTGACTTAGGCCGCGACCAATATTCGGCTAGGGTCTCCAGCGTTGTTTCTGGACCTGGCGGCGATTCGGGCATGGTGGACCTCAGCGCCGAAATGACCGATCTGTGGACCTCGCTCGGCGGCCCCGCCGGGCGGCGGACCCGGGCGGTTCAGTTCGTCGCCGCCACCGCCGGTCAGGGCGCCTCCACGGTCGCCCGGGAATTCGCCTTTCACGCCGCCACGCGGGCCTCCCGGCGCGTCTGGTTGGTGGACCTCGATCTTCTCGGATCGACCCAGGCCGATTCGTTCGGCCTCGACGCGCGGCGGTTTGGACCGCTGGGGCCGCCCGCCACCGCTTCGCCCGACGGATCGGCCTTCTTCACCGTTCAGCCGCCCCTGAGGCGTCCGGATGGCCGCCCATGGCCGGACGCCCGATATCTTTCGGCCCACGCGGTCGGCGCCTCTTCGCTGTGGGTGACCCGGTTCAGACACGAGGCGCTGCGACCGCGGCAGGCTGTCCACATCGTGCCCAATGGCGACTACTGGAACGCGCTCAAGCGCCATGCCGACCTGATCGTCGTCGATGCGCCCCCCGCCGACCGGTCGGAAGCCGCCCTGACCGTCGCCAGGCTCATGGACGACACCGTCCTGGTGGTCGCCGCCGATCAGTCCGACGTCGGCGCGCCGGGCCGGCTGAGGGACGCCATCACCGCCGCCGGGGGTCATTGCGCGGGTCTGTTCCTCAAC
>Ga0075522_10001271_pt1 | contig 19226 bp, 19 predicted proteins | sample NGEPerA_FD_74796 | JGI IMG/M metagenome (GOLD analysis project Ga0075522, IMG submission 74796) | Arctic peat soil microbial communities from the Barrow Environmental Observatory site, Barrow, Alaska, USA - NGEE PermafrostL2-A | ecosystem: Environmental > Terrestrial > Soil > Wetlands > Peat ... | reverse complement strand
GCCACGCCCGAGGAGGGGCTCGAGATCCTCCAGCTCGTCAAGACCAGGTCGCTCGAGCGCAAGGCCCTTCTGGACGACGGCGACCTCAAGGACATCGCCGACTCCGTGGTCTCGCGGACGTGATCGTCGCCCGCGCAGCGGAGACGGCCGGGTGACGTCGCGCGTCGGCGTCGTCGGTCTCGGCGTGATGGGGTCCGCCATGAGCGGCAACCTCCTCGCCGCCGGCTTCACCGTGGTCGGCTTCGACGTCGTGCCGGAGCGCAGGGCAGCCCACGTCGAGGCAGGAGGAGAGGTCGCCGAGTCCCCGTCCGCTGTTGCCGACACCGTTGACACCATCATCATGTCGCTGCCCAGCGTGGCGGCCGCCGAGGCGGTCGTGTCTGGAGACGGCGGCCTGTCGAGCCGCGCCCGTCACGACCTTGTCGTGCTCGAGACCAGCACACTGCCGCTCGACACCAAGCTCTCCGTGCGGGACGCGCTGGCCCCACTGGGCATCCGTGTCCTCGACTGTCCGCTGAGCGGCACCGGCGCCCAGGCGCGCGTCAAGGATGTGATCGTCTACGTGAGCGGCGACGAGGAGGCGGCCACTCGCGTGGTGCCGGTTCTCGAGGGACTCGCGCGGCGCCACTTCTACACCGGCGAATTCGGCAACAGCTCCAAGCTCAAGTACATCGCCAACCTGCTGGTGACCATCCACAACCTGTCCACCGCCGAGGCGCTGCTCCTCGCCAGGCGAGCCGGCCTGGACGAGCAGCTCATGCTCGAGGTCATCGGGGACGGCGCCGGCGCATCCCGCATGTTCCAGGTGCGCGGTCCCCAGATGGTGGCCGGCGACTACAAGGACCCCACGATGCGGGTGGAGGTATTCCAAAAGGACATCGAGATCATCCGTAGCTTCGCGCACGAGCTCCACAGCCCCACCCCTCTGTTCACGCTGAGCGCTCAGTTCTACGAGGCAGCGATGGCCCAGGGACGGGCGGCCCAGGACGTGGCCTGCCTGCTCGCTGTGCTCGAGCAGATGACCGAGCCGGACGGCGACTGAGCGGGCAGCTGCCGGGACGCGCGCTCAGCCGGAGGGGCGGCGCGCGCGACCGGTGCTGCCCCGCTTCTTCAACGTGCGGGCGTCCTCGGCGGATGCGTTGGCCGTGAGGATCGCGTGCAGGGTGGTATCGAGATGGCGCCGGAGTGTCTCGGCCGCCAGGTCGCCGTCACCCGCGCGCAGGGCGGCGAGGATGCCGCGGTGGTCGGCGTTGCCCTTGCGCATCAGCCCCGGCTCGAGGTGCACCGCATGGGCGACGTACAGCGCGGAGGAGTCCTGCACGCTCTTCACGAACCCGGAGAGACGCGGCGACCGCGCCGCGTTCTCGAGCAGGGAGTGGAACTTCCAGTTGGTCTCAACCCACGCACCCGGGTCTCGCTCCTTCTCCATACGAGCGTGGAGGGCGGCGGCTTCCTTCAACTGCGCCTTGGTGATGTGGGTTGCCGCCAGCCGTATCGCCAGGGGCTCCAGAGCCTTGCGGATCTCGTAGACCTCGGTCAGCTCATCCATGTCGAGTTCGTGGACGACGGCACCGCGGTGAGGATGGAAGCGGATGAGCTTTTCCGACGCCAGGTCCCGCAGCGCCTCCCGGACCGGCGTGGTGCTCACCTTGAGCTGGACGGCGAGTTCGGCCTGCACAAGGCGCGTGCCGCCGGGCAGGTCACCGCTGAGAATGGCATGCCGGAGCGTCTCACGAACGATCTCGTGCGCGGTGAACCGTTCTGTGGCGTTCTGCAGATTGCGGATCTGCAGGCCTCCGAGGGTGCTCATCGACTCTCCATGCGACACCGCTCCGGCGGCGCTGACTGCGGGTATTGTGACGATCGAGCCTGCGTCTTCACAGACATCCTGGGGCACGATCGGCCCCGGCCCGGTGCCGTCAGGCGGCTTGACGTTGACAGATTGCATGATGTAGCGTCGCCCCGATTTGTGGGAGCCGCGATGGCGGTCCCGCGCCCGTGTCGTCACGTCGTTTGAAGGGACCTCAGCATGTCTTTCGGCATGGTCGGCATGGACTGGCAGGAGCGCATCAACTGGCAGCGGATGCGCGAGTACCGGGTTGCCCGCACCCGCGAGGCGATGAGCCGCCATGGGCTCGGCGCAATGCTCTTCATGTACGACGAGAACGTTCGCTATGTGACCTCCACGCTCACCCCGGGCTGGAACCGCCTCAAGCCCGGCCTCCGCTACGCGATGATCACCGAGGGCGGCGACCCCATCCTTTTCGAGCAGGGCGACATCGGCATCCACATCGAGAAGCACTCTCCCTGGCTCCGCAAGGAGAACATCCGACACTCGTTCTCGTGGATCAAGGGAGCCGCCGGCCCCGCCTCGGACATGCAGGTGGCCAAGTTCACCAAGGCGCTCCTCGAAGCCATGGAGGAGGCCGGCGTCAAGGACAGGCCGCTGGGCGTCGACTTCATCGACATCAACATGATCCGCGCCTTCGAGCGTGCCGGGGTCCAGTGGACCGACGGCATGACGCCGATGATGGAGGCGCGCTCGGTGAAGAACCAGGACGAGCAGGAGGCGATGCGCATCGTCGGCGCCATCGGCGACGCGCTCCATTACGAGTTCTCCAAGTTCCTCAAGCCGGGCCTCACCGAGAACCAGGTCACCGCATTCGGGATGAAGTACCTCTACGACATCCCGGGGATGGAGGACGTCGAGGACATCATCGTGTCCTCCGGGCCCAACGCCTGGCCGAACTGGCGCAACTTCTCCGACCGCATCATCCGGCCCGGCGAGATCGTCATCATCGACCTCGCCGCGCTCACCTGGAACGGCTTCAAGTCGTGCTACTACCGCACCTATTGCGTCGGTGGCACGCCCACCGCGGAACAGCGCGACTACTACCAGATCGCGCTCAAATGGCTGTACGACTCGATCGAGGCGGTCAAGCCGGGCGCGACCACCGCCGACATCGCCAGCAAGTGGCCATCCGCGCAGGAGACGTGGGGCTACGAGGACGAGGACCAGGCGGCCGCCAACCTCTGGGGCCACGGGCTCGGGCTCGCCCAGTACGACATGCCGGTGATCTCGCGGATCTGGTCGCTCGACTTCCCCCAGGAGATCAAGCCGGGCATGGTGTTCGCGCTGGAGACGCAGCACGGCAAGGTTCATGAGTTCGGCGTGCGCATCGAGGAGATGCTGATCGTCCACGACGATGGCCCGGAACTGATCACCACGTTCCCGGTCAAAGAGATCACGCTGGCCGGTTGACGCCTTGGCGATCGAGCTGCTCTCGCTGCAGAGCGAGGGCAGCCTCGACCCCGCTCGTGTCGGTGGCAAGGCGGCCCGTCTCGCGGCGGCGCTGAGCGCGCACCTGCCTGTCCTGCCCGGGTTGGTGCTCCCGGTGGGCGCGGATGACGGGGTCCTCGAGGCGGCTGCCGCGCAGGTGGCCTCGTCCGGGGTGCACGCCGCGCGCTTCACGGTGATGGGTTCCACCACGCCCGACCTCAGCGACCTCGGCGATGCGCTGCGCGCCCTCGGTGACGACCTCGTGGTCCGCTCCTCGTCGCCGCTCGAGGAGGCCGCCGAGTACTCGGGCGTCTTCGCCTCCTACATCGGCGTCACCCCGGACGAAGCGGCCACCGCAGTCCGCGGCGTCTGGGCGTCGGCGCTGACCGATGCCGGCCAGGCCGCGACGCCGGACATCCCCCGCATGGCCGTCCTGGTGCAGCCCCGCGTGGAGCCGGCGGTGTCCGGCACCGCCCAGGTCACCGGCGAAGCCGGGGTGACCATCCTGACCGTGCGCGGGTCGCCCGCACCGCTGCTGTCCGGGTGGGCGCGCGGCGATGCCGCTATGGTCGACGCCGTCGGGCGAGCGACCGGTCCCGGTGTCGCCCTGGCGGGCGCCGCGGTGATCGCGGAGGTGGCGACCCTTCTGCGCAATGTGCAGGCCACGCTCGGCGACGACCTCATCGAATGGGCTGCGACCGGCGCCGGGGTGCTCCTGCTCCAGGCCAAGCGGGCGGCCCGCCGGCCGGCTGCCCCGGCCTCCGTCCACGAGAACGAGCCGGCGATGGGGGCGGAGGCGGCGGGCGTGGCCCGCCTGGTCCACGCGTTCGCCGGGGCCCTCGGCGAGGAGCTGATGCTACCCGTGCTCCTCGCCGGCGTTGGCCCCGCATCCACGGCGCCGTTGCTGCCCGGGCTGCCCGGCAATCGGCCGCTGGTCACGCCGGCGGCCGCGGGTTCCGCGTGGGTCGCTGCCCAGGCCGTGGCTCGGGCGCTGCGGGCGCGGGCGTGGCGCGGCGTCGCGCCGACTGGCCGGGACGCAGCCGGGGTCCTCGCCAACCTCCGATCCGGCGACGTCGGATCCGCCCTCGAGCGCCTCGCGAGCACTGTGCCGAGCAGCGCCGAGGACCTGTCGGCCCTGCTGGTCGCGCTCGGCACGGTGGTGTCCTGGCTGCGTCAGGAGGGCGCGGTTTCGGGCGCCGATGAGGTGTGGGCCATGAGCGTCGCCGAGGTCGGACAGACGCTGGCGTCGGCTGTGCCTGGGGCGGGCACCGGGCAGCGCCGCGACGCCCGCCGCCGAGCCCTGCTTCGCTGGGAGCCCTTCATCCACACGGCCGTCGCGGGCACAGGGGCTGTGGTGCTCGGCGAGGCCGTCTCCGGCGGGTCCGGCGCGGGGGTCGCCGTCGTGGTGCGCGGCCTGCCCACCGACACCGTCCACCTCTCCCGCATGGTCGTGGTCGCGCCCCACCCCATCCCTCAGCTGGCGCCGCTGCTCTGGGGCGCCTCCGGCCTCGTCACCGCCGGGGGCAGCGCCGCCGCTCACCTCGTCGAGGTGGCGCGGTCGCGAGGCGTCCCGGCGGTGATCGGCTGCGACGAGGCCCGGCTGTTCGGGCTCCTCGACGGCGCCGCCCCCTTCCCGCTGGTCGCAGTCGACGGTGACGCCGGACGCGTGGTCATCGACACCTTCGTCCCGCGAGCAGGACGTCACGCGCTGGGCCGCTGACGGTCATGATCTCGCCCTGTCGCATCACCCGCCGCGCCCCAAGGAGGCTCGTATGCCCATCCCCCTGCAGCAGGCCCAGGATCTGATCGGCGCCGCTCACCAGCATGCCGTCACCCTGGGCGTCCCGGTGACCGTCGTCGTCGTCGATGAGGGCGGCCACCTTGTCGCCCTGGGGCGTATGGACGGGGCCTTCGCGCTGAGCCCCCAGATCGCCGAGGCCAAGGCCGTGGGGGCGGCGGTGTGGTACCGCGACGGCGCCTCGCTGAAGGAGCTCCGGGAGGCGCGGCCGGCCTTCTTCGAGGCCGTGGGCCATCTGACCCGGGTCCCGCTGATCCCCGGTCTGGGCTCGGTCATCCTCCGCGATGGCGGGCGCGTCCTCGGCGCCGTGGGCGTCAGCGGGGGGAGCAGCGAGCAGGACCTCGAGTGCGCCCTCGCGGGGCTGCGCGCGATCGGGCTCGAGTCAGAGCAGTAGCTTGACGACGGCCACCACCCCGGCCACGACCAGGAGCCCGCGCAGCACCACCGGCGAGAGCCGGCGCCCCACCGACGCCCCGGCCTGGCTCCCGGCGATGCTCGATGCCGCGATCAGCAGCGCCGGCTCCCAGGACACCGGTGCGAAGAACACGAAGATGATCGCTGCGGCGCCGTTGACGACCATGGCAATCACGTTCTTGAGGGCGTTGAACCGCTGCAGCGTGTCGCTCAGCAGGATCCCGAACAGGCTCATCAGGATCACGCCCTGGGCAGCCCCGAAGTAGCCCCCGTAGACGGCGGTCGCGAACACCCCGAGGGGGAGCAGTACTCCCAACCCGCGGCTCTCCGCCCGGCGTGGGATATGCGTCCTCAGCCACGGCTGGATGATCACCAGCACGACGGCGAGGATGATCAGCGGCGCCACCACGACCTTGAAGACCCCCTGTGGCAGGGTGAGGAGCAGGACAGCCCCCGCGATGGCGCCGGCCAGGGCGGGAAGCATCAGCCCGATCACGCGGTCGCGCTGGCCCTCCAGTTCGCGCCGGTACCCGACCACCCCGCTGACGTTCCCGAACGACAGGCCGACCGTGTTGCTGACGTTGGCCACCACCGGCGCGAACCCCAGGGAGAGGAGCACGGGGAAGGTGAGCAAGGATCCCGATCCCACCACCGCGTTCATCGACCCCGCGACGAAGCCGACGGCGAGCACGGCCACCACCGCCCAGCCGTTCACCAGGGCACAGAAGGTGTGCCGGTGGGTGCCGCCGTTGTCATACACTCCCTTGTCCGCATTGCGCGTGCAGGAATTTGATTCCACATAGTGGAACGGAGCGGAGTATGACGGGCGCTGCCTCTCGGGTCCTCATCACCGACCAGGTCTTTGGTGGAACCACCATTGAGCGCGGAGTGCTCGAGCCGCTCGGCGTGGAGGTCGTCGAGGCTCCGTCCGCCGACGAGGCGACGCTGGTGCGGCTGGCTGACGGTGTGGCCGGCATGCTGGTGTGCTACGCGAAGATCAGCGACGCGATCCTCGAGGCGGCGGCGCCCACCTGCACGGTGGTGGCACGCTACGGCATCGGCTACGACAACATCCCCGTGGCCACCGCCACTCGCCTCGGCATGGTGGTCACCAACGTACCCGACTACTGCCTCGACGAGGTCGCCGACCACACCATGGCGCTGCTGCTCTCGATGGCGCGTCGCGTGGCCCAGATGGACAGGGAGGTGCGCGCGGGAGCCTGGAAGGTGCCCTCTTCGGGTATCCACCGGCTGGGAGGGCGCCGCCTCGCGCTGATCGGCGTCGGCCGCATCGGCCGCCGCGTTGCCGCGCGCGCGCTGGCCTTCGGGCTCGAGGTCGTCGCCTACGACCCGTTCGTGCGTGAGTGGGACCTTGCCGGCGTGACGCGCGCCGACAGTGTCGAGGCCGCGGTCGGCGAGGCCGACTTCATCAGCCTGCACGCCCCGCTGACCGCTGAGAACCGCCACATCATCGGCGCGTCCCTCATCGCCCACATGCGCCGCTCCCCGGTCATCGTGAACACCTCGCGGGGCGGCCTCGTCGACCTCGACGCGGTGGTCACGGCGCTCAACGCCGGCAGCCTCGGGGGAGTGGCGCTGGACGTCACCGAGCCCGAGCCGCTTCCCGTGGGTCACCCGCTGCGCAGCCACCCGCTCGCCCTGGTCACACCGCACGCCTCCTTCTACTCCGCCGAGGCCCAGGACGACCTGCAGCGCCGCGTCGCGGAGGAGGTCGCCAACCGTCTCCAGGGCCGGCCTCCGCGCTCGCCGGTCAACCCTGAGGTGCTCACAGGGGCGCGTCCGGGTGGCTGACGCGGTTCGGGCCACGATCCCGACGTACCCCGACCTGGCCGGTCGAGTGGCAGTGGTCACCGGCGGGTCCAAGGGCATCGGAGCGGCAACGTGCCGCGCCCTCGCCGCCAACGGCGTCAGGGTGGTGGTGGCGGCGCGCGACCAGGCGGGCATCGACCAGACGGTGGACGCGCTCACTGCCGCGGGAGGCACGGCCATCGGCCTCAGTTTCGACGCCACGAACTACGCGGCCGTCGACCAACTTCGCCTCACGGTGGAGCGCGAGCTGGGCCCGGTCGACATCCTCATGCCCTTCGCTGGGGGCTTCGTCGAACGCACCCCTGTGGCAGAGATCAGCGAGGAGGACTGGCGTTTCGTCATCGATTCCAACCTCACGGCCACGTTCTTCGCCTGCAAGTCCTTCCTGCCCGGCATGGTGGCGAGGGGCCGCGGGGCGATCGTGACCATGGCCTCGAACGCCGGGCGCACCATCGACGTCACCCTCACCGCGTCGTACGCGGCGGCCAAGGCCGGGGTGGTGCAGTTCACCCAGCACGTCGCCCGCGAGGTCGGGGCCAGCGGCGTCCGGATCAACTGCATCGCGCCGGCGACCACGCTCACCGAGCGCGTGTCCGCGATCATGTCCGACGAGCTGATCGACCACATGACCCAGCTGTCCACCCTGAAACGCATCGGCACGCCTGATGACTCGGCGATGGCGGCGCTGTTCCTGGCGTCAGACTCGGCGTCCTGGCTGACCGGCATCACGATCGATGTCGCCGGCGGCCGGGTGATGCGCTAGCCCGGGAGACCCCACACATGAAGCTGGACATCCACAACCACGCCCTCCCCAAAGCCTCGCTCGAGATCCTGCGCACCGAGCCCGCATACGGGGCGACCGTCACCGACACAGAGTTCACCGGCGGCAACCACGGGCTCTTCTGGCTGGACCCGGGGTTCTACGAGCCCGACGCCAAGGTCGCCCAGCTTGAGGCCAAGGGGCTCGACGGGGCGATCATCAGCACCGCGCCGCCGTTGTTCTTCTACAACCTCGGAGCCGACCTCAGCGAGAGGATGGCGCGGGCCACCAACGGCGGGCTCCGCGACTTCGCCGCGACCCATCCGGACCGGCTGCGCTGGATGGCCACGCTGCCCATGAACGCCCCGGACACGGTGGTGTCTGTGCTCGAGGAGGCCGTCGAGGCCGGCGCCGTCGGCGTCGAGGTGGGCACCTGCATCGCCGGCCGGCGCCTCGACGAGGAGGACTACGAACCGTTCTGGAGCGCGGCCGAGCGTCTCCAGACCCCGGTGCTTCTGCATCCCGCCTTCAACGAGGCCAACTGCGGGCTCGAGCCCTTCTACTTCCAGAACGTCATTGGCAACCAGCTCGAGACCACGATCACCATCGAGCGCCTCATCGCCTCGGGCGTGCTCAGCCGCCACCCCGACGTCACCGTCGTGCTCGTCCACGGCGGCGGCTACTTCCCCTTCCAGGCGGGACGGCTGAAGCACGCCACCACCGTGCGTGCCGAGCTGCGCGATGCCCCGGCCGACCCGTGGTCGTTCTTCGGGCAGATCGTCGTCGACACCCTCACCCACGACGCCCAGACCCTCCGCCACCTCATCTCTCGTGTTGGTCGCGCCAACGTGGTCATGGGCACCGACTCGCCGTTCGACATGTCCACCCCGGAGCCGATGACCATGCTCAGCGCGGTGGCCGACGAGGAGACCGTGCAGGCCATCACCGAGGACAACATCGTTCGGATCTATCGACTCTCCGAACGCGCCACGGCGCCCTGAGCGCCGCCATCGCCGACCCATTGCGACGCGCCGCTATCGTTGGCGGCGATGGTTGAGTCGGCGGACCGCATGCTTCGCATCCTCGAGGCATTCGGGGCGCGCGAGCGCGACGTCAGCCTCGGGGACCTCGCTGACCGGGTGGGCCTTCCCAAGAGCTCCGTCCACCGCCTGCTCACCACCCTCATAGCGCACGGCTTCATCGACCGCGACCCCAGGACGCGCCGCTACACGCTGGGCATCCGGCTCTTCGAGCTCGGCTCCGCTGCCATCCACGAGCGCGGGCTCCACGGCGCCGCCCAGCCGCAGCTCGAGGAGCTCTCCCGCACCACGGGCGAGACCTGCCACCTCGCGGTGCTCTCCGGCATCGAGGCTGTCTACGTCTACAAGGTCGAGGGCCCTTCGACCATCAGCATGTCGTCGCGGGTCGGAGGACGGGCTCCCTGCTACGCCACCAGCATCGGCAAGGTACTGGTCGCCTGGGGATCGCCGAACCTGGTGGCCGAGGTGCGCGCCCACCCCATGGTGGCCTGGACCGCTCACACGATCACCACTGTCGAAGCATTCGACGCCGAGCTGACTGCGGTGCGCATGCAGGGCTATGCGCTCGACCTCGAGGAGTACGCCGAGGGTCTGAACTGCATCGCAGCACCGGTCCGTGACCAGGGTGGGGGGGTGATGGCGGCGCTCGGCATCGCCGGCCCCCGGACCAGGATCGAGGAGCGGCGGCTGGCGGAGCTGACCCCGGTGGTGGTGGCGGCGGCGAACGAGCTCTCGCGCAACCTCGGGTTCGTGGAGGACCACAGCCTCACCGCGGCGCGATAGATGACCGGGCCACAGCGTCACGCGGTCGTGGTCGGGGGTTCTCTGGGAGGCCTGACCGCGGCGCTTCTCCTCCTCGACGCCGGCTTCTCGGTCGCGGTGTACGAGCGCTCCGCCGAGCTGGCCGACCGCGGCGCCGGGATCGTGGCCCACCCCGAGTCGCTCCGCTACCTGGTCGAGCGCGGGATCGCCCGCCTCGAAGACGTCAGCATCTCCTGCGCCAACCTCCGCTACCTTGACCGCGACGGAGGCCTGCTCCAGGAGGGACCGGTCGGCTACCGCTTCACGTCATGGTTCGCGCTCTACGAGCGGCTGCTTGAACGGCTCCCGCCAGGCTCGATGCACTTCTCGGAGGCGCTGCACGACGTCTCCGACGGCGCCGACCGGGTGACCGTCAGCCTCGACGGCGGCCTCGAGGCCAGCGGCGACCTGCTCGTCTGCGCTGACGGAATCTCGTCGACAGCGCGGCAGCTCCTGCAGCCCAGCGTCGAGCCCGTCTATGCAGGCTACATCGGTTGGCGGGGGACGGTGCCGATCGCCGCTCTCGAGCCTCGCCTGCGCAGCACGCTGGCCGGCCACATCACCTACCAGCTGCTTGACGCTGGCCACACCCTGGCGTACCCGATCCCCGGCGCGCGGGTCGGTGCCACCGGGGCCGCCCTCAACTGGATCTGGTACCGCCGCCTCGACGAGGGGCCTGACCTGACCCGGGCAATGACCGACGCGGCGGGCCGGCACCACCAGCTCTCAGTGCCACCCGGGTCGGTCGCCGCGGCGGTCGAGGGTGAGCTCCGCGAGGCTGCAGCCGACCTGCTCGCCGGCGACCTCGCCGCGTTGGTCAAGACCACGCCCCGACCCTTCATCCAGCGTGTCGTCGACGTCGAGGTCGAGAGGATGGCGTTCGGTCGCGTCTGCCTGGTCGGCGACGCGGCGTTCGTCGCCCGTCCCCACGCGGCTGCGGGCACGGCCAAGGCTGCCGCTGACGGATGGTCGCTGGGGGCCGCGTTGACCGGCGAGGAGGACGTGCCCGCAGCGCTGCGCCGCTGGGAGCCGGGCCAGCTCGCTCTCGGGCGCAGCCTGGTGCGGCGTTCGAGGCGCCTCGGCGAGGCGCAGTTCGCCGGCGACTGGGTGGCCGGGGACGCGTCGCTGCTCTTCGGGCTGCGCGCTCCCGGCGACTCCTGCTTTGATGTGGTGACCGGCACCGCGCCCGCCGGCCGCGCCGGCCCGGCGCCGGGAGCAGTGGAGGAGAGACCGTGGCAGAGGTAGCCATCCGGCGCAGCGGGGACCTCGACGACGGCACCGCCCAGACCCCGGGGCTCCGCCGCCTTGAGGCCATCTCGGCGCGCCTGGTCGGCAGCGAGCACATCTGGATGGGGCTCTCCGTGCTGCCTCCCGGCGGCCGCACGGCGTGGCATCACCACGGCGACTCCGAGACCGCGCTGTACATCCTCAGCGGAGTGGGGCGGTGGTGGATCGGCGACGCCGCCACCGACGTGCGCGAGGCGCACCCGGGCGACTTCGTCTTCGTGCCACCCAACGTCCCCCACTGGGAGGAGAACGGCAGCGCCGACGAACCGGTCCAGATGATCGTGGCGCGGAGCACCCAGGAGGCGGTGGTGGTCAACCTCGACCGCCCGGTGCGGGGCGGCGAAGGCTGAGCCGTGGGCGGGCCGAGCGCGGCGCCGTCCCACCGTCGCCACCAATCACGGCTTGACGGTGCGCCTCACAAATCCCGATACTGCGCCCCTCAGCGGAACGTCATTCCGCCCTGTGGAACGGTTGAGTGAGGGGTCGATGACCCAACCGCGCAGCGACCTCGGTCAGTACGCGCACGGCCAGTTCCGTGTCGACTACGAGGACCGCCCCGACCACGCCGCGCTCCGATTGAAGAGGATCGCGCGCGCGCGCGAGGCGATGGACGACGCCGGCGTGGATGCGCTCCTGGTCTGGAAGAACGAGAACGTCCGCTACCTGACCAGCCTCCGCGCGCAGATCATCGCCGGCAAGAGCGCGGTGCTCAACGGCTGCCTGCTGGTGCGCGACCACGACCCCATCCTGCTCTGCTCGGGCGGAGAGATCGAGCGTGTCAAGCTGGTGATGACCTGGATCGAAGAGGCCTACGCGGTCCCCATCATGGAGGCGAGCGGGCTCGTCCGCGGCATGGTGGAGAGCACGCTCAAGCCGCTCTTCGACCGTCTCCGGCTGGGCTCGGCCAGGGTGGGCGTGGACGAGTGTGGTTTCGCGCTCATCGAGGCCATCGGCGCGCAGATGCCGGACGTCCACCTCGTCAACGGGGACGCGGTGATGCACGCGGCGCGCCTGATCAAGTTTCCGGAGGAGATCGCCCTGATGGAGGAGGTCGCCGCCATCGCCGAGGCCGTCACCCAGAGCGCCATCGACGCCGTGCGGCCCGGGGTGCGCGAGACCGACGTGGTCGCCGAGGCCATGCACACGCTGTTCCGGCTGGGCGGCGAGCAGGCCCACGTGGACACCCCCTTCGTGGCGTCGGGCGAGCACATGGCGCCGCCCAACCGCATTCCGTCGGACAAGATCATCCGCGACGGCGACATGGTGTTCATCGACATCGGCGCCGGCTGGTCGGGGTACTGGAGCGACATGGGCCGCACGGTCTTCTGCGGCGGCCACCCGGCACGCCGCCAGCAGGAGGTGTACAGCGCCGTCTACCACGCGCTCATGGCGGCGACGGCGGTGATGAAGCCGGGCAACACCAACGACGACGTGGCCCGGGCGGTGCGCACGGTGGCCGCCGAGCACGGCCTCGCGGGGCGGTTCATCAGCCTCTTCATCGGCCACGGCATCGGCGTGGGGTCCAATGAGCCGCCCTACATTGGCGAGGACCTGCCCGGCGCGGAAACGGTGGTGCTGCAGGAGAACATGACGTTCGCGGTGGAGCCGCTGATCTGGGTGCCGGGGGTGCGCGGCGGCGCCGGCGTGCGCCTCGAGGACACCATCGTGGTCACCCCCGAGGGTGGCCGCTCACTGACCCGCACCAGCTTCGACGACCGGCTGCTGCTGCCATGACCGCCATGGCCCGGTCCACGGTTTACATCCTCCGCTGCACCGTGCATGATGCACCGCCGTGGGTCACCGATTCTGCACGCTGCGCACATTGCGCCTGGCCGACCTGATGCGTCTTGCGAGACCGGTGCTCCCCACCGGTCAGCTGCAGTCCACATCGTGCTCCTGAACCTCACCCACGCCTTCGGGTTCGGGCTCGTCACCGCGTCGATCCTGGCCATCGCCACGGTGGCCCTGACCATGCAGTACTCGGTCACCAACGTCCCCAACTTCGCGCAGGGCGACATCATGACCGCGGGCGCCTTTGGGGCGTACACCACTCAGTTCGTGGTGAACAACGTCATCGTCCAGGCGGTGGCAGCCATGGTGGTGGGCGCCGCCATCTCGTTCTTCCTGAACTGGTTCCTGCTCCAGCCGTTCGCGCGACGCGGGGCCAAGCCGCTGATCCTCTTCGTGGTCACGATCGCCTTCGCCTTCGTGCTGGAGAACACGATGCTCGCCATCTACGGCGGCTCACCGGTCCTCTACAAGCTGGGTGACAGCCCTCCCAACCAGATCGGGCCGTTGCTGCTCACCGGCCGTGACCTGGTGATCATCGCCACGGCCCTGGTCTCGCTCGCCTCGGTGTACATCGTGCTGAAGTACACAAAGTTCGGCAAGGCGCAGCGGGCGGTCGCCGACAGCCCGGACCTGGCCCGCGTCTCGGGGATCGACGCCGGCCGGGTCGTTCATCTCACCATGACCTGGGCGGGCGCGATGACGGGGCTTGCCGGGTTCGTCCTGGCTGCCCAGGTCGGCGCCTTCACTCACACGCTCGGCTTCACGTTCCTGCTGGTGGTTCTCGCCGCCGCCGTCGTGGGTGGGATCGGCCAGGTCAACGGCGCCATGATCGGCGCGCTGCTCATCGGCGTCGGCATGGAGGTGGCGGCGCTCTACATCGCGCCGGACTACAAGCAGTCGGTCGCGTTCGTCGCCCTGGTCATCACCATCCTCTTCCGGCCCGACGGCATCATCCCGTCGCCCTCGCGCAGGGCCGTGCAGCTGTGATCCAGTACATCATCAGCTTCCTGACCATCGGCGCTCTCGGCGCCATCCTCTGCCTGGGGCTGAACGTCCGCTGGGGCTGGTCGGGTGACTTCGACCTCGCCTACTACGCGATGGTGGCGGTCGGCGCCTACATGGGCGGCGTCACCGTGCTCCCCAAGTCGCAGCTCACCGGCGGGGCCGCCTGGATCCTCGGGCTCAACCAGAGCTTCCTCGTCGGCTGCCTCGTGGCCATGGCCGCCGCCGCGTTCGTCTCACTGTTGCTCGGCGCTGTGGCGCTGCGCCGGCTTCGCGGCGACTACCTCGGCATCACGACAGTTGCGTTCTCGCTGATCATCACCGCGGTCTTCACCCAGCAGCTCAACCTCTTCAACGGGTTCAACGGCCTCTACAGCATCCCCTCGCCTTTCCAGGACCAGTTCGACGCCTTCTCGTACCCGCTGGTGTTCCTGATCATCCTCCTCGTCGCCCTGGCGATCGTGTACGCCGTGCTCGAACTTCTCTACCGAAGCCCGTGGGGCCTCGGGCTGCGCGCCGTGCGCGAGGACGAGATCGCGGCGGCGGCTTTCGGGCGCAACGTCTACGTCACCAAGCTCACGGCATACGTCCTCGGCGGCGCGATTGCCGGCCTCGGCGGCTTCCTGTTCGCCAACTACCTCACGTCATGGAACCCTGCGTCGTGGAACACGATCGAGGTCTTCATCCTCTACTCCGCGATCTTCCTCGGCGGTTCGGCCAACCAGCGCGGCGTGCTCCTCGGCGTGGTTGTCGTGCTGATCATGGTTCCCGAGGGCACCCGCTACCTACCCAACGTGCCCGGCCACCCCGACCTCTTCCCGGCGATCCGCGGCCTCGTCAGTGGCCTGCTCATCCTCATCGTGTTGCGCTTCCGGCCCCAGGGCCTGCTCCCCGAGAAGCGACCCCGCGATCTCCGGCGCAAGCATCGCCCCGTGGCGACGGTGGCCGTGGGAGCCTCGGGCGATGGCTGACCCCGGCGCTCCGCTGCTCGAGGTGCGCGGGCTCGCCAAGAGCTTCGGGGGCGTGCATGCGGTGGTCGACTGCAGCCTCACCGTCATGCCCAACGCCATCGTCGGGCTGATCGGTCCCAACGGTGCCGGCAAGAGCACGGCCATCGACCTCATCTCCGGCTTCCGGGCGCCTGATGCTGGGACGGTGACCTTCGACGGCCGGGAGATCCAGGGCTGGAACGCGCATCGCGTCGCCGGTACGGGCCTGATGCGCACCTTCCAGACAGCGCGTGAATGGAAGAGCCTCACCGTCATGGACAACATGCTCGCCGCGGCTCCGCAGCAGGGCATGGATGCGATGTGGCGCGCGTTCGCGACGCGCCGCCAACTGCGCGCGTTCGACGAGGCCAACCGCGCCACCGCCCGGGGACTGCTCGAGCAGTTCGGGCTCACCCAGCTCACCGACGATTTCGCCGGCACGCTCAGCGGCGGCCAGAAGCGCCTGCTCGAGTTCGCTCGCATCGTCATCTCCGGGGCCCGCATGGTCATCCTCGACGAGCCCCTAGCCGGTGTGAACCCCGTGTTGCACTCGACCATGCTCGACGCCGTGCACCAGCTCATCGCTCGCAACATCACCTGCCTCGTAGTCGAGCACAACCTCTCATGGATCGAGCGCGCCTGCAGCGACGTGTTCGTCATGGCCCTGGGCAGCACCATCGGGCACGGCTCGATGGACACGCTGCGCAGTGATCGCGCTGTGATCGACGCGTACCTCGGGGAGGTGGCGGAAAGTGCCTGAGGTGCTCGCGCCCGCCGCCGCCGCGATCCTCGACGTGCAGGCGATCACGGCCGGCTACGGCGGGCCGCCGATCATCAGCGACGTCTCCCTGCGCGCGGTGCGGGGCAAGCTCACCGCGCTTGTCGGTCCCAACGGCGCCGGCAAGTCGACCTTCATCAAGGTGGTCGCCGGCCTCATCAAGCCGACCGAGGGCCGGGTCACGCTCGATGGCACCGACGTCACCGGCGTGCCCGCGCAGCTGCTTGTCCGGCGCGGGATCTCCTACGTGCCCCAGGTGTCCAACGTGTTTCCCACCCTGACGGTGCTCGAGAACCTCGAGATGGGCGCGTACACCCGTCGCCACGGGGTCAAGCAGAAGATCGACGAGCTCTGTGGGATGTTCCCCGACCTCCACCCCGCGCTGAAGCGCCAGGCGCGCACCCTGAGCGGCGGCCAGCGAACCATGCTGGCGATCGCGCGCGGGCTCATGCTCGACCCGCACGTCCTCATTCTGGACGAGCCCACCGCCGGGCTGGCGCCGAAGTTCATCGATGCGGTGTGGGAGCAGGTGCTCACCGTGCGAAAGCTCAACGTGGCCGTGCTCATCGTGGAGCAGAACACCCGGCGCACGCTCACGCACGCGGACTGGGCGTACGTCATGGTCCTTGGTCGAAACGCCCTCGGGGGCACTGGGAAGCAACTGCTTGACGACCCCGAGGTCGTCAACCTCTACATCGGAAAGGAGGTCTGACTGGTGAGATCAATGACCCACGCGAGGCGGCGAACCCTCGTGGTGCGGGGCGCGGCCGTTGGCGGAGCGATGCTGGTGGCGGCCTGTGGCTCAGGCAGCACCGGCAGCAGCAGCAACAGCGGCGGCTCCGGACCGATCGTGATGTCCATGGTCGGTCCCCTGACCGGCTCGGCGGCGTCGCAGGGCATCCCCATCCTGGAGGGGGCCAAGGCGGCGGCCAAGTACATCAACGACCACGGCGGCATCCTCGGACGCCAGCTGCAGATGGACCAGGTCGACACCGTCGGCGACCCGGCGGACGCGGTGCCCGCGGTCAACCACGAAATCCCCAGCAGCAGCCCGGTTGCGTTCATCGGCCCGATCACCCTGGAGATCAAGGCTGTTCAGCCGATCTTCGATCGCAACCACATCGTGGACGGGTTCAACGGCGGTTCGGTCCAGTACGACACCAACACCGACAAGTATCTGTGGCGCTGCAACGCGTCGGACTCTGAGCTGGGCGTCGCCATGGCACTGGAGGGGTACAAGAAGGGGTACAGGCACGCAGCCATCTTCTACTCGAACTCGGCGTCGACGGAGACCCTGATCCCGATCATCCAGAAGGCATTCACGGCACAGGGCGGCACGATCGTGGGCACCGTCGCGGTGTCCCCCTCGCAGCCGTCGTACCTCTCCGAGGTGCAGCAGGTGGTCAACATGCACCCCGACGTCATCTTCACCCAGATGGAGCCGGACACGGGGTCGGTCGCCGTGGCCAACTTCAAGGAGATCAACAACCTGGCGGTCCCCTTCATCGGGACCGACCTGACCGCGGGCAGCGACTTTGTCAAGGCGATCAACACGCAGGTCGCCAATGCCCACTTCATCTCCGTGGAGGGCAGCAACGCGCTGACCTCCAGCGGCCAGACCTTCACCACCGTCTACCAGCAGGTCAACGGCCATGCGCCGCTGGCGGCGTCGTCCTACGCGTATGACTGCACCATCGACTTCGCCCTCGCGATGACCAAGGCGGGCTCGTCCGATCCCAGCGTCTGGGTGGACGACATCACCGCCGTCTCCAACCCGCCCGGCACGGCGGTGGGCGACTACGGCAAGGCAGTCACCATGATCAAGGCCGGCACCAAGATCGACTATCAGGGTGCGAGCGGCCCGATGGACTTCAACAAGTACCACAACGTGACGGGGGCGTGGGACGTAGTCCAGGCCACCGGGGACGCTGGTGGAGACTTCGCAACGTTGGAAACGCTCCAGGGCACCGACATTCAGGCCGTCATCAACAAGGAAGGCGGCTGAGCACAGCCATCGCCGGTCGCGCGCGGCCGGCAACCGAGAACGGAGTCGTGGGGGCCCCCATCGTGAGGGCTCCCACTTCCGTGCGTTCATCGACATTCGGCTTTCCAGGCAAGGGGAGACAGACGTGACACTTGGATGGGGCATCGTGGGGCCGGGCGGCATCGCCGACAGGGAGATGGCGCCCGCCATCGCCGCCGACGTGAACAGCGACCTTGTGGCCGTGGTCGCCCGCGACCCTGACAAGGGGAGCGCCTTCGCCGCCAAGCACGGCGCCGCGTGGTCGGGCACCGACTACGCCGAGATGCTGGCTCGCGACGACGTCGACGTCGTCCTGATCACCACGCCCAACGGCCTCCACGCCGACCAGGTCGCCGCCGCCGCCCGCGCCGGCAAGCACGTCCTCTGCGACAAGCCGCTCGCCCTCACCGCGGCCGAAGCGGAGCGAGCCGTGGCGGCCTGTGCGGACGCCGGCGTCAAGCTGGGCATGAACTTTCAGTCGCGCTTCCACGAGTGTTTCGAGGAGGCCCGCCGGGTCATCCAGTCCGGCGACCTCGGCCGCGTCAGCCACGTCCAGATCGACTGCAGCCCGGGGACCCGGCGTCCCGCCGGGTGGCGCACGAACCTCGACGTCTCCGGGCTGGGCAGCGTTAACAACATCGCCGTCCACATGTACGACGTCCTCCGCTTCCTGCTCGGCCAGGAGGTCACCGAGGTGTGTGCCATGTTCGACGTGGGACGAGCGCGCGAGATGGAGGTGCTGCCAATGGTCCTACTCCGTTTCGACGGGGGCGCCTTGGCCTACGCCAATGGCAACCAGTCGTCCTTCCGGCCTCTCAACGAGCTCGTGGTGTACGGCGACAAGGGCCGCCTCGACGGCCAGGGACTGACCCGCCCGGAGACCGAGGGCGACCTCCGCGTGGTCACCGAGGGCGGCGAGCGCTCGACCCACTTCGTCAACGCATCGTGCTACAGCCGCCTCCTCGCCGCCTTCGCAGACGCCGTGGTCAACAAACGCGAGCCCAGCCCGTCGGGTCGCGATGGGCTGCGCAGCGTTCAGCTCACCGACGCGATCGCTCGCTCGGCACGCGAGGGCCGCGTCGTCGCGGTGAGGGCCTAGGGTCGCGCCGCGTGTGTCAGGGGAGCAGCAGCAGCTTGCCCACGGTGCCCCGGCCCTCGAGATCGCGGTGGGCCTGCTCCGCCTCGTCCAGCGGGTAGCGTCCGCCGACGTGTACGCGCAGGCGTCCCGTGGCCACCAGGCCGAGCACCTCGTCGGCGCGGCCGAGCAGCTCGGCGCGGTCGCGCGTGTAGTGAGCGAGGGTGGGGCGGGTGATGTATAGCGAGCCGGCCGGGGCCAGCCGCTGGATGTCGAAGGGCGGCACCGGTCCGCTCGCAGCCCCGTACGCGACCAGCATGCCCGCGGGCGCAAGCAGAGCAGGCTGTCCTCGAAGGTC
>Ga0075522_10001270_pt1 | contig 19237 bp, 16 predicted proteins | sample NGEPerA_FD_74796 | JGI IMG/M metagenome (GOLD analysis project Ga0075522, IMG submission 74796) | Arctic peat soil microbial communities from the Barrow Environmental Observatory site, Barrow, Alaska, USA - NGEE PermafrostL2-A | ecosystem: Environmental > Terrestrial > Soil > Wetlands > Peat ... | reverse complement strand
GATGAGCAAGGCTGCCTTTGCGACTGTGGTCATGCAGCTAGTGCAGAATGGCGTCCTCGATCTCGATCTGCCAATCCAGCGATACTTGCCAAAGCCCCTTCCCAAATATGAGAAATATGCCGACCTCCAGGGCGATGATCGGTACATGAAACTCACCCTTCGAATTCTGTTGAGCCACACCAGCGGCTTCCCGAATTGGCGGTGGTTCGAGGACGACCACAAGCTCAAGATTCACTTCGAACCGGGCACGCGCTACGCTTACAGTGGTGAGGGAATCCAGCTTGCGCAACTCGTCGTCGAGACTGTGACCGGGAAATCGCTGACTGCACTGATGGAAGAAGATCTATTCGGTCCTTTGGGGATGACGCGCACCAGCATGGTTTGGGAACCGCGGTTCGAGAGCGACTTTGCCAACGGATATGACGAACACGGGCATTCACTCGGCCCGCAAAAGCGTTCCAAACCAGGCGCTGCCGGCTCCATGCAAACCACGCTGCACGATTACGCAACCTTTTTGAGCGCGGTTATGCGCTACCAAATCCTGGGCCCAAAAACGTCAGCAGAAATGTTTAGGCCTCAAGTAAAAATCCACTCCACGCATCAGTTTCCGTCGCTCGCTCCCGAGACCACGACCGCACACGACGCGATCCAATTGAGCGCCGGTTTGGGTTGGGGGCTCTACTCCTCTCCATTTGGAGATGCCTTCTTCAAAGGCGGATATGATGACGGATGGCGGCATCAGGACCTATGCTTCAGGAATGGCAACGGCCTCCTCATCATGACAAACAGCTCAAACGGCGATGCAATCTTCAAGCCCGTTTTCGAATCCATCTTGGGGAAAACGTCGTTCCCCTTCGATTGGTAGAGCTAGACGCCTTCGACCCTGCTCCCAGCTGCGGCTCTCGATCAACGAGAACAGCCCAACCCGTGTTTCCAGCATCCCCTGACTTGAAAACACGCTCAGGCGATTTGGGGTCAATTGAATTCGAACGAGATTGGCGCAGCGATCGAGCCCCCTCATCCAAAGGCATATCATCAAAAAAGAGGGGCTCTCTTGGAGATCGCAGAGAAGTGGCCAAACGCGGGAAGGGCAGTCTGGCTGTTCGGGGGCATCGTTGCCTACAACAATCCGGGCACCGACGTCGAAATCTGCGCTGGCTCGGGCGGTCCTGTTGTTCGCAGATGCGAAATAGATTCATACGGCGGCCTCTTCGAGATCCTGAAGAAGCAAGGGTTCTCAATAATTGGCACCACTTTTGTCGTGCATCAAGACGAACTGAACGGACTCCGTCCCGCGGAATTTCGTATGGCTGGTTTGCGTAATGGCTGGCCGCTTTCGGAACTGCGACAAAAATGGCGGGAAGTCGCCTTCGCAGCAAGCAAGCTGGACCAAATGCCGTTAATGGATGTGTCTTCACGGCTCGCGTTCGGTCTGGAATATAGTCAATTGCGCCTTTATGATTTGGCTTCCGCGTATGCTGCGCAATTACGCTCCCGCTGCGCCAAGGACAAGCCGGTCGAATACCAGCGATTCAAGGACTTACTAAGTCGTGAGGTATACAAGTCGATACACGCACTATTTTGGGAGTTGGCAGTTCTGCGGGACACCTTAGCGGAATTCGCCGCAATGTTCTGCTTCTCCAAACCTGGTGTTAGAACATTAAGAGGCCTCCTCAGCTTCCTAAGGACAGCCCCATCAGCGGACCCACTTTCTGCGGAATTATTGTCGATCACGGACGAGAAACTGGGCGGTTGGCTGGCTCGATTTGCTAGCTATCGCAACTTCTTCACGCACATTGCTCCCATGGAGTGGACGGCAGGGATTGCGTTTTCTGTGCAAGATGTGCGGAGGTTGAACGACCAGTCTACGGTGCCCCAAATCTATTATCCACTTCCAGGAAATATCGACGAACTTACCCGAGAGCGGTCAAATGGCACTTTCTACCCGACAATGGAGAGACTCTTAGAAGGCTCGAAACGCCGAGCAGATCGAGCTATTGACCCGGACGCATTAGAGTACCTCCATTTGAGTCTGAACCAGTTCGCGGAACTTGCAAAGACACTTATCGCCCGCTCCCCTCTCGCCCCCGCCGGAATTCATCTTGGTCCCGAAGACATCATCGGGGAAGTTCAATGGACCCCAGGGACGTCCGAGTAACTCGGCTGCGGATTTAAGTTGAATACCGGCCAGCGTCAGGGCAAATCTTCCTTGACGACTTCAGACCAAACCGCGTTTCCATGACCGCCCTCGAAGCACAGTTTGGCAATCTTGCGTATTGCCACATTCCCTCCCGGCGACATGGGCGTTTTTGAGGACCGATCCGCAGATTGCCGCCTAACCTCCGTTCAATGAGTGCGTTCGGCTCGCAACGGGTTGATATTTGAAGCTAGGGCAATTCGCTGGACCTCAGCCCGCCTAGCAAGAAGCCAGCAGTAATCGTAGTGCCAAGGACTCAGAGTATGGCACTACAATCAGTCAGGAACTCACAACTTGGCAGACGATCTCTTCATCGGAACATCACGCGAGCTGCAAAATATAATCTCTCGCCAGCTTCACTTTTTGACGACGCGGCCTCATTTGTACAAGACGTTGGTCATAGCTGCGCTCGGTGTTCGTGCCAGCCGATTGAACAACGCCATTTTCGCTCTAACGACATCTCCACTTCGCGAAGAAGCCAATGCGCTATTACGTATTCTGATCGAAGTAGTAGTTAACGGCGCTTACCTCATGGTGAGCGGGGAGAAAGAGTTCAACGCTTTCGTAGCGTTTCCAGTAGTGGCATTGGGCAAGAGCCATCGGGCCTACGTGGCGTATTCAGGAGTTGAGAGCGCATTTACTGAGGATTTCAACCAGCTGGTCGCGACAAATGCGGCCGAAGCAGAACTGATGTCCGGTCGGACACCCAAAGACTCATCTTGGACGAGTGAGAGCGTCTATAAACGCGCAGTAGCTGCAGATGCGATCTTTCAAAACCATATATTCTCAGACCTCGCTGCGACGGCTTACGCCGGTGCTCATGACTACATCCACGGGAATTATCCCGCTCTTATAGACATCATCTCCGGTCTCCAGGGCGAGATGCCTTTAACTCCGAAGGATGTCCGAATTGACGAGAACGCCATGCTCTCTGCCGCGACAATGGCCCTTCTAGGATATGCACTGTCGCTCGATGCACACTTTCAGACGAGCTGCACAGAAGAACTTCAGCGAATCACCCTGAGCTTCGCAAAAGGTTGAAGCAATGATCCGTACCGTGGCGACCGTCGGCGGGGCCACTACATCCAACGCGTTTGCGAAGTTTATAAATTCTTGGCAGGGCCCCCTCGGACGAGATGAACTGCATAGGCAACAATCCTCCTGGTTCATCCTTGCCGCAGCGGGTAGCTTTGGAGGGTTGTGAGAAATGTGGATCACATCAAGCAGCTCCGTTGCTTTGGTTCTAAATGAGTGTCCACTCGCCCAGCGCTCGTCCACGCAGACGGTCCAGGTATGTCCCGGCAGGAACGTCGCGACCGACGCGCAGCTTAGATATGGATGGCGCGATCGGCGTTTCCCAAGACTAATCGGCAGGTCATTCCTTAGCCCGAGTTCAATGAGTGCCTTGGCGGCCTATTGGCATCAGTTGAGACTGCAGGCCACTGAAATTGGTGAACATTGGCTGATTCGAAATCATTGATACGCAAGGGGTCGAAGACACATCGCTGAAGAGTGAACGGGATACAACTTTACATGGAGAGCCCAGCGATTGGGCTATGCAGAAACCAAATTAAGTCCATAAACCTCATCGAAGATATTCTTCAGCTTCTCTCGTACAAGCGCTCGATCACCAACGGGCAATTCGGCGGCCGATACTGTTATCAACAGGTCGCGAATCTGCTCAAATCGCATCATTGACCGCTGGCTACGAAAATCTAGTCTCCAGTTGAAGATGTTTCTCACCCATTCGCGGAAGCGTATCGCGTCCGACTCATCTTGAATTCCCTCCATGTCGTCGAGCGTGTCCTTGATCTCAGATTGAAAGCCAACAAGACGCAGAAAGCCGTACAAAACCGTAGAGGAACGCTGAGTGCCATCTTCCGCTGCTTGAACGACTTCTTCAGGAAGAGGAATGTTTTCGAAAACATGGTCCCACGCACCTTCAGTCCAGTACCTCGTAGCATCCAGGTACACGAAGATTCCTGGATCCGTAATCATCCGAAGATGAATCAGAATGATCTTTTCAATCCTCTGCCTCAGTCCGCGAGCGTCGTTGACCTTTAGAGCTTCCACACCAAGTTCTCCGCCACGGATCCCTTGCTCGATGGTATTGGTGAATCGTCCAAAACTCTGCAGAAGATGTTCCGATTCTGCTGAAGGTTCCACGTACTCTCCACCTTGAGAAATATCGTTCGATCTACGAGCAAGCGAAGCAAAGAAGGGCCGAAAAACCGACGAATAAAGAGCCTGGGCATTCGGCCGAGATACGGCGCCAAAATCCACTGCTAGGTTGACAAGCAATAGGGACTCTATGAGCTCGTGGGAGAATGTCAGCTTGTACGATGTAAATTGTCCTGTTCTGGCGTCGACCCTTACTCCCCTGTCTAGCCCCGCGGAGTCCTCAAAGTAGGAGTCAACCTTTTCGTGTAGCGAGGTGCTCAGGCGGTTCTCGAGTGTCATCATTTTGGACAGTCTCCTATCACAAAGCTCAGCGGTCGCAAATAGCTAAGGGATGGCTTGCATATCGTCTGGTGATTTCTGCCTTTTTCTGGTGTATGGCGACAATCTTGCAGGTAATACTGTCTGATCACGAAGTGGTCGTCGACTCCAAATAGCACGTGGGCGGCGAACGCCTCGACCCTAGGGTGTTTTTCAAACAGTTTCTCGGTAATGCGATTGACTTGAAGGAGGGCAGTCTTGTCGCGCATCTCGGAAGCTGGCGTTGAGTAGGAGATGGCAATCCCCATGAGACCAGCGATCCCGGTAATTGATGCCAACGCGCCCAACCAACTGGTGGGCATAAATCCAAAATGCGCAGGGGCGAACAACGCGACGCGACTGTCCAGAATGGAAGATCGAACTCCGCCGGTCTCCCATCTTGATCCGAGTGAGGCGACAAGGGCTCGTATAACCGCGCCACCTTCAGAATGTCCGACCAGAATTAGCTTGGTGTACGTTGCGGGGAGCTGCAGGTGCTCAGGGAGAAGCTCCACGACGCGATGTGACAGAGTTGGGTACAAAGAATCGATGAACTCACGAAGTCCGTCTAAACTATCGTCGATCGACGCCTTGGTACTGCGGTACGTAAAGAAGAAGCTATCGGCATTTTGCCACTCAGGAGGAATCCCCGCCTTTGTGTCCATCAAAGTCTGGAAGTCTGTCCACGTATCTGCGGGATCTCCGTCGAAGCCGTGCACGAATACGATTGCCGTATCGCTCATATTAGAAGTCGACAGATAACCGTACGAGCCCGGAAGAAGCTTGTCGAGAGGACAGAACACGTGTTGGAAATGCTGCTGCGACGGATTGTTCATTGAAATTTGTTCACAAGATACCTTCGCGAGTGAAGCTACGTCGACAAGCGCCATGTTCCGCTTTCCTTCAGTTGCAATACATTCTACGCTGACTTATGCATAGTCTTGCGATTCCGCTTCTCTTTAGTCACAGCTCTGGTTGTCGGCATGGCTGGCCTCGCCAAATAATCCTAGATTAAACTTGGGCTTGCTCACCTCGAGCCTCGACGCGCAGAAAACCGGAATGCCTGCCGACAAACGCCAACGTTGAATCGAGGGCCTCTCGGATGGCTCCAAATCGCCGGGGCACTCACTGACGCCGATTACTCCTCAAAAGTCGGCAAGGCGACTGGAATCTCATGCCCTCCCGCCGGACTGGGGCCCGAGGGGCTCCCGGAGCCTGGGGCGTTTTGCGGGACTAATGTGCGCGAGCCGTCTAACCTGAACGGTTCTTTCCTGCAAACACCTGCGATGAGACGTGCCACAACTAATTCAGATTGGTGGATTCCGATTTCGCCCGCGCCAAGATCGAAATTTCGCGGTCGGCGTCTTTCCAGAGGGTAAGGAAATCCTGGTAGGCGGCTTTGGATTTGATTTTGTCTCCGGATAACGCAAGCGCCCGGGCGAGTTGCAGGTGCGCCAGTGCTCCGATGGGATCGCTCACTACGATTCCGCGATGGTCGAGGATTTTCTGGAATTCAACGGCGGCCTGCGGTCCCTGGCGCGCGGCCAGAAACGCCTCACCTCGCATGTAGATGGGATAAAGGGCTCCGATAAGTTCGTGCGATGCGCCGAGTTCATACGGAACGGCAGCCTGCAGGATTTCGATTGCCCTGGCTGCGTCGTGCCGGTTGAGGGCGATGCGTGCTCGAATTACAGGCAGGTAGCTGAAGCGAACCACCGTGTTCTCAGGGAATCGTTTTTCGAGATCATCGGCGAGCGCTGGTGCGCGGGAGTCTCCAACGATGGCCAACGCCAGCGCGGCGCCATACTCCACCTCAGAGTTTTTTGAAAGCTTCAGTGCGGAGTCCGCATTCTTTCTGGCTTCAGCCGCATTCCCAAACCATGCCTCTCGCAACGATTCTCCCGCATGCCAGAGGGCCACCCGCTCGGGCTCAGCTGCCTGGATGCCTTGATCGACCGCACGCTGAGTGAGGACCCTCGCTTGGTGTAGATGGCCAAAGTAGGCTAGTGCAGAGGCCTCTTTGTCGTCTACCCAGGTCTCGGCTCCGGATCTCTCGCGAGCCTGAGCCCCGACCCGCGCCATCGCCGCGGTGTCTCCTTTGACGAATGCAATATCGTGTTGCAACATGAGGAACTCATCAATCTCAAGGCCTCGACCGGCGGCGCGACGGAGGGTGTTTTCAGCCTCATCGAAGCGGCCGAGATAGGCATTGTTGACGGCGAGATTGTAGTACGCAATCGCGAAGTCGGGATCGAGCTCGACGGCCTTGCGCGTAGCTGTGACCGCCTGCTCGTAGCGCCCTTCCGCTTTGCTGGGGAAGCCCGCCAGCATCGTGAGGGGCACAGGATTGCGAGGATAAGCGCGCGCCCAGGCCTCACAGGTTTGCCGCGCCTGCTCGAGGTTGCCCGTGGCGAGAATCTGGTAATTGGCGTAAATAAAAAACTTCTCGCTATCGCTTGCGTGTTCGCGCAGTTGCCACGCGCGTGTGGTACTTTCGCGAGAGCGATCGAACTCGTCGATATTGGCGTACTCGCGTCCCAGGGTAGCTTGGGCCATGGCGAAGTTGGGATCGATCTCGACTGCGCGCTGCATGAAAGGCAGCGCAGCAATGGTGCCGGTTGTGGTGTGGAGCTTCCAGCCGGTACTGTAGGCCTCGAGCGCCTCAAGCGAGGACGTTGAGGCCTCAGCAAGAGGAGTGTTACGCTGCTGGATGGATGTGAGCGACTCGCCGACACGCTTTCTGAACCGGCTGGCGATCTGGTCAAGCGCATGCAGCACATCTTCCTTTTTTGCGGCCTGTGCTTGCTCCTGGTCCAGAACTTCTCCGGTCCGGCAGTTCTTTGCTTGGAGTTGCAAAACATATTGGCTTCCGATGGGGGCGATAGAACCCTCAAGAACGGCTGCGCTACCGGTGCGCTCGCAGATGCCGCGGGCCACGTCGGGAGTGAGCCGCTGATTGCCGGCGTGGCCCATGAGGAGAAGCGTGTGCTGAATCCGCTGGTCTGAGATGAGGCTGAGGATGGGGGACTGTTCGAGCTGGATTGCGAGCCCACGACGGAGCGTCTCATCGAAAACGGGGTCTCCACTGGAGTTGGCGAAATCTGCCAGCACAACGGTATCTGTGGCGTTGAGAAGCGCTGCACGCTGCGAGAGATAACACCCTGCACCAACTGCGAGTGCGACGACCACTACCACTCCCGCCGCGATCCACTTCCACGGGTTCGTTTCCTTGACGTCCACACTTAATCGGGAATGGCTGGCGGCGACGACGGTGAGTTCCTGATGGGGGACCATCCGTACTTCCTCAGCAAGCCGGTACCCCTGGCCGGGGACGGTAACGATGTAGCGATGGTCCTGCGCCGTCTCCCCGAGCGCTTTACGGAGCATGAAGATATTGCGGCTGAGGTTGGCCTCCTCAACAAACGTGTCAGGCCAGATGGTTTTCATGAGGTCGTCTTTGGTGACGATCTCCTTATTTTTTCTGATGAGTACGAGAAGGATTTGAAATGTCTTGGGCGTAATGGAGACTGGCTCGCCGGAACGCAGGACAGTCTCCTTTTCGGGATCAACCCGAAAGGGTCCGAACTCGTAAAGCTCCTTTGGCTTCGGGGGCTGGCCAGGATGCATTGCAAACTCCGATCGGACTGATATATCTACCTGGACCTTGAATCTTAACAGCAACGACGGTCAGGCAGAAATCTTCGCACCGAATTCGTGAACTGCTAAGCTTTGTGCCTTCAGGCGGTTACAAGACTGCGAGAAATTATCAGAAGTTTTCAAGCGGGATGGAAGGACTTTTCGAAGGCTGCAGCGCGAATCTGTGTTGGTTCCATAGTCCGGTCACTCAGGAAAAGAGGGGCGCTTTGGCCAAGGAAACCAGGATCACCATCGAAACCGATTCTTTGTTGATCGTGCGTGGGCGGAGCTCCCAGCGCGCATGGTGTGCATCATGCGCGGCGGAGGTGGAGTCGATCGCGATGGAACAAACAGGAGTGATTTCGAACCTGGACCAGGCGGCGCTTGAGGAATGGCTGAATTCTGAGGAGCTTCATCGGCTGGAGACAGCCAGCGGCTCGGCACAGATTTGTCTGAATTCCCTGGTCGCTCGGGTGCAGAAAACCAAAACCAGCTGACTGCGGCATGCGCGGTTGCAAAACAAAAAAGGAGATGATATGAAATCCAGATCGCTGTTCAGGAACTTGATTGTATCTTCAGCTCTGGTTGCGATTCCGCTGTTGGTGATCGCGCAGCAGGGGCAGAGAAAGAACGTTGTGCACTTTCCCCACTACACAGTGACCGACCTTGGCGTGCTGGGGGCCGGGACGAACGCGACCGCATTCGACACGAATGATGTGGGCTGGGTGGCCGGGTCATCGAACCTGACGGCCGGCGGCCCGCAGCATGCCTTTGTCTGGTATGGCCATGGTCCCCTTAAGGACCTGGGCACTTTGGGCGGGGCTGCCTGTCCGCTGTGCAACAGCGCGGCGGATGGGCCTAACCTTTTAGGCGAGACTGCGATTGGATCGGAGATCTCGACGCCCGATCCTGATGGAGAAGATTTCTGCGCGTATGGCACTCACCTGCAATGCCGCGGCGTCGTCTCGCGCAATGGTAAACTCATCGCGCTGCGCAACCTGCCGGGAGGCCGCAACGCGAATGCCTTCGAAATCAATGATCTCGGTCAAATGGTTGGATTTGCTGAGAACGGCGTTCGCGATTCGACCTGTGCGACGACAACACCATTTCAGGTCTTCCGATTCGAGGCGGTGGAGTGGGAGCCGAGCGGCACAATCCGGGAATTGCCCCCGCTCACGAAGAAGGGCGATACAGTTGCATTTGCGATGGGGATAAACAACCTTGGGCAGGTGGTTGGCTCATCGGGCACGTGCGCGACGCAAGGGTTGCCGCCTTTGTATGTGACCGGGCACCATGCAGTGCTGTGGGACAGAAATGGCAACGCTACCTACCTGGGCACGTTAGGAGACGCGGCCAACACAGCATCAAACAGCGCCAACAGCATTAATAACTTTGGACAAGTTGTCGGGACTTCGCAGTTCACCGACGGCACAGTGCACTCGTTCCTGTGGACGAAGGCGACAGGCATGCAGGGGCTTGAGCCTCTTCCCGGTGCGTTTGCGACGATAGCAGGATGCTGCCGCACGATCAACGATCGTGGCGATGTGGCGGGTTTTGCATTCGATAACACGGGACCGCACGCAGTAGTCTGGATCAACAAAAAGATCAGCGACCTCAACGCGTTGATCCCGTCAGGCTCGCTGTTGTACCTGCTGAGTGCGGACTCGATCAATGACTCCGGAGAGATTGTTGGGCAGGCGTGCGTCCTACCGGATTGCTCGGTATTTCATTCCTTCCGGGCAACACCTGAATGATGGCAACGCAGATGCCGAGTGCGGTGCATTGAAACAATGTGCCGCACAGGCATTTGTAACGGGAAGTCGGCCAGTGTCCTGGGATGCGATTTGGCGGATCTCGTTTCTGACCCCGGATAATGGCCCGTTCTCAGAGATCAGGTACCGGCCTGTTACGAGAGTCTCAGAAACGAGTTTCCCCCTTGGCGTTATTCCTTCGGATTGGGGTCCGCCTATTTTCCCGGGCGACTGTTCATTCGGGAGAGTGAGTGCAAGCATGGTGCTAAGAACCAGTCCCGGGACGAAGTCCAATACTGAATCTCCGCATCTCGTGTATTCGGGTACATTTTCATTGGAGTACAGAATTCTCCACCTGGGGGCACTACCAATTCACCCGAGCGCCCCACATAGTAAACCAGGTGTGCTGGCAGCCATTGAATCTCACCTTTAAGCTCGGATACGACTACCGCAGACATGGCCCATGCCGGTACGTGATGGAAATTGGCCGGGAGCTTAAAATCAGGTCCTGTCGGCAAAGCTGTGAAAATGACAGCAATGCGGTCATGACCGACTGGCTTCAATTCAATCGGCGCTCGAAACTCCATCACCCAGCTTTGACAAAGGGGAATTAGGTTCGGAAATGCAAGCACGGCATTGTAAAGAGTATCGTCAGGATGGAGCCGGTGGAATTCGTCCGCTGAAGTCTGGATATCGATAACGCGAAATTCGCTGGCATGAGTCAAGAATTCTGGATGCTCCGCAATTAGCCGCTTCGTAAGTCGACAACTCGGGGGAAAATCGATCGGCATATCAATGCCCGGGCTCGAAGTCGACGTCTTCTTTTGGCCGAGGACTTGCCGGATCAACGTGCGAATTTCTCCTGCTGACATCTTGACCTTGAATGTTCCCTGCGGTTCCGGGATCTTCAACTTGGCACGATAGTCGTCAGGCTTATCGCTGATTTCTCGCAGCACCCTTTCGCCGGCTGACGACGCCAGGTACGCGACAATCTGCATGATTTCTTCATGCGTGAGCTTATGGGACAATTTGACTCGCTCCCCGGATTCCTTCTAACTAGACATATCGGCAAATCGGGCGCGAGATTCAACTCCATATAGCGAGAAACAGAATTCAGCCCGGGGAACCGGCTGTGGACTGAGAACGACTCGAAACCCTGTCCGACCAGCGATGCAAATTGTCGCTGAAGTCTTCCGGCCTCGGTCCGAAAACCTCAGCCACTGGCCACTATAGAGCGCGATCCCATGTGGCGCTTAATCGAAAGTGACCGCGCGAATCTATCCTGGATTGGCCCATATAATCCCGCTTGTCGGGGGCTATCTCAGAGCGTCTTGCGCCGAACGGAGCACTATAGAACCGGAGCTCAACCTCTGCGCTGAATCAGATGGCGGCCGCTTGAAACCCCTTGGGTTGAACCGAAAGACTCTGGCATCGGTGTCGCCAAGCCGGATTTGAAGCGGCAAGCCGCCCGCTTTGCGGGACGAAATCTCCTAACGCACACCGCCAGTGGCGACTGGTGGCTGCGACGAATTCGGTCGCCAGTTAATGCAAGAAGCTTGGCCAAGCACTTGGAGTTTAGTCATTTGCAATCAGCGATGAAGGCAGTCAAATTCCAACGGTTGGCGCCAGATTCCCGTCAATTCCCGAGCCATCCCTTATGGGTAAGCGAGATCTAGATGGCAGAATTGCACGCTATTCTGCGGGTGATACTTGAGCCTACCTATCCCCGCAGCAGCGCGTCCTAGCGCCTCCTGGCGCGTCTTTTTTCCCGGATTATTGGCTCTTCCTGCGTCACACATCAGCTCGCGCCGGATAATCGACGGCCGGCAATCCGGTGTAATCCGCTGTCCTACAACATTTCGGTGAGTTCGGGACGCTGAAGATTCGATCTTGTGTGGCGGCGTGTTCCACTAGCGCCGCCGCTGCGCGTGGTCCACGTACACGTGTGTCGGCAATCTGATAAATATGTGCGCTTTCTTACCACTGCAGTCAAGCTACAAGGCTAGTTCTGACTATCAGGAACATCTTCGTCGGTACCAAGCTCTTTGGCTGAGATCTCTCTCCCAAACTCGGGCGACTGCTGTTCGCCATTGACGACGTCGAACTTCCAGTTTCGCAGAACTTCGGCGAGGGTTCTCCCATCAGGCTCAGCCGCCCGCCTGGCCTCCAGCACTGATTCTGGCGACATCTTCGCGAGCCACTCGTCAGAGGAGAGCTTGAGACGTGCCACAATACGACGGACTTGGTCGGAAGAGTCTTGGGAGAGACACTCAAGCTCGGATTCACTGAGTGTTTCATTCTTGGCGAGTGTGCATCGGACGTGTTCGTGTCGATCCTGGCTGAGGGCTCTGAATAGGTCAGCTGGAAGTTGCGGACGTCTCGCGACAGCGGATCGAACTGTCAACTCCGGATCGGCAATGAGCCGCCAAAGTGCTTCTGTCGGCGCACTTGGATTCCGGGCAACGGTTTCCCGAACCACATTGGAAAAATCCTGGGCGAGATCGGTCAGTAGGGCAGCAGGTGCGGTGGGATTCTGGGCAACCTCAATCCTCACCTCAACATCTGGGTCCTCGGCGAACGCATCAAGGAGCAGGGCTGGTGCACCCAAACATCGGGCCGCGGTTGCGCGAACCGCTATGGACGGGTGCTCTGCGAATTTCAAAGCGATATGGAGCGGCAGACTCTTCTGGGAAAGAGTTAGTTCTGTGATGGTACAGTCGGCTTCCCGCACCAAATGTTCTATGTCTTCGATCCGCGTTGCAGGATTGGCAATGACTGCGGTCAAGATTTCTGGCTCCGAACGTTCCGCCAACCTAGCGAGTTGCTTTGGTGACGTGGTCCCCTCCGCCAAGGTCTTCCTGCAGAAAACGGCAAAAGCGTCAAATTTGGATTTCCCAGATAATGCCATCCGTCCCCCATCCTGAAAAGCTGGCCGACGCCGTCGAAGTTCGTGGAACTAACCCGGATAAGAAATATTCAGGAGCGAGATGTCATAAAGGGACAAGAGCGTGAGACAACTCATCGCAATGTGCCCTCCATGTACCATGGACCATTTGGGATCGGCAATCAATGCGCTCATCTTTTGCCTTGCTGCATTGAGCGCACTCCAATCCTCACGTGTGAGCGCGCGAGTACCGTCCAAACCCATGGTGCCCTCCAGAAATGGCACCAATTGCTCAGGCTTTGGCTTTTTGCCGACTTGTAATTCAAGGAGAGTCACCGAAGCGAAGAGTTGAACCTGGCGCTGTAGAGTGACCCCAGAAGCACCGCCTGCCTCCAGCACCTTCATCGTCTCTTCAGAGAACTTCGTGCTAAGGTCGGCATCCTTTTGCGTCGGTTGCGTCCCGCGAAGAGCAAATTGTGTACGAAGAATGCGACGGAGGTCGAAGGCTCGGCTGAAGGTCGCACCTTCTCCCTGACAATCGTCGGGGGTTCGATATTCGGACGTTCTTGACAAACTCGTGTCTCCTTTTGTCCCGCTCAAACCCTACAGCCCAGACTGGAGTACGACAAGCGCTCTACTCTGATGAGCGGCAACAGCTCTCTTTTTCATCGGCTGTTCTCGCGATGGCATCAATTGGTGATTCCGTATTACGACACACGTCTAAAATCGCATCCCCACGATGGCCGAAGCAGTGGCGGTAGGGTACTGAGCAACGGCGTTGGTGAAGTACATGCGTTTGATACCTAAGGCCTGCAATGATGTGGCTGCGATCGAATACTGTCAGGCGTCGGCCTTCACGCCTACTCGGATCGCAACGATGAATCAAGCGCGATCTGTTCGCAAGTCAACCAATCCAGGTCTCGCCGCGCTAATTATTCTGCGACTCGCGCCGATAGATTGAGGTGGATCAACAATTCGCTCGGAGTTTGATCGCCGGGTAGACGTCAGATTGGTTCCGTCTGGTTGAGGGCCCAATTTTCGAGAGCTCTCAGGTAGAAATGGGCCAAAGATCGAATCCGTCCAACATCGTCGTGGTCCCGGGCACATCTGCAATCCAAGTCAGTCTCAATCTCCTTACCGGGCCTTGCTTTCGAACCGAGCCACACGGCGCCGTCAGCCTTCCCAAATTACTGGCCTTGCTATCAAAAGATGAGGTGGATAGCTTTCCGGCACTGCGCCCGCACCAGAGGCCGGCATGGCACATGTTCCTCGTTCAACTTGCCGCTTTGGCGCTGCACCGCGCTGGCAAGAAAGATACACCGGAGGTTGAGCATGACTGGCTCGATGCGCTACGCAATCTCACTTCAGCTTTTCCGAACGACGAGCCGTGGTGCCTCTGCGTAGCAGACCGCAAGATGCCCGCTTTTCTTCAGCCGCCGGTCCCCAATGGAAAAAAACTCGGTAAAGCGGCAGAGACGCCGGATGAACTGGACATCCTGATTACTGCACGAAATCATGCTGTGAAACAGCATATTGCCAAACAAAATGAGGCTGAAGATTGGATATTCTCGCTCGTCTCGCTCCAAACAACGGCAAACTATGGCGGCGGTTCAAGTTATTACATCGCACGCTTGAAGAATCCCTCTTCGCGCGTCATGTTGGCTCTGGCCCCAGTCGACACCAGGAACGAGTCCGACAAATCGATACGCCTGGGTAAGTGGTTTAAGCGGGATGTTGAACTGTTGCTGGCCACTCGGACCGAGGAAATTCGCAAATACGAAGAGTCACATTCCTATAAGGCAGAGAACGGCATCGGCCTGACCTGGATCGAGAACTGGCCTCCAAGCGAACAACTTCCTCTGAATTCGCTCGACATCTGGTTCATTGAGGTGTGTCGGCGGGTTCGATTGAAGCTCGATAACGAGGGTGCACTCAGGGCAGAACGCGGCAGTTCCCAGAAAGCACGAATCGACTCTCGCGCCCATCATGGTGCGGTAGGCGATCCTTGGATGCCTGTGTCCGCATTCGGCAAAGGAGCCTTCGAATTGAAGGAAGAAGGCTTCACATATAAGGCCCTTTACGACTTGATAATCAGTGGCAAGTGGGAATTGCCTTTACTAGCGAAGCCGACGGCTTCCGAGTCGGGCGGCGAAGGTCTGGCGCTGGTGGCAGAGGCGCTTGTCACGGGTCAATGCAAGACGTGGGGATTCAAGTCGAGAATTCTTCCAACGGGAGGAAAGATCGCATGGGCCGCGACCCAGGAGATTCAGCGAGGCCAACTCGATCGCGAGAACAAGCGATTGATGCAAGACAGTCAGAAGGTAATTGACAGTTTGCAGCGTGCGCTTGCCACGCTGGCGGCCGGAGGGAATCTCAAAGCTGTCAGCCGTCGCCGAAAGAGTAAATGCCTGAAGTACGCCCAACCCGCAAAGGAGCAACTAGAGCTAAAGGTTGACGAGTTCTTCCTTAAGCATCTGTGGGCGTGTTTTGAAGCCCCAAGTCTCGGACAGGACAGAATCGCCGCTGCAACTGACCAATTTCACGACGAACTCCTCCAGGCGGCAATCGCTGTTTTCGAGAGCGCCAAGCAGTCCATGCCATGCAGGCATGTTATTCGCCCAAAGGCCGAGGTTCAGGCTTGGGCGCTGCTCAAGCGTGCGCTCAATCAGCTCGCCTCCAAGGAATTTGCCAGGCAATATTTCTCGGAACCAGAAGAGGCTCGGGACCGTGTCCAGATTGTGGTTGATCGATTAGCAGAGAGGCTGCTTGAGTTCGCGCCCGGGCCGCTCGCGGAGCTGCGCCGAATGGAACCCAGTGGCGGTGGCGGCGCAGCTTTCTGGTGGCTCGTTGCGGAAGCAGGGATCCCCGATCTCCCACAGCAGTCGCATGCATGGATCCAGTTCGTCCGCATTCTCGCCATGCTTACGCCCAAAGGAGTGCGTAGCCCAACTGTCCGATTGCAGAATCCCCAGCATCGCCTCGGAGAAGCACTTTGCGATGGCGGCAACCCCCAGTGGTCAGCACAGACGAAAGCAAACGCGAGACCAGCCTATTCCGAGGCACGGCTTGCTCGCTTTCTGTCCCTTCCGCCAAACGACCGCGGACGCGCGCTCGAAGCGATAGCGAGAATCCTGGCACGAACACGCAATCCCGAAATCGGCATCCAGTGCAAGGATTTTGCAGACCTGCTGCTCTACCCTTCAGACCCCAGGCCAATCCGTGATCTGGCACGTTTCTACTTTGCGCGTCTAAACGCCTCGAGGAAACCCTCCAGGAACGAGAGGCAACAACCATGACGGAAGCACGCTTTTTGCAAATACATACGTTGCATTCCTATCCCGGAGTTTTGCTGAATCGAGACGACACCGGCCAAGCCAAACGTTTACCTTATGGCGGCGTGCTCCGGACTCGGATTTCTTCTCAATGTCTTAAATGGCACTGGCGATACCCAGACGGCAGTCCTGCTCAAAGTACGGGAACACCTGCGCACGAAATACATGCCCTTCAAAATCTCGCGGGCTTTGTGGATTCGAAACGATCCCGCGCCCTGGTGAAAAGGGAGGTGATCGGACCACTTCGGGGCAGTGCCTACGCCGATGACATTCTTGACGTCATTGAGAATGGATTTGACCACGTGATCTACGGAGAATCGAGCGATCGCGTGCACCAGACCCTACTTTTCGGACGGCCTGAGTTGGATTGGTTGAGGCAAGAGGCTGAGTCGATTGCGAGAAAAGCTACAAATGCAGACAATGCTGACAAGAGAGTCAAATCCTGGGCGGCTAAATACAAGCAGAACATTGAAGCCCTGCGCGCTTCCGAGGTGCTTCCCGGCGGCCTCGTCGCCGCGCTCTTCGGACGAATGGTCACGTCCGACTCTAAGGCGAACATCGAAGCGCCTATACATGTAGCCCATTCCTTCACCGTTCATGCAGCAGAGACCGAGGACGATCTCTTCATAGCCGCGGATGACCTTGCAAATGATCAATCCGCAGGGGCAGATCACTTGGGCAGTACGGAGCTGACCTCGGGAATCTTCTACGGCTACGTGGTTGTTGACATGCCCGGATTGATAGCCAATTGCCGCAACGACCGGACCTTGGCGTCAGAGGTTGTCAATAATCTTTTGTACCTGATTGCCGAAGTCTCCCCGGGCGCAAAACTCGGTTCGACAGCCCCATACAGCCGTTCGGCTCTGATGCTAGTTGAATCCGGGGACCGGCAACCTCGCAGTCTTGCCGCGGCATTTCGCAAGCCGGTCGAGCCGGACTTTGAGCCGGCAATCTCAGCTTTGAATGAACACCTCCGAGCGCTGGACCGGATCTATGAAACAGGAGAGCAACGGAGACACCTGTCATTTTCTCAATCCACGTTGCCACATAGCCGGCGTCTCTCAATGAAGGAGCTCGCGGCCTGGGCCGCTGACCAAGTGAGAGAGTCGAAATGAGGCAGCCCCATCGTTGGTTAATCTTGCGACTGGAGGCTCCATTGGTCTCCTTCGGCGGTGTCGCCATCGACCATATCGGCGTTACACGTGATTTCCCTGCTGCGTCCATGCTTACTGGAATGATCGCCAATGCGCTGGGTTGGGACCGCCTGGACTGGCGCAAACACCAGGCACTACAGGATCATCTCGTGTTTGCTTCGAGGATTGATCGGGAGGATCCGGCCAGCGCACTTACCGACATTCAGAATGTGCAGATGAGCGCCGAGGACAGGGGATGGACAACTGGAACTAAACCGGAGAGGCGCGGCGGAGGCAAGGAAACCTACGACTCGCCCTACAGACGCAAGCGAGATTATTTTGCAGATGCGGCCGTGACGATAGCGCTCAGGCTTGTCGCTGGCAATATCGAGGCCGGTGATCTCGAGCCCGACCTTAGCCTGGATTCACTGGCGGCAGCTCTCATGCGGCCCAAGCGCCCAATCTTTTTGGGTAGAAAAACCTGCTTGCCAGCTGCACCTGTTCTCCACCGGGATGAATCTGCGCCGACAGCTTACGAAGCACTCGCCCTGGTACCGGCCGCCGACGGCGCCAAAGAGTTGTTACGCTGCTGTTGGCCAGTGGGCGAGGGACCGGAGACCGGTAATTCCGTCCTTCGAATTGTCGACCTTGCCGATTTGCGCAACTGGAGGACCGGATTGCATGGTGGGTCACGACGAGTTGTCGAAGGCGCCATCCATTGGATCGGAGCAACAGCATGAGTGAATTGCATTTGGTTCATCTTCCGATTTCTTCCCTCGCTCTTGGAACCTGGGCGGCGGTTCGCAGATATGGCATGGCATCCTGGAAAAACAAAAAGAAGCAGAGGGTCATTTCACGTTTTGATGAGGGGCGCGCACTACACCATCTGCTGACGGAGTTGTTCGGCAAAAGAGCTATTCACCCATTTCGTGCATTCTGGGCAGCTGACGAGAGACACCTTGAGGTCTATGGATACAGTTCATGCGACGCTCCGAGCCTGGTTCGGATTGCTCAAGAGGTTGGGTTGCCGGACGCCTTGGCAGTTTGCGAAATGGGCGGAATTCGTAGCAAGCAAATGCCGAGCAACTGGAACGTTGGACGCAGGATTGGTTTCGAAACACGTGTTAGACCCGTGAGCCGGCTAAAATGGAAGCTCCCGTGTCGAGACAACACGACGGTCGAGAGGGGTGCGGAGATTGACACTTTTCTTGTCGAAGCGATGCGCCGATTTCCAAATCCAGCGACCTCAGAAAACAGCATGCGCCAGGCTGGCAGGACACGGGAAGCGGTTTACACAGACTGGCTCGCAGCTCGGCTTGGCAGTGTGGCTCAACTTTGCCCCGGAATACGCATGTCGAGCTTCTCACGTTCCCGGGTTGCGCGGACAGGAAATTCACCAGAGGGACCAGATGCGATTCTCCGCGGCGAATTGGTCATAAAAGATCCCGCCGACTTCGCTGAGGTCCTTGCGAAAGGAGTCGGGCGGCATAAGGCTTATGGCTACGGCATGTTGCTTCTTCGTCCAGCTCAGATGGTCTAAGCAATCGTCGCCCAGTACAAAGGCCAAAACTAGGTGCAGGTCAGATCGTTGGCCGGGAAAGGAGAATACGAATCTTCTAAATTGCGTACTTGGAGCGAGTTGAGGCAGAGGGGTTCCCCCGCGCGTGCGGGGATAGACCCCAATACGGGCCGAGCCCCAAAATGATCTAGCCTGGATTATTCGTGAACCTCCCGTGAGCGATGATTTTGCGGGGTACAAGATCGCCGAGGAGGGTGATGGCAGTGTGAAGTTGCTGTGTGGGACATGGCGGCAGGCTTTGCAGGCC